>SDBV01001087.1_pt1 | contig 40290 bp, 85 predicted proteins | sample 2277081 | NCBI WGS metagenome assembly SDBV01 (sample SAMN10402039, study PRJNA504765) | marine sediment metagenome | isolation source: marine sediment core GS10_PC15, 223 cmbsf | place: Arctic Ocean: Southern Knipovich Ridge | collected 2010
CGCTAAGGACTACAACGGCCTGACGCTAGACTTTGCCGGTGGTGGTCGCAAGGATGGCAAGCAGATGATAACTGACGTTGAGCTTGCCCACCGCTACTTTACCCCGGAAGGCAAGACAGAGCCAGTCCCCGAACTAGGGCAGGGCTACGGCAGCCTATTCTTGACGAATTGCATTGACACCCCGAAGGCCCTTGACGGTCTCCGCGTCCGGATAGTCCCCGATGGGCAGCGTGCCACCAACGACTGCCACGGCCTGTTTTCGCAGCGATTCGCCCTTGCCCACGATCTGGAAGGCCACGCCGTACAATTCAGATTCGCAGCCGAGAAGTTCGCCGCGAAAGGTGTAATCGTCCCCAACGCCGGGGAAGTGATAGACGCCGATCTGACCTTGCCCTTATCGGCCTTCAAGACCGCAACCAAGCCCCCGGTCGGCCTCCACGACTTCAACGCGATTTATGGCACTGTTGCCCGGTCCTCTGTCGGCCGAAGCAAATTCGGATTCCAAAATCTGCAATGGTACAGCGCCGAAGCCCTGGAAACTGACGTGATCCCCCAGGTGAAGGCCGGCATTGAGGAATTGCGCGAAGCCGGCGACGTCCCGTCAAGGCTGGCCGATGTGCTGAGCCTCTACTCTGTGGACGCAGACCACACCGCTCTCCACATCATCAAGGCCGACGTCCACGACCAGCTAACCCGGCACCCCTGGATTGTGCGCCAATGCACAATCATGCTGCGCCGTCGATGGCTACACCTGGCACTAGGTGGCGGCATCCACTCCACCAGCTTGATGGCTTGCCCAGATGAAACCTTGCCAGATGATACGTTCAGCGCGCCGGATCTGCCAGCAGGCGAGCATCTCGCATATCGCAACCCCCAACGCTCCTGGGTAGATATGCGGATATGGACCAACGATCCCCAGGACAGACACGCCCACCTCAAAGGCGCGTGCTGGACCAACACCGAAACCGCCGCGTCCGTCATGGGTGACTTTGACGGTGACAGGAATTGCTTCATCCCCGTGGAAGTCTTGCCAGCCATAGCCGCCGAAGTCAGAAGTCACCACACAACCCGCACGCCCCCCCCTGAGGTAACCCAGCCGAAGACCCGCAAGGTGTCCCCCTGGGCAGCTCGACACCGGATAGCCTATGACCAGTTCAACCCCTTGATTGGACAAATCGCCTCCGCCATTGCCAGAGCCGTCGCCCTCCAAAAACTGGACGTAGCAGACAAGCTAGTCCCTGAGCTACAAATTGCAATCGACAAGGCAAAGTTTGACCTCCAAAACGACTACGCCCTGATCCAGAAGCTCAAGCGCAGAGCTAAGGGTGATGTGGCATGGCTGGACACCCGGAAAGACCCGGCCGCCTTTGTCAGCCGGCCTCTGAAAGACGATGCCAACGCCGAGCCGATGGCCCGACTTGCCCGCTTTGTTGGGAAACACTGGCAGCCCCCGCAACTCCGCCAGCGCCCACTCTCACAGTTTGTCGCCCTGTTCGAGAAACAAGACAACGCGACCCGCAAGCTTGCCCGCACCCGGTACAACTCGACCTGTAAACAAATCGCTGAGTTGCTGGACAATCACCCCGCAGACACCGAATACCGCCGGCAGCAATTCAAGGCGATTTTTACCAGCCTCCGAGAATGGGGAAACACCGTTGAGAATCAAGACGCTGTGTGTGCCGCCTTCTGGAGAATAGCCCACAGCAGCGAGAACCCCACCTCCACCGGATCCCTTGCCTTCCACGCCTTCGAGCCAGCAATCAGCCGCCAACTGTACACGCTCCAGCCGGTCCCTGTACTCTCGATTATCGGCCTAACGCACGGAGATTTTCCGCCTGACGAGATCCCGACCGGCCTCCACACCGTCACAGTGAAAGACACCACACTCCAGGGCAAAGCCCGCTTGCTTGTGACCGTTCTGGGCCAGCGCCTCGGCCTACTCGCACCCAATACGCCAGCACCGCCAGGCGAGTACAGCCGCACCCTGATCCACAATGGACGAGCCACCGTGTACGCCCACTAGCGCCAGACGCACCCGCGAAGAGGTTCCCGGCAGTCCAACGCCGGGAGCCTTTTTGTGTCCCACCCCACCAGAACAAATGTGCTGTTTTCCTGTAGAAAATTTCTTCAATAGGAACGGGCCACGAGTGGTTCGGGAAAGACGCTCCGCTAAACCCTTTCCCAAACCACACGAGGCCCGGACATCTTTTCGTCGTCGCCCGGCCTCGTTTCGCCTCCCCTCACTGCGTCTTCGCGTCCACACCGCTTCTCGCAGTGTCCACAGGGGGTCTTTCGACCCAGAGCAATGAGCAGAATCCACGAGCTCAAGGAGGTATTATGCGTAACCAAGTGAGCAACACCATCGGCAACGTGTTCGACCAAATGTACCATGACGGCCAGCTTGACCCTGCCACCTTCATGGCCAGCGTGCCTAGCGCATTCGACTCCTATAGCGAGAAGACGATTCGCGGCACGCATCACGCCTTCCATGTTGTCCACGGCGGCATGGTCGTCACAGTGTACTACAGCGAATCCCGCGACACCTGGTACGCCAAGTTCTAGCTTCCAAGCCGAGGCTCTGGATGTTATCACTGCTCTGAGCCTTCGGCTCAACGCCTCCAGTGTTCGCGTCCGCACCGCCTCTCTCAGCCATAGGCTGGCCTTCGCGCTCCAATCACCTCTCCCTCAGCGATGGTGGGACACCGCACTCGACTCTTGAACCTCAGCGATCAGGGCGAGAGGGATGCACGAAGGGAGACGACTTCCTGCCGCAATGGGGTGCACGAGGGGAAACGTCCTACCAATAATCAGGGGATGCACGAAGGGGCAAGAGGGTGACAAGAGAGACGGGCCTGGCGGCCCAGGGCAATGAGTATCCACGGCCTAGCCTGGAAAAGCCTGCCTGACCCGCAGGTGGCATAATGTGGGGTTCGAATCCTGACATGGCCACATAGCGGAGCCTAACCAACTCCGCGAACATTTTACCTCCTTCTGCCTGGCCCTGCTGAAAGGGTGCAGGCCAGGCGGCACTTATCCTTCAAGAACAACGACTGTTTCCACACCACCCCCGAGATGGGGCACGGGGAAGACAGCGCAATTACGTCAACTCTTCCCCCGAAACGAGCCTCGACGGAGGGACCAAACGAGGCTTTTCAGCATCCACCACCCAAGCTTATGTAGACTATACTCAAGGAAAGGAGTCCCTCAATGCCACAGCAAGTCTTAATAATGGGGGCGGCCATCGAGACCAAGACCCCAGTCATGCTCACCTGGGTAAAGGTGCACGACCAGAAAGCACGTAGACCCAACAAGACTATCAGCTTCACAGATGCGATTGAGATGTTGCTCAAGCGCGGCTACACCATCGCCGAGCACATCCAAGAGGAAGGCATCTACCAAACCCAACTCACCCTCAACGCCGCGTAATGCCTGTCGGCAAGGACAATGAAGGAGACACATGAATCTCAAGGACAAACTGATCAAACTAAAGCCGTGGCGCACCTGCCTTGAATGTGGCAGGCGATTCTGGTTGCGGCCGTGGGCACCGGACATCTGGTGCAACAAGTTGTGCGGCCCGGCATGCAGGAAAGCCTGGCTACCGTTCTAGCCCAGGGGGTGCACGAGGGGGAAATCAATCAGGAAAGGAGGCAATTACCATGTCGTTCGTACAATGGCTCAAGGACAAACTCGACCGTGGAGAAGAGCCCACCTACGTCGTCAGGAACGTCGACAAGCCATCAGGTCGCGTGTTCGGCCTCAAGCTCCGCGGTCTCGGACTCGCAAAGACAAGAGCAAGGACAAAGCCAAGCGCAAGATCACCAAGGCCAGCCGCAAGCGCAACCGTTAACCCCAGTCTCTAGTACGCCCTTTTTGCCTCGACACCTGGCTTTTCGTGACCACTCACTTTAGCACCCACTACCTGTAGAACATTCTCCCACATATAGTATAGAAAGGAGGTAGCTATCAAAATTGAAAAGCGGTACAAGGATGAAGAACTGTGGTTTGAGATCAATGACGACCTCGTATTAGCTTTCCTGGCCTGGTCGGCTAATAGCTGGGTTCGATTCCTGGCATGGCCGCATACACAACGAAGCCAGCGGACGCGCGACACCGCTGGCCCGACAGCTATTCGTCGCCCGTTGACTGCTACCACCAACTGTCACCTCCTTCGGTTGGTGTCAGCGGTCAGAGGGTGCTTGACAAAGCTCTCTGCTCGTGTTACAATCACAGAGAGAGAGTGACAAGGGAGATGACATAATGAATCCGCGCCCTGCTTTACCAATCGCCACTGTGCGAAATCCCACCAGGAGGATTAGCTTCAATGTCCGATCAAATCAATCTTGACGATCTCGAACTTCTTCTCAGCGAGCGGTCTCCCCCTCCTCCATCCAACCAGAGCAACCATTGGTACACGACCCAGCTTAAAGAGCCTACCCATACCTACACCATCCATGTCCCGCTATCCATTTGGGATGCTATCTGTGCCTGCACTGGTCCCAGGGAAATACGTCGTTACATCCTCTCCGCTGTCCGCTACAAGCTAGCCGATCCAAGCCCGTCCGACGTACTGGATGCAGCGGCAGTTCTTCTTCCGTTGTTGAAGCGGATTCGTCCGCATTTGGAGGAAGTCCCTGGGGGAGTAGCCCACGAGGAGTACGATGAGCTCTTGAGTGCGCTCAGGGCGTTGCTCAAGACATAATTCGGTCCACAATAACCGGGCCACCGGGAAACAGGTGGCAAGCCCTACAGCGCGAGCCTCATGCAGTTGTAGGGAGAAAGAGAGGCAATATGAACAGGCTAGAGAAGTTGCTCAAAATGCAGCAAGAGGAAACGACGGATTATGCGGATCTGCTGGAACAGATTTGTGACATCTTCGTCGTTCAGTCTCCGCGTGAATATGGAGATTGCCATCCAGTTTATGGCCCTGACGCCAAGTTGAAGATTTCGTTTCGCTGCAACAAGCAGAGGTCGGGCCACAGAACGGTTTATTCCCCTGACAGCGCAGTTTTTTCTTGGTGGCACGAAGGCCCAAGCAATCTCTGGGGTGACATCTATGTCCAATTTGGGACAATCAGAGCGACTGCATGGCAACAGGCCCATTCTAATAAGGGGGGCTATGTCTCTCTGCCGCCAGCCCGGGCCCTGCATCGCTGGCTTACCCAGGCCATATTTCAGCTAGAAGATAGAGCTGAAATCAGGCAAGTAGTAAAGCAGTTCCTTGGCAAGAAGGCAACATTTGCCGATCTCAAGGCGGCCGTAAAGTAATGCATCGCATGGTTCTAATTCCAACCGAGTCAATCCAAGAGCCCGGCTGTCACTGAGGCAGTCGGGCTTTTTGCGTTCTATCAATCTACGAAAGGAGAAGATCCAATGAGAAAGAAACGCATTACCACCGTTTACCATCTACACGACGGAAAGCCATGTGTCGTGTTTCACCGAGGGCTAACATTCTGGGTGCTTTACCGCAATCCGACCCGCGCTAGTCTCAAACGAATGAGCCAAACTCTGAACATAATAGGCGGCCCCTACCATAAAATAGCCAACGGTTGGGTTTGGTACGTGCCAGCAGATCATCTTTTTAAAGTCCAGCTAGACGAGACCGAGGTCCACCGTTACACATGGTACGTCATTGCACGCACTGCCGACCAGGCAACAGAAAAGGCTTTGCGGGGCAATGGATCTCTATCATCATCCAAGTTTGTTCGAGGCACAGACGAGGATCGGCCCATTTTCTCCGTTACCCAAGTGCCTGACGAAGAGAAGCCGGTTACCACATCAGTAGAGCCGTTCGCCTCACTGCCGCCCTGCATGGACGGTCTCCAAGAATTGCTGGACGAGATGGCCGCATCAGAGCGGGGGCTAGATGAGAAGGAGAAATCATGAAAACAACCGACAAGAAGTGCTGCATCTGTGAACAACCCGCCGTTGTCCGATCCTTTGATGGCACAGGCTGGTGTGATCATCACCAACATAACTGGTACCACTTCGAGGCTTGTCACCACCCAGACCATCCTAGTCTTATCGCCACATTCCGAGCATGGCTTATGCAAGCAAAGACCGCACATAATACAATCGTCGGCCCGCTGCACGAAGCCATTGAGCAAGCCAACGACTTCTACGCTACAGCTGAGCGCTTCGCTGTAGCAAACGACGACTGGTGGGCAGCTATCAAGCCAGACCAACTAGAAGACATAACCGCTCTATACAATACCAGGGAGAACGCAGCCCAGGCACTGACATTGCAACTCAGAACAAGGAGGATATCGTGACAAACAAAGTTTGCCCCAACTGTGGAGGCACAGAAGTCAGAGTCTATAACTTAACCGCAACACTCCAACTCCATAGCCTAGAAACCAACAAGTCGGACCACGCGGGCTTCGACTTCGCAAACAGTTACACCGCGCAGGCTTTCTGCGCGAATTGCGACACTGATCTTCTCCATCTCATCCCCAACCCCCAGTATCTAGCCGAAGAACCCTCTATCCGCAAGCTAGTCGATGCAGCTTGCGCCGTCATAGCGCTCTATGACCAGTATCGAGACGTCCAAGAGGTCGGCGGCGATCCGTTAAAGACCGTTATGGAAGACCTCGCAACCGCAACAGACGCGATAGGCGGTGAATCGAGATGACCTTCCCTAATCCGACCACATACGCTGTGAGAACCAAGTACTATGACTTTGACGGCGAGCTTATGAAAGTCGAAGAAGTCAGATTCACTGATGACGACCTGACCGACAAGCAGCTAAACGTGCTCGACGAGATCCTCGCTGCCGGCACAGACATACCCATATGCTCCAACTGTGGCACGTCGCACCCGCTCCACAACGTCACCGTACAAGCGAGCGAGAGGATCTGCGAAGCGTGCATCGAGCTACGCAAGATCACCGCGCCGGAGCGCCGGCTCAACAAGAGGCGCAAAGCAGACAGAGAGGAAGGCCATCATGAATCTAACCCATGCCTACCAGTACGACGGCAGGTTTTTCCCCAAAGGCCCAGATTGCGACCCACTGCTGTTCTTTCATCCCGAAGACCTAGACACACAATATAATGCGAGGAGGGAATATGGAAATCCTGATAATGTTCGCAAATGGAGGCCACGCCTGGGCAACGATCGAGCCGGACGAGGACCCGGAGGACGAGATCGCGGAATGGTGCCAGTTCCACGGCATCAACGAGAGCAGCGTAGCGGACTGGGTGACAAGGGAGATGGCAGTGTGAGCAACGCAACACGCAGAGCACTAACAGTCCACCGCGAATGGCGGCAGAGAAAGAACATCCCGGACGGTGTCGTTTTTCCACATCTCAGAATGGGAGGCAAGTGGCTGCGCGACGCCGGCTTCGAATACGGCCAACAAGTCACCGTCAAAGTCAGCCACGGCCAGCTCATCATTGAGCACCTCCACGCAAACCCCCCCCTGACACCATTCCGTTTTCGCTCAAGAAATAATAGATAGAAAGGAGACACGCCATGAAGACTTACGAAGGAATCCACTCTTTAACAGGTCTCGCCGTCTTTCGACCGGACGGCACACCACTACCTCCTCGTCTTGACCTGCGGAACCACAGTCCGACAGGCTTTTCAGCCGGCTACGGTGGCAGTGGCCCAGCACAGCTAGCATTAGCCTTGCTGGCCGACGTATTCGATGACGACATCGCCCTCGAACACTACCAAGACTTCAAGTGGGCAGTCATCGCTCGCCTGCCACGAGACAAACCGTGGACACTCACGGTTGAGCAAATACGCCAGGCCGTCAAACTCCCTGCCAGCCCCAAACACACCCCACTCCCACTGACCATCTCAGAGGCCGTCGGCTGGCCGGGACTGTATGACGTCCTGGACAGAGACGAGAATCCCCTTATCAGTCACGCCACAAAAGACCGCGCCCGCCTGGTCGTGCGAGCGGTCAATGTGCATGATGCGCTTGTGTCAGCGTGTGAGGCCCTGCTATGGATGGTCTGCGATGTGTGCCGCCGTCTCAATCCTCAGCACGAGGAGTGTAATTGGTGTCAGACTACAGAGAAATATCGTAAAACCATTGCGACGGCAAGGGGGAAAGCATGAACATGAAACTGACCGTCTTAAAGTCCGACATCCCTGGACTGTTCAGAGTCGAGGACAGCAACGGGAATCCCCTCATTAGGGATACCACAGAAGACCGCGCCCGATTTATCGTCCATGCCGTGAACGGGCACGATGCGCTGGTGAAAGCGCTGAAGACATACTTGCGTGCCTATCCTCACAACGCCCCGCACGATTGCTTTTCAACAGGCCCAAAAACAAGCGACCCTGTACTCAATTACTGTATTTGCCCTGGCTGCCAAGCAGACAGCCAAGCACGCGCCGCTCTCAAAGGAGATATCACATGACCGAACCATTCCAGTACACATCAACCCTGGCCGACAAGTACCAGGTAAGCCGTTCCCTCATCGGCCTAATCGTCAACCGCAAGATTTGGAAACACCTGAAATAGAAAGGAGATTAAACCGTGAGAGTAATAACAAAAGGAAAGGTCTACGACACAGACAACCTCACCGAACTACAAGGGCGCGATGATCACCACGCTACCGGCGTTGCCCTCATCGGTATCTACAAAGCCATTGATGGGATCCTAGTCGTCACCAATAGTATCTGGGAGGCCCGAGATGCAGTGAGCATCGGAATCACAGCTCACTTCGCGAATGCTGAAGAGCTCGCCGAGCTCGCAGAGACGTATCGCGGCGACTTGCTCGACTTGCTACCGGAGGGAAAGTAACACCATGAGATGCTTTACACTCAGCGGCCAAGCCACATACGAAACGTGCCCGGTCTGCCAAGAGCCAAACGTCAAGGTCGAGCACGGCCAAGACACACGCCTGATCATCGACGAAGACGGCAAAGTCCTTGAAAACACCAAACTGGGCCCAATGCACCACTCACACTGCGCGATCTGCGGCCCAAGCACGGCAATCGTCTGCTATGATTGCAAATTATGTGAAATTCCAAAGAAAGGAGAACTATGCACAAGCCCGTCTGCATCCCATGCCAAGTAGAACTCCGATGCCACAAAGTAGGTGTCGCCATCCTTGACACAGCCGGCAAAGACCAGCGACCGTACAAACTCTGGTCCGCAGATCTCTGGAAGTGCCCCAACTGCGGCATTCTGCTCGCGGTGCGCTTTGCCAACAACCCGCACGCGCACGGCTTCCAGGAACAGAAGATGCAAAAGCTCATCGCTCTTGAAGTCAGCGCCGACAACCTCTACTACAACCACGAATACCCAACAGAGGTCGATCAACCTAAAGTCCGCCAGCCCGACCTCACAGTCAAGTTCTACTTTGTCGAGTCAGCCTACCAAGCAAGCTTCTACGACATACACGGAGAACTCGTTGGAGAAAGCTGCCGAGACCTCCCAAAGCAAGAACCAGTCAGAACCTGGGTGCTCGAATTCATGGTCGCCATACTCAGAACCATCAAGTCTATCCGGAGAGGAGGATCATTCACACATGACTAACCGCTACAACTTCATCCATGCAGCAGAAGCCAGGAACCTCAGCCCATCCGATGTAAAGGACAGAGACACCTTCCCCATCAAGATCGTAGCCATGCCAGACAAACGACCCATAGACAAAGACCACCTGCGATCATGCGCTCTCGGAGGCATCCCGCTCGAAACGAAGCTGCTGGCTTCCTGGGATACTTGCGACATCGCCATGCACCAAGCCGAATGGCTCATTGAACAGGCCAAGGAAATAGGAGAAGACCTCGACCAAGACGTAGCCTTCCAGAAAGCCTGTGAAGACCAAGATCTCTACAAAATAGAGTGGGAGTACCTACTCGACCACCTCACCGAGCTCATAGAGGAGCGCAACGAAGACGGTGCGTGGCCGGCATCCTGGAAGTATCCAAAGTCTTCGCCAACAAGAGCAAAGCCGATCAATTCTTCAAGGCCATGCAGGCAAAGTACAAAATCGACCCTCTCAACCCAGACACTTCCGCAGAGGACGTACTGCATCTCAGAGAGGAGGTGAATTAACTTGGCAGCGAAGAAAAGCTTGAAACGCATTGACGCAACGCTAACCATCCACGTTCAGTACAATGTACCAAGTCATCACATGCTCGCCAATACCTACATGGAAGTGAACGAATTGCTTGCAACCGCTACGGACCACATAGTCCGCAACGGCTTACTCTCTGGCGATTCCGAGCTTGAAGTTGCAGACTGGCGTCGCACCATCGACATCAGCGTACCACCACCAACCCCTACAGAAAAACAGGCTAACCGATGAAACCCATCTACTGGAAGAACATCCCCGAAGAACTAGCCCGTCTACCTAACTGGGTAGTCTGGAAGCACGGAAAGGTCCCCTACGTCGCCGGCACATATCGCCAGGCCAGCGTCACCAATCCCAACGCCTGGCGCAGCTTCGGCCTGGCTCTGGACACCGTCCGATCCGGCCACGCCGATGGCATCGGCTTCGTCTTCACCAACTCCCCCTTCGCCGGCGTCGACCTCGACCACTGCATCCGAGGCGGACAACTAGCACCCTGGGCAGATGCGATCATCATGCAGCTCAACTCCTACACCGAGGTATCACCGTCCGACGCCGGCCTACACATAATTCTGCGGGCCGATCTCCCGTCCGGCAGACGCCGCTGCAACGTAGAACTCTACTCGTCTGGCAGATACTTCACGATGACCGGCCACGTCTGGGGCTGCCACCACATCATCCACCAACGCCAGGTAGAACTCCGTGCCCTCTACGACCAGCTTGCACCAAGACCGCCGCCAATCCCAAACCGCCAGAGGGGGCACGGGGGAGATTCGCAGACGGTCTTAGACAAGGCCCTCCTGGCATCCAATGGGGCCAAATTCGCCAGACTGTACGCAGGCAACACCGATCGCTATAGGTCCCACTCAGAGGCAGATCTCGCCCTCTGTAGCATGTTAGCCTACTGGTCCAACAGCGACCAAGTCGTCATGGATTCGTTATTCCGCGACAGTGGCCTTTACCGGCCTAAGTGGGACATCGTTCACAGCAGCACCGGACAGACCTACGGACAGATGACAATCCAGAAGGCCATGAGTTAGCCGCCATGCCGCAAAATTGGGCCAAAACCCATAGCTAAATCACCTTAAGATTTTAATGTATATCGCTTGACAAATTACCAAAGATGTGATATACTTACTATAGTAGAAAATGTGAAAGGAGACTAAGTAATGAATTCCAACGACTTAAACATCATGTTAGCTGGACACTTGGCCTGGCTTGACAACAAGGAGGGTAGAGAGCGCGCCAACCTCCAGTGCGCCAATCTCCAGTACGCCAAACTCCAGTGCGCCAATCTCCAGTACGCCAACCTCCAGGGCGCCAACCTCCAGGGCGCCAATCTCCAGTGCGCCAATCTCCAGTACGCCAATCTCCAGGGCGCCAATCTCCAGTACGCCAACCTCCAGGACGCCAACCTCCAGGGCGCCAACCTCCAGGGCGCCAAACTCCAGTGCGCCAATCTCCAGTACGCCAATCTCCAGGGCGCCAATCTCCAGTACGCCAACCTCCAGGGCGCCAAACTCCAGGACGCCAAACTCCAGTACGCCAATCTAAGTGGAATCACTGGATTACTATTTGCCCCAACGTGGTTGGCAGACAACTTCGCAACAGACCCGCTGGGCGTTATCGTCTACAAGGCCGTTGGCAACACCTATTTTAATGCGCCACCACATTGGACTATCCAGCCAGGGCAATTTATTACAGAGATTGTCCAACCCTCGCCAACTATTGACTGTGCCTGCGGGATCAACTTCGCCACCCCGGCCTGGCTTGTCAAGACGTATAGCCGATCTCTGATCACTGCCATTTGGAAATGCCGTATACACTGGCTAGATTTGGCCTCTGTGGTTGTCCCATACAATACAGCGGGCAAAGCCAGATGCGGGAGACTGCAACTACTGGAAACAATAGAATGGGGTGACTTGCGGAGTACAGAAGCAAAGGGAGATAGCAATGACCCAAGACTCTAACATCGGACACGAACTGAAAGTAGCCCGCGTCATCGCCAAGTTGAGCCAGAAGGAAGTCACAGCGGCGATAGGTATCACCGTGCCCTACCTGAGCGCGATCGAGAACGGCGTGGTTATCCCCTCTGCACGCCTGCTGCGCGACTTGAAAGAGGCCGTGCGCTGGACGCCAGCGGTCGCCGCGCTGGTGAAGGAGAATGAACGCTCACTACCCCTACCGATCTTTGCGAGGGATGCACCATGACCCGCAAAGAATTCACAAGGATAATAGAAGGCTGGCTCATATTCAACGCAGCTCTCTCATTCATCAGCGGTACAAACTACATGTTCCAAGGCAACAACGACCGCTGGTTTTCCAGGCACGCTTTTGCCATCATCTGCATCGGCTTATGGTACGTAGCAGAGAAAGCAGCTAATCCCGAAAGGAGTTTCAACCCCATGAGTGTTGACAGCATCAAGTTAGACTTCAAAGACGGCTCAAGCGCGGAGGTGGACTTCAACGAGACTGACCCCGGACATGGAAAAGCTCCTCTCATCCATCTGTGGCCCGCACCCGGTACAACCAAAGATGAGCTGCAAGCGAAGGTTCAGTCTCTACTTTAATACCTATTTCACATAACGACTATATGCTGAAGAAAATGAAAGGAGAATAAACGATGACCAAAGCACAACGAGCATTAAACGACCTGGAGATAGTCCTGGACGATGTGCTGGATGACAAGAACGAGATAATCTCTGGCTGGCTTGAGACAATAGCTGCTGGCCTGGCCTATGAAGCCGTGCTGGTGGCTGCACTGAAGGCCCTGCTTAACAATCGCGGGGCAACCATAGACCTGAACGACAAGCCCATTACCACCGACGCGCCCAACGACTGGCCCGCCTCCCTTGATATTACGGTTGGGGAGATTAGGTAAGCCCGCGCCGCCCTCGCGCCAGAGCACTCTGCGAGAGTTGCGGCCTATCACAGGATGGTGTAAGAGTGAGAAATGTAACCACGAGGCAAGGCAGCGAGATCCTCTGCGCCGATTGCGCCGCCTTAATCAACGCACTGAAAGGAGCCTAATCAATGTTCAAAGTCTACAGGCAAGCACACGACCAAATGGAAGCCGACCCAGCAGTAAAACGAGCGCGTAAAGCCATCTTCGAGTATCAGCAAAGTCTCCAGAAGCTAGAAGCTCCCTACCGCGAGCGCATGGATGAGGCGAAGATCACCATCGTCAGCCTCGTCATGGAATGGGGCAGCACCGTCGTCCGAGACGGCGTTCGGGCCACATTCAAGAAGGGTCGCAAGTCTCCCTCCTGGAAGTCCATCGCTATGTCTCTCAAGCCCCCGCAGGAACTCATCATGCAGTTCACCAAGACGGGCAAGCCGAGCGTCAGCGTGAGCATCGAGGAGGCGTCGTGAACAAGACCGTCCTAACCAAGTGGTCCCGTGCTTTCGTCAAGGCTACGACCTTCACGCTCGCTCTCTGGGCAGGAGCAGCAATAGGATTCCTACTGGCAGCCAGAGTCGGGCCGGCCACAGCAAGCGCCCTCATCACAGTGACATCCATCGCCATCTTCACCTACCTCTACGCCAAAGGTTAGATGCTAGCAAAGATAAGGGGTTTTGGACATGAAATATGAATACGGCTACATTTCAACTGTAAGGGGCGAAAGCAAACGCACGGTACTTGGTTCAGTCAGTGAAAACGAATATGAGGCAAAGAAAGCCGAGATTAGCAGTGCTAACTTTGTATCGTCTGGTGGGTTAGGGACTGAACCAGATAAACACACCAGATGGTTTATTGTCCCACGGGGCAGAAAGTAATAAAAGCCATGAACATCCAAGACCAACGACTCAAGAACGCTCGCACCGTCGCCAACCACGTATGCAAAGAATGCTACGGCAAGCTCGTAGAGAAACGCATAGACGGCCACGAAACCGTAACCTGCGCTGCTGACGCAACTCACGAAGGATTCATTCACGAGGCCGGAGCCGCACACATCCAAGAGCTACTGAAGCTCACCACCCACGAGGTTCTGCAGAACTACCCGCAGTTCAAGCCCGATCCTGTCAGGGAAACCCGCCAAGAGAGCACAGATTTACTATTCCTATAGAAAGGAAAACTCAAATGCCAAAAGACGAGGTAATGACCGCAGAAGAAGCAGCAAGGTATCTCCGAGTGAGCAAGTTCACCCTCCAAAAGATCGACGACAAGCTCATGCCTGCCCGCACACCAGGGGGGCACCGCCGTTACAAGCGCAGTTGGCTGAACAAGTATCTACGTAATAGCAAGAGGAACCAGTAGCATGAGACACTTAACCATCACCAAAGCCATACCCACGGCCGGCAAGCCAGAGGACCTAACCATTGAGTTCGCCGGCAGCCCGCCTACCCAACGCGCCGCGCTAGCACAAATGGCAAACTTCTTCTACCAATTCGAAGCCGGGATGCTCTGCGACGCTCTCGTCAATACCTTGCCCGGCGGCACGCTCGATGCCCTGCTACGCAAGCTCTTGGAGTATCGAGCCAGCCTACTCGCTGTGCCGTTCTTCACGCCGCCAGCCAAGCCACTCGCTCCCAAAATAGAACCATGCCCAGTTTGTCAGCAGCCACACGTGGTCTGGTGCAAGCCTGATGCTCCAGGCCACGATCACGACACTGAGCCCCGCACCTGCGGGATAGCCGAAACCTGTCCAATGCACGTCACACCCTGAAAGAAGACCCAAATGCCAACACACACCATCCTACTAACAATCGATCGCCTACTAAGCGCTTGCGAGCTGGCAAGGGACGCGCTCATGTATCCAAGCATAGACAAGAAAACAATCATAAAGGTTCTCGATCTCGCTATTGCCAAAGCAGAATCAGAGCAAGACCAACAAGCCCAGTCCAGCGCCGCATCTCACCTTAGATCAACTCACCACCCTCTTTCAACCCGCTCGCCAGTTCATCGGCAAGCTTTCACAGGATCACTACGACAGGCTCCGGACTTACCTTCTAATCACCAAGACCATCTCAGCCCTTCAACATCTCATTCACTTCTGGCGCACCGGAACCCACGACGCTTGCCCCTGGTGCGGTGTCCCATCATCACAGTATCACCACCAAGATTGCCCGGAGTACACGCCCATTCTGAAAGGGCCCGATGCATGAAGGTCATATTTTTCCCAAACGGCAACGTAGCCGTATTCAAGGACGGCAAGCAGGTACCGATTTTGCAAGAGAGCTGGCTCCTTCTTTACGTCCTCATGATAGCTGCCATTGGTGTTAGACCCAACAGAAATCGAGTTCACCATGCCGGACACAAGCAGAGTAAAGATAGAGTCCCACTATGGACACCTCATAGTCCACTCTGCCCCACCATTCCACCCAGCCGCCGCCTGCCAAGGGTGCGACCTGCCCGAAGACGGTCTCAAAGTACGAAACGTCAGCACCCGACCATCAGGTGCACGGCTATGTGCTGACTGCGCAGCAGAATCACGACCCTGAACCCGACGCCGACCTCGACGCCGTAGAGCAGTGGATGCACGACCACGGCGGGTACGCTCATCAGGAAGGCGGAGGCGTGTCGCAGGAGCCACCTGAGTCAGACGCCCCATTCTAATCAAAAGGAGTAGACCCATGCCAATCAAAGACCAACCCGTAGGACCTCTGTTCACCCGTCTCGGCATCATCCGCCTCGGCGATCCCAAAAAGCCCAGGTCCCCAGGCAAGGCCACGCCCTACTTCCAACTCAGGGACGCGCCGGAACTCATCAAGCTCCTGAGCGTAGACAAGCCCACCGAGCTCACGCAGCTCAACACCATGTGGCCGTTCGACGACGTAGACCGCAATCTCGACGATTGGTATCGCCTCTACGGCGCCGGATCCATCAAGTGCAAGGGCGACGGCGAGGTCATGGAAACCTGCGTACACGGCTCCAGCTTCGTCGTCAGCAGCGGCACCTGCGTCAAGACTTTCGCAGAGAACGGAGCCGAGTTCGAGCCAGGCGACATCGTACCGTGCAATGGCCCAGGCGAAGGCGCACACTATCCCAAGTGCGCCGAGTGCAAGATCATCTCCTACCCCAAAGTGATGATCATCGAAGCAATGCAAGCCGGCCTATTTGGCTATTATCAGATTGGCTCCGGCTCCACCTCTAAACACGGTCGGGCCAACATCCGTGGCGCGCTGGAGGCCGTTCGTGAACTCGTACGTTTCCTGACTGGTCGCCCCCATCTCGCCAACATTCCCATGATCCTATCGCTCAAGGTGGAACCGATTTCCACCCCCATGGTAGACAAGGAGTCCGGCGAAGAGTATAGAGCCAGGCTCCCAAAGCCCATCTTGCATCTCGCTCCGCACCCAGACTGGATCAAGGCCCAGACCACCGCCATGCTAGAGACTGCCTACCAGCCACTCACTCAGCTCACCATTCCACAGAGCAGGTTTCTTCAAGCGCCGCCCGACGAGATCACTGATTACCTCATATCCAACGCCACCTCCCGCGCCGGCCAGGACGAGATAGACGATGAGATCATCAACGAGTCGGACATCATCATAGACGGAGCAACGGGCAAACTCTTAGATCCTCCAAGCGCGGCCGATCCTAAAGCTCCAGCTCGCAACAATCTCAACTCCCTTCTCAACGATGTCAACTACATTCTCCAGCTCAAAGCTCTCAACACCTACGCCAACATCGACCAGCTCAAGGACGCCCTAATCGCGCTCAGCTACACCGGCTACAACGCAGCGAACCACGACGAAATGATACAGCGCCTGGTGACCAATCGCCTGCCACCATCTGCTCCCGAACCTCAAGCCGGCACCGAAGAGTCCGACCAAGACACAGCCTTGAACACCAAGGCTAGGCTCCAGGCCGCCACGCTCAACAACCAGTGGAGTGGCAAACCCACTAAGGGCCAGCTCGGCCTCATCGTCGGCCAGCTTAAGCTCATCCTCGGCAGTGACGACGACGCCAAGCTCTTCCTCGCATGGTTGTTCGACTACCCAACCAAAGATTTTTCTCGCAGTATGCTCAAGGGCCCGGAGGTCGTTGCGGTGCTCAACGAGATTGCACCCGAAAAGCTAGACGGCAAGAAGTACACGCCCACCAACGCCGAGGCCGTGGAGGCCTTCAAGCTGATGCTGCACCAGGCCCGTACGGATTCAGGACAGATGGAGATGGAATTGCCGGAGACAGAAGAGCCCGAGCCAGCAGAAGAGCCAATCAACGACAACTTCCCCGTCGACAACATGAACACCCTCGGGGAACTAGCAGCGGCGCTCTACAAAAACCTCGACCTCAACAAGACACAAGTTTGCAAGCTCATGGACATCAGCGACTACATTGAAATTTCCGGCACAACCATGCCAGAAAAGTACAACGCAGTCGCTATGGCCCATGCCAAGGAGAAAGACAATAACTAGAATAGTCAACGCCTACACGATAGTCCTAAGCGACATCCGGCCAGGTGACGTTATGATGTTCGTCGTCAAAGCCATCGTCGTGGCGCCGGGACACTACCGGATCTACCGCTGGGTTTACGAGGGACCTGACGTGTCACAGGGCAATCGCGTAGCTCTTCGCGCTCTCGAAGATGCCGTAGCCAAAGCCATCTTCCCATCGTTAGCCCAAGTAGCGGAGCCGGATCCATTCTAAGACCACCAACATCAAATCAATACAGAAAGGAGGAAACAGCAATGTCCGGCGACAGCCCAGCCAAAATCAGTCAAGTACAACTACAACACGAATACCTAGAGAAGGCATCACATCACCTAATCGCTACGGTTGACGAGCTACAAAAGCGCTTAACCACAGTTCTCGTTATCACGCCTCCATTCACCCGATGCCAAATCGGTTCAACCTGAATCGCCACAACTCGTTCCTATGGCAGACTACCTGCGGAACCGCTCCCAAGTCCTGACAGGCCTAGACGACAGGCTGCGCGACATCATCTCCAGGATCGAGCTCTAAGCTAGTTTTGCAGGTGGGGATCACCCCACCATAGCCCCAGGGGAGGAGGGGAACCAGATCGGCTGAAGCGACAACCTTCCTCTCCCTGGGGCGACCCTACATTACAAAGGAGTCTAATGATGTTGACAAAGAAATCGGTAGTAGTAGAAGAGTGCCCCGAGCGTGAGGGCAGGGTGTTGGCAGAAGACCTATTCGTCGGCATGAAGTTGCAGCCCCATCCCCCACAGGGGCAGTATCCCTTCACCGTGATTGCCATGGGTGATGAGGAGTACTTTCGGGCAGACATTCACTTTGACGATGGGACCTCGCCAATGTCCAGAACAATCAGCAAGGCAGACAAGGGAATGCAGCCCTACGCCAACGGTCTGTGGAACACACGCAACTGGTGTACGGTGATAGAGGAGGCCCCCGATGCTTAAGATCGAGACCATGAGACGCTTCACCAACAAGCAGGGGCGCACCACCCACTACAGCCCGCCGAGGCGGGGGCGCCGCTCGTACCCCGTCAACCCGCCGCCCGTGAAGAAAGGGGGGAAGCAATGACAGCAGCACAGGATGTGAGTACAAAGATTCTCACTTTGTGGGCAGAGAACGAGGAGCGCGTTAAGGAACATAACGCCCTCGCCTCCCGCCTCGATGCGCTGGAATCTCAAGACTGGAAGGGCTTGATGGCTCACATGCACACCATGTGGCATGACCTAGAACGCCGCTTCGACGAACTGGAAAAGCAAGAGCAGCCCATCAGGCCCGCGTCGGGGCGTGACAGAAAGTCCGAACAGCTTGAACGGATAACGTGCTACATAACTGAGGAGAACTTCTCCCTCGAACACATCCAGGCCATAGCCCAGATCATTGAATACTTCAACCGTTCCGAAGAGTCTGAGGCTAAGATATTTGAGTTTGCAAAACAGCTCGCAGAGTCGTAACGAAGGAGGCCACAAATACCTGAACAGCTATTCATCGTCACGCTCACACAGTAGCAGATCTACCTTGAACCAAGGAATCCTTGTTGCCAGTATGCGTGATGTAATGGGCAGAGATAATATGGAAGTCCTTGACAGAATGAGTGAGTTATCCCGCAGGTACGTCATCTATGACATGCTGGACAATGCTCTGTTAGGGAAAGATAGGACCCCTGTAGAGGAGGAAGCAGGATGAAAATCGCCTACATTGACAAAAAGTTCAGGGCCAAAAGCCTAGCCCTGATCGACACAGCCAACGAAATCATAGCAGAGTATCAGGCGCAAGGGTTTGACCTCACGCTTCGCCAGCTCTACTATCAAATGGTCGCCAGGGACTTAATACCCAACCTTCAAAGCGAATACAAGCGCGTCGGCTCAATCATCAATGACGCCCGCCTCGCTGGACTCATCGACTGGAACGCCATCGTGGACAGAACGAGAAGCGTCAGAGCGAACCCTCGCTGGACATCGCCAAAAAGCATCCTGCTGTCCGCTGCACATTCTTACCTTGAGGATCGGTGGGAACACCAGGAATGTCGCCCTGAAGTGTGGATAGAGAAAGACGCCCTCATCGGGGTGATTTCCAAGATATGTGAAGAGTATGATGTACCCTATTTCTCCTGTCGTGGTTACACATCCCAGTCCTCAATGTGGCAAGCCGGCGAAGGCAGGCTTCGACGAAACCACGATAATGGTCAGAAAACCCTGATTATTCACCTGGCAGACCACGACCCATCCGGCATCGACATGACCAGGGACATCGGTGATCGCCTCGCGCTGTTCGCTGGCTGGGGGAAACACGACATAGATAGGATCGCTCTCAATATGAGCCAGGTCAACAAGTTCAACCCTCCTCCCAACCCCACCAAGCTCAGCGACAGCAGGGCCAAGGCGTACATCGTAAAATTTGGACACAATAGCTGGGAGCTAGACGCGCTCGAGCCGAGGGTTATCGTTGAACTCATTCGGGACACTCTGGATGCAGTGATTGAGCCATTGACATGGGAGGAGACAGAGCAACGCATTATTCATCACAGGCAAACCCTCAGTGCTATCGCCAACCTCTACGAAGAGTTGCAGCAGCACATAGCTGGCCTGGAGGTCGCTTGACCAACAACCCACTACCCACCATCATAGATAGCGTCATGGTGACACCATCCCAGAAGTACAACATCCTCATAGATGAGCTACAGACCATTATTGTAGAAACGGTCTACGTAGCACGGATGGCATTCATTGAGGCTTACCACACAACGGGTACACGTATCCTCCAAGACTATCCAGAGTTAGACACCGAAGAGAGCTATGGCAAAGGAATTACGAGGAAGATCGCCCGCGATGTCGGCAAGAGTCAGCGCATGATACAGCGGTCTGTCCAAATTGCCAGAGCCTGGCCCGACTTGGCCTACTTGCCAGAAGAAGAAGGTAAGAACATCTCTCTCAACAAGCTGATCAACAAGTATTTGCCGGCCATGAGTGGGAAAGGTAACGGGCCGACCACCTACTACGACGGCATGGGCCAACCCAACTTTGAGTACGGTCGTTGGCGAATCACTCTCCCGCAAGGCACCAAGCTCAATCTTTCTGACGACACCACTCTGCTCCACATTATCATAAAGGAAGGCCCATAGAGGAGGCAACAATGTACATATCGCACGAGAAGGAGAGAGTGATGGAAATCCGAAGATTCCGAGTTAGGGGCCACGGAGAGCAACAGCATCTCTGTGACTGCCAATATTGTGATCACAACGAAATAGAGTGGGTGGAAATTGACGAAGTTGTAGAGGCACACACTCACAGGGGGGCTGAGTACATCATCGTCAAGCGCGAGGGTGACGTCATGGGTGACTGGCGGTGGCTTGATGGGCCAAAGATTGAGAAGGTAGAGGGATGAAAGGCAAATGCGTTTATTGCCCAAAAACGGCAACAACCACAGATGCTATTGGTCTACCAGCTTGTGCGGAGCATAGGGATGAAGCTGATAGTTATGTGGAGCAGGCAACTGGACATTAGCCCCCACAAAGACACACACCTGTACTGTGATGACCACAGCGATATGTGGCAATCAGGCTGCCCGCACTGTGAGGAGAATTCCCAATACCACTACGAGACGAGCGTTGCTGAATTTCTCAAGTCGCCAGCTTCCAAGATGATCGTTGTGTCGCTTGACCCGACTTGACAAATTCCCAGAAAGCCCTATAATATGAGCACAAAAGAAACTCGTCCACAGTTCCCAGGCTGTGCCGAAGCAAAAGGAAGCCCCTTAGTTTGTGGGCCTCTAGTCTCTGTTGAGCTTCGGCAGCTGGGTCAGAGGATAGGGCCTACAAACTAAGGGGTTTTTGTGTTATGTGCAATCTTTGCAAACGGGATATAGGCTGTCGGCTCTTAGGGGTTCGGCTTGGCACCGAAGAATCTCTCCAAGCCGAAGATTGGGAGTTAGTCTATAATTTCATGCGCTTCGTACAGCTCCCGTTCATTCACGGTATTGTGCTGAGAGCACGAGAGCGCCAAGAACAAAGAGAGGGGAATGAGGGATGAATGAGCCAATTGTGGCAATATGTAGATGCTATCACATTTGGGCAAAACGCCAAATCGGTCACCACTGCTGGACTTGTGGCTCAGACATCATCGCCGTGGAAGGCTTAACCACTGACCGACAAGTTACTTGGTATCTGAACCATGTCCCATTCAAGACGCTCAGAGAAGTGTATCAAGAAGTAACTGGTAGGCACCTAACAACAGAATCACCACTATAAAAAAGGGAGGTCTGACGATGAACGAGGTAGAGAAGGAAAGAGTGGGGCAAGTCCAAGAACATTTGGACTACTTTGAGACAGCAACACTCCAAATAGACAAACTGGTTGAGGAGTTACAAGAACGATTGACGAAAGTCCTCAGCCCTTCACCACCCAGCGATGTGAACAAGATGGGTGCGCCTAATGAACAAGAGCTGGCACCTCTAGCAGGTTTCCTACGCGACCGTACACGGTTCTTGACAAGCCAGGCCGACAAGTTGCGCAACATCATTTCCAGAATCGAGTTGTAGCAGCACCCGCACCTGACAACAGCCAGGGCGGGCTGCCAGCCGAGGCTACATATCGCACCGAGAGGAGATTGAGCGATGTTGAAAAAGCTGATACAGGCGATCATTGAGAAGGTGGCATCTGGCGACGACGAATACTGGGTGCCGACTGACGATGGCGGATCCAGCGGCATTGATGTTTCCGCTATTGTAGAAGACATCATGGGGCTTGTCCACAGTTGGTATGGGGGCGGGGAGGGCGTGGCCAATGACTGGCGGCAAAGTTGGCCGCAACGATCCCTGCCCCTGCGGCAGCGGAAAGAAGTACAAGAAGTGCTGCCTGCAGAAAAAGCGGGATGCCCGGCGCGACCTGCAAGCCGTCGTGGCCCGCAGGCATAAGAAGCTCAGAGGGTCCAGCCAAGACAGAAGAGTCCAAGTATTCCTGGCTGCTGCGTCCATCTGGTCTATGCAGCAGCCACTCCCTCACTGCCAACGGAGGGGATAGCCAGGCCCAAGCCCAGTTGATAGGAGCTTTTGCTTTTTGAGGAGGTTGAGGGATGAAATATGATGTAGATATTTTCATACACGGGACAGGCAAATACGTAGAGTCTTTGATCGTTATTGCTAGCAACAGCGATACCGCTCGTCGGATGGCAGAGTCGGTATGTACCCTGAACAGCGCTCGCTTTGGTTATGTAGTCGCATCGGAAGAGCCGCATCCAGACTTGCATGACCATATTCCCAACTGGCCCTATAAAAAAGATCCGTCTCCTGCATGTCCAACGGGCGAGGGATGGGGGCACATTCCCTTGTTGAGTTTAAGAAAAGCAGACAGGTAGCACCCGCACCTGACAACAGCCGGGGCGGGCTGCCTCCCTGGTTGACATATCGCAGAAACTGAAAGGAGGGGATAATGACAACCTGGCATTCTAATCACTGGGAGCCCAAAGGCGATACTCAATGGAGTGGTGCAATGGGTGGATTTGTTTGGCCGCGGAACTATCTCCCGAAAGAATCGGACACGATGGAGTATGGCTCGCTGTTCGCCTATATGTTCCGCCGTTTTGGGCCACCGCGATATGGAAGCGACTGCCTCAAGGTAATCGCCTGCTGGTATATCACGACACCGCCAGATGAGAATGTTGCCCTTACTGTTTCACCCAATCCATCTGGCACAACTTTCAGCTTTGGCTACATAATCAACGAGTCGGTTTACAATGACTGCCGCGATGAGGCCCAGGTTAAGGCCGTCGAAATCGCACTGGTCCAAGCAATCTTGGATCTGCTTACTCCCGTGTACGTTCGTGATATTCCCATAAACGCAGCGGGCCGCGTTGCCAATGATTCTCCCTTACTGGAGCTCGTATGTGACCGCTTTGAGTGGGCGGGGTACGGGGTTGGCCACGACTATTTCAGGAGCATTGCACAAGACAATCCTGATCGCCCCAGGGGTGAATCGGGAGCGGAGTTTGCGATAGAGGATTTACCCTTTGCCGATGACATCGTTGAGGCTATTGAGGCAATTTGACAAATTCCCCGAACTGAGTATAATTATGAGCGAGGTAGAAACTATGAAACAGGCCGTGGCAAGCCTGCGAACCGAGGGAACAGGAAAGACCGCTATGTCGGGTGCTGGTACGCCGTCCTATCCCTCGGGGATTGCCACCGGCCACCAGAATCCGACAGAGCGGTCTTTTGCGTTAGAACCTATACCCTTGTCACCAAGAGACGGGGAGGTCTTGGAGACGATCCAGTGGTGGCGTAGCCACCTGCTCCGGAGCCTCATGTCTTATATCCTTGATTCCCAATTGCCCTCCTTAACTGCGGGAGTCGGTGCGAGTGGCCCTGGGGAAACTCGCTGTTATTCGGAGTCTGACCGTCTGAAACGTCAAGTCAAGGGCAGGGAAGGGCATGATGAAAAGGGAGGGGGATCAGACACCCCTTCCAACACCAGCCCATGCGCCACCTGCCCCCAACGAGATGACTGCGGGGCTTGGTGTAATGATTATTGGAGTTGGCACTACGGAGGTGGGAGATGATAGTCAAGACTAAGTTCTCCGCTTCTTTTTCCATGCCATTCAATATCGCAGGCTTTATGATCGCCTCTGGTATCTGGCGCGTACTGGGTCACGGAAGCCTCGCTTTTGCAGAATCTACGCCCTTCTTTGCCGACAATAATCTAGGCACAAACAGCCTAGCTGATTTCCTGGTTGACGGTAATCGGTATCAAGCTGTGCTTACGTGGCATAAATGGAACGAGTGTCATTTTCAGATAGTTGGTTGACAGTCCAACAACGCCTCGCGTTGGCTGCCAGCCGAGGCTACATATCGCACGAGAAGCCGAGAGACCGATGGCCGCCGCACGTTGGGCGCAGAGGATAAAGCGAGGCAGCCGCGCCCCGAAATTGGGGGAAAAGAAACAATGCTGGCAAACTCGTTAGAGACCCGTCCGGCTCGAAAGCGAAGGCCGCAAGGCCGCCAGGGGTGATGCGGAGACCAGCCTGGCCCTGCAAGGGATACAGCGATTAGGGAGGTGTGAAAGTGAGCAAAGGTGAAGGCTATACCGAAGACTCAGCGGATCATCCCGGAAACGGGGTGATCTGTTCCCTGGCTCGGCTGCCCGAAGACTCAGTCTTCCATACCCAATCCAGCAGAATGACAATCTGGGAGCGTAGCCCAACGGTAGAGGCGGCACGTTTAGGCCGTGCGCGATGGGGGTTCGAATCCTCTCGCTCCCACTAGGGTTGGTGGTGTAAAGGCTGCACGCCGCGCTGTAGACGCGCAAGAGGGGGTTCGATTCCCTCCCAACCCATTAAGTAGCTGTACTCCAATTGGCAGAGAGGCATGGTTGAGAGCCATGATGTGTGAGTTCAAGTCTCACCAGCTACACTATAGCCCCGTAGCGCAATTGGTAGGAGGCAATCGGTTTAAGCCCGATCCAGTCCGGGTTCGAGTCCCGGCGGGGCTACTGGGAGGGGTCGCCCAGCGTGGTGGGGCAACGCTCTTGAAAAGCGTCAAAACCCGTAAGACGATTATGCAGGTTCGATTCCTGTCCCCTCCGCCAATGGAAGCGTTGCCTAGTCTGGTAAGGCACTCCCCTGCTAAGGGAGCATGGCGTAACAGCTACGCAGGTTCAAATCCTGCCGCTTCCGCTACTGGCCCTGTAGTCCAACGGTAGAGACGGCGGCTTCAAATCCCGTACGGTGTAGGTTCAAATCCTACCAGGGCCATAAATTTGACAATTCCCCCCAAACCCCTATAATTACAGATGCTAGACAAACGAAGTCGGGGGCGTTTTGTTTTTCAGCAGAGGTTCGGGGCAAAGCACCCCTCACAAAGCGGACTCGCGTCCCTGTCGTTTGTCTAGCAACAGCGATACTTTGTGGGGGGCGTTTTGTTATGGGTGCAATTTACACGATAACATGCACGGTTACCAATACCACTTACGTAGGTAGCACAGCAAATGTCCGTGTCCGGTGGGGCAACCATCGCTCGAAATTGCAGAGGGGCAAACATGAAAACGAACACTTGCAGCGAGCCTGGAACAAGTATGGTGCAGATACTTTTGACTGGGCAGTCATAGAACAATTAACAGAGGCAAAGCTGGTAGAGAGAGAACAGTACTGGCCTGACCGGGGGTAATCTCTGTCCCCCGCTCACCACCCGATGACGTCACATCCTTAACCAAGAAGATGAAGGAGGAATAGAGAATGCCGAATAACAAAGCCGAGCACCCAGCTAGACACAATCCATACACATGCCGTTGCCTGATACGGATCGACAAGATTCTATACCAACTGCGAGGGAAGCAACCATACTGGTCATTAAGCGGAAAGCTCTGCATCAATCATGCCCAAACAAATAGTCATTTCCCTGGGTGGATGTTTACCCTTGCTGCATGGATACAGAATCAGTGGTTTTGGACACGCAAGATATTATCTGCTTAAACCATTCCCCCCATCCAGGACAACAACGCATGACTAGACGACGAAGCAGCAAGGACAAGCGAGCACATACCCCAAGGCGCTGGGGCCGCAAGAAGAAACGCAAGCCAGCCCAAGGGCGCAACTGGTCAAAACAGATCACCCGGGCAGAAAGCGAGCTGCGGGCGGCGAGAGAGGAGCTTAGATAGATGAGGTTTGGCAGCCTCTTTGCAGGAATTGGTGGAATGGACTTAGGTCTTGAGCGGGCTGGAATGACCTGCGAGTGGCAAGTCGAAACTGACCCGTTCTGCAACCGAGTCCTCGAAAAGCACTGGCCCAATGTCAGGAGGTATGGAGATGTCAGAGCAATTGGAAAGCACAACCTCGTACCAGTTAGCCTTATTTGCGGAGGGCCACCTTGCCAACCTCACAGTGTTGCCGGGAAGCGAAGAGGCGCGGCAGATGACCGTGACCTCTGGCCGGAGTTTCTGCGCGTTGTTACAGAGCTCAAGCCCACTTGGACGCTTTTTGAAAATGTGCCTGGGATCAAATCAATTGGCGTCCCCATCGGGCTATCTCATGTGGTCAGCCGAGCCATTGCCCGCCTTGAGGACGGTGACGAGTATGTGGCATTATTCACACAACAAGAGAGAATGTATCTCAATATCGTATGTGAGGACCTTGAGGCGATTGGTTACCAGGTCGTCCCGCTCATTATTCCGGCTGCGGCTTTCGGTGCTCCGCATCTCAGATACAGGGTTTTCGTTGTTGCCCACTCCGACGACGGTGGACACGGGCAGCTACTTCAACCAGAGCGAGAGTCCGGGGGCCAAGAAACGCCCCACGCTGGGGGCAATGGCAAAGTACAACCTTTGGCCGACGCCAACGAGACGAGACTGGCGCAGCGGCAAGGCAAGCGCGGCGACACACCAGCGCAACAGTCGTCCGTTGTCGGAGGTAGCAGTAAGAGCGCAAATGTGGCCGACGCCCCGCGCCAACTCTGCGATGGCAGCAACGATAACCAACAAAGCCGACCCCCCGACCGACACCCCAATCTAGAAACAGCATTGAAGAAACGCGACCCCTCGGTGGTAGGCAGTGTACTGAATCCGACCTGGGTAGAACTCCTGATGGGCTTTCCGCCAGGATGGACGGATGTTTGAATTATTGGCCAAGCGACTGGGAACATGACACGCTAAGAACAATTCCACGTCCTCCCACCAAAAAAGACAGGTTCAAGCATAGAAACAGGTTGCAAGCTATTGGAAACACTGTACTGCCACAGGTAGTCGAGTGGATTGGCAGGCAAATAATGGCAGCCCATGACAAACTTGCGTAAATTGGAGAAAGACAATGGCTTTAACGGCTGGCCAGAGAGCAGCTTTAGAACGCAGCGACGGGAAATGCGAGCACAGCAGTTATTTTTACTCGGAGCACGATGTCCCTGGAAGCGCACCACATCATGTTTTCGGTCGCGGGCGCAGTGATGACTACCGCCACATTCTCTGTATGTCTTACGAACTCCATGTGGCGCTCCACCGCTCGCTTCCGGATTCGAGAGGTGACCCGGTGACGAAGGAAATGCTGCATCGCGGTTTTAAGAAGCTTGTATGATGACTGGATTGGATTGGACAAAACAATAAAAAGGGAGGTCTAACGATGAGTGAGCGTGACTGCACAAACTGTGAGAATTGGAAGGCGCAAGAGCCAACCCCTCACCCTGGCCGCATCTTCACCGAGGACTTGAGGATTAGCATGGTTATTAGGCGGCACAATGCAGGCGCCTTGCGGAAACTGTTACTGATTATCAGCGAGCCTGGAAAGACTACGGTAGGGGCTCTTCAGTTTCGTAAGGGCTATGTACCATGCGAGCGGGATGTGTACCTGGCAAATGCTGGCCTTCAACCCTTTGAGCAGTCAGGCGGGTGGTCAGTAGCTTGGTGCGAGGAGGTAACATGAAACGCAACATGCCAGCCGGCAGAGAGATGGACGCGCTGTTTTGGTTGGTATTAAACGGAAAGCCCCCAGACCTCTTAATGACGTCTCGACACGTTGACGGCGATGTTCAGCCTCACGCTGGCTACCCTATGGGACACATATCGCCACCTGATTACTCCACCAACCTCAAGCTCTTGATAGAGACGATGAAGGGGTTGGAGTTCTGGTGGTCGGCAACCTACAAAGAGTCGGCCTGGATAGACGACAAATGGCAAGCGGCCTATTTTGTGACGTTCCGCTGTGTACGAGGCAACAACAGAGGGATACACATGGCGGCTGCACTAGAATTGTCACACGCAGCCTGCCTGGCTGCCCTAAAAGCTCTCCAGGAGCAAGCCAATGGCTAAGACAAAAACCGAGGTAGAATGTGACAACTGCGGCCACACCTGGAAGACGGTACGGCGCCGCGAGACGTTCTGCCCTAGGTGCGGCGTGGTGAACGACGTGCCTGGGCCAGAGGTGGAAACCATCACGCTCCCGAGCGGCACGGTGCTGGCTGTGGGTGACGAGTGCTTAGCAGGCTATCCGCTTTCACTTCGCTATCGCCGAGCAACTATAATCGGAGTCATCCAAGAAGTAGGAGAGCACTACGCCCGCGTGCGAGACATGCAGGGCAACGAGTGGGAAGTCATTCGCCACGGGCTTAAACAATACCGGTCGTAATGCAGCCACTTAAGCGGGGTGAAGGGGGGGATGATGACTAACAAATACGATTTGGACGACGCATATCACAATGGCTACTGGGACGGCGAAGATGGGTTTATCAACAGCAATTGCTACGACCCCGAGGGCGGTGAGGCTGACCTGTGGGAGGCTTATGAAAAGGGCTATCGAGAAGGGATTGATGGGAAGGAGCAACCCCGATGACCGACGACCTATTTGACGAATACTTTGCCGCCCCACGAGAAGAGCGCGCCGCCAGGCTGGACGGTGCAGCCGTAGCGCATCCCAACAACTTCAGCCACGCTGAGGTGGCGCTGGGCGAGTTGCTGGTAGACATCCTGGGGCACACCCCCAACGGTCTGGCCAAGCACGCACGGTGGCTGCTGACGAAGTGCAAGGGCGACTACGACGGTCTGCGTAAGCTGATCACCAGCTTGAGGATTGAGGGCGAGCTTGACTGGGTGCAGCTGAAGGGCAAGAACGTCTACGGCCTGCGGCACTGGCTGGCGGAGGAGTACGCCAGAGATCACCTGGTTGAAGAGCGGCGCCAGGCCATGAACACCACGGAGGGGCGCATCAAGCGGTATAGTTTTCCAGGAGTGGAGATGTGAAGGTTTACATCAAGCCTGTGGATGACAAGCATGGCCTGTTCTGGGAAGACGGAGTGCCCATCTATGAAGACGACCCATCCGAGCCCTACTTTGTGTTTTGTATGATTCGAGTGTGGAAGTACCCTGGGTGGGCTAAGCGGTACGCTGAGAAGCAGGGGTGGGAGCTAATGGAAGCCCCAGAGCAAAGCAAGCAAATGGAGGCAACATGAAAGTGTTTGGCATAGACATTAAATTAGAAGTTGAGTACATAGATTTAGATACAAAGATGGTTGGAGTTATTTGCTCCACAAACAAAGGAAGTGAGGGGAAAGTGGTACGCTTCGCGCTTCCTATACCACAGAAGGTTTTTGATGCAATTCCACCTGTTACTGAAAAGAGAGATAGCCATGAAGCAGCGTAAAGTCCCTGCGGGCTGCTGGCCCATCCTAATCCTACTGGCCCTAGCACTGTTGGGCTGTAAGATCGGCGATGACGTTCTGCGGCTCGTAGAGAGCGCCGACACCGCTGGCTGTAAGGTGTTGTGTGACCTGGCGGGCGAGAGCTTCGTAATGTATTCGTATGAAACCGATTCGTGCTGGTGTACAAGCGCGGACGGGCTACCGGTGGAGCGATAAAAATAGAGGAAGGGAGGAAGAAAGATGAAAGTACTAAAGTGTAAGAAGTGTGGCAAGACAAGCTATTCCTCGTCGTCGGGCGGCAAGTGCCCGTATTGCGGGGGGAAGGTCTTGGTGGAGGTGAAGCGTGAATGAGCGAAAGGAGAAACTGACAATGATAGACAAATGGGGGCATGCCGTCCTTGCCGTCTGTGTCATTATGCTGCTCGTCGGCACGTTCTGGGTGACGCGCTCGCCCAGAGGGGCTGAGGTGGTATGCCCGTCCAGGCCAACATACGAAACAGAGTTCGCCGTTAGAAACTACTATGAAGGGGTAGGCAGAATTACCTTTGATACCACCGAGGATATGGCATCAGATACCAAAGAATTCGGCGATCTATACCATGACCTTGATGGTGGCTATACGCTCTACGTGAATAGCCGATATGTCTTCCAAGAGGTGCTAGACTACCTCGAGGCCTGGGGCGAGTGCCGCGTGATGGCAGACCGCGGCATTGAAATCAGTGCCAGAGGCAGTACCACGAGTCAGTACCCAGCCCCGACCCCTACCCTTGAACCTAGTGGAGTACGCATCGGTGATGGGCCTCTATTGTGGGCGGGCAAAGAAAACGGCAGGTGCTACGTTGATGTTCCAGAGTGCGGCTACGGCCAACCATGCCCCCTCGACTGGGGGCGTGAGGTTTCCTGCGACGATTGGGAAACTACTGTCTTCCCCACTACAACCCCAACGCCTGACTGGGAAGCTACTATCTCCACTTCTCACAGTGAATCGTATGGTTCTGATATGTGGCTGACCCGGACCCCTACTCCGACCGCTACCCCTAATCTCGTAATTCAGTCCTACGATCGTTTGGATCCCCTTGACAAACTCCTTCAAGACTTGATCACTATAGCTCTGGCCACTGAATATACATTCAGGCCGAAGACGACAGATGTTAAGCTGTTCATCGACTGGCCCGGCACCATAACTATCACCGATGCGCTGTCGCAAACGGTGGTGATCAAAGGCCCTGCGACGGTGACGTTCGAGGAGGCGGAGTAATGAGGGTAGACGGCGAAAGCGGCATGGTGTACGATGACACACAAGTGGTAAAAACAATCGGGATGGGCGATTACCAAAGACCTGACGGCTTCAAGGACGCCAACGGCGCTGCGGTGTTTCTTGCCCCGGAGGACGTGGTAGAGGCGGCACGGGGCGTGGTGCATGGAACGAAGGTAAGTCGCCCTATATCTCTGGATACGCTGTTTCTGCTCGCGCTGTCTGAGACCCTCGACATGTTGGATGCGCTGATGGCGAGAGGGGGAGAGTGATGGTCAAGATTTACACCGGCAAACAGATCGTGGCCGACCTTGCTGTGCTAGAGGCTGAGCTCGTTGCCCTCCGCCATGTGGAGGACGCGGCGCGGGCTGCCAAAGGCGTCTTGCAAGATGTGCAGCTAGTGTGGCTGCCTGACAGCCACAACGTCAGGGTTGTGCTGGCGGCGCTGACCGACACGCTGGACGCGCTGAAGAAGGCGAGGGGGGATGACAACAAGCTGGCAATACATGACCAAACAACAAGTCAAGGAGGCACTGATGCGAAGAAATAGCGAGTTCAGCGTGTTCATACCTACCCTTCCACCCACCAGCAACCACGCTTATGGTGTAGCTGTGAACAGGAAGGGCAAGGGATTCATTTACCTGACCGCTGAGGGCAAAGCATGGAAGGCCGGCGCTCAGCTGGCAGTCCAGGCCGCCAACAGCCAGCCAGAAGGGTTCTGGAAAGACAAGCAGTTGTGCGTCTCGCTCACCTTCTTTGGCAAGTCTGCGCTGACCTACGATATAGATGGGCGGGTCAAGCTAACACTCGATGCAGTCGCGGACGGGCTTGGGTTCGATGACAGGTACGTCTTTCCACTCTTTCTTGACAAGAAGAAGACTGCGGTGCAGGGCGTCGCGGTATTGGTCACTGATCGCATACCGTACGTTGCACAGGAGGCCCAACCCTTCGCCGAACCCCTCCACTACATCTGCGTCCACTGCGGTGAATTCTCTGCCCATACGTTGATTTACTCGACAGTGGCACGACGCTCAGGTACAGCTGCGGGGAGTTGACGGTGGTGGATCTCAGCACACCACAAAAGAGGGCGGAGCAATACAGAAAGGGAGGAGAGAAAGATGGCAACACCGCAACAGATTCACGAGAGTGATATGTACCGCCAGGCAGCCGCACGTACAGGCCCAGTTCCAGGAGTATGGTTCAAGGACGTTTATGAAGCCCTTGGAGAAGCTTTAAGGCTTATTGAATCTCAAGATGGCGCACTTGACCTTTTTCTTGCGATGCAGGATTATACCAAAGTCCAACTAGAAGAGTCTGCCAGCGAAAAGGGCAAAAGCTACTGGCAGGGCGTGAAGGATGGCCTACGCAAGTGCTATGCGCTCTTTACGAATAACCCTCAGTGGGTTGTTATTACCAGAGTCTCAGCGCAGGAACGCCCGCTGACCGCCTATGAACGCTGGGAATTAGAAGGGGAGGGAGGAGAACCGTGAATAAAACCGATCCAATCGAAGGTATAACCAAGCAACAAATCATCAAGGCCAAACAGCTCGTCGGTCTCGAAGTTCTCAAGATGAGCCGGGGGCTATTTGAGCAACTAAGGCAGCCCCACCGTTACGGATGCGGGGAGGCGATGGATCAGATCAAACAAGACGCCGTCGCCATGGTCGTGCTACCCGGCAAACCACACCCATCCGAACCGTACGGCCAAATCGTCCACGTCATCTGCTACGACACACAAGCCCTCTATCGCTACGTAGGAGGCGATCCAAACACTTTTCCCCCAGACCTACAATGGCTACTCGATTTGCCACAGATCTTTGTCGAGTAAGGACCTACATGGGAGGGGAACGCTTTGACGAAGCCCCAGAAGGGGAAATTTGACAAATCACGCTGTAACGATTAAACGCTTGATAAGAAGGGAGACTTACAAGGATGGGTAAAAGCTGCGGCATATCTTATGTGGACTCAAGTTGTAATCCGGTGATGGGCTGCTATGGCTGCGAACTGTACAACTCAGATCCCAATAAGAATCACTGTTATGCAGCAGCCCTAATCAACCGCTACGCAGGACGGAAGGGCTGGCCCAAGCGATTCAACGAACCAGAACTGTTTCCTGGCCGGCTAGAGAAAGCGCTCAGCTGGTCAGACCTGACCGGTACCACACGACCCGACAAGCCCTGGCTGGACGGCCAGCCCCGCATTATCTTCATCAACGATCTGGCGGACGGGTTTTGCCCAGACGTTGACCCCGTGGAATGGCTGGCACCACACCTGGAAGCGATGGCGGAATCACCGCACATCTGGCTACTGCTGACCAAGTGGCCCCATCGGATGCGATCGTTCTGCGCGGATTACCCACTACCTGAGAATGTGTGGCCTGGGGTATCGGTGTTGCGACAGGAGCATGAATGGCGCATCGTTGAACTCTTGAAGATTTGGGCGACGCAGTATTGGTTGAGCTGCGAACCGCTGTTAGAGAGGCTTGACATTTCACCTTATATGCCACACCCAGACCGAAAGAGCTTAGATTGGGACAAAATACCAGAAAGGGGTGATGGATTTGCCTATCCTTTCATTGGAATTTCCTGGACTGCAATCGGCTGTGAATCAGGCCCCCACCGCCGCCCGTGCAATCATTACTGGGTGAGAGACCTGATTGATCAGTGCGATGGTGCCGGCGTGTCTGCGTTTGTTAAGCAAGTCAATATTGATGGGCGCGTTTCGCATGACATGGCCGAGTGGCCCGCAGATCTGAGGGTGAGGGAGTTCCCCACATGAAACTCCGTAAAGGTAAAAAGCTGATCACCTTCGCCTGCCGTGATACCCTCAGCGGCGACATGAAGCGGCCCACTGCCACCAGGCAGGAAAACTTCTGCCCCGACTGCCAGTTCTCCTACTATGGCGAGGATTGCATCTTCACACCCGCAACCCACAGCCAGCAGCGGTTCGGGCAGAACGCCAGCGCCAAGCCTTTCCGCCGAGAACATGCCCCGCGACGCAAAACAACGGTCGCCGCTACAGGCGGCAGGTGGAAGCCTGCGCGTATCCTCGAGGTCATCGTAGAGCACTTTAAGAAGCACACCGAATGGCCACTCACTACCACGGCCTTTCGGGACAGCCCACGCCTGCCACATTCACGAACGGTCAAGCGGCATTTCGGCGGAATAGGGCAGGCGGTAAGCCAGGCACAGGAATTGATGGAGAAGGATGATGAAGGTGCTCGTTAAGGTCAAGGGGAGAAAGAAAAACTCTACAGCTACACATGTTTACAACGAGGAGACTGACTCTGCATTATACCGTCCCTGGCCCAAGCCTGGCGAACAGTGGGAAGTGCAAGAAGTAGAAAGTTTCGAGGATGTACGCTATGGGCTTCAGTGCTGGCACTGTCAAGCGAAGCTGAAGCCCAAGCCTCCCAAAGCTCCCAATCTCCCGCCACCACGAGAGCGGCGACGGTTGGCCGACCTAGAGAAGCTGGCGGCGTGGAATGAACAGGCAGCGATGGCCATTTGGCAAATCCCGCCAATGAGAGGAAAGCCTGGAGGGGCGGAGAATTTCGACAGGGTGGGTTGGCAACGGCTTGCAACGTCGCAAGGAGGAGACTTTTGACTCAACAGATCACTGGGCCTCTATCTATCGAACAGGCTGTTAAACATGCCAGAGCGCTCCTACAAGAATGTGGAGGTTACTACCCCGCAGCCAAAGTGTTAGGGGATCCCAACCTCCGTGCCAGCATTTGGTTGCTCTTGAAGAAAGGTCGCCCCCCTTCGACCCGCCTGAAACAAGCCTTGGAACAATGGGCAAGCATAAAGACGGTGATTATCAAGGCCCTGCCAGGCATACCCATCATCGGCGAGGTAGGCCTTCTCCAGAGCGGTAAGGTCAAAGCCATCATCTTCATTGCAGTGGCGGAACGATGGGAACGCCACCTCATCCCGTGCCAGGTTTGCCAGGCCATGACGCCGAGGTGGTCAAGTTCGCAGAAATATTGTGACCGGCACAGTTGGAGTACACGGGAGGGTAGGCGGTATCATAGACAGCAACGGAAGGAGATTGACCAATGACAGGCTTATTTGACAAGTACAACATCACGAAAACAGATGGGACGTTAGTTGATCCAGAAGCGGTCTATTTCGTCCTCCGTCTAGACCCACACGCACGGCGAGTGGTTGGTACTTACAGTTTTCTTTGTCGGGACGACAATCCAGAACTGTCAGCCGACTTGCTGATGATGCTGCAACAACTTGAGCATCAACGAAAGGAAGACACACTTGCGAGACGCCGCAATACAAGAACGTTGCGGCGGAGTCCCCGGAGAGGATGATTAGGGCCAAACTGACAACACAAAAGAGCGGGCAGCACACCCGCCACCCGCTCCACAGCCGCAGCGACTTGCCGCAGCGATTCTACTCGCTCTTCGGCAGCCCCTTCATCCAGTCCCTCAAGAGCCCAGCGATCTCTACCGCCTCATCGCCGACCACAACTGAGCCATCGTCCTCTCAAGCGCAGCCACGGCCCCCTCCATCTGCTCCTGCTCATCAAGAGCAGCTCGAAGCTCTGCGGTATCCTTCCCAAGCCCGTCCAGGTAGTCGGCTATCGCATCTCTCCGCGCCAGAGCCTCCGCCCCACTCATCCCCACGTGATGCCTCACAGCCTTTGGCAAGAACCAGTTGCCCTGAGTCGAAGCCACGGCCAGCACGCCGAACGTCCCCGCTGGCGATATAGCCCAAAGCTCCTCGTGCAAGTCCAGTAGCACTGAAGCGGGTGCGTCCACGGCCCACAGACTGGCCTGGCTGCCCATATCAATCAGTTTCCAGTATTCGCCATGCCAGGGAGCAGTAATGCCACTCACATCTCGTGGGGCAAGGACTACCGTCAGGGCGAAGTTACCTTCTGGCTGAGGGCCGATGTGGTGCTTAATGACCGAATCGTCTATCTCATCCCCGTCAGCGTTGGTCACGGTTTTGGTTATTTTGTCTATCTCGCCAGTCGGGTAGTAGGTCCTCTCACTCGTCTCCACCCGCAGCACATCCCCCAGCGCGTCCCGCACGGTCTGCTCCCGCGTCAGGATGCCGTGCTCGCCAGTGGTGACTTCGGGCTTGTCGGCGAACTCAGTAGCGTCCATCTCAAATTCGATTAACTCCTTCTTGGAGAGAGGAGCGAAGTAGGCAGCCTGCGCCGTGCGAATCTCGGATGGGGTCATGCCTCTCAATTCAGCCCAAGTCTTACCTGTTAAATTTGGCACAATTAAACACCTCCTCGAACAAGAGCGGTAACTTGGCCCAAGGTCTTAGTATCTGCATAATACAAGATTTGCCAATTTTTACTAAACGTAAATGCGTTGGCTGTTACTGACTTATGTGTGTTTGCAGACCATACGTTTGTAGGAAAGCCCGGAAAGTCAGTCGTGTTGGGTAAAAAGGCAGCATGGTTAGCATCACCTAAGCTCCAAAGCTCGGATAGGTTCGGTATCCTCCAATCAGAGTATCCCCCCAGGCTGGCTGCGTTCGCAGCGGCAGCCCACTGGAAGATGTCGTACAACTCCCCCGTCCACGGCATCTTCCCGTCGCTCGCCGCGCCCATCGCCGCGTTCTCGGCTGAGGTGTATCTGGCCCACATCAACCCCGTGTTGTTGTCCAGTACGGCGTTATTGGATAACGCCTCCCGCTTGGCGATGGAAACGCTATCGCCAGCCGCCTCCGTGGACAGCGCTCCCCCAACGGTCAGTGTTATCACCTTGCCAGCGACGACATCAATCTCGTACACTCCGTTATTGTCGCTGTCACCAGTGATCACGATGTCGTCGCCCGCCACGAACAGGCCGTCGAGGTCGGTGCCCGTGCTGGTGATGGTGTCAGGGTCGGAGTCGGCAAAGGCCACGTCGGTGTCGGTGAAGTGAATCAAATCAATGTTGGAAGTTGAGGCAAACTGCCCCGTCGTATAAACCGTATACGACTTGGCTATCCCCGCCTGGTAGTGCCCGTCGTCAAGTTCCCCGCTATAACTGGTCGTTTGCCCTGTAGCCAAAATACCTGTACCAGACCAGACACCACTTGCAGCAGGGGTAGCGCTGGAAAATACCAGTGCTACAACCAAGAACAAGATAGTTGCAATATAGAACGGTCTTTCCCTATTTTTCATCATACCATCCCTCCAATACGTTTCTTGACAAATAAGACCTTATCCATTATAATTGATTCGGGAGGTGTCGCAATGTCAGACCAGATTCCTGAAGGATATTGTCAATGTGGCTGCGGTCGGAAAACTACAATTGCCCCACAGACATGCACGCGCAATAGCTACATTAAAGGTAAGCCTGTACGTTTTATTAAGGGCCACGCAACCCGCTTAAGATATGCTGATTTTCCATCTCAGGACCCAAATCCTAGCGGCCTGTGTCAATGCAGTTGCGGGCAAAAAACCCATGTACCCACTTTTACCGACAGACATGCAAACTATTTTAAGGGCAAGCCTATGCGCTACATTCAAGGACACAGCAATAAGCCACAAAAGCCCCAATACATCATTGATCCAAAAACGGGGTGCTGGAATTGGAATTGGTATAGAAGTGCAAAGGGCTATGGCCAACTAAGTTCTGACGCTCAGATACGACCGGCTCACATAGTATTCTATGAACGCAAATTCGGCCCTATATCCGATGGCCTTCAACTACACCATACCTGTGAAAATCCACCGTGTGTTAATCCTGACCATCTCGTTCCCGTCACGCCCACCGAACACCTAAGGGTTGATTCTAGAACCAAACTCACCGTTGACCAAGTTCAAGAGATCCGTCGCCTCCATGCCAAAGACAACATAACCCAGGTAGAACTAGCTAGGCAATTTAATGTTCACCCTTCAACCATCTCTGCTATCATCAACCGCCGCAACTGGAAAGACGTTTGACCTTCCACACTGGAAGGATCAGTTAAGCAGGTTATAGCCAACCGAGTAAGTAATCGAATCACTGTCCGCGTGCGTCATCGTAAGCCGAAATGTCCGCGGAATAAGGATGTTCACGGCCTCATCGTATTCCCCAGCACTGCCTACCCCTCCTAATCCAAACATGTAGATGTATTCACCCGTCCCCACGATGGCTACAGTTGCTATCCAAACAGGCTCGTAGTCACCACTTGCCGGGTCCTTCCAGTCCAATTGTGCTGTCACCGAGGGGCTGGCCGTGATGCTGGTCACGTCTATGAAGAGCAACAGCCCACTATTATTGTTGTAATTGGTGGTGTCCGTGCTAGTGACCGTGGCTGTCCTCGCCGCGCTCGCCAGTAAAGTGCCCTCGGTATTACCGCGCGCCCGGTCCCAGGTCGCCTCATTGTAGAGCAGCTCCGCCCCGCCCACAGTCGGCACGGTCGGGTTGGCCGCCGCGTCTGCTAAAGCCGCTGCTGCCGCCAGTTCGCTGTCTACCGTCACCGTTTCGCTGTCGAGCGTGACGGTCAAGTCGCGAGAGGTGCTGATCGGCACATCCCCCTGGCCTGTAACATCGGCAGCCACCACCTCGCCGTCCAGCGACACCTTCACATCATTGGTCTGTGTAGCCCCACCAGCGATCAACATCTCAAGGCCACTCACCGGATCGTCAATCTTCTCCACCGCCGTCTTGATGTCCGACGCACTGGCCTCTGTCATATTCAGATCCACCGCCGTATCCTGAACCACTTCCAGCCCGCTGCCCGTCGTGATCTCCACGTCCTCTAGGCTCTCTCCCACCGACTCCATCGCTTGGCCCATCACCGTGATCATCCCCGCCGTCCAGGAGCTAACCCGGACTCGAACGTAGTCGTACACACCAATATTCCCAACCACCCAGGTCCCGTTCGCGGTAGCAGTCGTACTCACGCTGCCATCGCTCGTATTCACGGCCTGGAACGCTCGCCAGTCTGTCCCGTTCACAGTCTGCTCAAAAGACACCGTAGCCGTCACGATCCCCGCCACGTCGATGGACAGGTACGGGTAACCAGATGTGTGCAGCAGAGTACCGTTGCCGGTCGCCACTACCGCGTCCTGGAAGGTGTGACGCTTTGTCCGCAACGACTGTGTTTCTACGGACAGATCTTTTCCACAACCAGCCAGGCCAACTACAACCAGAACCAACCCGAGCCCCAACGCCAAGGCCAACAGAATTCGCCAATATCGCTTCGATTTAACTCTCATATCTCCTCCAATCTCCTACAAAAGAGAGGGAGAGGAGCATCTCGCCCCACTCCCTCTTAACCACTTCTCTTTTGACTACTCTCAACTCAATTAGCTGTTCGTGATGGTAAAGAGTTCCAGCCACTCAACGTCCTGACATACCCACGCTACAATGTCCCATTGGTTGATCGTCACCGCGTTTCCATCGCTGGTTCTGACGTTCGTGTCGTTGATGATGATGTCGTTGGCGTCGTCGCCAATCAAGTAGAGGAACTGGCCTTCGTTGCTGCAAGCCCCCAGAGTAATGGTCACTGCGCCGCCGGAGTCCAGGGCGTAAACAGTGAGAGTCGTCGGCGTAATCCAGTCGCCATCGTTGACTGTCAGATCGTCGAAGCTTGGCAGGAACAAGCCGTTGGAGATGGTCAGATCACCGATAACGTCCACTCCACCATCAAGGCGAGCCAGCCCGTCAGCTTCCAGCGTCCCCTCGACATAGGCATCGAGCCCATTTAGGGCCAGCGAGGCTGTTGCAGGAGTCCCCACAACGAGGTTGCCAGTAGAGATCACGAACCAACCACTAGCATCCACCGTGGCAGTGATGATCCCATTCGTGTCATTGCTCAGGGTCTCATCATTCTCCATTGTGATGTCGCCCCCAGAGATGTCCATCCCACCACTGCCTGCAACGATCAGATCGCCGTCAATATTGGCATCAATATCTACCTCGAAGTCACCAGCGACCAGCAAGTCGTTGTCGCCGTTCGCCAGGGCACCAGTGCCACCTCCGACGTCGGTGAGGCCACCGCTTATGCTCAAACCACTGACCGAGCCGACTAGGATACTGAGACCAGTCGTGACGGTCTCATTGGCATCTAAGGTGATGGCGGTGACTACCGCTTCATCACCCTTCACGATGACACTGCCAGTCTCTGCCTCAAGAGTGAGGTCTCCAACAGATGTATTGAAGTGAGACGCCGCATCTCCATCCATAGAGATTGCACCCGTTACGTCTATCACAAAGGCAGAACCACCGAAAACCCCGCCGGATGAGGACAGAGTTAACCGCACTATTCCGCCGGTCGCTAACCCCAACTGGTTTGCCGCAGCGCTATACAGCCCCGTATCGCTATCGCCTGCGAAGTAGAGCCCTGGTGCAGCGGCCGTCGCAACATCCGTGAGGTCTAGCGGCCCGCTCATATGAGATAGCCCTTGCGACTCCACACATCCCGTGCATGTTGCGCTTGGCCGACTACATCCACCAAGCACCAACATCATTGCTAGCACCACCATAATGGCGGCACCCAAAAATCGTTTCTTGCTCATCTCTTACCTCCTGCTTACTTATTCGTAGAAGATGTACGCAACCACCGCATCGGTCA
>SDBV01001088.1_pt1 | contig 40247 bp, 26 predicted proteins | sample 2277081 | NCBI WGS metagenome assembly SDBV01 (sample SAMN10402039, study PRJNA504765) | marine sediment metagenome | isolation source: marine sediment core GS10_PC15, 223 cmbsf | place: Arctic Ocean: Southern Knipovich Ridge | collected 2010
CGCTAAACGGTAGGCACAAAGCCCGTCGAAGCCCCCCACGGGTAGAATTGCTTGTCGCTTGATGCTGGCCGGAGTAGAATGTGTCTCAGGACTTGTGAGGCAATTACTTCCCGGATTCGGAGCACTAATGTAGCCATCTCGCTCCGCGAGATGGAGCTTCGTCTCGCGGAGCGAGACGGCTACAATTAAGGAGACGGGGAAATACCGATGTTTGCACTTCATCCAGAATACTTGGTAGACGCTCAGAACCGGAAGAAGGCCGTTGTTCTTCCGATTTCGGAGTGGAAGCAACTCATGGAAGAGCTCGAGGAGCTTGACGACGTTCGTGCCTACGACAAGGCCAAATCGCAGCCATCTGAGCCCATTGAGTTCGAGGAGGCCGTTCGGCGGATTCAAGCCGGAGAAGAGGATTGAGATTCGAGATCCTCATAGAACGGTCGGCGCTGAAGGCACTCTCCAAGATTCCGCTCGCGTACCGCGACCGAATCACCGATGCCATCCGCAGCCTGGCCGATGAGCCGAAGCCACGGGGCGCTAAGAAGCTCAGCGGAAGGGATGCCTGGCGAATCCGTCTCGGCAGCTATCGAGTAATCTACGAAATCGACGACGACGAGCTTACCGTTCTTATCGTCAGCATTGTAGATCGCAAGGACGTATACCGGTAGACCTGTTGTGCGCCTAGCGGCAAGGCGCCGGGCAAACTCAGCCGACAATCGGCCGGCACAAAGTCCATCAAAGCCTCCGCACGGCAGTGCGGGGGCTTTTTTGCGCACCGTGTACGTCTGGTTCCCAAACTCCGGCTCTGATCATCACACAGAAGTTCGAGGACCAACATTATGTTGGGACATGGCCTGGATATTGGCCCCGTTCACGGGGCTTCCCGGCGCAGCCGGTAGTAGGCCCGGCATTTATGCCGGGTTCGACGGGCGGGACGGCCTTACCGTTTTCCCGAAGCCCAATACAGCCGACGCCCGTTGACGGGCGTTCTCGCTCTCAGGCTTCAGCCGCGGCCCGCCGGCCAATCGGCTGAAGCCCCGCGGGAGGGTCGCAGGAAAGCGGCCTTCCCGCGTTTTTTGTGCGTCGCGGCCAGGCTTGCCTCCCCCCGTCGGTGTCACATGTTTTCCCGGGATTCTCCCGTCAGGACCTGGAGGTGCTTGTGTTTTCCCGTCGTTTCGGGTATCATCAGGCGTCACTCGGCAGCGCCATCAGCGTCCTGCCGGATCCTCTGAAAATGCAACCTCGGCGTACCGGAACCGCCGGGCCTGTGATCTGATTCTGAGCTTGCGCTATGAGGGGGCCGTTGTGTCCACGTTTCGTGGGGTAACGATGGTGCAGGAGCCGAGCTGCGATCGACGGTGGGGTGATTTTGACGGCCTCGATCCGGCCGATCCCCAGTATGCCACCGAGGTGGTCGACCGGATGTTGGCCGCCGGGCGGCGCGCCGGGGCCAGCGATCTGCACCTCCAGCCGGCCGCGGGGGGGCTCGAGCTGAAGTTTCGTATCGACGGCGTGTTGCAGCCGGTCGCCACGTTCCCGGCCGAGGTGGCGCTGAACATCATCACCCGGCTGAAGGTCCTGGCCAGGCTGTTGACCTACCAGACCGACAGTCCGCAGGAGGGACGCATCCGCACGGAGGGATCCGACGTCGAGATGCGCGTGGCCACGTTTCCCACCCTGCACGGCGAACGGGCGGTGGTGCGGCTGTTCGGCGGCTCGGGGCAATACGAGCGATTGGACGACCTGGGGCTGCACGCAGACGTGAGGGAACTCCTGGGACGACTGCTGGGGGAGACCTCCGGCGCGATCCTGGTCTCGGGGCCGGCGGGTAGCGGAAAGACGACCACGGTTTATGCCTGCCTGCGAGAGGTCGCCCGAGAGACCCTCGGGGCCAGAAGCCTGGTCTCGATCGAGGATCCGATCGAGGTGGCCGTCGAGGGGGTGGCCCAGTCGCAGGTGAACATTCCGGCCGGGCTGGACCTGGCCACCGGGTTGCGGTTCCTGATGCGGCAGGATCCCGAGGTGATCATGGTGGGTGAGATCCGCGACCGGCCCACCGCCGAAGCGGCACTGCAGGCCTCCTTGACGGGTCATCTGCTGTTGAGCACGTTTCACGCGGGAAGCGCCGCGGAGACGATCGGCCGGCTGTTGGACATGGGCATCGAGCTGTACGTGTTGCGCAGCGGCCTGTTGGCGATCCTCTGCCAACGGCTTCTGCGGAAGCTGTGCCGGTGTGCCCGAGAGGCCGACCACCCCGACGCCCGGCTGGGGCTTCCGGTCGAGCGCGTGCGGGTGCCGGTCGGTTGCCAGCAATGTGGTGGAACCGGATACCGGGGACGTTTCCTGCTGGTCGAGATGCTCACACCGGGACGTGGGGAACTGGGCCGGGCGATTCTCTCCCGGACCGACACGGCACACCTGGAACAACTGGCAATTCAGGCAGGCATGATCACCCGCTGGCAGCGAGCATACCGGGCGATCGAGGAGGGCCTGACCAGCCCGGCCGAAGTCCGACGGGTGTTGGGGTTTTCCGAACAGACAAACAAGGCAACCACGGATTCATAAAGCCGCGACCGTGGGTCGCGCCCAGAGATGACCGACCAGAGTGTGCGCCATATTCGCGCGACCACCGGTTGCGGCTTTATGGACCGCGGGCAGGGGCAGTAGCCGAAGGCAAAAAAGGGGACACCACTTGGCGCAGTCCGAAACATCCCGAGGCGGCGCGATCAGCCTGGATGAGTTGATCGCGCTGAACGACGAGATCGCCGCGCTGGTACGTGCGGGGGTGCCCCTGGAGCCGGCGCTGATCGAGTTGGGCGCGGACATGCCCGGTCGGCTGGGAAAGATTGCCGGCATGTTGGCCGAGCGTGCCAGCCTGGGGCAGTCGCTTCCGGAGGTGCTCTCCGACGAGTCGGCCGGTTTTCCGCCGGTGTATCGGGCGGTAGTGGAGGCGGGGTTGCGCACGGGGCGTTTGCCGGCGGCGTTGGAGGCCCTGGCGGGCTCGATCCGCCGAGTGGCCGAAATCCGCCGCGGCGTGGCCACCGCGGCCATCTATCCGTTGCTGGTGCTGATGGTCGCCTGGGGGCTGTTCGCCTTTTTTGCCTACTTCACCGCTGCGCGGATGGCCGGAGCACTCAAGGCGTTCGGCGTGAGCGGGCAGGGCCTGTACGAGTGGCTGGCGTCCTGCGGGAAATCGGCCCTGTATTGGGGGCCGGCCCTTCCGCTTCTGATCCTGGTCCTGGCCGCCGCATGGTGGTACCGTTGCAGTCGAGCCGCGATCGCCGAGCCGCGCTTGGCCGGCCGGCTGCTGGGATGGCTGCCGTGGGTAGGCGGTACCTTGCGATGGTCGCGGACGGCCGCCTTCGCCGAAGTGCTGGCGCTGCTGGTTGAGAATCGCGTTGGGCTGGACGAGGCAATCGTGCTGGCGGCCCAGGCCTGCGGGGATCGGCGGATGGTGCCGGCCGCCCGGCAACTGGCCGCCGGGCTCAGACGCGGCGAGAAGCTCGGCCGGCGCGGTCCGGGCCGCGAGGAGTTCCCGCCGCTGCTGCTGTGGCTGATGTCCACCGCCGAGCGGCACACCGCGCTGTTGCCGGCGCTGAAGCACGCGGCCGAAACGTATCATCGCCGGGCCCAACACCAGGCCGAGCTGGCGCGGGTGTTTCTGCCGGTCGTGCTCACCCTGGCCGTCGGCGGCAGCGTGACCCTGATTTACGCACTGACTCTGTTCATTCCCTACACGTCGATGCTCCGGGCACTTTGAGGAGTGTAGGTTATGCTTCAGCATATCATCGCCACGAGTTGCGTTATGCCATTAGCTTTCAGGATTGAGGAAACGTCCTCAATGTTTTTGAACCCCAAACCGCAAAGCCTTACCACCACATTGGTTGCGGCTATGCCGCGCTAGGCTGAAGCATAACCTACGCGAGTGACAACTGATGCCCAAATACCGTTACACCGCCGTCGATCCACAGGGCAAGCCGGCCCCGCGTCAAGGCTGGCTCTCCACCGAAGAAGCGGTGGAACTGGCCCGGGGGTTGGCCGAGGTGACCAAGGCCGGCGTGCCGCTGGCCGGCGGCCTGCGGGCCCTGGCCGGGGAGCTGCCCGGCGTTCGGCTGCCGAGTGTGCTGCTGGCGATGTCGAGCCAGTTGGAGGCCGGCTCCCCGCTGGATGCGGTGATCCAGGCCCAGGGGCCCCGGTTTCCCGCCCACCTCCGCGGGCTGGTGTTGGCCGGGCTGCGCAGCGGCCGGCTGGCCGAGGTCTTGGAGGAGTTCGTCGAGGTGCAGCGGGCCCAGATCGACCTGCGCCGCCGGGTGTGGCTCAGCCTGGCCTACCCGATAGTGCTGCTGTCGGTGGCCACGCTGCTGTTGATTTTCCTTCAATTGTCCATCACGCCTTCGTTCGCCCGAGTTTTCGAGGATTTCGGTCTCGACCTGCCTGCGGTAACGGTGTTTTTCATCCGCACGGCGGGACCGATGGCGTTTTTCGTGGGCGGCGGGCTGGTGTTGGCGGCGGCGACCGTCCTTCTGCTGGCGGCCGCGCCCACCGTGGCCTGGGTCCCGCGGTTGCTGTATCGTGTGCCGCTGATGGGGCCGCTGTGGCGACTGGGCCGGCTGGTGCAGTTTTCGCGGCTGATGGGGGTGCTCTTGGAACAGGAGGTTCCGCTGCCGGAGGCGCTGCGTTTGACGGCGGCCGGGCTGCGCGACGCCGACCTGGCGGAGGGATGCCGCTGGGCAGCCGCGGAAGTGGAGTCCGGCCGGCCGTTGGCCGAGTGCCTGGCGTGGGGGCGACAGTTTCCGCCCAGCATGATCCCGCTGGTCGAGTGGGGCCAACGGGCACCCGCGATGGCCGACGCCTTTCGGGCTGCGGCCGAGATGTTCGAAGGCAGAGTGCAGACCCAGGGCATCTTCCTGGAGACCATCCTGCTGCCGGTCACGTTCCTGGTGATCACCGTGTTCATCGGTTTCTTTGTAGTTGCCATGTTCTTGCCAATGATCTCATTGATTCAGAGTTTGTCCTAGGAGGTTTGCTGGTAATGTTTCTTGCTCCGCTTGGCTTCATCGGATTGGCCGTGTTGGTCGCCGTGCTGATGGTGGTGGGCGAGACGCTGGTCAAACATCGGACGTCCAGGCAGTACGCGCTGTTGTGGCTGTTGGCCGTGGCGGCCGAGCGGCTGATACCCCTGGTGCCGGTGGTGGAGGCCTTTGCCCGGGAACGCGGCGGACCGTTTGCCGGCCGGGCCCGCCAACTGGCCGGCATGCTCAAGGCCGGTGTGCCCCTGCCCGATGCACTCCAGCGGCTGCCCGGGCTGCTGCCTGCGGAGGTGCTGCCGGCAATCCACGTGGGCTACGAGTCGGGGGCGCTGGCTGCTGCGTTGCGCCGGGTGGCCTCGGTTCGGGACTTCCGGCGGCCGATCTGGATGGCGATGGCCGGAAGGCTGGTTTATCTCGCCGCGCTGGTGGTCTTGGGCATGGGAATCTTGACCTTCGTGATGGTAAAGATCGTGCCGGCGTTCGAAAGGATCTTTTTGGATTTCGACGCGGAGTTGCCGGCGATGACCATACTGTTGATCTCCGTGTCGCAGGCAGTTCTCGATTGGTGGTTCCTGCTGGTGCCACTGCTGCCGGTGATCGGCGGGCTGTTGTTCTACGTGCTGCTGCGTTACATCGGTCTGATCCAGTGGGATCTGCCGGGGATGGGCCGGCTGGTGCGGCGGCTGGACACGGCTGCCATCCTGGAGACCCTGGCCCTGGCGGCCGAGCACCGGCGCCCCATGCCCGAGGCCTTCGCCACCCTGGCCCGGACCTACCCCAAGGCGTCGATCCGCGGCCGTCTGCGAGGCGTGTTGAGTGACCTGGAAGGAGGAGCCGATTGGTGCCAGAGCCTGTTTGTCCGGGGGCTGATCAAGCAGGCCGACCGGGCGATCCTGCAGGCGGCCCAGCGGGCCGGCAACCTTCCCTGGGCCTTGCGCGAGATGGCCCAGAGCAGCCGCCGGCGGTTGGCCTACCGGCTGCACGCGCTGGTGCAACTGCTGTTCCCACCGTGTATCCTCGCGATCGGCGGAATCGTGATGTTCATTGTTGTAAGCCTTTTCATTCCACTGATTTCACTGATCCAGAAGCTGGTGTAGCCATGACGCGACGCGGCACGACCATCTTGGAGCTGTTGTTTGCCGGGGCGCTGCTGGCGACCCTGATGACGGTCTGCTTGCAGATGCTGGCCGCAACGGCGGCCCAGCACCGGGCCGCCGAAGATCGGCAGACGGCGATCCGGGAGGCCGCCAACCTGATGGAACGGCTCGGCGCGATCTCCTTCGACGACCTCACGCCCCAGCGCGTCGCCCAGGTGCAGTTATCACAGCAGGCCCGCCGGGCCTTGCCGGGCGGAGAACTGGAAATCGAACTCAACGGCCCAGCCGACCAACCCGCCGTGAAGCGGATCGTGGTCCTGCTGCGATGGCAGGACAAGACCGGCCGATTCGTGCGGCCCGTGCGGCTGGTGGCCTGGAGATATGAAGGGATTTAGGATTTCGGATTGGCGAAATCTGACCACTGACCACTAAACAAGGTTGCGTGATTCCGGAAAGAGATGCGTTTAGCCGCCGCGGCCACGCGGCGTGATTGTCGAGCGTCGCCGTCGCGGCTCAACGCGTGGAATTCCCGGAATCATGCAAGTCCATTTAGACACTGGCCACTGACCATGAACCGACGACGCGGGGTCTCTCTGATCGAGCTGATCGTGGTGCTGGGCATCGGCGCCGTGATGATGGGGATCTGCGTGACGCTGTTGTACGCCGTGCTGCGGACCGATGGGGTCGGGCGGGAGCACGTACGCCACAGCATCGTGCTGGGACGCCTGGCCGACCAGTTCCGCCGCGACGTCCACGCCGCAAAGTCTGTGGCAGGCGTCGCCGATGGCGAACAATGGAAACTCGAGCTGCCCCCGGGCCGAACGGTGACCTACCGGCTCCAGCGCGGTGTGCTGGATCGCAGCGAGCAAGTAGACGGGACCGTACAGCGGCGGGAGTCTTTCACCCTGCCGTCGGGCACCACGGCCTCGATCGAGATTCAAGCCGAGGCGGAGCCGACGGTCGTCAGCCTGATGATCGTGCCCGTGGCCGTGGCCGAGGCAACCGGGCAACCGGCCGGACGGGCCGCGCAGATCGACGCGGTGCTGGCCAGGGACCATCGCTTCGCCGGACCGCAAGAGCCGCAGGGAGCACAAAGTGAATAGCCACTTGCCGAGGGTCGGAAACATGCGACGCCGGGGCGCGGTCCTGGTGATGGTGATCGTCTGCGCGATGGTCACGCTGGCGATCTTCATTTCGATCGTGAAGCTGGCCGTGGCCGAGCGGCGGATGAGCGACCAGCGGTCGTGGCAGGTGCAGGCGGCCTGGCTGGCCGAATCGGCCCTGGAACGGGCGGCCTGGCGGCTGGCCGCCGACGCCGACTATACGGGCGAGACCTGGACGCTGCCGGCCGAGGAGATGGGCGGGTCGGAAGCCGCGGTGGTCGAGATCCGAGTGGAGAACATAACCGCACAACCAAACCGGCGCCTGGTCCGCATCCAGGCGAATTACCCCGATCACCCCCAGCACCGCGCCCGGCAGAGCAAGCAGGCAGTGGTGCAGTTGGAACTGTAATGGTTTGTCGCGCGAAAAAAGACTAGTAGCCGGGACGCAACGCGTCGCGGCGAATTATCGCAGGAGTTATTCGATGGAAATCCTTTCCCCTGGTGCATACCGCGACGCGTTGCGCGGCCGGCTATCGCCAGTTCGCGAAAATCGCGCCAGTGCCCGACGTTGAGCCGTCACGCACGCCTCTGAGAACAGAAAGGGAGAAGACGATGCACAATCGAGACATTCGCGGTTTTACCCTGATCGAGCTGCTGGTGGTGATCGCCATCATCGGCATCCTGATTGCCCTGCTGCTGCCGGCGATACAGTCCGCCCGGGAGGCCGCCCGGCGAGTAACCTGCCTGAACAACCTGTCCCAACTGGGCATCGCCTTGCAGAACTACCAGTCGGCCCACGAGGTCCTGCCGCCGGGCACGGTCAACCCGCAGGGCCCGATCAGCAGTGTGGCGAAGGGGTATCACATGGGCTGGCTGGTGCAGTTGTTGCCCTACGTCGAGGAGACCGTGACGTTCAAGAACGTCGATTTCTCCGTGGGTGTGTACCACCAGAAGAACGCCCCGGTCCGCAGGATCGGCATCGCGCTGTTTCGCTGTCCGTCCTACAGTGGCCCGACAGGCTTGGAGGGCGAGGGGGGGGGAGGGGAGTTTGACGATACCGAGTTTGACGCCATGGGGCTGCCATCGCAGCCGTACATCGCGTGGGTGAGCAACTACGCCGGATGTCATCACGACGTGGAGGCCCCGATCGACCAGGACAACAACGGTGTGTTCTTCCTCAACAGCCACATCAGCTCTCGCGACGTCACCGACGGCACCACCCACACGATCTACCTGGGCGAGAAGCTGGGCGGCCAGGGAGATCTCGGCTGGATGTCGGGTACGCGGGCCACGCTGCGGAACACGGGCACGCCGATCAATATGACGGCGGGGGGCCCCGCCGGCTGGTCGCCGACCTCTGGAGCAGAATACGATCCGGACGCAGCCCCGCCAGGAGAAATAATGCCACCCGGAGAGGACCCCAAGGCCGAGCAGACGGGGCTCGAAGTGGGTGGGTTCGGCTCCGACCACACCCAAGTTTCGAACTTCCTCTTCGGCGACGGCGCGGTCCGTTCGATCTCGAACGAAACCAGCCCCGCCATCCTTCAGCAACTCGGCCATCGCGCGGACGGAAAGCTGCTGACCGGCGGCCCGACGCGCAATGACGACTGGTAAACCGGACCTCCAGAGCAGGCCGGGACGCCAACCGTTCACGCTCCGATTGGGGACTGGTGCATTTTTCGGCCAGAGAACGTTTATTGGCGAGTAAGGTCCCGGCCGAAAACATGGACCTGTCCCCTTCCACGGCCCTGAGAGAGAGACAGTCCCGTTTTCGCGGCGAAAACGCCCGGTCGGCGTACAACGCTTACCTCGGCGGCGAAAATCGGGACAGTCCCCTGTGAACGGTTGCGAAATGCTTATCGAACAGAATCTCCGTGGCCTCAGTGTCTCCGTGGTGAGAAACCCGGCTTACGGCCCGGGATCTCCATCGAGAGGATCGGCGTGGGCGTGACCTCGATCGGTTGGGCGTCGAGCCGGCGATACTCCGGTTGGAGTCCCCAGCGTACGGATCCCCCCGCTATCGGCCGGGTTCCATCCGCGGACCCGGGCAGATTCGGACTCCCAGTGCCCTAGGTTTCCTATTATGATGGATGTTTCGGGTTGGTCCAGACAAGCCGCTTGTCCCTTAGCACCCACTGACCGAACCCCGCGAATGATACTGCTGGAAGTTCAGAGCATCAGGAAACACTTCGGCCCCGAGCCGGTCTTGGACTCCGTAACGTTTCAGGTTCGCGCCGGCGAGCGGATCGCGCTGGTGGGGCCCAACGGGAGCGGTAAGACGGCCTTGCTGCGGATCCTGGCCGGCCGGGACGAGCCGGACGGCGGTTCCTGCCGGCTCCACGGGTCGGTCCACCTGGGGTATCTCGAGCAGCAGCCTCGTTTCGAGGCGGGGGTGACGCTTTGGGACGAGGCCACCGGTGCGCTGGCGGGGTTGATAGAGCTTCAGCGCGAGGCGTTGGACAGCGCCGCGGCGATAGCCAGGGCCCGTGCGATAGGCCAGACGGCCGAACCCACCGAACACGGCCGGCTGGCCGCCCGATACGACCATCTGCAGCAAGAGTTGCAGCGTCACGACGCCTTCAACCTGGATCACAAGATCGAGCGGGTGTTGCAGGGCCTGGGATTCAGGCAGGAAACGTTCGCGCAGGCGGTGGAGAGCCTCAGCGGGGGCGAGCAGAACCGCTTGATGCTGGCCAAGCTGCTGCTGGGGGAGCCCAGCCTGATGCTGTTGGACGAGCCGTCGAACCACCTCGACATGCAGGCCACCGAGTGGCTGGAAGATTTCCTGATGGAAAGCTCGGCGGCGATGATCGTGGTCAGCCACGACCGCTGCTTTCTGGACAAGGTGGCCAGCCGCACGCTGGAGCTGTTCCGCGGCACAGCGTCCCCCGCTGCCGGCGGCACAGTGGACAGCTACGCGGGGAACTTTTCGGCCTACTGGCGCCAGAAGCAGCAGCGGCTGCTCGTGCAGCGGCGGACATACGAGAAGCAGCAGACCGAAATCGCCAAGGCCAAGGAGTTCATTCGGCGGACGTCCTCCGGGCAGAAGCACGCCCAGGCGGAGGATCGCCGCAAGAAGCTGGCCCGGATCAAACCGGTTGAACCTCCGCGCGAAATCACCGCACCGCCGATGGCGTTCCCGGTGGCCACCCGCTGCGGAGATATCGTGCTGCGAGCCGAACGTTTGACCAAGGCCTATCACCGGCCGTTGTTCGAGGAGGTGAGTTTCCAGATCGAGCGGGGGCAGCGCTGGGCTCTGCTGGGACCGAACGGCTGCGGCAAGACCACGCTACTGGCGTGTTTGCTGGGGAAGGTGCAGCCGGATCGGGGAGAGGTCAACTTGGGATACGGCGCGGAGGTGGGCTATTTCGACCAGCAACTTGCGGAGTTGGGCGACGCCGTACCGGTGGTGGAGGCCGTCCAGTCTGCCGTGGGCACACTGGCCGGCCGGACGCAACTGAACGAACAGCAGCGGCGCGATCTGCTGGCCCGCTTCGGATTGTCCGGCGACAGCGTGTTGCAGGAGGTGGGCAGTCTCAGCGGCGGCGAGCGATGTCGCTCGGCGCTGGCCCGGCTGGCCGGAGCCGGCGCCAATTTTCTCGTGCTGGACGAACCGACCAACCATCTCGACCTTTGGGCCATCGACGCCCTGGAGCAAGCCTTGAACCGATTCGAGGGAACCGCCCTGTTTGTGAGCCACGATCGGTACTTCGTCAACCGGGTGGCCGATCATCTGCTGGTCTTCGAGGCAGATCGGGTCCGTGTGGTCGAGGGCAACTACGAGACCTACCAGCACCTGCTGGGACTGTGGCGGGCGGAATCGGGTGCGAATAAGGCCCAGCGGGCCAAGCCGTCGGGGCCCCAGAAGCCGGCCGCACGAGTTGAGAAGCGGGCCAAACCGCCCGGAACGAAACGCCGCTTCCCCTACCGCAAAGTTGCCGACCTGGAGGAGGAGATCTTCCAGCGAGAGGGCTCCCTGGAAGAGCTGCACGGGCAGCTTGCCCAGGGCGACACGCATCGCGACGGCGCCCGGGTGCGCCGGATCAAGGCGGAAATCACCCGGCATGAAGAGGCCCTGCGGACCCTCTACGAGCACTGGGAAGAGGCGACGGAGCTGAACTGGTAGGCCACCGTATCAGGCCCTCCAGCCGCGCCAGGCCGCGTGCTCATTACGATCGTCGTCTGCCCGGTGGCGGCAGTATGCCCCTTCTGCTTCACGGTTTGCTTCTCTTGACCTACAGTTTCTTAGGCGCCGTAATTCTGACTTGGACCTTCCGAGTCCGTGTTGTTGACGGCCGTATTATCGGTGTAACGAGTAGTCCTCAAAGCCCCCGGTCTCGGTCGGGGGCTTTGAGGGGCTGCTCGGTAAACACGGTACTCGGAGCCTTCGGTGGGATGCCGTGGTTGTATACATTTTCCTGGTTGCTGCTCTGAATCTCGGGCTGGGTCTCGGCGTGGCCGTGTATCTGGGTCGACTGTACCGGGGAGTAAACCCCGACGACGGGCCCTGGGCCAGGGGTGCCAGGCCGGAGCAGTCGTTCGACGATGTGTTGGCTGGCAGGGAGGAGTTGGCCGCCGGGTTGGACATCCTGGCCGAGCGGCCGCCTCGGCAGCAGTCGGCCGAGCCTACAGAAGAAGCGTCGGAGACGACAACCGGCCCGCAGCCCGAAGAAACGCCCGCGGCGGAGTCTCCGCCGGATACGCCGCCGGACGATAGCCCCGGTCAGAAATCCGTCGAGGATCTCAGGAGCGGGTCTCAACGGTACCACGAGCAGGTAACGCTGGCGGACGAGAAGCTGCAGGCATGTGCGGAGGCACCGGATGCGGCCGAGATTGCGGCCGTCTTGGGGTCCCTGGAGGACTCAACCCGGCACTACCTCGAAGATCGCAACCAAACGCACGGCAGTTTCAAGGAGCACAATCAGGGGCGACCCGAGATCGGCGGGATTGGGGACGATTTGGAGGCGGCCATCGAACGAGAGGACCGGCAGATCGCAGGCACGCGAGCCATGATCGAGGGCTTCGATTATGAGGGCGACCTGGGTGAGGGCTGCCGCCGGGCGTCGCAGCAGGCCGGCAAGTTGATCGGCAGCATCGATCAGCTTCAGGGGATGCTAGACGAGGTGAAGCTGAAGCTGAAGCTGAAGCTGGCGGAGAACGAACGGCAGCCGCAGAAAGTCGACCCCGCAGCGCAGAGCGACGCGCCAACGGAGAATTCCGGCCAAACGGAGCTGGAAGCAGAACTCATGGACGCACTGGGCAAGGACTTCGATCAGGCAAAGTCTTCGAGCGTGAGCATAATCGAACTAAACGACTTCGCGGAGTTGGAGAAGCAACACGGCCAGGAGGTGGCCGAGAAGATCGTTCCGGCGGTTTTCCAATTGTTGGAATCGGGCGGTGGTGGTGAAGACAGCTTACTCCAGCTCTCCCAGCAGCGTTTTCTCTTGCGGTCTGCGGCGGCCGACGTTCAACTCGCGGCCAACGCGGCGGAACGTCTGCGGCAGACGGTCGAAAAGGCGATTTTGCACCACGACGGGACCGAGATCCGTGTCACGGTCAGTTGCGCCGTGGTGGCGGCCACGTTGGAGGAGCCTCGCAGCCGGCTGGTTCAACGGGCGGAGGCGACGTTGCAGGAGGCCAAGCGTTACGGGAACAATCGGACGTTTATGCACGACGGGAAATACCCAACCCCGGTCGTGCCCCCCAGTTTCTCACTCGAAGAGAAACAGATCACACTCTGATACGGGATACTCGAGAAGCAGTAACTTTTTCAACGCGACAGGCGCAACGTAATGACGAACTTGACTGACCAATTCGGCACGGTGTCTCCGGCAGCGGGGGACGCTGTGCCTCCGGCAGCGGGGGACGCTGTGTCACCGGCAGCGGGGGACGCTGTGCCGGACGTGGAGAGCGGCCCTTCACCGGCACCGATTCTACCGCAACAGCGAGGGGGCGATCTGCTTCGGCGGCAGCAGGCGATCGTGGCCATGGGACGCCGGGCGCTCTCCCCGCCGGACCTTTCCGTTCTGATGCAGGACGCCGCGGACATGCTGGCCGAGATGCTGGGCACGGAGTACACGCTGGTGGCCGAACTCTCACCGGGTGGCCAGTCGCCGCTGCGGGTGACGCTGGGCAAATTCGACGGCCGCGAGCCGAATCCCGAAGTTAGTGAAACGGATACGGCGGGGAGCAATTCGCTGGCGGGCTACGCTCTGCAGGTTGCCCATCCGGTCGTGGTGCCCGACCTGTCCCAAGAGAAACGATTCGTCGACGCGTTCCTCCGAAAGCAGGGGATTCGCAGCGCGATTGCCGTACCCTTGAAACTCCAAGACCGATCGTTCGGGGCGCTGGCCGCGTGTACGGCCGAAGGTCGCGAGTTCGACGACCAGGATCTGCTGTTTGTGGAGACGGTTGCGCACCTGGTGACCACGGGGATCGGTCGGGTCCAGGCCGAAAGGTCGCTGGCCGAAGAGCGTCGCCTGGCCAGCGGAGTGCTTCAGACGATTGACGCGTTGGTGCTGATGCTGGATAAGCAAGGGCAGATTCTGGGCATTAACCCGGCCTGCGAGCGGCTCACCGGATTCCGCCTGGAGGAAATCAAGGGGCGCCCCCTCTGGAACGTGTTTTCGGTGGCCAAGGAAGTGGATGTGTGCCAGCGTCGCCTGGAACAACTTCGGGACGGAAAGTCGTCGGTGGAATACGAGGCCTACCTGCTGACGAAGCACTCGCAGCAACGCCAAATCGCCTGGTCGTGCAGCGCGATCATGGCCGGCGACGGGACCGTGGAGCGGATCATCGCCACCGGGGTCGATATTACCGAGCAGCGCCAGGCTGAAGCCAAGGCCGAACAGGCCGTGGAGATCGCTAACAAGGCTCGTCGGGCAATGGCCCGTGCACTGGTGGCCGCCGAGCGCCGGGGAGCCCGGTTGAGTGCCGGCGCCAGTGGGGAAGCCCAGGCAGCGGACGGTTCTCAGGCTTCCGACCAATCCGGCAGCTTGCCGCCTTCGGCCCAGATCGAACGCCGCCGACATCCCCGGCGGTCTTTTCCTTACAAGCAGCGGATCGCTGCGGTTCTAGACGGCAGGTTGCCTGATCGAGAGACGTTTGCAGACGTCCAGTGCAGGGATATTGCCGCCAGCGGGTTCTCGTTCCACAGCCCCACGGCGCCGGCGTCCGATACGCTGGTGGTGGCGCTGGGTGTCCCACCCAAGGTCACCTATCTGGTTGCCCAAGTCGTCCACGTGACCCGCCTCGAAAAAGACGGGCTGAAAAAGTACGTGATCGGTTGCCAGTACGTTGGCCGGGCCGCGTATCCAGAGCAGGCAACCTCCACGGGGGGTTGATCTGGCGGCTATAATCCATCCGGAGACCTGTGCCGGAGCAAATTGCCCAGAGCGTGAGGCAGAGGCGCCGCAGCCAGTATAAGACGGATTGGCAATCCGTCCCTCGGAATTTTGCCAGGATAACAAGCTTTTGCGGGTTTGTAATACGAAGAAAGCCTATGGCCAGAAGAAGAATCGTCCAGATCGACCAGCAGAAGTGCGACGGTTGTGGTCTGTGTATCCCGTCGTGCGCCGAGGGGGCGCTGGAGATCGTCGAGGGAAAGGCCCGACTTGTTGCCGACATCTATTGCGACGGGCTGGGGGAGTGTTTGGGGGAGTGTCCGCAGGACGCGATCAGGGTCGTCGATCGCGAGGCCGAGGAGTTCGACGAGGAGGCCGCCCAGCAGCAGGTGGCGCTTCTGCGGGCGGCGGGTTCCTCGTGCGGCAGCGGGGACCAGGCAAGGCCCGCTGCCTGTCCCGGTGCGATGGCCTTGGACCTTCAGCCCGCGGTGATCGAGCCGAAGTCGTCCCGGTCTGCCGTGGGCACACTGGCCGCCTCGAGGTTGGGCAACTGGCCCCTTCAACTCCATTTGGTCCCGGCTCATGCCCCGTTTCTGAAAAACGCCGACCTGCTGTTGGTGGCGGATTGTGTCCCCTTTGCTCTGGCCGATTTCCACGGGAGATTTCTGGGACAACGGCCCGTGGTGATCGGTTGTCCCAAGCTGGACGACGCCAACTTCTACGTGGAGAAGCTGGCCCAGATCTTTGTCACGGCGGAGATCAACAGCCTCACGGTGGTCCACATGGAGGTACCCTGCTGCACGGGTCTGGTGCGGATTGCCCAGAGTGCTTTGCAGAAGTCGGGGAAAGAGCTTCCGCTGGAGGACGTGACGGTTTCAATCCGTGGCAGGATCGTTCCTCCCGCCGGCTGATCGACGGCACGGGGCAAGAGAGGTCGGAGACCTTTTCTCAGGTCCCCGCTCCACCCCCTCTGGGCGGGAAAGGATTTCCGTGGCGTACGGCGGATCGGGTAGGTATAATAAGAAGGGATTTCTTGATTCCGCTTCCGATATTGCGAGGGTCTGGCGCCCGCCGGCTAAGCGGTCCGTTCCCGGAATCGTACATTTCTGCATAGAACAGGCTAACAGCCGGCCGTTTGGAGGAGAAACCGTGGCCGACGTCGAAGGTAAGAACCGCGAGTTTGAACAACTGGACCTGCCCGGCGAAGAGTTGGTCGGGCCCCTGCTACACAAGGACAAGAAGCCGCTGCTGGAGTCCGCTGCTTCCGACGACGAGGAAATGGCCGCGCTGGCAGACCTGGCGGCCGAATCACCCGCCGACGAGGACCAGCAGGCCGAATCGCAAGAGGACGAGACGGAAGAAGAGGAGACGCAAGAAGAGGAGACGGAGGAGAAGGGCGGTTTCCTGGAGTCCCTGAGCAAGGCCAACCCTTACACGGTGATGCTGGGAGTGGCCCTGGCGGCAATCCTGATTGCCGTGACTTGCCTGTTCCTGGAGTGGAACACGTACGAACTCGACATCAGCGCTTCGGATTACAGTCAACGGGCCAAATAGGGTCCCGCTGCTGAATTCACAACGTCTCACGCGGTAGATTCGATCTTGATAACTACGGCGGTGACGTCATCGGTCAGTTTTTCGCCTCCGGAAAACTCTCTGACCGCACGGCAGAGGCTCTTGGTGATTTCGGCGGCGGTCTTTGTGCGGTGGTCGCGGACGACCTGCAGCGTACGTTCGGCATCGAAGAGAGCATCCTGCGAGGATCGCGCCTCCAGGATCCCGTCGGTGAGCAATAGAACCATGTCGCCGGGATCGAGCGCGACGGGTCCCGCGGCGGGAAACTCCGTGCCGGGCAGGATCCCCAAGGGAATCGCCGTACTCTCCAGCCGCGCCTTCACCTGGCCCGAGGGGTCGAGCACGTAGCCCGTAGGGTGTCCGGCATTGGCGTACACCAAAGACCGGCCGTGGGGATCGAAGCAGGCCAGCAGGAGTGTAACGAAGCGGTCTTCTTCGGTTTCGCTGGTGAGGATCGAGTTGACGATGCCCAAGATCTCGCCAACCTCCGTATGGTGATTGGCGAGCGATCGCAGCAGGGCGTGCGTGGTGGCCATCAGCAGGGCGGGCCCGAACCCGTGTCCGCTCACGTCTCCAATCACGACACCCAGAGATCCGTTGGGCAAGGTGAAATAGTCGAAGTAGTCGCCGGCCGCGAACTCGGCGGGATACAGCGCCCCGGCCACATCGAAGCCGGGCAGGTCGGGCGGCGTACTGGGCAAGAGGCGCTGCTGAATCCTTTGGGCCGCCAGCAGTTGTGCCCGGTTCTCCTGCATGGCCTGCTCCACCCGTTTGCGTTCGGTGATGTCGCGGATGGCGCTTGAGGCCAGGATACCTTCTTCCGTCTGCAGGGGGTTGAGGCTGATTTCGGCCGGAAACTCGCTGCCGTCCTTCCGGAGGCCAAAAAGTTCGAGCCCGCCTCCCATCTGCCGAACACGAGGACTTGCGAGGTAGTCGGCGAAGAACTCTGCATGTGCGGCGCGGAAGCGTTCAGGGACCAGGACGGACAGGTTTTGTCCGAGCAACTCGTCGCGAGAGTAGCCGAAGCATCGCTCGGTCTGCTCGTTCACCAGGATGATCTGGCCCCCCTGGCCCACGACCACCATTGCATCAGGAGCGAATTCGACCAGTTGGCGGAACCGCTCTTCCGCCCGTTTGCGCTCGGTGATGTCCTCTATCAGGCCGTCGTAGTGATCCAGCCGCAAAGCGTCGTCGCGATGGGGTACGATCGTGTCGCGGACCCAGCGAGTGGTTCCGTCTGGATGGCGAATCCGGTGTTCGATGGGTTGTATCGCCTGGCCCTCAAGGACTTTGGCCACGTGCTGCCGGACCATATCCTGGTCGTCCGGATGAATCATGTCGAACCACAGACTTGGGTTGGATGCGTAGTCCTCCGGTGCGTAGCCCGTCGTGGCCAGGCATCCCCGGCTATGTTCGGTGGAAACGGGCAGGCCGTTGTCGATCTTCACCGAGTAGGTGTAGGTGGTCACGGCCGCCAACAGTTGCCGGTAGTGTTGCTCGCTCTCGCGCAGGGACCGCTCCATCCGCTTGCGCTCGGTAACGTCCTCCACGATCCCCTCGAAGCCCAACGGCCCGCCGCGCTGATCGCACACGGCGCGGCCGGAGATACGGACCGTGATCGGTGTACCGTCCTTGCGTTTCCAATCGAGGTCCAGCCCCCCGACGTGTTTGTTGGTCTGGGTGATCAACCGCTGGGGGACCTTGGGGTCTTGAGACACGTCTGCGGCCAGGTCGACCGCCAACAAGTCCGCCTCGCAGTCGTAGCCGAGCATCTTGACCATCGCCTGGTTGACTTTCAAGAATCTGCCTTTGCGGTCGATGTGAATTACGCCGAAAGGCACATCGTATGACAGTGCACAGCGCCCGGGAATTACGAGGCGCTCCGTCTGGAAAGTCATCCAACACAGGCCAAAGGAACTAAGGCGGCGCTCGGCGACCTCCAATCGCAGTTCCAGCAGGTTTTCGTCGCCGATCGGGGCGGGCAGGTAATCGTCGAACCCCGCAGCGAGCAACTCCCGGAGATATGCGGGATCGGTGCTTCGGGTCAGGGCAAGAATCAGGCACCGATCGCCATGGACCAATGCCCGCAGCCGCCGACAGAGCGCCACCCCGCCGGCTTCCGGAGAATCGACGTCGAATATCGCCAGCGGATGATCCAGCGATCGATACGCCGCGCAGACCGAATCGGCGTCCTCCGCCGCGGTGACCTGATGGCCGTGCCGCGTCAGTATTTCCGTCAATGCCCCGCGGGCGTCCTTCTCATCGGTGGGACACGAAGCTGCCCCACCGAATGGGCGGGCCACGGAGACGAGAACTTTCATGCCGGGTCCCCACTGTCGAGTTGCATCATCCGTAAGATTGCCTTGTGGGGGTACATACTGTACACGTGAGATATACTCACGGCTATCAACTTCCCCGGGTGGCACGTCTCTGTCAAGGGGTGAATCGCCGGTAGAGGAATGCGAAGCGGGATCGACGTTGACCATCTGAACTGACCTCCACTCTGCCCTGGTGTCCTTCGTACCGTGGAGTACTTGGCACGCGGCGACCGACGACTGGAAGCGGGTCAATAACCGCGGCACGCTGCCAAAGCATAGGTCGGCCCGAAGGAAAGCGCCTCTTTGGTCGTTCCCACGTTCCAGTGTGGGAATACTTTACAGGGACGGTCCGCACAGCGTCCCCCGCTGCCGGCGGCACCGTTTTCCGGTCACCGATAGCAGAGAAACCAGTCCAGCGACATACCCAGCAGAAAATGTTGCAGCATCCCGGAGAGCAGGGACCGGGTGCGGTAAGCGATTACGCCCCAGAGGATCCCTCCCAGAATTGCGGAAAACGATTCCAGGGGGGACTTGCCCAGGTGCAGCAGGCTGGAGGCCATTACTTGAACCAGCAGGGCGTTGGCCGTGCCCAACTTTTCGCGCAGACCGAATTGCAGGAACCCGCGAAAATGGAATTCCCAGCCCAGGTAGAACATCAGATAGGAGCAGGCGTGCAGGGCGAACATGGCAGGCGAGTTGCCGGCACTGGCGTTGATCGGATACAGTTGCCGTGTGGCGGGATCGCGGGAGGCCAGATATCCGGCCAATACACAGCCCGGCGCCAACAGCAGAAACGACCGCACCGTGCGCACCCGATCGCCCCACTGGATCCCGTAGTCCGCCAGACGCTCCCCAAGCACCAGCTTCACGATCAGCAGCGGCACTGCACCCAGCAGCAACAGACATGCCCCGAAGTGGTACACGGCCGCGGCAGTGTCGGGGTCGTAGCAGAGGACCAGCCGCTCCGAAAGCCAATTTCGGTAGAACTCGGGCGAACCGGCGTACCACCAGATGAGCATCAGCAGCGTGGAGGAGAGCAGCACAACGGTGGGTTTTAGTTGATCGCCGCGGAAGGCGTTGCGCATCGGCCGGGGCTTTTCTGGCCGCTTCATGGCGATTCCTCGCGGACTCGTTGAAGCCATCGATACGTGGTCCGGATTCCCTCGACCAGCGGCGTGGGCCGGTAACCCAACTCTTGCTGCGCCTTCCGGCAACCGTAGGCCCAGTCGGTCAGGAAGGTTCTCACCCAGCCGGGCGTTATTCGCGGATAGACGTTGAACCACTGGGCCCGTTTCTTCTGAAACACCGCGAACAACAGCGGCATGATCTTGAAGATCGGAAGCTGGAAGTGCCGTTTGCCGCTGACCCGATCGATGATCCGGAAGAACTCCTTCAGCGAGACGTTTTCTCCGCCCAGGATATAGCGCTGCCCGACGCGGCCCTTCTCCATGGCCAACAGGTGCCCTTCGGCCACGTCGTCGACCAGCGCGTAGTTTGCCACGTTGACTCCACGGTTCGGCAGGATCGGCACCTTCCCCCGGTCGTAATCATCGATCAGCGTCGACAGGGCGTTACCTTCGGTGAGATGTCCCGGGCCGTAGACCCGGGTGGGATTGACGATCACCACCGGAAAGCCCTCCCGGGCACGCCCCAGGGCCTCCCTTTCGGCGATGGTCTTGGTTTCCTCGTATTCGGTGTAGAAGCGATCGGTGATTCGGGGCATGTCTTCGTCGCCGATCACGCCGGGCGGGGTCGGGCCGAACGTCATGATGGTCGAGGTCCACACCACTCGCCGGACGCCCGACTCCTCCGCCGCGTGGAACACGTTCCGCGTTCCCCGTACGTTAACCTCGAAGAAAACCTGCGGATCGGGGGCCCAATTCCTGGCGTAGGCAGCCAGGTGGAAGACGCGGCTGCAACCTTTCATCGCCCGAATCAGCGAGTCGGGGTCGGTTACGTCGCCGCGAACCAGCTCCACGCGCCGGTGACGCCACGGCCCGCCATCCGGCCAGTCGAATCCCGGCGGCGGTTCCGGAGCCGTCTGCCGGCTCAACACGCGGACCGCGTGTCCCCGATCGATCAGGGCCTGAACCAGCCGGGTGCCGATGAAGCCGGTTCCCCCGGTGACGAAGACCTTGTGGGTCGTTTCCATGACTGACCGCAAGCTGGGATCACCTTATGCCCGTACCGCTTTCGCGTAACACCGCCTCAAATAATCTCGCGACTTGGCCAGCGCCTTCTGCGTTACGTCGGGTTCGGGTTCGTGGTGCAGGAACGGGTTGACGTACCACTGGTAGTCTGCCTTGGCCAGGGCCGCCAGCCAGGGGCCGAAGTCGGTGGGGCCGTGGCCGGGAAGTTGGCCAATTCCCGGGGCCTTCTGCCAGGCGTAGAAAAAGAGCAACTGCTTGCCGCAGACGCCGATGGCCTGCTCCACCGATACCTTTTGCCCCTGCAAATGGTACGGGGCCATGGCGATTCCCAACCGCGGATGGTTGTTGACCTCCACGAAGGCCTTAAACGAGTCGAGGGTGCTCAGCAGCGAGTTGCCGTGGTTTTCGATGGCCAGGTAGGAGTCGTGCTTTTCGGCCAACTCCAAGTCGGGCTTCAGTCCTTCGATAAACTGCTTCATGCGGGCCGTGAGTTCCTCGGACTTGGCCCCGCCGGCGCTGCCGCGCACGGCCACACCGCCGCCGCACTTGCCGAGCAGTTCCGCATACTTCTGGTAACCGCCGCTATAGACCGAAAACGCGTACAACTTCAGCTTGTTCTTATCGAGCACCTGCTTGAGCCCTTCGGCCCCCAGGCGGTTGAGAACGTGGTCCAAGTGCGGACAGCCGGCATGGGCCGACCAGACGTCGACGGCCTCGAATCCCAGGGCTGCGATCCGCCGGCAGGCCTCTTCCAGCGGCAGCTTCGTAAAGGCGATCGTGGAGGCCGAGAGCCGCATCTTCCAGCGGCCCTGGGCGGCCTTGTCGGCGGCCTTCAGCAAACCCGGTGCCGCAAGTGTGGCAGCGGCCCCGCCCGCAACGCCCGAGAGGAATCGACGGCGGTCGACGTGTCTATGGTCGCTCGGTTTCATAATATTCGCTCCTCGGCTGTGGCAATGCTCGGCAGCTCCCAATGAATTCACAGCCTAGCAGCATGCCACTCGCAAATCAAGCAACACCCCCCCGAACCGGCCCCGCAGGAAAACGCCTCCCGGGGCGGCCGGCAAGAAGCTATACTGGAAGAATATCCCCTCGAATCCATCCAGAAGTCACAATGCCCAAGATCACGGTCGAAGACGTTGCCCGGGCGGGTGTGGTCGGGGCCGGCGGCGCGGGGTTTCCCACCCACGTCAAGCTGGCTGCCGAAGCCGATACGGTCCTGGTCAATGCGGCCGAATGTGAGCCTCTTTTGCACAAGGACAAGGAGGTGCTCCGGGAGTACGCCGACGCCGTGATCGAAGGGACCGCCGCGGCCATGCAACTGGTGGGCGCAGGACGGGGGATGCTCGGAGTGAAGGAAAAGTACGGCGACGTGATCGACCTGTTGCGGCGGAAGCTGGCACAGAATATGGACATCGCCCCGCTGCGCGACGCCTATCCGGCCGGCGACGAGTTCATCATGGTCTACGACGTGCTCGGCCGGGTGATCCCGCCCGGCGGGATCCCCTTGGCCGTCGGCGCAGTAGTGATCAACGTCGAGACGGCCATGAACATCGCCCTGGCCACCGATCGGCCGGTTACGGAGAAGTATCTATCCATTGGCGGTGCCGTGGCCCAGCCGTCCACGCTGCGGGTGCCGGTGGGGATCACCTTGGCCGAGTGCATCGCGGCCGCCGGAGGGCCGACCATCGCCGACCCCCACTACATCGTGGGCGGCGTGATGATGGGCTACCTGGAAGAGAACCACCAGGCCCTGGTGGACAAGACTACCGGCGGGGTGATCGTGCTGCCGGGCGATCACGTGGTGGTCCGCCGCCGGCGCCAGGATTGGCGGCAGATCACGCGTATCGGGCGCAGCGCCTGCGACCAGTGCAGCTTCTGCACGGAGCTTTGCCCCCGCTGGCTGCTGGGCCACCCCATCGAGCCGCACCTGGCCATGCGGAGCCTGGAGTTCAACCTGGTGGGCGAGTCGAACGTGATCGGCACTGCGTTCTGCTGCGAGTGTAACCTGTGCAGTCTCTATTCGTGTCCCGAGGATCTGGACCCCAAGAACGTCTGCACCCAAAACAAGCGTCGGCTGGCGGCCGAGAAGAAGCGTTGGGAAAACCCGCCGTTTAATCCCCGGCGGCCCGAACTCCACATGCAAAACCGCAAGGCCCCCATGGCCCGCCTGATGCGCAAACTGGGGCTGACGCAGTTCCGCAACGTGGGTCCGTTGGAAGATGCGCTGCTGGAGACCGACCGGGTGGGGATCGCCCTGAAACAGCACCTGGGCGCCCCCTGCCAGCCGACGGTCGGTATTGGCGATCGGGTGAGAAGGGGCCAGCAGGTTGGCCGCCGGCCGGTGGCCGACGGAAAACCCGCCCTGGGCGCGCCGGTCCACGCCTCGATCGACGGTACGGTCGCCGCGATCGACGAGGGAATCGTCTGGATCGAGAGGAACCACAGATGACCACACCAAAATCGATCGGCGCGATTGAGCTTTCCAGCGTAGGGGTCGGATACCGGATCGAGGACGAGATGCTCAAGGCCGCCTCGGTCGAGTTGCTGATCGCGCGGACGATCTGTTCGGGAAAGTACCTGATCATCCTGGGCGGATCGGTCAGCGACGTGGAGGTAGCGATCCAGGCCGGACTGGCCACCGCCGGCGAGGCAATTATCGACCACCTGGTGATCCCCAACATCCACGAGTCGGTCTTCCCGGCACTGGGACAGTCGGTGGTGCTGAGCCCGGAAGAGTCTGGCGCGTTGGGAGTGGTGGAGACCTTCAGCGGGACCAGCGTGATCGCGGCCGCCGACGCGGCTGCCAAGTCCGCCCGGGTGACCCTGTTTCGCATCCACGTGGCGATGGCCTTAGGCGGCAAGGGACTGTGTCTGATGACCGGCAGCGTGGCCGACGTTCACGCCGGAGTGCACTCTGCCGCCGAAGAGGCCCGCCGCCGCGGCCTGCTGGTCTCGGAGATCGTGATCCCGCGGCCCAGCCGGGAGCTGTTCGCGGAGTATCTTTAGCGGCTGTTTTCCCAAGGTGCGAGTTGTTCTTCGACAGCCGCTCAGTGCCGACCCAAGACCACTTGTGAATTCCAGCAGTTCCAAGTCCATAGTATCCGGCGCGGGGTGGCCGGGGTCGTTCCGGGGGCAATAAAGGCTGGCAACCTTTCTTTAGTGGCGGGAGGTGGCCCCGGCAATGCTCGACAAGCAGCCGGCGTGGGGGTAGGATGCATGATAGTCGCAGACTGACAGGGTGGATATCATGGCCGGCAATTCAGCGATTCAGATTCAGCCCGGAAACGACGCCCACCGGACGGGTGTCATATTCGACGTGAAGCGGTATGCCATCCACGACGGACCGGGGATTCGGACCACGGTCTTTTTCAAGGGCTGCCCCCTGCGTTGCCGGTGGTGCCACAATCCGGAAAGCTGGCACGAAGGCCCCGAACACTCGCTGCGCGGAAGCCAGTGTTCCGGCTGCGGACGCTGCATCGAGGCGTGCGATCACGGCGCCGTATCGGGCAGCGGACGAGAGTTGTCGCTCGACCCGACGAAATGCGTCTTTTGCGGCGCCTGTGTGGAGGCCTGCCCCACCGGGGCCCGGGAGATCGTCGGGCAGAAGGTGACCGTGCGGGAAATGATGGCCCAGATCGAGCGAGACGTTATCTTCTACGATCAGTCGGGCGGCGGGGTAACCTTCTCCGGAGGAGAGCCCCTGGTGCAATGGGCCTTTCTGAAGGAGTTGCTTGCGGAGTGCCGGGCAAGAGAGATCCACAGCGCGCTGGATACGGCCTGCTACGCCCCGTGGCAGGTGATCGAGACAATCAGCTCCTGCGTGGATCTGTTCCTGGTAGACATCAAGCACATAGACCCCGCCGCACACCGGCAACTTACGGGAGTCTCCAACGAGCTGATCCTGCGAAATCTCAGGCGGTTGGCTCGGTTGGGCAAGGAGATGATCATCAGGGTGCCGGTGATTCCCGGCATGAACGACGATCGGGCGAACATGGCGGCAACCGGCGAGTTCGTGGCGTCGTTGGGCGTCGTTTCCCGGATCGATATACTTCCCCATCACGAAGCCGCCCGGGGAAAACTGGCCCGGCTGGCGGGAAAATACGAACTGGCGGAAGCCGGTCCGCCCGCCGCCGAACAGATGCACGTGATCGCGGGGGACCTGGAACATTTCGGTCTCGAAGTAAAGATAGGTGGGTGAGCCATGAACGCACGAGTCGAAAGTCTGCGCCGCCAGAGCATCGAGACCAAGCCGTACATCTCGACCGAACGGGCGGAGTTGGTCACCGAGTTTTACCGGGGCAACCTGCCGCGGGAGGTCTCCACACCGGTCTGCCGTGCCTTGGCGTTTGAGCACCTGGTCGAACACAGGACCATCTACATCGGCCAGGGCGAGCTGATCGTGGGCGAGCGGGGCCCCGCCCCCAAGGCCACGCCCACCTATCCGGAACTCTGCTGCCACAGCCTCGAGGACCTGGAAATCCTCAACCGCAGGGAACGGACCCCGTTCGTGACAGACCGGCAGGTGCTGCAAACGTACGAGCAAGAGGTGATCCCGTTCTGGTCGGGCCGGTCGTTGCGCGATCGGCTGTTCGGCCTGATGACCGAAGAGTGGAAGAAGGCTTTCGAGGCGGGCGCATTCACCGAATTCATGGAGCAGCGGTCACCCGGTCACGCGATCCTGGACGACAAAATCTACCGGCGGGGCTTCATCGAGGTAATCCAGGAGATCGCCGCCCGCCGAAAGGCACTCGACTATCTCAACGACCCGGAGGCCTACGCCAAGAACGAAGAGTTGAAGGCCATGGAGATCTGCGCCGAGGCGATCATTACGCTGGCCCGGCGACACGCCGAACTGGCCGCCGAGCTGGCCGAAAAAGAGAACGATCCGGACCGGAAGGAGGAACTGCTGAAGATTGCGGAGATCTGCTCGCGGGTGCCGGCGCATGCACCGCGGAGCTTTCACGAGGCCCTGCAATGCTACTGGCTGGTCCACCTGGGCGTGATCACGGAGCTGAACACCTGGGATTCGTTCAATCCCGGCCGGCTGGATCAGCACCTGTATCCGTTCTACGTCAAGGAGCTGGAAGCGGGGACACTGACCCGGGAGCTGGCCAAGGAGCTGCTGGAGTGTTTCTGGATCAAGTTCAACAACCAGCCGGCACCGCCGAAGGTGGGAATCACCGAGGCGCAGAGCGGCACCTACACCGACTTCGCGCTGATCAACATCGGCGGGTTGAACACCGACGGCGGCGACGCGGTCAACGAGGTATCGTACCTGATGCTGGACGTGGTCGAGGAGATGCAGTTGATCCAGCCCAGCGCCTGCATTCAACTCAGCAAGAAGAGCCCGAATCGGTTCTTGAAGCGGGCCTGCCGGGTGATCCGTACCGGCCTGGGCCAGCCGTCGGTCTTCAATTCGGACGTGATCGTCAAGGAGATGCTGCAGGACGGCAAGAGCCTGTCCGACGCCCGGGCCGGGGGGCCCAGCGGTTGCGTGACCGTCAGCGCGTTCGGCAAGGAGAGCTGCACGCTGACCGGGTACATCAACTGGCCCAAGATCCTGGAACTGGCCTGCAACGACGGGTTGGACCCGCGATCCGGAGTGCAGGTGGGGCCGCACACGGGAGACCCCTGCGAGTTTGAGTCGTTCGAGCAGTTCTTCGAGGCCTACCGCAGCCAACTGAAGTACTTCGTCGACCTGAAGATCGCGGGCAACAACGTGATCGAGCGGCTGTACGCCGAGAACATGCCGGCCCCCTACATGTCGCTGCTGATCGGCGATTGCATAGAAAAGGGCAGGGACTATCACAACGGCGGGTCTCGCTACAATCCCACGTATATCCAAGGCGTGGGCCTGGGTACCGTGACCGATGCCCTGGCCGCCGTGAAGTGGCAGGTGTTCGACGGCGGCAAGGTCTCGATGAAGCGGCTCCTGGAGGCCATCCGCGCCGATTTCCAAGGGCACGAGGACCTGCGGCAGATGCTGCTGGGCAAGACGCCCAAGTACGGCAACGACGATCCCCGGGCGGACGACGTCGCCGAGGACGTGTTCAACGCCTATTACGACGTGCTCAACGGCCGGCCCAATACCAAGGGCGGCAAGTACCGGGTGAATCTGTTGCCCACCACGGTCCACATCTATTTCGGATCGGTGGTCGGCGCCATGCCCAACGGGCGGAAGGCCGGCGAGGCCCTTTCCGAGGGCATTTCTCCCAGCCAGGGCGCCGACGTCAAAGGCCCCACGGCCGTGCTGAAGTCGGCCGCCAGGATCGATCATGCCCGCACGGGAGGGACCCTGCTGAACCTGAAATTCAGCCCGCAGACCATCGACGGCGACGGCATCGAGCGGCTGGGGGACCTGATCCGGTCCTATTTCAATCTGGACGGGCATCACCTACAGTTCAACGTGATCGACTCGGCCATGCTCCGCGAGGCGCAGAGGGATCCCCAGCGGCACCGGGATCTGATCGTGCGGGTGGCCGGCTACAGCGACTATTTCGTGGACGTGGGCCGGGATCTTCAGAACGAGATCATCTCGCGCACCGAACACGGGTCGTTCTAGCCTCACAAAGCCGCCACCGGCGGTCGCGCCGTGGGACCGTGTAAACCGCTGTGTGATCGCTCCGGTCGCGACCACCGGTCGCGGCTTTATACATTGCGGGCGGTCGCATATAACAGAGCACTAGAGTACCGCCCCTCCATTGCCAGAGTTGCCGCACCCGATGAACCCCTCCGGCCCGCCCCCGTCTCCGCCCGCTCCCGGCAAACTGGCTGCTCGCCTTTGGGTAGTAGTGGCCGCCTTGATGTGGAGCACCAGCGGACTGTTTGCCAAAGCGCCGCTGTTTGACGTCTGGCCGGAGTCGGACCGCGGGTTGATCCTGGCGTTTTGGCGCGCGGCGTTTGCAGCTTTGGTGTTGCTGCCGCTGATCCGCCGGCCGAAGTGGAACGTGCGGCTGGTGCCGATGGCGATCTGCTTCACGGTGATGTGCGCGACCTACATGTCGGCGATGTCGCAGACCACGGCCGCCAACGCCATTTGGCTGCAGGCCACGTCTCCCTGGTGGGTGTTTCTGCTGGGGGTGCTGATCTTCCGCGAGCGGATCGCGCGTCGGGACCTGATTCCGCTGGGTTTCGCCGTTGTGGGCGTGGGCGTGATCCTGTGGTTCGAGCTCGTCCGCCACCCGGGAAACCGGACGGGCGTGCTGTGCGGACTGGGAGCGGGTGTCTCCTACGCCTGCGTGGTGCTCTTCATGCGGCGGCTCCGCGACCATGCGTCAGTCTGGCTGATCGCCCTGAATCACCTGGTTGCCACCGTGGTGATGCTGCCTTGGGTGATCCACGTCGGCATCTGGCCTTCGCCAGCCCAACTGGCCGTGCTGGCCGGTTTCGGGATCTTCCAGATGGCCATCCCCTACGTGCTTGTCAGCCGGGCGCTGCGGACCATCGGCAGCCAGGAGGTGATCGGCATCTGCCTGATCGAACCGGCCTTGACGCCGGTGTGGGTCCTCCTCTGGGGCGAGGTTCCCGACTGGTGGACGATTGTCGGTGCGTCGCTGGTCCTGGTGGGCCTGGTGCTGCGGTACGTGGTGATCGAGCTCTGGGCGGCCGGCAGAAGATAGCAAGCCGCATGCGCCCGGCAATCGGTCGGCGGCTAGAACTTTTCTCGCCCTGCGACCGTCTAACGGGTATGTGCGCGAGGTATATATAAACAACCGGGATTTCGCCACGGTTCGGGCGACGGTCGACGCCCGAGCCCCTCTTTCGCGGGGTACGGTTCAGTCAGACGCAGCTCCCCCATTTCGCGAGGAATCCGACATGAGTGCGAGACTTCACTACCTGTATCCGATGGTGGCCCTGCTGGGGATCGTGGTTTGGCCTCCGGCCGGACCGCTTTTTGCCCAGGCCCCACCGGCGAGCTCAGAGGACGGCGGCCGGGACCGAGAGTTGGTCCGGGAGCAGAGCATCTACATCCCGTACGATAAGCTCCGGCAGGTCTTCGAGAAGCACGGCCGGGGGGTGTTCCTGCCGTACGAGGAGTTTCAGAAGCTCTGGAAGGATGCCCGGCAGCGGGCCCAACCGCCGGTTCAACAGAAGCCGCCGGTGGGTGCCCTGATTACCGAAATCGAGAACGAGGCCACAGTTTCCAAGGACGTGATCCGCGTGAAGGCGCGGCTGAAGATCGAGGTGCTGGCCGAGGGCTGGAACGAGATCCCGCTGCGGCTGGCCGACGCGGCCATAACCGGCGCCACGCTGGCCGATCAGCCGGCGCGGATCATCGGCAACGCCAAACAGGGTTACCGGTTGCTGGTCGAAAAGAAAGGCAAGCAGCCCCAGCAGATCGAGCTTGTCCTGGAGTACGCCAAGGCGATCACCAAGGCGCCGGGCCGGAACAGCGTGTCGCTGCAGGCGCCGCAGGCCCCGGTGAATCGCTGGCGGGTGCGAATTCCCCAGTCGGGCGTGAAGGTGAACATCCATTCGCTGATCGCCGCAACGGAAGTTCCCACCGAACAGCTCGACGGTACCGACCCGGAGAGTCAGCCGCAGGGGGACGAGACCGTGGTGCTGGCCTTCGTGGGCGCCGCGCCGGCCGTGCGGATCGACTGGACACCCAAGGCGGAAGGGGCCATGGGGCTGGAGGCCTTGGTCAGTGTGCAGGCCCAGCAAGAGGTCCGCCTCGGGGAGGGTGTTACGCGTACCGATACCAGGCTGAACTATACCATCAGCCGGGCGGAACTTGCAGAGTTGATCATCGAGGTCCCAGCCGACCAGAAGGTGGTCAACGTCTTCGACCCGAACGTGCGGCAATGGTCGGTCGAGAAGGTCGACGATCGCCAGCGGATCACCGCCCAATTGTTTCAGCCGGCCAGGGCATCGCAGCAGGTCACCGTCGAGTTGGAACAATTCGCCCACGACCGGCCGGCGGGTACGCTTAAGGTTCCGGTGGTCAAGGCCCTGGGCGCCGACCGACAACAGGGTGTGCTGGTGGTCCGGGTGGAGGAGGGTTTGCGGGCCACGGCCACGCCGACCATGGGCCTGCTGCAGATCGACGTGCCCAAGTCGCTGGCCGGCGGCAAATGGGACTTCTCGTATCGCTACGCCACCGCAGAGTACGCCCTGGAGCTTCAGGTCGAGAAGGTTCAGCCGAGGATCCTGGCGGACGCCCTGGTGGAGGCCTACCTCGAGCCCGAGCGGCTTGCGGTCGATCTGTCGGTGGTCTACACGGTGCAGCGCGCAGGGGTGTTCCAGTTGGAGCTGGACGTGCCGGCCGGATTCGAGGTTCGCCAGGTCCGCGGCCGGGCCATCGCCGGGGCTCGGGCGGCCGAGGTCGATGCCTACGAGTTGAAGGGAGAAGACAAGACGCGACTGCTGGTCAACCTTGCGCGGAAGGCAGTGCCCGCCAGCCGTGACGGCAAGGGTGGCGATGGGCGGGTGGGTCTGGTCGTGAACCTGCAAAAGGAGCTGCCGCAGTCGAACCTGCTCACACCGGGCGGCAAACAGGAAATCCCCTTGCCCCTTCCGCGAGTGGCCCCGGAGACGGTCCAACGGGCCACCGGGCGGCTGGTGGTTTATGCCCCGGAGAGTCTGCGTGTGAACCCGGGCAAGACGGAAGGCTTGCAGAGCGTTTCGCCCGCTGAAGCCCTCAAAGGCATGCAGTCGGCCCGCAGCCAGCGGCCAGAGGGCCCACGGCAGACTGGGGGCGTCCGGGCGGTGTTGTCTTTCACGTACACGCAGCAGCCGGGCGCGGAGCAGTTGATCACGCTTCCGTTGGTGGCCGAGCGCCGCAAGCCGCAGGTGACCGTCAGCCAATTGTTGGTGATGCGGATCGACAGTGGCGTGGTCAAGTACGAAGCCACGTTTTTCTACAACGTGCTCTACAGCGGCGTGGAGTCGTTGTGGATCGACGTGCCGGCAAAGGTGTCGGAGAAGTTGCGCAGCGAGACGCCGGGAGTGAACGAGGAGAAGGGCGTCGAGCCGCCGGCGGGATACGAGCCGCAAGGCGACGTCTGGAAATTCACCGGCGAGTCGGAACTGCTGGGCGAAGGCCAGATCAGGCTGGTTTGGGAGGATAAGGACGAGATCGAGAAGCTGGGTATCGGCCAGCCGGTGGATTTGGCGGTGCCCTATCTGAAGCCCGTCAACGTGGATCGGAGTTGGGGGCAGATCGTGTTGGCCAAGGCGGAGACAATCGACGTTCAGCAGAAGGGCGAGTCGGCCGTGTTGCAGCCGATCGATCCGCAGCACGACCTGATGCCCCGTGCCCAGGTGGCCGGTGCCCAGGTGGCCGGTGCCCAGGTGGCCGGTGTGTCCACGGCAGACCGGGCCGCCCGGGCGTTCGAGTTCCACGACGATTGGGCGCTTACGGTGATCGCTACGCAGTACAAGCTGGAAGAGGTCAAACGGACCAGCCTCGAGCAGTCGGTGGTGCGGATGGTGGTGACCCGCGCCAACCAGATCTCGGTGCAGGCACTTTACCGGATCCGCAGCGCCCGGCAGCGGCTGAAGGTCAAGCTGCCCGCTAAACCGGACTTCGACACCGAACCGGCGCGGATCAACGGCCGGCCGGTGATGCTCCAAGGCGGCGACGAGCCGGAGACCTACCTGATTCCACTGGTCGATACCGGTGCCGACGAGCCCTTCGTGCTGGAGCTTCGTTACATGGTTTCCGGCGACAGCAGCCGGCTGGATCTGCCCCAGTTTCCCGAAGAGCCGGCAGTGCAGAAGGTCTATCTATGCGCCTACCTGCCCGAGGAACTGGCCCTGCTGGGTACCGTGGGGCAGTGGACCGGGGAGTTCACCTGGCGGATCGACCCGTCGTTGAACTGGAAACCGCGCGCCCTGACCGGTGTGCCGCGGCTGATCGGTCAACTCTGCCAGGACGTGAAGATGACCGGCGATCCGGCCCAGAGTTTCCAGACGGACGGGCAGCTCTACGTCTTCTCCACGTTGCGCCCGGATGAGCCGCCGGAGGGGTCTCTTCAGATGAGGGTCCTCGACGAGTTCGTGTTGAACTCGATCGTGTGTATTGCCGTGACCCTGGGTGGGCTGGTATTGCTGCCGGCCGGCGCGGGCCGTCGTGCCTTTGCGATCGGATTGTTGTTGGTGGCGGTGGTGCTGTGCGGCGTGTTTTTGCCTACTTTCTCGCTCCAGATCCTCGACGGCGTGCTGGGCTCGGCGATCTTCATCGTGTTGGTGGTTTGGGTGGTGTGGTTCTTTGTGAGGACATATCCACGGATCCTTGCCGAGCGCCGGGCCGTCCGCGTGGCAGCACCGCCGCCGGTCCCAGCGTCCGCAAAGCCGAGGCCACCGACGCCACAGTCGACGCCGGCCACATCGACCCCGCAGGATCAAGCCCGGCCCGACAGCCAGCAAGGAGGTAAGACCGATGCCTAAGCACTCGCTATTGCAATCGCTCGGTTCCCGGCTCGGCACGGGGACAACAATCAGCCGCTTGCGGCGGCTCGGGGGCCATCCAGAGGCAACCTTGGACTCTCGGAGAATAGCCCCGCCCGGCCGGACGGTCTTGACTGCCGTCTTCGCCGCCTTGCTGCTTATCGGCGGAGGGTCGTTTGCGGGCGAGGCCCCCGACGAATCCGGGCAGCCTGAAGTCCGCGAGATCTTCGTCCCCTTCGAGGACCTCAACGTCCTGCTGGAGGATCAACCTCGGCGAGTGATGCTCTCGCGCAGCGAGTACGAAGAACTGTTGAAGCAAGCAGAGCGGGCGCCCGAGAGCCGCGCTCCGCACTCCGCCGTACTGGTCTCGGCCGACTATACGGTGTCGGTCTCTCAGCAGCGGGCCCAGCTTACCGGCCGGCTGGTGGTCGACGTGCTGGAGGAGGGCGTACACGAGGTGCCGCTGGAGATCGGGGGCGTGGGCCTTCGCAGTGCCAGGCTCGACGGCCGTGCGGCGGCCATGGGTCCGGCAAAGGATGGGCGGCCCAGCCTGTTGGTCGAAGGTAAGGGCCGGCACGAGTTGGTGCTTCAGATGGTGGCTCCGTTGCAGACCACGGCTGCCCGCCAAGTGCTTCAGTTTCGTCTGCCGCGGCCGCCCGCTACGCGGCTGCGGCTGACCGTTCCGGGTGACGTGGAGGTCACCAGCGGTGCGGAGGTGGCCAGCCGCGTGGTGGATGAGGCGGCCGAGGTGACCCGCTTCGAGTTGTTGCCCCAGCAGGCCGAGACCACGCTGGTGATGACGCTCAACAGCCGTTTGCGGCGGCTGCGTCAGACGGTGGTGGCCCGCAGCGTGCTGGTCGACGAGGTGACCGAGGCCTACGAGAAGCTGCACGCGACAGTTTCGCTGGCGATCCTGCACCGGGCGGTCGACCGCTTTCGATTCGCGGTTCCCGAGGGATTCGAAATCACCCGGGTCAGTTCCCCGCTGCTGGCCCGCTGGGACGTGGAAGAGGAGAACGGCCGCCGGGTGCTTCGCGTGCAGTTGCAGGAGCAGACGACCGGGACCGTGAGGCTGAACCTTTCGGCGATCAAGACCGCAGCCGGGTCCGAGGCGTCGCCTTTTCCCAGGTCGTGGCGGTTTCCCAGGCTTCAGCCGCTGGACGTGGTCGGCCAGGTGGCGGTGGTGGGACTGCTGGTGGAACAGCGGCTGCAAGCCCGTTCGATCGTTGCCGACGCGGAGCAACTCACCCCGATCGACACGGCGGTGCTCCGGCGGGCGCTGCCGGAGACGATTTTTCACGCGGAGCCGGGCACACCGCCGCTACGGCCGGTGGTTGCCTATTACGCCCCCCAAGGCGAATTCAATCTGACGGCCGAGTTCGACAAGCCGCCGGCCGAGTTGGCCGTTACCACCAATCTGTTGTTGATCCTGGGCGACGCTGCTCAGCAGGTTCGCGGCGGGTTTGCCGTGCTGCCCAGGCAAGAGAAGCGATTTCGGCTGGACTTTTCGGTTCCGCCGGGTTGGCACGTAACCGGCGTGACTGGGGCGGACGAGAAGCCGTTGTCGTTCGAGCGCTATGATCTGGAGGACGCCTCCGCGCAGATCCAGGTCCGCCTGCCTCGGGGAATTCCGCCCGGAGAAGAGTACCGCGTCTATTTCCACGCCACCCACACGCCGCCCGGCTGGCTGGGTGACTGGGAACAGGAAAATCGGGAGGTGAAGTTTCCGGTGTTCGCCGTGAAGGGAGCCGCCCGCGACCAGGGAGCGATCGCGGTCGAGGCCCGCGACGACATGACCGTCAGCCCGTTGAACGTGCCGCTCACACCGCTGGACGAGGCCGAGAAGCAGAAGTACGGCCTGGCCGGCGTGGCGACCAACCTGGCCTTTCGCTACGAGAGTCCCGGCTACGAGGCCACGTTGTCGGTAGCGCGGACGCAGCCGCGTGTGACCGCCCGCACCTTTTCGTTCCTCCGCGTAAAACCGGGCGCCTTGACCGCCCACTACGAGGTGATCTACGACGTTGGGCAGGCCCGCACCCGGAGCCTGGAACTGCTTCTGCCGGCCAATACCACGCCGGAGACCCTTTCGATCAGGGGCTTAGGCGGAGTAAAGCTGAAGCGGTACGACGCCCAGGTGGTGCAGATCGCAGAGCAGCAGATGCGGCGCTGGAGCGTGCAGTTGGATCAAGCCCGCCGTGGCCCGATTCACCTGGCCGTCGATTTCCAGCAGCCGGTGGCGGAACAGGACCTGAAAGACTTCTCTCTGCCGATCGTGGTGGCAGCCGGTCCGCGGCTGGCGTATCAGTCGGGCATGGTTGCGGTGGAGGGCAGCGCGGAGCTGGACGTTGAGGTGAAGACCGAGGCCCGCCAGGTCGACGTGGGCGAGTTGGTCGACGCCGAGTACCAGCCGGGCCGCCGTCTACTGGGGGCCTACGGGTTCGTGGGCGACCCGGTGGCGGTCAGCGTGGACGTCTCTCGCGATTCGGGCTACCCCCTCTGGGCGGCGATCGTTCAGCGGGCCGAGTTGAGTACGCACGTCTCGGCGGATGGTATCAGCCAGACGCAGGGACGCTTCCTGTTGCGGACCAAGGCCCTTTACCTGGAAGTGAAGTTGCCGCCGGACTCGACGCTCTGGGCGGCCTCGCTTGACGCCGCGCCGTTGAAGCCGCAGCGCGACCGCAGCAGCCTGCTGGTGAGTCTGCCGGCGGGTGCCGCCGGTGGGTTGCGAGACCTGCGGATCGTGTACGAGACCCCGGCAGGCGCGTCGGGGAGAGGAAAGCTGGCCCTCTCGGCGCCGAAGTTGCTGTTGCGGGCCGCCGCGGAAGGCGAGGCGGTGGAAGTGCCGATGAACGACCTGGTTTGGCGTCTGCACCTGCCCAGCGGCTATGAGGTGATCCGCACCGGCGGCACGGTGGTGCCCGAGCGGCGCCAACTCGAGAAACCGCTGCCGGCCGCGGTGCAGGTGGCCGGGGCGCTGTATTGGCTCAGCGGGGGCGTGAATCCGTTGTGGGGCAGCGGCATCCAGGCGGCCCGGGAGGCCGCCCGCCGAGTGGCGCAAGAGACCTACGATACGCGGAGCGCCCGCGCGGTGCACTCCTTGGTGGACGAATCGAGATCCATGACGGCGACCGCTGAGGATCCTGTGGATGTTGCGGATCTCGTGGATGCTGTGTCGGGGAGGGTCGCCCCGGGCGGCATTGCGGAGATGGAGGAGGGCATGCCGGCTCCACCCTCGGACGAGCCTCCCACCCCCGACGAGGCCGCGGTACCGTCGCTGGAGCCGGCGGCGAAACCACCCTCGTCGGTCAAGCCGGCGGTGAAAACGCCTCCGCCCGCCCGGAAGCTGCCAGGTGTCCGCAGCCTCGAGATCGACCTGGACCAGGCCGCGGACGATACGGGCGAGGTGGTCACCTTCCGCAGCCTGGGGGTCGAGCCGCGGTTGGAGGTCACGATCGCAAGCCGGCTGCGGGCCTGCATGTTGGGCTGGGGCCTGGCGCTGGGCGTGGGGCTGATCGGCCTGGCGATCACCAACCGGCCGGTCGGCAGCAAGGTCCGGTTCGTACTGATCGTGGCCCTGCTGGCCACGCTGGTACCGCTGGCCTACGATTCGGTGGATGCGGTCCGGGTGTGCAACCTGGTCTTCTACGCCGCCGCCGCCCTGGTGCCGTATTATCTGTTGGCCGGGGCGGTGGATTGGTTCGTGGGTCTGTTGCGGCGCCGGCCGAGTGCCGCCGTGGGCACCGCGGCGACGACCGCCTCGATGCTGCTGCTGGCTGCAATGCTTCCCGCGGCCGAGGCCGCCAGCCCGCAGAGCAAGACGGCTCCCTACGTGATTCAGATAGTGCAGCCGCCGCGGCCGGTCGAGGTGCCCGAGGACGCCATCATCCTGCCCTACGATCTGGAGTCGGACACCGGAATCGAAGACGCCGACAGGTTGCTGGTTCCGTACGAGAAGTACGTGGAGCTGTGGAACCGCGCGCACCCGGAGCAGAAGATCGAGACCCCCAGGCCTCCGGTCGACTATGCCTTGGCCGGCGCTTCGTACGCCGCCACCCTGGAGGGCGACGAGTACCTGCTGGTCACGGGTGAGTTGGAAGTGGACGTCTATAGCGAGGGCTACGTGCCGATTTCGCTGGGGCTTGGGGGCGGAGTTCTGGCCCGGGCCCAACTGGACGGCAAGCCGGCCCGGCTGAACCTGCGCCGGGTTGGCCCGGCCAACGCCGCCCCCAATCCGCCGGCGCCACAACCGGCGGCGCAACGGGCACAACCGGCCCCCAACCAGGCCGGCGCCGGGCAGGTCCCGCCGGGGGGATCGCTGGTCGTGCTGTACGTTTCGGGCAAGGGCCGGCACCGCTTGGAGTTGGTGGTGCGGATGCGACTGACGCGTCGGGGTGGCTGGCAGGTGGCCCAAGGGACGCTGCCATCGGCCCCGGCCACGGCCCTTACGCTAACGGTGCCTCGACCTCAGACCGAGCTGCGGTTGGGCGGGGTGACGGATCGGCGGAGTTACGAGACCGAGCAGGCTGACCAGCAGATCCAGACGGCCTTGGGCGCCGGCGGCGCGGTGAGCATTCAGTGGCGGCCCAAGGTGGCCGAGGGCCAGGTCGACCGCAGCCTGACCGCCCGATCTATGGCGGTGCTGGACGTGCAGGAAGACGGACTGCGGCTGGTTTGGCGGTTGCGGTTGGAGTTCCGCCGCAGCCAGCGGGAGGAGTTTCGGATCAACGTGCCGGCGGACTACCTGCTGGAGAAGGTGGAAGGGACCAACGTTCGGGGCTGGCAGCGCGACCAGCAGCAGGCCCGGACCGTGGACGTCACGCTGCTTCAGCCCGCCAAGGGCCAGGAGACTTTCACACTTCACCTCTGGCGCAAGGGGCCGGTGGGGCAGGGGGATCTGGCCGAGTTCGAGGTACCCGTGGTCTCCGTTCCCGACGCCGCTCTGCAAAACGGTCAATTGAGCATCCGCCGCAGTCCGCTGTTGGACCTGCGGACGCTCGAGCGGGCGGGCGTATCGCGGATCGATTCCGGTAACTGGGCAACGGAGCTGGCCGGTGGCGCCGATAACCAGCAGAGCCCACTGGGCATCAGGCCCTACCAGGCCTATCGCTTCGCGGCCAGGGGGTTTTCGGTAAGTTTGGCGGCCGGCCCGTTGGAGCCTAAGCTCAGCGCGACGGTGCACACGCTGCTGAAGATCGCCGAGTACGAGCGGATTCTCGAGAGCCGGGTGACGGTGCACGCTCAGCGGCGGCCTCTCTATCTTGTCGAGATCTTGGTGCCCGAGGATCTGGAGGTTACACGGGTCTCGGCTCCCGGTGAGTACCAGTGGGTCCTCACCCGGCAGGATGACCGCCAGCGGTTGAGCGTTTATCTGGCGGCCGGACAGCAAGGCGAGGTTCCTATTCTGTTGCAAGGCACGCTGGGTGGGCGAGGTGAAGTTGCCCAGCTCCCGCTGCCCGGGATCGAGGTCCTCCACGTCCAGCGTCAGCCGGGCGATATTGCAGTGCAGCTCGATCCGGCGTTCGATGTGAAGGCCGGCAAGCTGGAAAACTGCAAGGCCGTATTGCTCAAACAGGTCTACGGTTGGCTCAATCCCCGGCAGCAGCGGGCAACGCGGCTGGCCCTGCACTACGACCGGCCGGATTACCGGGGCATGCTGCTGCTCTCGCCCCGGCCGGCGGACGTTGCCTGCGAAACGATCACCAACGTGCGGGTGACCGACCGGGCCGTGGAAGAGACGATTCTACTGGACTTCACCATTCGCGGTGCCGGTATCCGCGAGTTGTCGTTCCTGTTGCCCGAGGGGATGGACGACTGCCGGATCCAGGTGCCCATGCTCCGCCAGAGGAAGATCGAGCGGACCGCTGAGGGTCAGCTTCGCGTGTGGATCGAGCTACAGGACGAAGTCATGGACCAGCTTCGCGTGCTGGTCGAGAACGACCGTCCGCTCACCGCGCAGTCGTACTCGGCCCCCATCCCCACCGTATTACCGGGGCGTGCTGCGCAAATGTGGCGCACCGGCCGCCAATACGTGGCGCTGGAGACTGCCAGCCGCGATGAGGTCGTGGTAAAGGGCCAACCGGCCGGGCTGAAGGTGCTCAGCCGGCAACAGAAGGAGTGGGACCGGCTAAAGGGTATCCTGGGCGACCATATTACCCAGGCGTACCTGGTCCTCCCCGGCACACAGAAACCGCAACTCGTGTTCGAGATCCACGCGCGCAAGCTGGTCAAGACCGCCGAAGCACGGATCGGTCTGGCCGAGACGGTCCTGGTGCTGGACACCAACGGGGCCTACCGGGCGGCGGTCACTTATCGGCTGGACAACACCACCGAGCAGTTCCTTCAGATCGAACTCCCCCCGGGCGCCGAACTGTGGACCGCCAGGGTGGCAGGTGAGCCGGTCAAGCCGGCGGGCGCGCCCGGTGCTGGTTCAACAGGGGCCCGGCTGGTGCGGATTCCCCTGGTCAAGACCGCGCCCGGCGACCTCGACTACGCCGTGGTGCTGATCTACGGCGGCACGATGCCGGTTGGCCGTGGGCACACTGGGCCGGGCAGCTTGGGTAAGGCCGAGTTTCCCCTGGTGCACACCAGGAACATCAACGTCGAACTCAGCCAGGTGCGGCTGTTTGTGCCCAAGACCCACCGGTGGTTCGCCTTCGGCGGCACTATGGGGCTGGCGACCGTGCGTGAGGAAGACGACCTGGCCGCAGGATTCGTCTCCTATGCCACTAAGCAGGTTCAGCGGCTGAGACAGACGATGCGCGGCTCGGGCAAGTTTGCCAAGGTCCGCGCGGCCCACAATCTGAAACAACTGGGTACGGCCATGCAGGAGTTCCAATCCACCCGAGGCGACTACGCCCCCAACGCCACGTTACAGGCCCAACTCGAGTCGAACGATCTGGTGCTTCAGCAAGCCCAGCGGGAGATCGAGCAACTCGACGTGGCCCCCGAACCACTCGACACGGATAACCGGTTCCGGCTCAACGCCCGATACGAAGGCCAGAAGGCCAGCCGGTCCCGCAACGTGGTCCAGGACCTGGGCGGGAACTTCTCCGGTGTGGACCAGCAGGCACCCTCCGGTGAGCGCGGCGAGATGGTGCTCTTCAACGGCCGGTGGCTCTACAGCAACCAACTCGACAACCCGGCGCTCGATCCCAGGCAGGCGGTCGAGCAGACCGGTCCGGCGGTAGTACGCGAGGAAAATATGCCCGTCGGCGGCAAACCCGGCGGGACGGCTGTTCAGTTCAAGGGCAGGAAGTCGGGCCCTGGCGTGCAGGGGCGGCAGCCCAGTGCGCCTGAAGTGGCCCAGGGAACGGCCAAGTCCCAGCTTGTCGAAGACTACTCTCGCCAGATGACCGAGAGCGTGGACCGCCGCCCGGGTTACGGCGACCAGCGCGACGCGGCGCTGCGCTACCAGCAGAAGCTTCAGCAGCGCACTGGCGGTGAGCAGGGATATCAAATTTTCGGGCGGGCGACGGCTGACGCTGGGGACAGACTTTCGGTAGGTATGCCTTCGGTGGTTCTCGATGTTCCCTTGGCAGCGGACGGGCAGACCGTCGCGGGGGTCGCCTTCTCGCCGGACGGGCAGACCATCGCGGCAGGCGCCTCCGACGGCGTAGTCTTGCCGACCGGACTGGCCAGCCTCGAGCTTCAACTGCCCGAGCACGACGACGATTTCTACCAGGTCTATCGCTTCACCACGCCCCGCGGCGAGGTCGAGATCACGGCCTGGGCCGTGTCGGAGAACCTCTTGACCAGGCTGTTGCGGCTGGCGGGCGTGGTGGCCGCGCTGGTTGTGCTGGCGTGCTTTGTGCGGCTGGCGCGTGCCGGATGGTTTGCCTGGCTGGGGGGCCCGGGCGGGTCGACGCTGTTGATCTGCGCGGGCCTGCTGGGATTGCTGCTGGGCATCCTCCCGGCAGCGGGCCTGGTAGTCTTGGTCGCCGGAATAGTGATCAAGATCCGGCGGGCCGTAACCCGGTCCGCAAACCGGGCGGCAGCCCGGTCCGTCGGGACCGCTCGGCCGATCACGGCGGAAGTGGTCGAAGGATAAAGTCGTGGGAACATAACGTCCGGCAGTGACACTTTCCGAGTGAACGCCGGGAGAGGATCGTTCGCCCGGGCGCCGTCCCCGGCGCATAGAAAAGGGGGCGGCCAGCCCAGTCTGCCCACGGCAGACCGGACCGGTCGCCCCCTGTTTTCGACTACGCCGAAATCAACTCCTCTTGCGACGCCAGACCAGCAACAGCAGG
>SDBV01001089.1_pt1 | contig 40244 bp, 43 predicted proteins | sample 2277081 | NCBI WGS metagenome assembly SDBV01 (sample SAMN10402039, study PRJNA504765) | marine sediment metagenome | isolation source: marine sediment core GS10_PC15, 223 cmbsf | place: Arctic Ocean: Southern Knipovich Ridge | collected 2010
TTTGGTAGCCTCGTTCCGTGCGCGCACAAAAAACGTATCGTTGTCGGCGTTTGGGTCCCACATGGCCATTCCGCTACCACCGCGGGCGAGCGAGTTAGCGATTCCGTCCATCAATGCCCAGTCGGTATCTGCGACACCATTACGATTGATGTGATAGAAGCCGTCTACTTGTATCGGCGCCAGCGTGCTACCGACAACGGCCCGAATCGGCCGGGGTTTATTAACAGCAGGGCAGGGGGATAGTTAAGTCCCGATTTAGAGCAATCCGGACTATTATGCCGCTCTGCAAAGTACCCCCCTAAAAAACGGCCTTAACGGTATCAAAAAGGGGCATAAAAAACGGTTAACTATCTACCATTGGAGTTCTTGCTTTCTCGATAAACCGCTCTATTGCTGTAATGTCCTTATGCTCCAAAATAAACCATTCTCCATTGCCTCGGACCTTGTCTTTTGCCCACTTTTCATTTACGGCTGTTTCGGTTTCGTAGCAGTTGTCACGCCCACCCATCTTGATTTTCCTAATCATCCGTAGCTTGTGAGGGTTTCCACATTGAATCGCTATGAGTCGCCGTGTAGGCTTTATGCTCACACCTATTTTGTAATACGGCGAATCTTCTTCCCAGATAACGTATATGTAATAATTCAACTTGCCGCTTTCCATTTTCGCTTGGCTTCCAGAGACCGGGCCTTTTGGCACTTATCACACACCCGCCGTCTCGGTTTCAGGGGTATCCCACAATCACAAAGCCGTATCTTTTCCGGTTCGGTCTGTTGAAGGTTCGGATTGATCTTCAAGTACAGGTCCAGCAGTGTTTCATATTGGGCCGTCTCAGTGGCAAATTTGCAGGACGGATCACATATCCGGAATACCGACCGCTCGAAATACCGACAAGGCTTGCCCTGACTGATAAGACAAGGCCCGCCGGTAGGGGTGCAGGATTTGTCCGGTACGTTCCAGTTGGCACAATGACGCCGGGCAAAGGCTGTCAGTGCGTTTTGCTTGGTTTTCATACTAACCCTTTCGTGTCTTGAACTTATGATATGAAATAAAATATATAGGGCTTGTCTTGTATTGCCCGTGGTGGGAAAATATATCTGACGGGGGTAGGTTCTATATATACTATCTGGAATCCCGTTCCGACGGGTAGGGGGTCGGTTTGATAGGGGACCCTATGCGTTTTTCGTGCGTTATCGCGGTTTTGGCGGGTTTGACGGTCCCGGTCGTGTCTGCCGGTGCGCCTGCCCCTGCCCTGCCTTGCGGGCGGTTTGCAGGCGCTTTCACCCCTGTTTGCCAGTGGTTTACCCCTGTCCTGCCTGCCTGCACCTGATACGATACGACCGATGATCAGGCCCGGACCTGTTGTCTGCCTGTCCGGGCTGGTCCTGCCTGTCCTGCCCGGGCTGCTGAAACCGTCTATCCTTTTTGTTGGGTGTGATAACAAAACTGACAATCTTATTTATTTTTTCACCTGCAAGGTATTGCTATTACTATACTTATCAATAAATCGAAACTAATTCTAAAGAATAAGTGTTGACAAGGGGGCTTGCATCGGTATAATTAAGATAGTCGAGGCTATTGGAGTCTTGACAGATAATGGCCCGGCGACGCCGAACACGTCCCGGACCGTGAACCATACTTTATAGGAGTATGATTATGAGTACAGTATCAGAGAGCACGCCGAAAGACAAGTCAATCGTGGAGGTCCTGGACTACTGCCAAAAGGAAAAACTACCTGCAAGGATCGTCGGGCGGTGGGTTTGGGTCGAGTTTGAATCCAAACCATCAGAAGAGGTTCGGCAAGGTCTCAAGGATATGGGCTTTCGATGGTCCAGGAGGCGCGGGCAGTGGAGTCATAGCTGCGGACACGCAAGCCGTCCGGCGCATAGCTACAAACCTTGGGATCGTTATCATACCACGATGCTCGAAGATTATGTCAATGCCGGATTGGGGGTGGCGTGATGCAGACACTTTATGAAAAACATCGACCCCGGACCCTTGCCGACGTTATCGGTCAAGACAAGGCCTGCAAAACAGTTTCACGGTTTATCCAGAAGTCCGTCGGGGGGCGGGCTTTCTGGATTTCGGGACCATCAGGGACAGGCAAAACTACCCTTGCAAGGATTATTGCTGCTACCATTGCCGACGATATGGGGATCGTCGAATATGACAGCGCCGACTGTTTGACAACGTCTGAATTAGACTCTGTAGAGCGTACGATGGGCCTGTATGCGTTTGGCAAGGGCGGGCGGGCATATATCGTCAACGAGTCGCACGGACTCAGGAAATCGATTGTGCGGCGCTTGTTGGGTGTTTTGGAAAGATTGCCCGACCACGTTGTTTTCATCTTCACAACGACGAAACAGGGCGAATCGAAACTGTTTGACGACAACATCGACGCCGGGCCTTTACTCAGTCGTTGCGTTCAAATCAGCTTAACAAGTCAAGGGCTGGCAAGGGCTTTCGGTAAACACTGCCGGGATATTGCTACAAGAGAAGGCCTCGATGGAAAGCCGCTGGAATCTTACATCAAACTTGCCGCAAAGTGTCACAACAACTGTCGTATGATGCTACAATCAATTGAAAGCGGGGAAATGTTTTAGGAGTACAATCTTATGAAAACCGAAGCTGTAGGATATTGCCGGGTGTCCGGCAAAGGTCAAACTCAGGGTACAGGTCTGGACAGACAAGAAGAATCTGTCCGGGCCTATGCCAAAAACAACGGGTACGATATACAACAGATATACTGTGAAGCCCATACCGGCACAAAAGAGCAAAGACCTGTTTTCGCTGATATGTTGGCCGACCTTTTGGATAATGGTTGCAGGGTGATAATCGTCGAGTGCTTGGATAGACTTGCAAGAGACCTTGCTGTTCAATTACAGATATGCAGTTTGTTGTCGCCAAGGGGTATTACTCTTATCAATGCCATGACCGGGGCCGATGCAACGAACCCGACCGATGCTATGGCAAAGGCCATGTTGCAGATGCAGGGTGTCTTTGCTGAATTGGATAAGTCGCTGCTGGTCAAAAAGCTAAAGAAGGGTCGGCAAGCAAAAAGACAAAAGACCGGCTCTTGTGAAGGTCGCAAACCTTTTGGGGTCCGTCCGGGTGAATCCGATACTATCGCCCGAATGAAAGAACTGTACCGCAAAAAGCCCGGTGTCGGTCGATTGTCTTATTGCCGTATCGCAACAAAGCTAAACAGTGAGAACCATCCTACCCGAAGCGGTGCGAAGTGGTCTGGTGTTACAGTGGGGCGCATTCTGAAGCGCGAAAGCAAGAGGAAAAAGTAACCACGCCACGCGCCCCCCTGACTGTCTTGATCAGGGGGGTGCTTTATGGTATCACCTGGACGGAGATCGGGCGTTACAATCAATCCTCGCAATGTTATTCGACGCTATTCACTTGAAAAAGAACGTTTTGTCTATTCGGGCAAGCAGGACGCCGCAATCATCCTTGCGGCTGAGTTTCCTGCTTTACATCGAGCTAACTTGGGGCTCGTTAATGTTAAGAATGTTAGGAATCTTAGTATTCTTAGGAATCTTTGAAGATTGTTAACATTACTAAGATTATTATAAAAATTCTTTACGTAGTAACCTTTAGTTTTATCTGGTCGTTTTTCAGTCATTCTTCAATTTCCCAAAACCAGCCGCCGTATGCGTGGACGGACTTTGTTGACTTTATGCCTACCCTTTTTTTCGCCCGCCACAGCGTACCCGATTTGAATCCGGCGGCTTCTGCTTCCTCGGTGAGTGTTTTTGACGCTACAGCCCCGGTCTTGAGCCTGTCCCTTAACCAGTCGGCGGCCTCTTCTGCTTTGGATGCTTTGCCTTCTTTGGCTTGCCCTGATACGTCGTCAATACTGCCGTAGTATGGGTCTGATGTAAACTCAACTGCGTTTTCGATGATCTGGTATTTTAGCCCTGATGGGTGTCTGGAATAATTCGCTTTTACCGGACACATAATCCGGGTTTCATGTTCGTCGTCGCTCTCATCCCACACCACACCCCAAACCGACCGGCAAACCGCCGTAAATCCCATCGACCCCAAACCTCTGTAAACGTACTTTTCGCCAGCCCGCTTATTCATATGATTCACGGCTATAATGGTTAATTCGTTGTCAGCGGCGAATACATTAAGCGGGTCTAATGCCGCCCGCACCTCGTTATTGTTATTTGCCCTACAATTTCCCATGTAAGCCGTGATCGGGTCGAAGATAATCAGTCTACACTTGCCCTCCATACCGTCTATGGCCGCCTGTAGCTTGTTAAGGTGCTGTCTAATGTCAAGCTGGCCCGAATCCATACCGGCAATGAAAATGCGGCTCATGTTGGCGTCCATCCATCCGCACCGTTCCTTAATTCGTGCCGGTGCATCTTCGCCACAGAAAATCAAAACATTGCCCTTTTCTACAGGGATTTCGGGGCAGTCTGGCCACGGTGCCCCGGTGCTTATGTGTGCCGCCATGTATATCGTTAAGAATGACTTACTGACTCCGGGGTCGCCTTGTATCATCGAGATACCATGATCGGGTATCTTGTCATGCCAAAACCAGACAAGGGGCCTGTCCTCGACCTGGGCCATTGGCCGGAGTATAACCTCAGATTCGATTTCGTCGTCGCCTGGCAGTTCTCCATTAAATGAAACAGGTTTGGTCTTGGCGACCAAAGCCCTTAGATTTTCGATTGTGTTTCCTGCCTGTAGCCAGTTGGTTATATCGCCCTTCTCAGCTAATCCGTCGAGTTCTGGAATCCGTATTTCTTTGGCTATACCCACTAATGCCTGCTTAATATCTTCGACGTGCTCCCTGCCCTTGTTGTCATTATCCGCCAACAAAACCACTTTGCGGCCTTTGAAATACGGGTTGAACTCCGGACGCCATTTACCTGCACCAAAAGGATTGCAAGTTGCAACCGCACCCACAGCCATCAAATTATCGCACGCCTGCTCACCTTCTGGAATGTAAATCGGCTCAGTCATGGGGGCCGCGCATACTTCGGGCAGGTTGTAGAGAACCCGCTCAATACCTTGGATGTTTGTGGTGCCGTCCGGCTGACTTACAGGGAACCTCTTATCAGGAGTGCGCGTGATAGTGTATCGAGTCTTGCCGTGCCGTCCGCGATAAGTGAACCGATCATTTGTATCCTTAAAGCCCAAGGCAGAGGTGATTTGTCGATAATGACAACCGGCGTGGCAAAACATCAGAACTTTGCCCCCGTTTTTCGTTATGCTCAAACTCGCCTTTTTGTCGTCATGGGCCGGACATTGGGCCTGCCATTTGCCTGTACCTGTAGACTTGATCTGCTTTCCGAGCCCGGTGACTTTGCCAATTATGACTCTAACGTTGTTTCGATCAGACATTGCTTGTCCTTTCGGCTTTCTCTTGCTCGGTCCGTGTCCACTGGGATAGTCTTTTAGTTGACCACAGAGATTTTTTGCCGATTTTTATCGGTGGGGGGATTCTGCCAGTCGAAACATTTTCATATAGAAAAGATCGACTCATTCCGAGCATTTTAGCTGCATCGTTGGCAGGGACTAAGAGGGGAGCAATTTGCAGCGGTTCGGGGGACTGTTTGCTGCTCATCGGTGCACCCCCCTCAACTTCTTTTGCTGTTCTTTAACAACAGCAAGCTTTCGCTCGATGCGCAGACGTTTCATTATAGCCTGCAACCGCTGAATACGTTTGTCGATTTGCTTTAGTGTATTTGCCATATGCGTATACTACGGCAAATACATTTATGGGTGAATTACTATGATATTACGAAATAATTACTCAGATCTTGAGCGTAAAATATAGCCTTCATTTGTGAGTGAAGTTATCTCATACGGCACTGAATGACTTTTGAGTATCTTTGAAGCTTGATATTTATAGCCACGTATTTTTTCAATAGTAGTAATTCGCTCCAATTCTTCATACTTTACGGTTAAACCCATATTGTCCGTCAGTTTCAAAAAAAAGTCCTGTATTTGACCTGATGGAAATCTTAAGTCTTTCCCATCATAAAATACTTGACCGTTGTTGACAGAGAAATCGTCTGAAGTTTCTTTCTCCCTTGTTGTTGTGTCCTCCGCATCGTCGCCACTGGGTTCCTGCCTTTTTCCCGCTGGCAAGTTAGCTAACACATCAACATAGGCCGTATTGATATTTCTCTTTCTACCCGGAAGGTTTTTGTAATCCTCCGCAGTGGACCCTTCAATACTTAAAAGACTCCATAGCGAGTCTACCCAATCGTCCTTTTCAGTATCAGTCAGTCTATCACATGCAGGAATGTCTAAACCTTTATCACGAATGGCAGCGATCAAACCAAATTCGCACATGAGTTTTTGCTTTTGATTTCTCGGCTTATCTTCCCGAGTAAATAAACCAAATAATTTACGTTGAAAGCGTTGAAGGTAGCCTTCAGGATTAAATGGTAATGGCGGCCTCCAAAATCCCTTGGGGTGGTCATCAAGCACGTAATGATGCTCAACTTCGTAACCTTCTTTAGGTGGTTTTGGCGGGTCCTTGTCTTTGTCTCTGAACTCATCATAGTCATGCCGCAAGTCTGGATTGGCGATGGCTGCTTCCTTAGCTTCTTTCAATGCGTTTTGAAATGTATTCTTTGCTTTTCTAAAAGCAGCTATGTGTTTTTGAAAGCATTTTTTGTTTGATTCCTCTTGAACAAGTATGTGTACAGCATTTGCTATTTGGTCTAAATCGTCAGCTAATGATGTGTTTGCCGTTTCCACCTGTCCTTTTTCCTGCTCTGTTTCTGCTGGCTTTTGGGGTGCTGGTTTGGTTTTGCCCTCAAGCTCGTCCAAATATGATAGAAAGTCATTACGTTTGTCTTCCAAAGGTCCTGCTAAATCTTTATTCCTATTGTAATTCTCATATAATGGGTGTAATCGCAGTAGCCTCAAAATCTCATCAAAAGAAATTCCGAGCACATGCCTAATAGAAATCGAATTTCTAATTTGAAAATCAAGAGCATTACCCCATGGATTTACATAATCTCTCGGAATATATTCCGCCCACTTTTCCACCTCCTCGGCTTTTCTTTTTAAGGCCTCGTCTAAGGCTTCACCTGATACCTCGTTTCTTGGGTTGGTATTCGCAAAAGATGTTTTGATATGTGACGCGATTGATTTCATTTCACCTTGCAAATAGACCGCCTTGCTTTTCAATTCCGTTAGCTTGGTAATATGGTTATTTATTTTCCCAACACGGTCTCCAATCTGCTGTTGATGTATTTCAGCCCTTGATTTCAACTCCTCCATCAGAATCGTTTTTGTGTCTCCCTCCTGAGTTTTTAATATTATTTCGTCCAACTCACGAACAGCTTTAGCGAGTTCGTGCGGCTGATTATTCATGTATCTCAATGTATCATTAGCAGCCTCGACTGTAGTCTCTTGGCCCCACTGTTCGACTCGCTTGTCAAGGTCATCGAGATATGTGTTTATGCGTATGAGGTCAGCATCTTTTTCTAAGGTTGTTTTTATTTTTTTGCCAGCATGAACGTTTTTGACCTGTTGCTTTTGCCTTTCTTTTTCTGCCTCCCATTGCTTTCGAGATGCCTCCCATTGTTTTCGATGGGTTGGGGAAAATTTGTTAAAATAGGCTTCTTCGATTTCTGAAAGTGGCGGAGCATCTTGCCCAATATCCGCCCTCACGTCTATTAAGAAACTCGCAATCAAGTCTCTCCGAATTACACACCTTGGCCGTTGGATCACCTCATCGCCGGGGCTGAAAGTTTGTGCTTCGAGATCTATTCCGGTTATAAGGTTTCGCCATATCTCTTGGCTGAGTTTTTTAGGAAGAACGTCTTTAGCTATAGGGGGGCACTGTGGCAGGATGTTATCGTGAATAACCGCCAGAAGCGCATAAGCGCCAAGTACACGTTTAATGTCTTTGCGAGGATGATAAGGTCTCAAATCAATCTTCCCTTTTTCAGGAAAACTTTTTTTTATGCCGTCTCTCCAGCTTGACCCATAAATCAAAGGCCAAATCGTCTCCAGAGGATTGTTCGGTTTGCGCATCGAAGGCTGCCATTTCCTTTTGCGGTCTGCTTCATGTGCGGTTTTGTAAGCGTTCCATTTATCCGAAAATTCAGTCAGTTGCTTCTGGAAGTAGTTCCTATTATTAGACACATCGGCCAGCATAGCTACTTCTTTCGCTATGGCTGAAAGGAATTGTTTGTCTTCATCCCTAAGGGCTTTGTATACGCTTGCTGTTCTCACGGTTCACCTGTCCTTTTCGGGTCGGTCTGGAGTTAATGCCGGACAGGTGTACAACATCAACCCCAAACCGCTTGGCTGTGATCGGCAGCCATCCCAATAGATCTTAACTTTTACGCTATTCTACCGGTCTATAAATCCTTACACATATCGGGATACCGCTTTTTGAGTTCGGCTCTTATTTTGTCTTCTAATGGATGTTTTGGGATAGCCTCAATCTCTTCTAATGTCCTATACACCTTGCCGTCCACTTTAACCTCCAAAGTAGCCTTGCCATCCTTCCCGATCTTCGACGAAATCGTGGTTTTTGTTTTTCTATTTTTCTTTTTAGCCATTATCCTCTTACCTCAATAGTTCAATTCCTCACAGCCAACTATTCGCTTTTCTTATCATGGTCTTTCCACCAGAAAAGCTCAAATCCTCCTATTAAAAGCACAACAAATGACCACGCCACACCATGATATGTAAAATAGCTGAATGGGTTAAATGTGATCCCGCCTTCGCCAGACCGGGAAGTAGCGCATTTGTCCCCAATTATCACAAATCCAATTAGGATAACTATAATTGGAATAACAACACCAATGATTTTCCTTTGTGTTTTGTTTATAGCCATTTTGTGTTCCTTCAATGCCAGTTGTTTCATTGTCTCTCCCTCAAAAGTGCCGAAATAGCCCTCTCACCATCCGGGATTGTACCCATTTTCTGGTATTTGACAACAATATTTACTGTTTTTCTTTGATTGGCAGAGGCTAAAGGGTACAATAGGTGCAGCAAATTCAGGGGTTATTGTTTGGAGGCGAGAAATTATGAAACTCAATATGCTTGTCCTGTCCTGCCTGATATTGGCACTTACCTGCACCGCAGAGACTATCACCGTCGATGATGACGGGCCTGCTGACTTTGATAATATCCAAGATGCGATAGACTATTCTTGGGATGGGGATACTGTCGAGGTAAGGCCGGGCAATTACAATGAACGTGTCACATTTAACGGTCGGAAAATTACCCTGACCAGCTTAAACCCTGATGACGATGCAATTGTAAACTCAACCGTAATCGAAAATACAATTAGTAGCTCGACAGGCACACTTGGTGTAGTCATTTTTAATTTTGGTGAAACTGCCGATTCTGTTATTACAGGTTTCACCATCATTGGCCACGGTATTTATGGCAACGGCAATGGTATTTCCTGTTCCGCATCATCTCCGACTATCACAAAGAACATTATCAGAGACTGTGATTTTAGTGGCATTGTAGGCATCCAAAGCGCATCGCCAATCATCTCAAACAACCGAATCCTTGACAATGGAGGTACAACCGGAAATTCTGAGAGTGCTTGCGGGATACGTAACTGCGATGGTCCCATATACAATAATATAATTCATGGAAACTCAAACCTGGATTATAATGGTGGCGGTATTGCTTATTGCAATGGCCTAATATACAACAATGTTATCAGCCAAAATAGGAGTAGTGGTAGTTGGGGCGGAGGCCGCGGGGGCGGGCTTAGTGATTGCAACGGACAAATAATCAACAACACAATTGTCGGAAATCAAGCAGATGACTATGGGGGTGGCATTTACGGGTATCGCGGTACGGCCACGATTAAGAACAACATAATTGCAAATAATACCGCAGAATATGGAGGCGGGATTTACAATGGCAGCTCTGAGTACTTATTCGACAATTCATATAATTGTTTTTGGAATAACGATACACATTTTGGGGGCACCGCTACTGCTGGAACTGGCGACTTTATCAGAGACCCTTTATTTGCCTCTGGTAGCGATTATCACCTCAGCTCTACGGTTGGACGATGGACTAATGCGGGATGGGTGATAGATGGCGTTGACAGCCCATGTATTGATGCAGGAGCCCCGTTAGATGACATAGGCTTAGAGCCCAACCCCAACGGTGGCAGAATAAACATAGGAGCGTACGGAGGGACGCCAAAGGCAAGCAAATCTTCCTCCGGCATAGTTGAAGCAATTTGCACTAATCCGCCGTCAATGGATACTAACAATGACTGTAAGATTGATTGGACTGACTTTGCAGAGTTTGCCGCTCAGTGGCTTGCTTGCGGAAGGGACATACAGGAAACCTGTTGGGAATAGGCCCACCACGCTCATACTTCTCGGCATGGGCGGTTTGATGTTGAGGCGAAAACGATAAGACTCCTCTTTATCCAGAGCCTGTATTGTATTGCACTACTGTCTCGCTCGGCTTTAACCACTTGTACCAGCGACGGATTCTTTCCCAGAAGATGATCCGGTCGAATAGCGATTCGCCGCACAATTCCAGCAACTCGGGATCCACCCAGTTCACATGCTGTATGGCTGGGCCAGCGTTGTTGCTGATATTGTCACTGCTTGCTGCGATCAGCAGCCATTTCTCACTCGCATCGCCCCAGTTGTATTTGGTGGCTTTCATGTTCTTGTTCTTGATGGCGCTCTTAATGTACTTCAGGCTGAGGCAGGTCCCGCCAGCGGTAATATTGGAGCAGGTCCAGGAACAGCGAGAGGCAAAAACCGCATCATCTGTCCACCGCGATAGCATTAGCCGAGACAGCATAGACACCAGCATTGGGTATCCATGGAAGTCGCGACAGCGAAACTGTAAACGCTCCAATTGCCTGACTTGATGTGCTTCCGCGAAATTGACAAGTTCCTTTGCCAGTGGTATGGCCAATTTCTTAGGCAAGGAGAGATTCTCTTTGATCGTGATCCATGCATTAATGCCGGTTAGGTGTTTTCGATGACTGACTCGACGAACAAGGCTGGCCTGCACCAACTTCCAGAAATTGGCAATCGGCGTGAGAGGCGAAAGGCGTCCCGCCTCCGTGTCGTTGAAATACTCAGTGTGCTCGATTGCAACCCGTTTCCTTTTTCTGCCCTTGCTCAATGTCAGCAGGGCATCTGGTCTTTCCACCCATTTGGGCAGGGAAATCGTGTAGCCCAAATGGCTGAGGAGTTCTCGGATGAGGAATTGCTCGCGCTCTTTCTGGGTCCGGTAGATTCTGGGCATTGCCTACAGAAGCCTTTTTGCCAAGGGTTGCTTTCGGATTTCAATTACCATCTTAGCAGGCGTACCCCGCCCTACGCTTCGCACGGGCTACGCTTGCTTTCAATATAGCGGCCCTTTCGGTATTACACAACCGCAATTTGAAATAGGGAAACTCGGAGAAGTGGATTGTTGGTCAATCTGTGAAAAAAACAAGAATTAGCCTTACTTGCCCCGTCAATTGGCAGCTTTGTCAGGAATGTCAGGTAATGCAGGGATATAGGCCCTAAGTTTGGATGGGCCGAAACCCCCTCGCGCGCGCACACGCGCGTGTAGGTGTAAGAAAATTCGTTCTTAGCTCAAAAACGCGGTTTTTTTTCTTTCCTAAGGATACGGAAAACTCCCCTGAAAATGTTAGGTTTTGTTAGGTTCAAATTGGAGAGTTTTGTCAGGGTTTTCGGCTCTCAAAATGTCAACTATTTTCAATAGCTGAGATATTCGGCGGTTTCCCCGTTCGGTAACGGTTTTTTGGTATCGTTAAGCCGCTTTACCCTGCCCCGGCCCCCCGGTGAATTTCCCGGAGGATCGCGGTTTTTCTGCCCCGCCAATGCGGTTTTCTGTCGTTTTGCGATGAGTTCGGCACGTTAGCATTTGTTAGCGTCTTTGGACCGTTTGCCTTTGCTAATATTGTCTTCGGCAGCAGAAGCGCCCATGAGCCGCTTGATAACGTCATGCAAACTGGTCAGTTCACGTTCTGCTGATGGGCCTTTGCAATCCCATTCGTGCAAACTGTGTACAACCTCGTCGATGTAGTCAGCGATTTGTCGCAGTTCTGCTTCAGTCAGTTTCGTTGTCCCTCATCAGGTGAGATCGCTTTCCCTTGGGCTTGCCGTAAATCTGCTTCTTTTTTGCCCGGTCATCCCACTGGCCCCAAAACGTCTTGAGGAAAAAACAGGCGACGAAGATCCCCACAAGCATCATCACCCCAACCATGACCAGCGTGCCGTCCGAGGCCCACCTGTCGAATGTTTCAAGTATTCTCATTTTGTGCCCCTTAAATAACCCTCCGTCCGGGATTATACCTAATTTGTATCGTCAGGCAATAAGTTTTCCTGTTGTTCCTTGAATGACAGAGCCAAAAGGATATAATTGGTTCAGTAAATTCAGGGGCTTTTTGGAGGTTTGAAAAATGAAAACCGAGGTCTGCCAAAACTGTGGGCGAACCATCGGTAATCTGGAAACGCGCCATTTGTTCAATGGACAAATAGTCTGTCCCGAATGCGATGGGAAACTACGCTTGCCAAGATCAACCGCGCCGCCAGGCCAAAACGTCGTTGTCAATGTTCCCGACGCGAAACGTCTCAATGCATTTGGTCTTGTGTCCGTAGTGCTTGGAATCATTGCCTCTCTTTCTTGTTGGATTCCGTTCGTAGGCTGTCTCGCGATACCAGTGGGTCTCATTGGTATGCTGTTTGCGTTCATTGGAGCCGTGGTTTCCCTTGCGGGGAGGCGCACCGATGCCGGGTTTCCCTTTGCTGGCGGTGTGTTATGTATTATCGCAGTCTACATCGCTTTTGTGACTACAGAAGCGACGATCAACACATTTGATACAATAGTCGATACCGCGAACACGCAGCGAGAAATTGTCAGAGAAGAGCAAACTGCCCGAGAGAGCGAGACGGTTCCCAATCCATTGGAATTTGTCGTTGTCTCAACCAAACACTACACCGATATGTTGGGCGTGAAAGTGGAAATCACGAACGTTAGCAGTCGGCACATTAACAGTTGTGAGGCCACTTGTATTTTGAAGGACGCCCAAAGTCAAAAGCTGACCTTCCAAAAGCACTATGTCATAAGCTCTGACGCTGGGTTGCGGCCAGGGGCATCTACATACTTCAACTATATTATTAATGTCCAGCCAGAGTTAGTCAAAAGTGTATCGTTTCAGATAGAAGATATTGACTGGTAAAGCGTATTGGAAATGATCAAAGACCACAAGACTCATGTCAGGGTTTTGCAAGACAAAACCGGCAACATATACTAATCGATTTCGGGGTTTAGTCCCCGGAAACGCAGAGCCAACGTAGCTCAACGGTAGAGCACTGGTTTTGTAAACCAAGCACAAGCGTCATCGAGGGGTCCCACAGGTCGGGTCAATTCAAGATCGAAAGTCAGAATAAATCCCCAGCTGCTCACCCATTTGATGGGCGTTTCTGCACTGCCTCCTCCAGCTTTTCTGGTTGAGGGTTGCCGTGTTCAAGCCAGTCATATTTGTAAACATCCATATACACTTTAGCATACTCGGCCGCATTTGCTCCTGTGAAACCGATGCCGGGAAGCCCGGAGTCTTGCTTGACGACAAGGATCGTTAACGGGGGCAACTCTTTCAGTAAACAGTAAGATTGAATTGGTTCCAGGAGTTGACCGAGTCCCGCCCTTGGAACGCTTATAAGTTTTGACAGAAGGTCGTATGTCAGCGTCTGTCGATTCTTTGCTGCCCAAGCAAGAACTGCCCATATCTGACTTGCTCTTTCTGATTTCGTCATAGCTTTCTCTCCTACTACTAACAATGATTATACAGCCTGTATAACAAGTTCCCGTTGCTTCTTCAATATTTAACCGCCCATGGCGGACTCGTCCAATCTTTTGCGTTTCAATGAATTACGTCTTTTCATCTTCTTGAGGCTCGGCTTGAGGAGTCGTAGCTTGTTGCTTTTTATGGAGGAGTGCATGTACACGTATCTGTAATTCTTTAACTTGTGATTCCATCTGCGATCGATGCTCAGTATCGGCTATCTCGCTGAGTTGTTTTTTTATGTTTTCAATTCCTGTGTCAGCGTCACGCAGAATCTCAAGAGTGAGACTATCGGCTCTTTCCGGGTCATCTAATAGCCGTACAATCTCACGTCCGGCTATCTTGAAGCAATCATCGAAGCACTGACCAGCTATGGAGGACCCAATTGCCATAATATATAATCTTAACGTCATGCCCCACTCTCCCACAGGTACAAACACAACACCTGCCATTGTTGCGAAAATATAAGCAAGGTTTGAACCTATTCCCTTTGTTTGTTCTTCATCACGAGCATCGATCTGACTTATTAGCCCTGTCTTGAGTATCTTCATTTTTTCTTCAGTAGACTCAAGAATGTTTTTATCGGCTTGGTCCAATTCCTTTGCAAAGCTTATCTTACGCTGCCGGTGCATAAAACCACCGATAACAAGCGGTATAACGATGCCACCGATCCCCATCAAACTACCCATCATCCAAAGGAGAAAAGTCATCCGGTTGTTGTAGAAGGTTTCAGCTTTGTCCAGGATTTTGTCCTCGTATTCATCGAGTTGCTCGGGGGTGAATACGATGGATTGCTGGGAGGGGGGTGGCTGTACAGATTTTGCGGTTGACTTGACAGCCGTTTGTGACTGGTGGGCTGGATGTCCTGGTGTGGATTGGGCGGCTGTCTGTGGTGGGGCGGTGTTCTGTGGTTGCTTGTTCTGGGCGGCCAATGGTGCTGCCAACATTGCTAAGAGTAGTACAAAAGTCTTCATGGCATTTCCTCGCATTAGCTTTGTATCTAAACGAAACTCTCTATCTTCTCCTTGCATACCCCAACATTGTACCCAAAACCGACAACCCCACAACAGATTATTTCATCCGTTTATTGCAAAGATACAAGGATTCTTCCTAATCCGTATAACGGGGCGGGAAACCGTCTCTCTTGTTCTGACGGGTAATCAGAGCGGTCTTACGCTCGTAGAATTGCCGATCTGCCCTTGATCGTAGTCGTAAGCCTATCTTTCAAACTCGGTCCTAAATCCACTTGAAACGCTGTCATCAACTTGCCCAAGTGTTTCTCGGCTGTCACGTACTAGTTGGCTTATGTAGGCGCATACAAGGGTGTCCTGGGTTCCAAACCGCGGACGTGTACTGCGTGGGTCAAGATGACAACGCCCGGAATAATCATGCAGTGGGGCCTGTTCGACGCGGGCGCTCGATGGACGATAGTTGTGGAGCCGCGTTTGCAGGTGCAGGTCCACGGCGCCAACATTGTGGGCTCGACATCCCTTACCGACGGCACTGATGTCGCCAACATAGCACTCTACGTAGACGGCATACGGGAAACGTCCAACCCCTCCGGCAGCCTGCAGATTAACACGCAATCGGGAGGCGACGTAACCATCAACGCACTCCAATTTGGCATGGCGGGCATAATCGACGAGGTGCGCATTCATGATCGTCCCTTGACCGCCGATGAGATCGCCGCCCTCGCGCAGTAGGGGCAACCCCATGTGTTTACCCTTACACCTAGGCCCCATTCTCACTGATACAGGCCATTAACGCCGTCCTGCATATCCTCAAAGCTGATGTCGGCGTACATATTGGCGGTGGTTGCCGGTGATGCGTGTCCGAGTTGCTTCTGGACCTGCCGCAAGTTCCCGGTTTTCTTGAGCAGGTGGACGGCCATACTGTGCCGTGCAGAGTGGATCGAGAGCTCTTCCGGCAGGACGGCCTTCTCGATGGCTCGTTTCCATATCCGCTGCAATCCCTGTGCAGTCAATGCACCGCGTTGCCCCACAAACAGAGGCCCCTTCTTGCGTTCGGTCCAGGCGATGTACTCTTTCAAGTGCGAAACAAGGTCCTGCCCAAGAGCCAGCGTTTCAGCTTTTTTCTTCTTACGTTTCATCCGCACGATCTTCAGGGCTCCCCGTTTCAGGTCCACATCTGCAATGTTCAGGGCTGCCATTTCCGAGACCCGCAAGCCGGTAGTCAATGCCAGGTCGACCAGCATCCAGGTCAAAACACCTTTCATCCGCCCATGACGCAAATCAGTGATCGCCCATGCTTCAGTAACCGTGCGAAGAGCCCTGATTTCGGTCAAATCCATGTACCTTTCTCTGTCTATCGCCGCCATCATTGCTTTATCCTTCCCAAAACTGTATATATTACATTGCCCACTGAACATAATATAACACAGATTTCGGGTAAGTCAAGCACTTACTGTACATATTTATGTAATTTTATATACAGTCTCTACCCCGTTTTCGCTCCTATTTGCCGCATTGTAATACCACCCGGTCCGAAATTTTCGTTGCTATTCTTCCCGTTCCGGTATATCATTCCGGACAGCATTCTTGCTCTAATTACTTCTGGGAGAAGGTACTATGGATAATGACCATCCTAATCTAAAACCAAACACAATTGTTTGGGGCGATCTCTTTCCGGAGCCAGTCCAAGTTATCACTATAATTCCGATGGGAACATCTGTTAAATTAATCGGCAAAGGTATGGACACCGCCAAACTGTATGAACCCATCTTGAGTGAACAACAGATTGGCCAGTTGCGATTTGATCCTACTGATAAACCTTACGATGGCAACTCAAAAGAATTTAGGTTAGGAATTGAAGCTCTTCGGCTTGCTTTAGCATACGAATATGATCCTTATTTTTCATTATCTATAGCAAGAATTGATCCATTACCCCATCAGTTAGAAGCTGTTTATGACTATTTTATAAAAATGCCACGAATACGTTTTCTATTAGCCGATGATCCTGGGGCGGGTAAAACAATCATGGCAGGGCTTCTCTTGAAAGAACTGAAAGTCCGGGGGCTTGTAAAACGTGTATTAATAGTTACGCCCGCCAATCTCACATTTCAGTGGCAGCGTGAAATGAAGGATAAATTTCGTGAGCAATTTGAAATTATGCGGGGCGATGTTCTCCGTGCCAATTATGGCATGAATCCGTGGCAGGACAAAGATCAAGTTATTACATCCGTATCCTGGGTATCTCGAATCGAAGATGCAAAAGAAAGTCTGTTGAGAAGCCATTGGGATCTGATCATCGTTGATGAAGCCCATAAGATGAGCGCCTACAGTTCAGACAAGAAGACTTTGGCCTATCAGTTGGGTGAGTCACTATCCGAAATGACAGATCACTATCTGTTAATGACGGCCACTCCGCACAAAGGGGACCCTGTCAACTTCTGTCTGTTTCTGAGACTTCTTGACTGTGATGTCTATGGAGATGTCAAGAGCCTGGAAGAAGCGATGAGGCGGCACTCGGCACCATTTTATCTGAGGCGCACAAAGGAAGCCCTTGTGGGTTTTCCGGATCCGGACACCGGGGAGATCAAAAGGCTTTTTACTAAACGTAACGTCAATACCGCAAAATTCGAGATTAACAATGACGAGTGGGATTTTTATGATGCCTTAACCAATTATGTTGAAGAGCAATCGATAAAAGCGCAATCCACGAATGCAGTTACAGGCAGAGCCATCGGTTTTACAATGGCTATGTTACAGCGGCGGTTTGCATCCAGCGTATATGCCGCTCGTCGCACGCTGGAACGTATGAAGGCCAAGCGTGAGAAGATTCTCGAAGACCCCGAAGCATATCGCAAAGAACAAATAAACAAAAAGCTGCCTGATGATTTTGAGGAACTCACCGAAGAAGAGCAGATGGAGATCATGGCCCAACTGGAGGATGTTGTCGCATCCGTTGACCCGGCAGCCTTACGTGAGGAAATTCTTGAGTTAGGAAAACTGATCGATCAGGCCCGCGTTCTCGAACAACGGGAAATCGAAACAAAACTGCAGAAACTCAAAGACGTAATCACCGAACGCGGCGTCTTCCAGGATTCATCGATGAAGCTGCTTATTTTCACCGAGCACAAAGACACCTTAGATTATTTGATGGAAAAGCTGAATGAGTGGAAACTGACAACAACGCAGATTCATGGTGGAATGAAAATCGGAGATCGCGACACACCTGGCACAAGGATTTGTGCCGAGCGCGACTTCCGTGAATCTGCTCAAGTCATGGTAGCTACCGAAGCGGCTGGTGAAGGTATAAACCTTCAATTCTGCTGGTTCATGATAAACTATGACATCCCGTGGAATCCCGTTCGTCTTGAGCAGCGGATGGGGCGGATTCACCGATATGGCCAGGAAAAGGACTGCCTCATCATCAACTTTGTTTCGACAAATACGCGTGAAGGCCGTGTCTTTGAAAAGCTTTTTGAACGTCTCGAACAAATAGAAAACGACCTTGACCCCCAACGCACTGGAAAGGTTTTCAATGTGCTGGGTGACGTCTTCCCCTCCAACAATATCGAAAAGATGCTGCGGGAAATGTACCTGCACAACCAAACCGAAAAATCTATCACTGACCGTATCGTTGAGGAAGTTGACACAGAACGCTTTACAAGAATCACCAATTCAACACTTGAGGGCCTGGCGAAGAAAGAGTTGAATCTTTCGGCAATTGTGGGCAAATCAACTGAAGCTAAAGAGCGGCGGCTGGTCCCCGAAGTCATCGAAGATTTCTTTGTGACAGCCGCTCCTGTCGTGGGCTTATTGCCTAAAGAGAGTAAATCCAAGAGTAATGTATATCGTGTCGGTAAGGTTCCACGCAGGTTATGGCCGATGGGCGAAAAACTGGAACCTACCTTTGGAAGGCTCGGCAAAGAATATAAAGATATCGTTTTTGACAAATCACTGTTGGCGGCTAATGCTACTGCCGAGTGGGTTACTCCCGGCCATGCGCTTTTTGAGACAATCCGAGAGTCGCTCTGGCAGCAGGTGCGCGGCGGGCTGATGCGGGGCAGCCTTTTCTACGATCTGCACACTGCCAACCCCTATCATCTGGATGTGTTCTCGGTGTCTATCAAAGACGGCCGGAACAACGAATTGCACCGCAGGCTATTTGTAGTGCAGTCTGAACTGGATGGTTCCATGTCTGTTCGCCAGCCTACGATATTCCTGGACCTGTCGCTTTCCAAGGATGCAACGGCTCCAATCGGCATAGCCTTGCCATCACGACAAGAGCGAGAACAGAACCTCTACGAGAATACACTTGAGGCATTTCTCGAAGAGAACACCGCTCAGCGAAGGAAAGAGGCCGAGATCGTAAGAAAGCACGTGACTATCAGCCTCGATGAACTTACACACCGCCAGAACATGACACTGGCGAATCTTCTGCAGCAGAAAGAAGATGCCGAAACCGTGCCAAACTGGTTACAGGGCCAGATTTCTCAAGCCGAAGAACGCATCGATGAATTAATGAACCGTAAAGAATGCAGGCTTGCTGGGCTTGACCAGGAATGTCAGTGTGCTATCGGCGATATCACTCATGTTGGCTGTGCGTGGGTTCTGCCTCACCCTGAAAGACAAACGCCCGCGATTGCTCCCATGGTACGGGATGATGAAATTGAACGCATTGCCGTTGACGCTGTGACCGCCCATGAAGAAGCTCAGGGCAGAGTGGTGCAAACCGTTGAGAAGGAAAACCGCGGATTCGACCTTATTTCACGAAAGCCCCATCCGGAAGACCCGAAAACCGCCATCGATGTTCGTTTTATCGAGGTGAAAGGCCGCTCCGCTGTCGGTGAAGTCGCTCTGACAACCAACGAATACAAAACAGCCGAAAGACTCAAGAACGACTACTGGCTGTATGTCGTTTATAACTGCGCAACGTTACCGGAAATCCATCGCGTGCACAATCCCGCGAGGCTTGCTTGGAAGCCTGTTGTCAAAGTTGAGCATTACTTTACAACACCGGAGAAAATTCTTAAAGCGGAGGCAGAATAGTATGTGCAGAAAACTTTACTACATTCAGGCCAATCCCAACGAATTGACATCTTTTCAGGAAGCAAGGGATTACATTCACGATTTTGAACAGATTCTGGGCGGATGGAATATTGAGATTTTGACTGGTTCTGAGCTTGAAAATGTCTGCTTATTGATTCAGGACATGGAAGACCGAAGGCAAAGGAAGAGCAACATCGAGCCTATGGAAGATATCCGGCCAAGTTTTCGCAAGGCTTGTGGATTAATTGATTTCGTAAGAACATTTGTTGAAACGAATTCCGAACTAGAATTGAAAGACTTTATTCCACACATCCAATTGCTAAATAATGCAAAAACTGCCGGTGCCCAAAACGTAAGGGTACTAAGCGATGATAGCTCCAACAAAGTCTTTGAATTGTATGTTGCCTTGGTTTGCATGGGTATTGGAACCAATGTTGAGTTGGCTCCACCCAATGATGTGAAGGGAGAAAATCCGGACATACTCGTTGACATAAACGGTAGAAAGTGGGGGTTTGCCTGTAAAGTTATGAATGGCGGGCCCAATTCACTTACCTTATTTGAGCGATGGGAAGAAGCTGCTAAACAAATACAAAAGTCTCCCGCAGATATTGGTTGCACATTTTTCAATCTTCGCAATTGGATTGATCATGACATAGTCTGGCCTATTTTAAATCCGGTTGAATATGAGCAGGGCCAAGAACCTTTATACGGAGCTTCAACTCGTGACCAAATAACAGGTTACTTGCAGCATCTTGCCGTAGTTTTTCATAATAACTTTGTCAATGACAACGGGGCTAATAATGTGGATAAGGTTTTACAGGAAAACCCAAAAGTACTTCCCGGCATTTTAGCATTTATGCAGTCTTCTGGATCTGTGGTAAGCTCTGTGGGCCCAATAGCATCTACAATAGGTACCCTCAGCATTTGGCCTTTTGCAGAAATACCTCCTGAGGACTTTGAAGTTCTTCAGTTACTCAATGATGCTATACATCATCGAGGCTGGACGATTGCATGATAATTATGTTCTTTATGATTGGAGTTAATATACCAACGGAAAGCTGCTGGCGATGGTTGCAGAACTGGCATTGATAGGTATTGTTATCTTAATGTTTTTGCACCTGAGTCAGAAGAATAGATTTGTATGAGTAAGGAAGAAAAAAGAACAATTGCAGTTGGCATCCTTCCATGGGCAGGCTTGAAAGAGGATACCATAGTCGGTCCCGTGACATTTTGGCCTTGGGATTCTTCAAGGGTGCAAGATGAAGATGCGAAGACGCAACTTGAGCGTTTCTTCAATATATTTGTCGATCACTACGGTAAAGTGGTAAACACGATCACCATTTGTTCTCATGGCAAGGCTGATTTCCGTGTCATGGAAGAGAAAGAATACAAGGAACTGCAGTCTGCAATAAATGTGTTGGTTTTCTCGGCCATTTGCCCTCAAGTCAAACGGGGGGTATGCTCTAATAATGACTCAATAGCGCCTCCAAACGCAGAGCATTATGACTTTTTCGGACAGAAGTTCAAAATACCGAATGACCGCTTTGTGGCAGTAAACACGAGAAGCAGTATGAATCTTGAAGATATTGATAAAGTACATATATCAAGGCCGTGGGGTGTTTCTGGACCTTGGGGGGCAACTCCTGATAAAGAACTTCTTAGTGCTTTCGACAAGTTATTTGATGGAGATGTCCCGCCAGAAATGCGCCAGCGGCTTTTCCGAAGTCTGGAGTGGTTCAGGTTGGCACATACGGAGGCAAACAATGTCTCAGAGGCTTCCCGATTGGTCATGATGTGCACGGCGTTTGAAATTCTACTTGATTTTCCTGAAGACAAAAAGAGTGTCTATTTTGCGGAACAAGTAGACAAAAAACTGAAAAAAGACAGCTCGGTGACTGAAAAACGAAAGCATAAAACAACCGAATATACATGCATTAGAGCAGCCTGGTGGGCCTACGATTGTTATCAACTGAGAAACAAGATTGTTCATGGCGGAGAGTTCAATCCAGAAGATGGACGGTATAAAGACTGGATAAACTATAACATTGTGGCTGACCTCGTGTTCTGGGAATTGACCGTGAAGGAACTGATAGAAAACGACTGTCTCGGCGAAAGGGCACGGAAGTTGGTAGAAGAGCTGAAGCCCCAAGGAGAAGTCAAAGAAGACTTTGCAAATTTGATCCTGAATCTTTTGATGGGTGTGGGTGATTATCATGAAGCATTGGATTGGGTAAGTAAGTAGACAATGAATAAATATTGCAAACGATTGATTGAGGTTGATTTGCCGATTAAGCGGATTTCGGCGCATTCTCGGCGGGAGAAATCTATTCGGCATGGGCATATATCTACGCTGCATATATGGTGGGCGCGTCGGCCTTTGGCGGCTTGTCGGGCGGTTATTTGTGCTGCGCTTTGGCCGGACCCGGCTGATGAGCTTTGTCCGCAGGCTTTTATTGATAAGGCTCGTGAACTTATGCTCAGGTGGAGTAAGGATCACCTGGTCGAAACTATCTGCTCTGAATCTCAGAACCGCTTTGTCTCCTACCAGAACGATCCGGATAAGCTCAACGATAACATCGAACTGCGGATGGCGCTGCTGGATTTTATAGCAGATTTTTCTGCGTGGAAATCTTCAACCAATCAGGCATATCTTAAAACGGCGAGGGCATTAACGCAGTCGGCCCATGAAGCCTTGGGTGGTGTTCCTGGCACAAGGCCCCTGGTGGTCGATCCATTCGCAGGAGGTGGAGCGATTCCGTTAGAGGCACTTCGCGTAGGCGCTGACGCTTTCGCCTCTGATCTAAACCCCGTGGCGGTTCTATTGAATAAGGTGGTGTTGGAATACATCCCCAAATACGGAAAAAGCCTCGCTGAAGAGGTTCGTAAATGGGGCCAATGGGTTAAGGAACAAGCCGAAAAGGAACTCTCGCAATTCTATCCCAACGATGAAGACGGCGCTACGCCTATGGCCTACCTCTGGGCACGGACAATTACCTGTGAAGCTCCGGGATGCGGTGCCACAGTACCACTGATTCGTTCGCTTTGGTTGGCGAAAAAGAAAAACAAATCGGTTGCTGTACAGATGATTCCAAGACCCGAAGGAAAACGGGTGGATTTTGAGATCATCGAAAAACGTGACAACGGCAAATGGTACAAGCAAAATACAAAGAAGATTGTTGACAGACCAAAGTTTGATGGTACCGTTGCACGTGGGTCGGCAACCTGTCCATGCTGCGGTTATACCACACCAGTAAAATCTGTACGTAAACAATTAAAAAAACGCCATGGCGGTGCTACAGATGCCATGCTGTGGACTGTGGTTACAACAAAGGATAATGTTCAAGGTCGTTTCTATCGTTTGCCAACACAGGCGGATGTAGATGTTGTAAGAGCTGCCGAGGAAGAACTTAACAACCGAATCAAAAACCATAAAGGCGAGCTAAGCTTAATCCCGGATGAGTCAACAGTTGATTATTGTTCTTTTGTTAATCGTGGAGGTATCTATGGCTTGTCCTCTTGGAAAGATTACTACAACTCCCGACAATTATTGACGCATTCTTCACTTTCTAAATTTGTGAAGGATCTTACATCTGAGTTTCAAAATACTGAAAAAGGCGAGGCCATAAAGACCCTTTTGGCATTAGCAGTGAGTCGTCATGTTGATATAAACTCAAGCTTTTCGGCCTGGCACAACACGCGCGAGCTGGTTAATCATGTATTTGCTAAACAAGCGATCAGCATGGTATGGGACTTTTGTGAAGCCAATACATTCAGTAGTGCTTCAGGCAATTTCTTGGGAGGTATTCGTTGGATAGTCTCAGTCATTGAAAAAACATCTGATTCAGGACTTACAGTCGGACACGCATGCCAATGCTCAGCTACCAGCCATTCACTGCCTAATGATTCTGCGGTAGGAATGATAACTGATCCTCCTTATTATTATTCTGTTCAATACGCTGATCTTGCAGATTATTTTTACGTTTGGCTAAGAAGAATTCTTCAAGACACTCATCCAACTCTTTTTAGTCCCAGTGTGATTGAAAAATCAGACGAGATTATTGTACAATCTCCAGCACACATTAACGCTCCAAACGGAAAAAATAGGAGTCACTATGAAAGTAAAATGATGCAAGCAATGGCTGAAGGCAGAAGAGTTGTCTCGCCTGATGGTTTTGGCATCGTTGTCTTTGCCCATACTTCTACTGCTGGCTGGGAAACTCAATTGCAGGCAATGGTGGATGCCGGATGGATTATTACAGCTTCCTGGCCGATTGACACAGAGATGGCTACTCGTGTGATTTCTCAAGGTCGTTCTGTTCTTGCATCTTCAATTCACCTTGCCTGTCGTCCTCGTGAGAATGAGGATGGTTCTGTACGGATGGATGATATTGGTGACTGGCGTGAAGTATTGGGGGAACTGCCAGGCCGCATCAAGGACTGGATGGCGAGACTCAGTGAGGAGGGTGTTGTCGGTGCGGATGCCATCTTTGCCTGTCTGGGACCTGCTTTGGAGATTTTCAGCCGATACAGCAAGGTTGAAAAGGCTAATGGCGAACAAGTTGCCCTGCGTGAATACCTGGAGCAGGTATGGGCGGCAGTCAGCAATGAGGCTTTGGAACAAGTGTTTAAGGGTGCTAACACCAGCGGCTTTGAGGAAGATTCAAGATTGACGGCTATGTGGCTGTGGACATTAGGCGCGGGTGGTAACGGTAACGGGAAGGAAGAGAGCAAAACGGTTGCCGGTACCGGTTATACCCTTGAGTTCGATGCAGCCCGTAAGATCGCCCAGGGACTGGGGGCGCACCTGGAGCAATTGGACAAACTCATCGAAGTCAAAGGCGATAAGGCCAGATTATTGCCGGTGTCGGAACGGGCCGAGTACCTGTTCGGAAAAGATAAAGACTTCGACATGCCCAGGGGCCGAAAGAAAAAGAAACAACCCACCCTGTTTGACCATCTGGAAGATGTCGTCGAGGAAGACGGCAGCATAAATATAAACGGCCACAAAGTCGACAAGCTATCCGCAGGCCAGACCACTCTCGACCGGGTCCATCAGTCCATGCTCCTTTTTGCAGCAGGCCGAAGCGAAGCGGTGAGACGGTTCCTGGTCGATGAGGGCATAGGGGCAGACAGCCGCTTCTGGACATTAGCCCAAGCCCTGAGTGCCTTGTACCCGTCCAACACAGAGGAAAAACGCTGGGTAGACGGCGTCCTGGCAAGAAAGAAAGGTTTAGGATTCTAATTATAAGAGACGTTATGGGAGCCTTGGATAAATACATTGCGGGAATGCCTGGCTATTTTCGGGATAACGCTGAAGAAGAGTTTCCCTGGCATGAAACTGGGCGGGCAGTATGGTACGCTCTTTTTGTTGTTGAAAATGGTAGAATTGAACGCTATGGTTTTACGCCCTCGAAATCAAACAAAAGAGGATTGATTCAAGCTCTTGAATCTGTTTGTGACAATGAATCAGCAAAGTTGATTGGTGTTTGGTGTGGGCAGTATGTTACCCATCTTTTTGATCTTAATATTGAAAAAGCCATCAGTAAACTAACAGCAGTATTGGATGGAGAGTAGAATGGCGAAATTAAAACCCTGGTATCAAGTAATTTATCCTCGTGAAGATTTGCGCGAAGGCAGGCCAATGGATGCTTCGGAATTTGCCGTGCATCTCGATCATGTTCGCGATGGTCACGCAACAAGCGTATATCAGAATCCGGTAGAGTTTTTTCAGAGAACGTATCTGACCAAGAACCTATTAAGCATGTCCGCAGAAGCGCTGCGGCGACTCAGCGGAATCAAGGTGGAAACTTCTGCTGTCTATAATATGGCGACCCAGTTTGGAGGGGGGAAGACGCACGCATTGACGCTGTTGTATCATCTTGCCGATCATGGCAATAATGCCAAGGATTGGGCCGGAGTCAATACGATTCTGAAAAAAGCTGAGATTGAGACTGTTCCTCAGGCAGAAACCGCGGTGTTTGTGGGTACTGAGTTTGATTCCATTACCGGGCGCGGCGGAGACAACGGCGAACCACTGCGAAAGACTCCATGGGGTGAAATTGCCTGGCAGATCGGCGGCAAAGCCGCTTTCGATGTTGTCGCAGAGCACGAAGAACAGAAGATCGCTCCTTCAAGTGAGGTTATCCGCAAGTTTCTACCTAAAGATAAGCCATGCCTGATCCTGATGGATGAGGTTATGAACTATGTCAGCCGATTCCGCAAGATCGGCCTTAGCTCGCAGTTTTATGATTTCCTACACAATCTTTCCGAGGAATCACGAAGATCGGATAATGTAGTGCTGGTTGTATCTATCCCAGCCAGTGAGATGGAAATGAATGCGGAAGACCAGGCTGATTATGATCGGTTCAAGAAGCTGCTGGATCGTCTCGGCAAACCTGTGATTATGTCAGCAGAATCAGAAACATCAGAGATTATTCGACGTCGTTTGTTTGAATGGGACGGCATAACAACGGATATGGAAAAAACCACAAATGCCTATGCTGACTGGGTGTTGGATAATCGCACGCAGGTGCCCGGATGGTTCCCGGTTGACAGTGCAAGAAAAGCTTTCAAGGCAACCTATCCATTTCACCCGACCGTACTTTCCGTATTTGAGCGTAAATGGCAGCAGATACCACGATTTCAGCAGACACGAGGAATTTTGCGGCTCTTGGCGTTATGGGTGTCCAAAGCCTATCAGGAAGGTTACACAGGCGCACACCGCGATCCCTTGATCGGTTTGGGAACAGCCCCTTTGGAGGATAGTATTTTCAGAACCGCTATCTTCGAGCAGTTAGGAGAATCACGTCTTGAGGGGGCAGTAACAACAGATATATGCGGCAAAGATGACTCTCATTCTGTTCGGATGGATCGTGAAGCTGTTGCCGCAATCAAAAAAGCCCGGCTACATAGGAAGGTGGCGACGTCAATTTTCTTTGAGTCCAACGGTGGAATGATGAAATCAGAAGCCACCGTGCCGGAGTTGCGTCTTGCAGTCGGTGAACCGGATTTTGATATCGGTAATGTGGAAACGGTGTTAGAGTCCCTATCAGATAATTGCTATTTCCTGTCTATCGAACGAAACAGATATCGTTTCGGTATAACGCCTAATCTGAATAAATTGCTTAGTGACCGACGTGCCAGTATCAACGCAAAAGACATCGACATGCGTGTAAAAGAGGAGATTCAAAGAGTTTTTGCCGGGGGTACGAGGGGCTCGAATATCGACATCAAGTTCTTCCCGGCAAAAAACAATGATATATCTGACCGCCCAGTTGTTACTGTTGCCGTGCTTGCGCCCGAACATTCAATGGAGGAGGCAAGGAAGACAAAAGCGATTGTCAAAGATATTACTTGGCAGTGCGGCCAGAGTGGCAGAACATTTAAGAGTGCTATCATATGGTGTGTAGCTGATTCGGCTATGCCGCTGAGAGAAGAATCCAGAAAGCTATTGGCCTGGCAGCAGATAAAAGATGAGGAAGGTGAACTGCGACTCGATGAAAGTCAGAGGCGGCAACTGGAGGAACAACTCCGAAGGGCCAAACGTGATTTGCAGGAAACCGTATGGCGATCATATAAGAACATAATGTTGCTCGACACTGGCAACGAACTGAGTGTTGTTGACCTTGGCCTTGTAAACTCCAGCCAGGCTGCAACGATGTTGGAAGTAGTGCTGAAACGACTTCGCGAAGATGGCAACGTGGAAAAAACCATCAGCCCTAATTTCCTTGTCCGCAAATGGCCGGGCATGACAGAATGGTCAACCAAAGCGGTCAGAGATGCGTTTTATGCTTCGCCTCTATTCCCACGACTACTGGATGCTAACACAGTAAAAGATACGATTGCACGAGGAGTCAGTCAGGGATTGCTGGCATACGTTGGTAAAGGCGAAGGAGGGCATTATAAGCCTTTCCACTTCGATGAGGATGTAACGCCAGAGCAAATCGAAATCACAGATGAAATGTTCATTGTCACGGCCGAGGAGGCCAAGAAGCACATTGAGCCTCCTAAGCTGTCAACTCTTATTCTAAAACCCGAACGCCTTAGAGTTGCTCCTGGTGAGTCATATCGATTTAACGTAAGTGGGTTGGATCAGCATGGTCGAAATATGTCAGTTGATAACGTCGAATGGTCAGCCAGTACTGGCAAAATCAGTCCTGATGGCATATTTGTTGCCAGTGACCAAGAAGGTCGAGCAACAATTACTGCTAAAGTTAATGCTTTATCATCTACTTCAAATATCGAAGTGTCCAAGCAAGAGAAACCTGTTGGTGGTGATTTATTCCCAGAAGACGAAGCACTGCAGAAAATTCGCTGGAGTGGTGAGGTTCCCGTTCAAAAATGGATGAATTTTTACACCAAGATTTTGGCCAAATTTGCAACCGGAACTGATCTTAAAGTAACAATTAATTTTGAGGTTAGTCCTGATGCTAATACTGCTAATCAAAAACTTGAGGAAACAAAGACAGCACTTAGAGAGTTGGGACTGCCAGACGATATAAATGACATAAAATAAATAGACGAAACAATAAAATCCCGCACCGCCTAGCCAATAAACCAGGAGTGATATTATGAAAGAACAGATTCGCGAAGTACTTATAAACGCTGCTAAGCAGAACAATACAATTTTCTACAGTGAAGTTGGTAAAGTTGTAGGGCTTGACATGGCTAATCGCGGCGAGAATTACTAATTTCCTGCTTCACTGGCTTATTTGGCCGAACCATCTCTGGGAAGAATAGCAAATCGCCATATGGGCAAGTCTTTTCCCTTATAATCCTTTGGTATCAGTTTTCCCAAAAAGCTTTCATCAGGTCCAACTCCAAGCATCTCGACTTTCCCATCAGGCGCTGTAAGCCATCTAAACTGCCTTGAAATCATCGAACTTAACTCGTCCATTATCTCAAAGCCCTGATCTGGTGTTTTTTCAAGTGGTACTGCCTCATATGTAAGAGAGACTAAATTATCATTATCGATTTCGGCCACAGGCTCTCTTGTCTCCCAGCCTCCGAACATCATAAGAGAAAAGGCAATTATTTTTTCATTGTCATCTCTAATCTTATTATCACCGCAGAGAAATTGGACTTCACCAATCACGAAGCGGACTTTACCATCCTCTTCAACTTTTCTTGGTTTATTTTTATCAGCAACAAGCCTTAATGATAATGAAGGAGTGGTCCCTATTGATACATCACCTAAGATGTACATTTCATTAAACATGTATGCGTCCCCAAGGGGTAAAAGATATTTGCCATTATCCAGTGTTAACTTATCTAATGGCACCAATGTCCATTTATTCCACTTACCCCAGTATATAGCTAATTTTGATTCCAGTTTGCACATTTTAGCATATCGGGCCAGTTTATTAACGTACTCCTTATTCAGTGTGTAAGGCAACATAGGGTCAGTTTGATAGAAGTTTTTGACTTCGACAAGAAATTCGTTTCCTTTTTCGTCTATAATACGAAAATCAGGTATTACTATATCTTCCTCTCTTGCATGAACAGAACCAGAATCCTCGCTTTTAAACATCGTTACATTGTCCAACGACACCACAACGTATTCAAACATGGCCTGAACCCTGGTACCGTGGACAAGAGCCGGATTGCTTTTAGCTGCCTTGAATTCCAGGCTTAGGCGATCTATGAATTGACTGGTATGTTCATCTGAGGATAGCTTATACCCCTCTTTACGGCTGAGAGATTTGTAAATTTCGATTGTCTCAAATTTTTCAGGTTTTCGTGGTACTCGTTTCATTCCTGTATTATCTCAGAAAACGAACTAAATTCAACAAAAACCGTTGATCTTCAATCCACTAATGAAGGGAGGGTATAGCCTTGCATGCTGCATCATTTGTCAGATTTGTCAGGAATGTCAGGTAATGTAGGGATATACCCGCGCCCTCCTCAGAGCCAGAAGTACCCCATGATTTGTCACATAATCTCACAGGCCCCCTCTCAGAGCGGTCTTACGCTTGTAGAATCGCCGATCTGGTCTTGGGGGGTGCTATACAGCCCTATTCACTGTTTGCACGCTAAACCCTCAATTTCCGGGGGGGCAGGGATGCTCTCGGCGTTGATAGGAGGTAGTGCCGAACCCACCACGCTCTTACTTCTCGGCTTGGGCGGTTTGATGGTGGGGCGAAAACGATAACGGCTCAGAGAGTCCGTGTGTCATGGCCGGATGGTTTCACGGGCACTGGAGGCCGTCAAGATGCTGTTCCCGGCGCATGGCAGTATCGGGAGCGATCTTCCGAAAGATTCAATCCAATATAGCCTCTGGGTAATTGTACAAGAAATCATATATTGTCGTCGGAATGAAGTGCTGATCGTGTGCTATTGTGAGCATACCAATCTCCGTTAGTTCGCGTCTTACGTGGGGACTTACTTCCAGACAGGTCCCACTCATCTTGCCTCTTTTCCCTACGACTTTAGGGAACAATCGCAACATATTCGTCTTGTTAAATCCAAAACCGAGAAAGTAGATTCGCGTGGTATTGCGGAGGAGATCGTGGGCTCCACCAAAAGCATCAGCCACATCGTCATGGATAATCTTAATATGCTCGGCTGCCTGCCCGACAAGGCAACTGAGCTTTCTGATCTCGTATTCCCGCTTGGCAGATTCATCGAGGTCCGGTATGTCTTGGAACTTACGTCTCATATCTTCATTGACATCGTATGGCACCACTGACATGTTTTCGTGTTCCCACCGCAGCCGCCCAAGCTTTCCATGCACATGAATGATAGGTATTTTGTTTAATTGAGCCGCGCATTCCTCCGGAGATTTGGCGAATTTATGTTGTAAGCAGGTGAACAGGTAATGCTCAAGTGATCGATCGTAATTGAAAGTTATGACCGAGAGTTTGTTGTCGCCAAACTCGTCGAAGGCCGTATCGAGTCGGCTGAACAGATATTGATACCAATTCTTGCCATCTTTAGATTGCAGGTCCGTATAACCGCCAGACCTTAGTTCGACCCAATCATCAAACAGTCTTGCTGTGCGTTCATGCCGCAGGAGTGCGAGAGCAATACACTGCTTGCCTATGCCAAGTAAACTGGGCTGATACTCCAAGAACTGGTCCACTGAATCAACCCCGGAACGCATCAACTTTTGTATAAAACTATCGATTTGGCCTTCGACGAACCTATACTTCAGGATATCACGGTCTTCACCATCATTACGAAAACCACATATGTTGTCTTTCAGTTTTTGTCCAGACGGAAAACCGAAGGGGATGCTGGCCCCCGCACCCAAAACAAGTACCGTATTCGTTTTGATCATTGACGACACTCCTTTAATCCTCGCTGATTATACCCGGCCCCACAGATGGGGTCAATCCGAGATTGGCCCTTGTGGTCAATTCTCGAAACCGTTTTGAAACGCAACCGCCCTGCCGAAGCCGGATTTACCAAACGAGCTAACAACCGCCCAAAAACCGCGTGAAGTAATTACTTGACAGTTAAAGCGACCGGTTTATGATTACTGGTGTCGTATGAAGGGAAATATGCGTTTTTAACATAATTGGGAAATCTTAGATTTAGTATGTTTGCGATCATTGTGAGGAGAGGAACTCACTTCTTGAGCTTCCAACTTGGCGCGTCATTAGTTGCGATGAATTTGGGAGAATTTCATGACCGGCCATATAGAAGACAAAAGACGAGGACGAATATATTGGCAGTATGCCGACTCGCATCCGGTCATGGCCTTCGTGCTGATCACGTTTGCGTGGAGCTGGTTTTTCTGGATAGCGGTAATCCTTATCTCCGCTCAAGAGCAAGCTCTGATCATGGTCATGACTTTCATCGGGGGTTATGGCCCCGCGATCGGAGGGATTTTGACTCTAAGCCTAAGAACCGGCCCGACAACGGGGCTCTCTCGACGAAGAACCATCGCCCTGGCCTGCGTCGCAATCGTCATTTTCATGGTGCTGTTGTTGAGATATCTGGCTGGGAGTGTGGCCCATTACGATCAGTTGCCAGATAATCCGACGCTCACTTTTCCTCTGATGGCGCTATCTCTTGTGGTTTGTCTGATCGGGGCGTGGGTCATCTCAAGTGCTTATTCAGGACAATCCCAGGTTCGCGAAAGAATGGGATCCCTCTTGCCCTCTTCGCCTTCATTGGGCTGGTTGACTTTTGCAATCCTCTTTTTTCCGGCATTGTTTTTCGTCAGTTGGGCCATCGGAATTTTGCTTGGGCTTAAGACCTCTCAACCACCGCTTTGGGATCACCCCCCTGTTGAGGCCGCCAGTCTCCTTCTCTTGACATTCCTCATGACCGCGACGATCCGGGGCGGAATTGAAGAACCTGGTTGGCGTGGGTTCTTGCTTCCTGAACTGCAAAAACGATTCAACCCCCTTGTAGCATCCCTGATCATTGCTGTTATCTGGAACCTTTGGCATATCCCTTTGCACATCAATGGATTTTATTCCACCGGGGTAGTGGCAGGAATGGCCGGAAGAAGCCTCTTTATAATTCCTTTGGCGATCTTTTTCACTTGGGTTTACAACAAATCGGGAGGTCAGCTGCTGGTATTAGTGCTGCTCCATACGTCCCTAAATGTTGTGCACGGTGTTGTGCCTGCCTCTTTCTTGGTGATGCTGGCCATCGTGGCAATCCTTTTAATTGTCATCGTTGTAAGAGGCAAGATGTATTTAAGGCCACAGAGTTATTCCAACATTAAAGAATGCTGCAGCCAAAGCAACAAACTGCCTGATAATGAATAACAGAGGCGCCGGAAAATGTTTGCTTTTTCATACGTTCGCCCTCGGCCAGAAGGGGGTTTCATTGCTATCGGCATACATAGGAACTTCTTTACGCCGAGGGCCGCTGGGGCATTAAAAACGCCCCAGCCTTGGAGGGGAAAAAAGAGAGGAGGAAGGCCGAGACGCTTCATACAAATCAGTATACCCAAACCGGGTAGGAATGTCAAGGCCATCCGTGGTATCGACCGGACGGCCTATTTTCCTGATTTGCCCGACACGGGCTGTCAGACTGAAAATCCCCTTTTCTTGTCCTCCTGAAAGGAGTACAATTAGCGGCCATGAAAACACTATTCAGCAAGTCTACGATCTCGAAAGGTTTGGCCATGTGGAATTGCATTGCGAGTTCAGCGGTACTCAGCCTTCTAATTGGTTCCATCTGCATTGCTGCTGGTGGCCTTCTCACGACACATGGCTGGAATATGCACAATCTCAAATCCCAGAAGAAGAGCATCTTTGAAGCCGTTCGTAGTGAATGCCTTGTGAATGACCAGATGTTGACCGGGGTTCTTGGACTGGTAGCAGAGGGACACATCGGCTTTTCGCATCAAGCTTATCACAGCGCCCAGTTGACTAATGCCTTGACCTCTGGGGTGCTCAAGTTTCACACTGACAAGGGAAAGCAATTTCGCGACGCCCTTGATTCTTATGCACGGGCAGTAGACGACTTCAACGCCGGCCTTCGTATTGTCGGACGTCATGTCCCCGGCATGTTCGTCCAGGTGGCTTTCATATCTGACCCTGCAAGCATGAAGGACAAGCCCCTTGACAGCGTTCTTTCCGACAAGTTCAAGAACCTTCGGGATAGTCATGGAGCATTGATGAGATTGCTTGATCACGATTACCGCACTTTTGGCCTTTGACCGTTTGGCAGGGATGTTTTCAGGATATGGGGCAGAGCCAGCGATACCGGGGGGCCCACGGGTCCGGTCAATTCGAGAGCAACACGAAAGCCTTTACCATGAAAACCAAAATCAAGGGGGTACTTTGCCCCGGACTCAAACGACTTCGGCCCTTGTGTTGGATTCTGGAAAGCGTTTGAAACGTGATTGCCCTGCCGAGGCCAGATTTTCCGGCACGGGGAGTCTCAAGTGTCGCTCTTGTACACGAAAACGATATCGCTGTTTCTGTCATCGCTGCTGTTGGTGGCGCGGCGGAGATGGTAAATATAGACAAAATAGACCATCACAGAATTGGCATCTTCCGGCGACCGGGCTTTTCTGAAGATCAGCGAATCCAAGCCGGCTTGGTACACTTGGAAAAACTCCCGGTCTTTCATACTGCTGATACCCACGCACCACTCCTGAAACCGCCCCTCACAACCTTTGATATGATTGTGGATGCTGCTAATAATACCCTGTGTTGTCTCAAGCATCGCGATTGGCCCTGAGTATTCACGGTTCCATGAACAAATCGCCAAAACACCGGAGGGGTCAAGTCTGGTTACGGCTGTGGGCGAACGCTATCGCCGATTAGCGCACCACACTTATTGTTTGTGTCGGAAAAGCCAAGGGGATTCTGAGACACAGTGACAACTGTATGTCACTGGGGGATGAAATTTTACATTCGAGGGCGGATTTCCCGTACTCGGCCATAGGGGGAATTCTGAACCGTCGAATGTTGGGGGGTAGTTCGGGGCCGGCCCCCCCCCCCCGTCGAGATCGTCACCAAACACACCCGTCACCGGGCTGTGGCGCTCTCACGCGGCAAGCTGGCGGGATTGACTATCTCTCTTGTTCTCTGGCATATCTGACGGTACTCAGAGCGGGCAAGAATCTGCGAACGGGGCTTAGTGCGGATTTGGTGGGTGGGATGATAATTTCCGGTTTTCCTTGACTGATAGAGCCAGTAAGGTCATAATCTTCGTTGGAGTGTGATGGGGACCAGATAAGGAGATTAGCATTATGAATAAGAAACAGCTTATAGTTATGTGGGTTGGGATTGGATTGGTTTCAGTAATACTTTTTTTTCCTGTAAAGATACAGACAAATCGCAGGAGTACATTCTCACCTCGCGTCTGGGATGATTGGAAAATCCCAGTTACAAGAACAAAATTATGCATAATTGTTCCTGCTATAGCTGCTGGTTTCATCGTTACGTTCAAAAACAAAAAGTCAAAAGATAAGGAGGTCTGAGTAATGGATAACCACTATTTTTTTGTAGACGGCTCTTCATTGATAGCTGACATAAAACGTCTCCGGAAGTCAAACAAGGACATAGAAAAGAAAAAACTCTCAATAACAAAGTTTGTTCAATATTTTGTAAGCCACTTTCCACATTTACATCGCGGCAGCTTTAAGAGGTTCACACTATATTTCGTAAGCAAGGACGATAGAATAAAAGAATATTTTGATTTGCCTAACCCAACAATTCCGGGTGTCATCAACGACACTCAAATAAAGTATTGCGGAAAACGTGTTCGTGGGCATAATTATGCATACAATTGGATTGAAAGAAATAACGCTCCCCCCTCTGTTCTCAATATATTAAATAAAAGCGAAAAAGCAGTTGATACTCAGATATGCTGCGATGCACTTTCGCTTTCTTGTCATAATAAATTAGATCGCCTATTTTTGTATACCAATGATTATGATTATCAGCCATTATGTGAGGCACTGAAAACTAATGGTTCAAATATAAGCCTTTTCCAGTTAGAAAAAAAAGGTGTAAATAAAGAACTCGTTGCTAATTGTGATTCATTTAGCGTCGTTGATAGCCAAGCTCTTACTTCTTTGTTCGTTTAAGTGTAGATACTATGATGCCTGACTGGAAATACCGACAGCATACGATTGCAGCCCTTGTGGTTGGCGGGGTGGTGTTGATTGTGTGGTTGGTGAGATTGTTGCGGCCCTTGTTAGCTGTATGGCTGATGGACTTGTGGGATAGACTCTTATGATAAGGAGGTCTGAGTGATGTGTACTTTGAAAACAATTATTGAGGTCCTGAGTTCGCTTACACCAATTTTTATTGGTTTAGCTGTAGTGTATATTGCATGGCAACAGCATAAGACAAATAAGCACAGATTGAAAATGGAACTTTTTGACAGACGGTATAAAGTTTATGATGCAGTGATTGTGGCCATCACTAAGAATTTTGATGAAATCAATTACGACATGTATTATATCCTTCACAGAGACGTATCTTCTGCCCGTTTCCTTTTTACATCCAAAGATAAGGAACTTGATAAGAAGCTCCTGGCTTTTATACTTAAAGTTGTATCTGCTGTACATGATATTGTTAAGCTTAGAACAGAAGAGGATATCCCTGACTTGACTTTCTCACAACTGTCTGACACTGAAGAAGGAAGGCAAGAAGCAAATGACCTTTGTGAGAATCTAATGACACTTAGAAAAGAAGCTATAGACGTATTCTCCAAGTATCTAACGCTTGAAGCGTAAATGTTCAATAAGTAAAGGTAAAGAATTATGGCAGACAAAGAAGCGATAAGACCAATATATTCTGAATTGCAGGGATACCTTGCACAAGCACCTGATGAGGGTTCTACTCGTGACATGGGAGTATGGGGTGACTATAATGAAACAATCAAAGAACTCAATTCACTAACAGAAAAGAGTTACGATAAGTTTAACTTGACCCCTACAAGGGGTGGAGGCGGTTCACAGTATTTGATGTATGATGTCTATCGTGGCAAACTGGGCGGCCTTATTGCACGTTTACATGGTGAGTATTTCTCAGACGAACCTGCACCCTTTGCAAGTATGCCATCCACAATAATCAACCAAACCCAAAGCCAATCCCAATCCGTTCAGGTTAAGATACTTTTAGAAATGAATGACCTAATCAACGAAAAACTGGGCAAGGCTGAGGGCAAAGAGAAAACATTTCTGGAAAAAATAAAGGCCGGTTTGTCTACAGTAAAGAATGCAGGTGAGTTAATTACACTAATAACGGCAGCAGCAAAAACAGTAGGTATACCAATTGACCAATTAGCAAGTATATTTAGTTAAAGTCAAGGAATACTTTAGGGGTAATAAGGGTAGAATCTATACTAACGGTTTCGCCCCCTCACTTATTTCGGTAGAATAGCTGCAAACCATTGTTTCACTACATTATAATCCATTTGCCGTTTTTCCTTACTCTAAAAACCATATAGTTATTTGTCATGCTCAATCCAGTATTGAACAGTGGGCCTTGGAACACCCAAATATAAAGCAATGTCAGTTATACTTGCTCCGCCTTCACGGTATTTTAAGGCTCTCGGTTTCTTTTCCAGTTTAATCTTTTTCTTATATCCCGGTTTGTTTACCTTGGGCCTGCCAACTTTCTTGTCCGTTGCCTGCTGGGGGGGGTCATTAACAAACCAGCTTTGTAAAAACGCTCAAGACGTGTAATTCTTGACAAATTCTTCAAGTTCTGGACTTAACGTCTTGCCTTCAAGACCTTCAGGGCTTTCAATCGCCACCATAAGCCCGACATAAGTGGTTATCATTGAAGGGTCTTTTTTTTCTACCGCCTTTTCAGCATTTCTTAGCCGCCTCTTAATTGCATTACCCATAGTAACTCCTGATTCTTAACCTTTACTTGCAAGCCTGTTTTCAACTTCTGTCAGCCGTTCGTCCAAGTCCTCATTTTCCTTGTGCCGGATGATGAAGTCGATCACGTCTTTGGCTGCCAGTCTTTTCAGCCGGTCGTCTTTGTTGTCCAGCAGACCGACAAGGGCCTCGACCGCTTGCGTTAAGCCCTGTGATAGCACACCGAACGCCTCAGCGGCTATCTCGTCTCGCTGTCGGTCAAGTTCGGCCTTAAACTCCGGTTTCTTGAGCCATTCGTAAAATGTTGTCCTGTTGACCTTAGCCTTTTTGCAGCCTTCGGTATAAGTAGGGCTTGTTACGATTTTGGGAATAGCCTTCAACTGGCGGGCTGTGAGCTTCGTTTTTTTGGTTTTTTGTTGCTTTTTGTTGGGTTTTGTCATTTTTTATCCCTGCTATAAATCCTTTGCTCTTGCTAAACTGGCCATAGCAATCACATCAGCAAGGGTTCGACATCCCTTTATTTCGATAAATCCGCCTGGACTGTCAGGGTCAGGGATACGAAGCCACTGTGTTTTGTCCTCTATGCCTAACTCCTTTTCTATTTTTTCAATCCGTCTTTTTATACTAAGCATTGCTTTGTCCCTTTATTGCTCATGTCGCAGTCCGTTCTCTAATTGGCAGCCCCTTAGATTCTGCCCAGATTTCTTTAATCAATTCGTCTAACTTGTCTGAAGGGATTTCCAAGCCCCCAATATTAACGAGATGTGGTTCTTCAATGCGAAGTGCCTTTTCCGCTTTATTTAATCGTCTGGCAATATCTCTCATATTTCAACCTTCTTATCAACTTGCCCAAGTATTTCTCGGCTGTCACGCAATAGTTGGCTTATGTATCGGCGTTCAGCTATTGATTCAGCCGAATAGTTCCCGTGTTTGAAGTTTGCTTTTCTTGACCGCTCCAGACCTTCAGGAGTGCGTGGGCCTGTACTCTTGCCCCCGTGCATCCTGCACCTGCCGTTTGCCATAGCAGGGGCCTTGCATGGTGTCCCGCTTCTCGTTTTAGCTCCGCATCGTGGGGCATTCGTCGGATTTCCCTGCCGATTGCCGTTTTTCAGCAAAACAGGCTTTTTCCCTCTATTCGCATGGGGTTCATTCGCAACTTTTTTTTTCATTTTTACCCCCCCCCTGATTAACGGTCCCCACAATCGCCTGACCGCCCTCATTTACATTGACGTGCTCAACGATCATTCTTTGCTGACCGCCGGTTCTGTACTTCTTCAGGGCCTCCATCTGAGCCGCAAAGGTACGTAGCGACTTCGTGGCTCCATTCATGTAGGTACTCATAAAATCGACCCTATCTGTCCGTGTCGCCTTGCCCATGTAGTCCATAGCGATATTGTGAACGCCGATCATCTGAACGGCCAGCATTGCCTCTATCTCGTCTTGTGGCTGTATACCGATGAGTATGGGTATAACCTTATTAGCAGCGGCCGCCTGTGCTTCAATACCTGCACCATCTGCCGATATTTCCCCGAATGTATTAACTACCTGCGTAAGCAAATGGCCCTGCAGATCAGCATCCGCCGTTCCAAATGCCTCGTACATTTTGACCGCAACCAATGGATCATCGGGCTCTTGCAGTGCTATCGCTGCTTTGCCTGAATCACTTTTTGCGGCCTTAAACTTTACCGGCCTTCTCTCCTTACGCTCTTTATACTTGGCAAGACGTGCCTTTTCCTCGTCTGTGTATTCCTTCTTTGCCAAAGCCTTTGTATTCTTCTTGACTGGCTTCTTCTTTCTTGTGGATTTGCTCTTTTTGGTCTTTTTCTTTGCCATTTGTTTTACTCCGTAATATGTGTTTGAATTAGTGTTTTACTTGCTTAATAGGGCCTATTTTCATTGAATTGTAAGCTCCGTTAATTCTATGCAGTTCTCGCCGGGGTGGAACTATTTGGGCACTCTCCGGGCACTTTTGGATATTCGGGGCATGGGGCGAAAAGATGCGAACCCCCGCAAGTGGTTTGTTTGCAGGAGGTTGCGTGTTAGTGTTGGTGTGATTCGGGGTCGCAATGTCTTGCCTTATAGTCAAATGAAACCCCTTTGTATTATCCTGCAATCGCTGTTTTTGGCCCGTTACCGTTGTTTTCCTGTCCATGCCAGTCCGCAGCCGTCCACTGTCGGGCACTCTTTGGGCACTTTTTGGGCACTTTTTTTGTCAGGTCCGGTTGTGCGTCTATGATGCCCTGCAAAGATTCTCTATGTGTGTGCGTGTAGAAATTCATTGTCAGCGTGATCGTGCTATGCCTTGCCAGTACCATCGCATCGGACGGGTGGACGCCTGCCCTTGCAAGGTTCGTGATGAAGCTGTGACGAAGCGAATGGAAATCGGCCTGCCCTTCGTCGGTCCTGTATTCAATCCCTGCGGCTTCAAGGTCGATCTGTATCATTTCGGCGGTATTGCGTGATACGGTAAAGACCTTTGTTGTCGGTAGCTTGCCCGATACGAACGCCTGCAAGTCTGCTGCCAGTGATTTTGTCAATGGCTGGACCGCAAGCCTCTTGTTCTTCGTAAAGGCACTCTCAAGCGTTACGGTGCGGGCGTCAAAGTCAAACCCCCCTACGGTCAAGTTTCGCAGTTCGTTGGCTCGCAGGCCCGTCTGTAATGCCGTGCGGTACAGTAAGGCTCTTTCAGGTCCGTCTATGTTGTGATGTCTCTTGCCTTTGGCGGTGGCTTCGATCAGCCGTCTTTGTTCGTCAAGGGTCAAGGCTCTACGTTGTCGGCGTTTTTCTGTCTGTGTGATACAGGACAGATATTTAAGGGGGTTGGAGTCGGCCCGATTTTCTCGTACAAGCCACCGTGTCATTTGCTTGGCGCTTTTCAGACACCGGTTGAAACTCCGTTCTCCGAATTTATCCCCCCGCATATCGGCAAGGGTTGTATAGAATGTATTGGCGTCGATGTCCGCTATCGAATCAAACCCACACCGGGCAAATATGTTGCTGAGCGATCTCTCCACATAGGTTATATTCGCTGCTTTGTTGCCCTTTGCCCGTAAAGAATCACTGAAGTCCTTAACGTGGTCTGCCAGCGTCTTGCCTGTGTGGATTGATATTACAGGTACCTGATCTTTGTCGATAACTCCGAAACTTATCAGCTTGTCGCGTAGCTTCGGATTCATGGTCTGGACGAAC
>SDBV01001090.1_pt1 | contig 40236 bp, 35 predicted proteins | sample 2277081 | NCBI WGS metagenome assembly SDBV01 (sample SAMN10402039, study PRJNA504765) | marine sediment metagenome | isolation source: marine sediment core GS10_PC15, 223 cmbsf | place: Arctic Ocean: Southern Knipovich Ridge | collected 2010
TTATTTCATATCTCCTCATAGTCAAGAATATTCGACCCGGGAATATTTAACTGAACATATATGTTTTACTTGACTATCCCACCAATAAGGTTATCATTGCGGTTTGTTATTTTCTTTTTTACTATGTGTAATCGGTATTTATTGTAATGGCTGATATAAATATTGATCGAAGGCGTTGTAAGGGATGCTGTCTTTGTGTAAGTTCCTGTCCGGTCGGTAACATACGGATGAGTGATGAACCCAACATGCAGGGGCACTTCTACGCTGAGGTCGTCGATACGGATGACTGTACCGGCTGTGCGCTCTGCTGTCAGATGTGTCCTGACATGGCGATCGAGATAAAAGACAAAAAGGCCAAACCGTCAAGGCCGATCATTGATTACAAAACAGACAAAGGCTCCGCGAAAAAAGTAACTGTAAAAGGTAACTGATTGATTTCGCAAATGCCTTATTAAGGGAGAATACTGACTTGAGCCAGCAAGAGGGAAAAGTCCTTCTTAAGGGTAATGAAGTGATGGCCGAAGCTGCCATCAGAGCCGGATGTAGGTTTTACGCCGGCTATCCCATCACGCCCCAAAATGAGATCCCCGAATATATGTCCAGACGCATGCCTGCGGCAGGAGGCGTATTCGTTCAGGCAGAGAGTGAACTTGCAGCGATCAACATGCTCTTCGGAGCATCCGCTGCCGGCACACGCTGCATGACCTCGTCATCGTCACCTGGCATCAGCCTAAAGCAGGAGGGCATAAGCTACATCACCGCAGCAGAGCTTCCATGCGTCATCGCCAATGTAGTACGCGGCGGACCCGGTCTCGGTAACATTAACGCTTCGCAGGGCGATTACTTCCAATCCGTAAAAGGCGGCGGCCATGGCGATTACAAACTCATCGTTTTGGCACCGGCTTCACTACCGGAGTTATACGAACTGACAATGAACGCTTTCGACTATGCCGATTACTACCGCAACCCCGTAATGATCTTAAGCGACGGATTATTGGGCCAGATGGCAGAACCGGTCGAACTCAAACCATATAAGCCCATCCTCGATATACCCGAAAAGGACTATATCCTCGACGGCTGTCAGGGCAGGGAGCCAAGAGTAATAAAGACGCTTCACCTGGTTCCAGCCGATGCACTCATAAAGCACAACAAAGTCATGAATGAAAAGTATGAAAAGATAAAGCAAGAGCTTTCCATCGTTGAAAAGTTCCAAACCGAGGGTGCCGATCTTATCATCGCCGCTTATGGCATAACGGCCAGGATCGCAAGCGGAGCAGTAAAGCTTGCCAGAGAAAACGGGCTCAAAGTCGGACTGGTACGCCCTGTAACACTTTGGCCCTTCCCCAATGAAGCCTTTGAAGAAATAGCCAATACCGCCAAGAGCATTCTCGTAGTAGAGATGAGCAGCGGCCAGTTCATCGAAGACGTTAAACTTGCCACTCGCTGCAAGCTGCCGGTCGAGTTCTACGGTATCGGAGGCGGATGGTATCCTACCGAAGAGGGAATCCTTGAAAAGATCGAAGAGGTATATGCCGCACAGGAAACGGCAACTGCAAGGTAATCAGAATATGGAATTCGTAAAAACAAAAACATTAACCACCGCCAGAACGCATTACTGCGGCGGCTGCGGGCACGGAATAATCCATCGCCTCGTCGCCGAAGCTATAGACGAACTCGGTATCCGCGAAAGGACCATCGGAACCGCTCCGGTAGGTTGCGCGGTACTGCTCTACGATTACTTCGACTGCGACATCATCGAGTGCGCACACGGCAGGAGCCCGGCTGCGGCAACCGGACTGAAAAGATGCCTGCCCGACAGGATCGTATTTACTTATCAGGGCGACGGCGACCTGGCCTCTATCGGAATGGCAGAGACCATCCATGCCGCAAATCGCGGCGAGAACATAACGGTCATCTTCATCAATAACGCTATCTACGGCATGACCGGTGGACAGATGGCTCCGACTACGCTGACAGGCCAGTGGTCAACAACCTCCCCTGCCGGCCGCGGAGAAAATCAGGAAGGGCCGCCCATAAAGATCTGCGAGTTACTCAGCAGCTTAGAGGGCATCAGTTACCTCGAAAGGGTTGCCGTAAGCAGTGCCAAGGACATCATCAAAGCCAAAAAAGCCATCAAGAAAGCATTCCGCTATCAGGTCGAGGGCAAGGGCTATTCATTCGTCGAGGTGCTGTCAATGTGCCCTACCGACTGGAAACTGAGCCCGAAGGACGCGGTAAAGTTCGTCGACGAACAGATGAAAGTGGTTTTCCCGTTGGGAGTCTTTAAGGATAAGTATGAAGGCTAAAAAAACGAAGATAATTATCGCCGGTTTCGGCGGCCAGGGTGTTGTACTCACCGGCAATATAATTGCACGCGCCTGCGTAAAGGAAAATAAGTTCGTAACCGGAATGGTCTCCTACGGCGTCGAGATGCGCGGCGGCACCGCAAATGCCAGTGTCATCATATCCAACGAACCGATAACGAACCCGTTCATTCGCAATCCGAACGTCGGGATAATACTCAATCAGCCTTCGCTGGACAAATTCGAACCCAGACTTGTAAGCGGCAGCCTCATCGTATTGAACTCATCGATGATCGAAACCTCCTTAAAAAGAAACGACCTCGATGCGGTAGATATCGACGCCTCAGAGATCGCTCGCTGCCTGGGAAATGTACGTGTCGCCAACATCGTAGCATTGGGAGCTTTTATCGAGGCGACAAAGATACTCAGCTTCGAAAGCATAGAAGAATCCATCAGTGACCTCTTCTCATCGAAAAAAGCAAGTCTGGTAGACATCAATCTCAAAGCTCTGGCCAAGGGCGCAGCAAACTGCAATATCCGGACCTGCTCGGCGGCAAGATAACTGCCCATTGGGTATTTATTGCCATACAGAGATTAGCATGGAACACGTTGAAAATATTAGCATTCGCCAGAACGTAGCGGATTTTTTGCGCAAGAAAAATCGCAACAGGCCCCGCAACAGCCTTCGCATGACCGCCATGATCGATGTGATCTTTCTATTGCTTGCATTCTTTGTTCTCACCGCAAAGTTCCGCGCTCCCGAGCAGTTCCTTCCAGCGGCCCTTGCCTCTGCCAATGCTGCCGTCCAAAGCCACGGCATCGTCGAACCGCTAACGATCACCATTCGCGCAGAAGCCGATGGCTGCGTCATCCTTTTAAGCAATACCGCCCCGACCCACATCGACAAAGCAAAACCGGAGGCCGCTCTTGCTATCTTTGCTGACAGATTACAAGCAGCCCTGCAATCCCAAAGGCGTACCACAGCCGACCCCGTCGAGATACTCTGCGATGACCAGGTCGAGTGGGACCACCTCATAAAAATTTACAACATTCTCTACGCGATGGGCATAAACGACATCACCTTCGGAGCAAGTCAATGACCCGGCCCGGCAAAAGGTACCTAGGATACTTTCTGGCCCTCTGTGTTTTTTGTTCTCCGGTATGGGCCGCTACCCTGCCGTCAGCAGCGGACATCAACGCCCTTTCAGATCAAGCTGCACACATTACATCTGAGTTCATGGCCCAAAGCGCAGAAATCCGTCTAAGCTACGAATACGCCGGGAAATTCGTCAGTGAAGACGACCGCATGAAAATATCCGCCCTGGCAAGCAAGGCTGTAAATAAACTCAAAGCCGTACGCGCATCTCAGGAAAAAATGAAAAGACTCATAGAAGATTATGAAGGCGACGACTGGGACCGGCGATTCGGCGAAAATCTCCTGTGGCGAAAACTCTGCGGAGATATTCGCGTAACCCAATGGCTTGAGTGTAACGTCAAATATTATCTCGCTCTTTCCTACAACAACGCCCAAAGGGCTGTGACCGCTGACCGGATAATAAGATCATGCCAGGGGCCAGACGATGCCCTCAATACTGACAGGCAATTGCTAAGGGCAAAAACTTTCGCCATCATGGCAGAGACCAACAAGGACTACCGCCAGATAGCCGAAAACGAGATCGAATTGATCTTTGCAGGTAGCTTAAACGACAGAAACTATGTAGAAGCCGCAATGCTAAGGATCGCTCTTGCCGATGAAAAGGACGCAACAAAACTCTGGCAGGGCCATAAGGCTCTGATGAAAAAAAAATGCAAAGACGATTTCGAGCTTAATATTAAACTTGGCCTTTGCGGACTCCGACATGGCGATAAGGACATAATGACAAGTCTCATTGCCGGCAACCCGCAAACCCGGCAACTCTTCGGCAAAGTGGTACTCAGGACCATAGCACAAAGCCCTTTACAGGAACTCAACGCCAAAAGTCCTTTCGAGATCGAAGCGGGGGTCACAGTTTTGCGCAGTAAAAACCCGAAAGGTTACAATATATTATTAGAGAGGCTATGCAGTATCGAAAAGTTCCGCACCGCCGTAATACTCTACACAGCCGGAGAAAGTTTTTCGGGATGGGCGCCCGCCAAAGCCATCGAATTTTTTGTCGCGTCAGCAAGGGCCCGTCAGAAAGAATCGCACTCAACCATTGACCTCAGCGCTGCCGAGATCGCGCTAAAAGCCGCGGTAACTGCATACGAACTTTACAACCGCAATGCCGAACACCATGATATCGCCGAAGAGACGATCAAGTTTTACCTTACCATTAGCGGCAGCGATATTGACGAGGACCTGGAGTATCTCTATGCAGGCCTGCTTGACGAAGCCGGCAAAAGCGACCAGGCACAAGCTCTCCTCGAAAAGATAGCTGCTAAACCCGGCAAGTATACCCGGCAGGCAAGGCTCGATCTTGTCGAACGCGCGTTAAAAGATGGCACCGCAGAAAGGGCCGATCTGCTCAATGAACTGTTAGAGTTGATCGATCTCGCCGCCGGCCGGGAAGAAAGCGACAATGTCAGAATGCAAGCCATAGGACTCTACTGTCAGTTGCGGTTAGAGGATGGAAAGCAGCTTGGGGCAAAGGAAGTGCTCGATCTGCTCGATAGAACTGGAACGAAAAACCAAATGCACCAGGATCTTTTGCGCGGAGACGCCCTCCAGCGATTGGGCCGGCTGATGGAAACCGTCGATGTACTAACAGAGACGATAACCCCGGACAGGTGCCAGGGCCAACAACTTGCCGTCGGAGTACTGGCCAGGATCGTCGAAGACGCCGATCTCTACGCCGGACAGATGCAAAACTGCAAAAAACTCGCCGCACTTTGCATAGAATGCTGTCAGGGCCAATTGAAAGAGGCTGTCGAACTCATCTGGGCCGAGATCGTTCTCGTCGAAGGCCCCGCCAGTGACGAACTTGCCCAAGCCGAGCGGATCGTAAGCGCCCAAGCCGCCAACAATAGTATAGAACGCCTGCGATGCAAGGCAAGACTGCTCGCGGCCCAAGGCCAATTCGACCAGGCGATGAGCACATGGAGACAGGTCGGCCAGACCTATAAACCGCTAAGTATCACCGCAAAGAGAAGACCCAAACAATGGTGGCGGGCAAGGTACTACGAATTGTGGTGCTTTGCCCGGACCAACTCAGCGACAAAAGCCCAAATTCGCCACGCCGTAGAGGTCATCGAGAGCAGCTTCAGCGAAATACCGGCATATTGGGCCGGGAAATTGAACCAACTTAAGTAATATTGCTCCCCCAGCGCGCAAAAAAAAGGAGCCAGCTCCTCCGATCCAGCTCCAAATATCAGGATTATAACATCCTGCTAAATCCAAAAAGGATGGGAACACTCCTCCTCCAATACATTTTCATGCACCCATCCATTAAAGATAAGTAATAAAGCAAGGACTGTGCCACAAGCAGCGACAAAGATTGATGACAGAGAAGATTTTGCGTAACTACCCCTATTAAAAGTCCTTATAAAATCAAAAAGTCAAAAACGTTATAATGTTATCAGTGTCAAAATATACCCTTATGTTGCAAATAAACAACACGGACCGGCACCAGTGACAGATTTTGCGATAATTATAGGGCATAAAGTACATCTGAGCATTTCGGATATGGCAAACAAGGCGATGTTTACAAAAAACAACATGGTTTCTCAAAAGCTACATCACCAAAAACGATTGATTTCCCTTACTCTAAGAGCGTAAGCACCATCTTTGATAGACTATTTGCCTGTGACAGGGCAGCAATGGACATTTGCATGGATATCATATTAGATGTGTTCCTTGCCGTTTCTTTGGCAACATCCACATCTGAAATGCGTGATTCGGCGGCCATAAGGTTTTCCACCTTTATCTTGGCCACCGAAGCGGCACTTTCCAGCCTTTTGGCCGTTGCGCCAAGAGCCCCGCGAAATGTGGCTAACTGTTCTATCGCGGCATCGACCGCTTCCCCTGCGGTGCCCGGATCAGCGACTATGTCGGATATTTCATCAATGGTTATACCTTCGACTTCCATACTGATACTCTCGCCGGCACCAATAGTAAAATCTAACCTCGCTCCGGGAACTAAAAGATAATGGCCGTTAAATGTTGCAACTTTGGCTACCTCGGCCAAATGCTCGGAAAGATTATCGAACTGCCGCTGCATGGTACTTTTCTGAGCATCGGAATATGTACCGGTTTTGACCTGGGTGATGATCGTTTTCATATCTTTAAGAGTATTGCCTAACATCCCGGTTACTCCGTCGGTGGTCTGGAGCATCGAGATAGCGTCAGACATATTTCTGAGAGCCTGTGCGGTGGGTTCGATATCGGCGCGTAAGATTTCACGCACCGCAAGCCCCGAAGCATCGTCGGCGGCACTGTTGATCCGAAGCCCGGACGACAATTTTGACATGGATTTCGAGAGGCTTCGGCTATTTTCGGTTACATACCCAGCCGCATTCTGCGACATGATATTACTGCTTAACGAAAACATTTTTAACTCCCATCTCAATTAGCATAATAAAGGGCTATTAACACGCCTCCCCCCAATATCAAGCTACATATAAAATGTAATAAATAAACCATGGAAGTCAAAATCAGGCTTCAAAAAATTTTGCTGAGGCAAATCAAGGTCCGATAAAAACACCGCGACAGGCTAAAATTTTCTCTAAAGTGATTTTTCTTGCATCGGACAAGCCGGTTCTGTAGAATACCATCTCTCTGGCGAAAAAAACGCCGGAATTTTCGCCAACGTAGCTCAACGGTAGAGCACTGGTTTTGTAAACCAGCGGTTGTCGGTTCGATTCCGACCGTTGGCTTTTTGCGTAGATATGGGGGTTTGTCTATTCGCCCTGCTGCGAAATGATGTTTTCCTGCAAAGCCTTTATGAATGTCCCAGCCACCTCCCCTCCGACAAACCGGCAGCGAAGCCGACCCCCTGTTGCCGCCGTACCTGACCAACCTGTCAAGGTATCTGCTTCCACCGGCAAACTAAAAGAGTGGATAAATAAATGGAGCTATTGCCGTACCACCGAGCAATACCAATGCACCGAGCAGGAGTAACACCACGATTATCGGCAGCATCCACCACTTTTTGTTGTGCTTGAGGAAAAGCCAGAATTCGGCCAAAATGGAGATTCGCTTCTGTTTAGTAAGATCGGCGAACTCATCTGATGACTTTTTTTCGTTTTTATTTTGCGACATTATAGTCTCCACTTAAAATTGATTGAAATATCGTTTGATGTTATCGGCTTGGCGGCGCCTGATCCAATAACTCCCGATGGAAGGGTCAAATTTGCGACGTAGCGGGTCACGCTTTATCAGGCGGAAAAACAGCCCCACAGGTGTAAGCAAAAGATAATAAAAAGCTGCCATTAAAATAAAACTTACGACCATTCCAATTGGAAAGGTTAGCAATGTTAGTCCGAGATATATCCACCGGGTTACTTTTATCGAGATCATACTGCAAAGAAAAACAAAAAGACCGAACCCAATAATGACCGCACACCATTTGAGCGCGAGCCCTTTTATAACATGCAGCAGTAGCGCCAGCAGGAACGTTGCAATAACTGCGACCCTGCCAAAATCCCGCAAATCCTTATCCGCGGGGTGCCAATTTATTTCTATCAGTGCCATAAACGCATACCTTAAATCTTATACCATTCACAATAATAACTTAGACTCAATTCGCGGCCTGATTTTTTTGCCTACAATAACTTATAACCTATACACGCGTAAACAAAAAATACCATTGGTATTAGTCCAACTCAAACTGGTCCTTGTATTGATCGATCTCGTTTCCTTCTACTTTAGGTTGTTCATGCTTGTAAAGCAACTGGTTCTCCATTACCAGGACATCCATATCGGTAGCCATAAAACATCGCCATGCGTGTTCCGGTGTACAGACGATAGGTTCGCCGCGAATGTTGAAACTGGTGTTAATTATGACCGGCGATCCTGTCCTGTCCTTAAATTTTGACATAAGGCTGTGCAGTTTGGGATTCCTTCCCTTATCCACTGTTTGTATGCGGGCCGAATAATCGACATGGGTTATGGCAGGGACAACACTGCGCTTTGCTTTCAATTTGTCCAATCCTCTCAGGGAATCGACCTGGCCGTCCATCAGGCGTTTGTCCTTACGCACATCGGCTACGAGCAGCATGTATGGACTGTCCTGATCTTTTCGTATCTCGAAATAGTCGGCTGCGTCCTCACTTAAAACACATGGGGCAAAGGGTCTGAAAGACTCCCGGAACTTGATCTTAAGGTTCATTACCGATTGCATTTTTTCGCTGCGCGCGTCACCGATAATGCTGCGATTGCCCAGTGCCCGCGGTCCGAATTCCATGTGACCCTGGAACCAGCCGATCACCTTTTCCTGTTCTATCAACTCCGCGACTTTGTCGATCAATTGCTCATCATTATCATAGCTGTGATAGGGGGCCTTGATCGAATCAAGGAACTGACAGATGAATTCATTTGTATAAGCAGGGCCAAGTAAAGATGCCCTCTGCATATCCTTGCCGTCAACATTTCGCTCATTGTTCATCAGTTGATACCATACAAACAGGGCCGCTCCCAATGCTCCGCCGGCATCTCCTGCTGCCGGTTGGATCCAGATGTTTTCAAAAGGCCCTTCACGAAGAATACGACCGTTGCCAACACAGTTAAGCGCCACTCCACCTGCTAAAACCAGGTTCTTCATGCCTGTCTGCTGATGAACATGTCTTACGGTACGCAGCAGTATCTCTTCGGTAACGGCCTGGATCGATGCCGCCATATCCATTTCCCGCTGGGTGATGGGAGTCTCAGGTTCACGGCGCGGGCCGCCAAATAAACGGTTGAATTTTTTGCCGGTCATTACAGTTCCATGGCAGTATGGAAAATAACTCATGTCCATCCGGAGTGAGCCGTCTTCCTTGAGGTCGATCAAATTGTCCATGATAAGATCGTAATATACCGGCTCACCATACGGCGCCAGGCCCATGAGTTTATACTCACCTGAATTGACGCGAAAACCGGTAAAATATGTGAAGGCCGAATACAACAGTCCCAGCGAATGCGGAAAATGCATCTCATGTGTTAATTCGATCCTGTTGCCTTTTCCTATTCCATAGCTGGCTGTTGCCCACTCGCCTACTCCGTCAAATGTCAGGATCGCCGACTCTTCGAAAGGAGAAGGGAAAAATGCGCTGGCTGCGTGCGATTCATGGTGCTCGCAGAATATATATCGTCCCTTATACTTTTTGTTCAGGGCCTTATCCATTGCCCGAGGCAGATGCAGTTTTTCTCTGAGCCAGACGGGCATCCCCATCAGAAACTGCTTGAAGCCCAGAGGTGCATAGGCGATATACGTTTCGATCAGCCGTTCGAATTTCAGCAGCGGTTTCTCATAAAAAACCACATGGTTGAGCTGTTCCGTTGTGATACCAGCCGCTTCCAAACAATAGTTGACGGCGTTGGATGGGAATTGCTGGTCATGCTTTATGCGGGTAAATCGCTCTTCCTGCGCAGCGGCGATAATTTCCCCGTCACGGACGAGGACCGCAGCACTGTCATGATAATAAGCTGAGATACCTAAAATATTCATGGTTATTTACTTTTATCGGCATTTTCGTAAGGTGGTGAACAGATTAATTATCAGGTCCAAATCCTATAAAACGGAATGGCTTATCTTCTGCGTTAATAATATACCAAATTAATCGATTATACTCTCACTAAAAATGGAACAGTTTTCGGGGGGCAGGCCATTTTCCCACGCCCCCTAACAGTAGTCATGCTTTACCGCAGAGTCTCAAAAACCCCCCGTCAACAATACTAACTGCAAAGCCTTTACAAAAGTCCTGGCAAGCAGTTCGGCATCGAACAACCGATCCTGACCCGCATTCGCGTCACACCACGGCAAAACAATCGCAAGCGGAACAACCTGCGACGTGTCCTGCTGGATCTGATCCGATGTTTTCATCAGAACCCTGGCAACACTGACCGGGAGCAAAACCGGCTCAGCAGCCTGAGCAGAATCCGTCCTGCACAGATCGGGTTCGCTGGTCGCAAGACACTCACGACAAACAAGCGGCCTCTGCTCATACATCAAACATTCGCCGTCACTCAGGACCGGGCAGGTAATATCAAGATCGCCATACCAGCGGGAAAGTCCGCTCTGTGCGCCATCTCCCCGCTCAGCAGCTTTCATATCAGGGAGGCCCTTCTCGGCTATCATCTGGGCGGCGGTAATACTTTCGCTAATGATCGCCTCTTGCTGCTCTTCGGGCATAGCTAAGATTTCGCGATAGATGCAAAATGCTTCTGCTGCCGTAACCCCCACGAGATAATGGCAGCAGTGATTGCAGCCCTTAACGCAAGATACTCCCCCGCCCTTCTCCAATAGAGACGCACACACCGATGACACAACTGAATCGCAGAGAATACGCCCGACCGGTACAAGATCCGACAGACGCCCCTCTTTAGCGATCCACGCGATAGCCATATCCATCTCACTGCCAAAAAGCCCGAGGCTGAATTCAACACAACCGGCATGCTCACTGCTATCGTAAGTATCCGGTGCCGATGGGTCAAACAGGATAAAAGGTGATCGTTCAGTCATTGCAAGGGGCCCCGCCAATACCAAAAACTCTTACGCCGAAGCTAAGTATTTCCTGATGTTTTCCGTAATGGTTTCCCACGTCCATTTCCGTTTTTCGTCATCTGTTTCCAGCAGCGTCACGCGGAAGCCTTTTTTGTCACAGCAAAAACCCGTAAGCGGAACCACACATATCCCCGTCGCAGCCAGAAGATAATATACGAAACGCTTATCGACCTCGACGCCGCACACTTTTTCTTCAATGTAGGTTTTGGCGCGGGGATTTTCGACCTCCAACGTTTGTTCGCCGTTCAATACCCCGTCTTCAAACAGCACCGCCATATAAAAAGCGCCCTGCGGTTTGTTAACGATAACTCCGTCAACTTGCGAAAATATTTCCCAGGCTTCGTTCGCCCTGCCCTCAAAGAGTTTTTTCCGCCTCGTAAGATGCTCGATATAACGCGGATCGCCGATCACCAGTGGTATCGAATATTGCGGAAGGCTCGTAGAGCACACCTCTAACATCTTTGAGTTTATCAGGCTCTGAACATACCTGTTAAAGGATGGCCATTTGTCCTTGTTAAAAACCTCTATCCACCCGCATCGCGCACCCGGCCACGGATACTCTTTCGATATACCCCGAAGAGCCATGCCCGGCACCTCACCGATAACTTCGCTAAGATGTATCGTCGGCACACCGTTATAGACGATGTGCGAGTAGATCTCATCGCATATGATAATAAGCTCGTATCGCCTTGCGATATCGACCATGCTCTCGACCAGCGCCCGCGGATAAACCGCACCCGTCGGGTTATCAGGATTTATCAGAAGTATACCGGCGATCGAATCGTTGTATTTGATCTTATTCTCCAGATCTTCCAGATCGGGCATCCACCCCTTCTTCGGATCCAGCTCATAAGTCAGATGTTCATACCCCGAGTGCGCCGCTTCAGCGGATGAATGCGTCGAATACGCTGGCGACGGCCCTATTACCCGGGCCTCTCTCTTGAGAAAGCCGAATATCTTCGCAACCGCATCGCCAAGCCCGTTAAAGAATATAATATCATCTTCGGTAACCTGACAGCCGCCGCGTTTATTGACATGATCAGCGAGGAATCGCCGCGTCTCCGGAATGCCCTGGGTAGCGACATACCCGTAAGTCTTGTCCTCGGATACGAGTTTCGTGACGATCTCCTTGATCCATTCCGGCATCGCTTCGCCCTTTTCGATAGGATCGCCAATATTTTCCCAGGTGATCTCAACGCCAATATCCCTCAAATCATTGGCGACAGCGACGATCTCCCGGATCTCATAAGTAAGCTGGCCGGAACCTTCATGGACAATATCTCTTCGCATTGTTCTTTTTCTTTCGTCTAAATCTTCAAAAATTACTTTGTAATGCCAATATCGACCATTTTACGGATTTGACGCTAAAAAACAAGCCCAATCTCAGGGATGTACGCTGGACACCTCGCCATGTTCCTTAAAACGCCCTCTTGCCCTTCAATCGCATTTATCGATCCAGGTTGCGCCCAACTGACCGCAAGCGGCTTTTATCGTCTGCCCTCTTTTGTACCGAACAGTGGTCTCAACCCCGTTAGTCATGAGAATATCAAGGAAACTCTGAATACGGTTCCTGCTGCTCGGCTGGAATTCGCAGCCGTCATGAGGGTTGTATTCGATAAGATTGACATTGGCGTTGAGTCCTTTCAGAAGTGTCACCAAAGCCTTCGCGTCGGAATCGCTATCGTTTAGCCCTTTGATCATGCAGTACTCGAACATAACGCGACGCTTGGTTTTCTTCTGATAGCCTTTAATAGAACAAAGAAGTTCACGCAACGGGTACTTCCCTGCAACTGCCATTATCTTCGACCGAACCTGATCGCGAGACGAATGAAGCGAAATAGCCAGATGTACCTGCAATTTTTCGTCGCCAAAACGGTCTATACCCTCGATAACGCCGCAGGTGGAGATCGTAATGTGCCTTTGACCGATATTTTTCCCGGCATGATGATTGATCATCTCGATCGATCGCATGACCTCATCGTAATTGTCCATCGGCTCACCCATCCCCATATAGACAACATTATTCACCGCCCCGCAGTCGGCTGCGACATAGTTGACCTGACCGACGATCTCACCCGCCGTCAGATTGCGCTTATATTTCAATTTCCCAGTCGCACAGAACGCACACCCCATACGACAGCCGCCCTGGCAGGAAATACACAATGTCTTGCGAGATTGAGGAGCGCCCGTAACCATAAGAACCGTCTCGATCCTGACACCATCGCCCAATTCAAAGAGAAATTTTACTGTACCGTCAGGGTCGACAAACTTTTCCACTAATCCCATCGTTGATATATAGTATCCCGCCTCGATGAGCTTTTGACGAAAATCTTTCGAAAGCGGCGAAATATTTTCGATCTCGACAGCGTCCTGGGAATGGATAAAAGAAAAGATATACCTGGCAAGATATTTCTTGCCCCCGAACCCCATTACAAGTTCTTCCAGTTCCTTCAGAGTCTTGTTTTTAAGGTCCATATCCATGGCCCTTAGTATAGCAGGTTTTTTACCGAAAGACAGCGCCAAAAGTATAGAAACAAAGTCAACGCCGAAAGCGTAGTCTAACGTGTAAGCGCGTTCATTTTGTACTTTTGACTGGAGGTGTAAAATGAGAATAATGCTAACTACAATTATTCTGGCGATAGCTTTGTTGGTCACAGTATCTCCCAGTAGTGCCAGTGGAAATAGAGGGTATAATGTAAGTTACGTCGCTTCCTACCATTCGACCGATTACGACTCACATGGTTACTATATATGTGACCGTTACAGCTATAACTGTAGACGAAGTTACAGACATACCCATCGAACCCGCTACTACAGCAGCAGGTATGGCTATGGTTACGGTTATTATTATGCACCGCGATATTACTACCGGCAAAGATACTACAGACCGCACAGCCATCGTTATTATAGAGGCCGTTCTTATCGAAGAGGTTACCATAGAAGATAAAAATGGCGAGACAGTTATTGAAAAAGTGTTTTGAAGAGTACGCAACCGGTTGCGGTGTACACAGAAATATACACTATCTTTTTCGCGGTGTATATAAACTTAGGGTACATACAAAAGGATGTATGCGCATCAGTTGAAAAAGATAATGTGAATTTCTGAAAAAAATAATATGAATTTCGTAATCGCACTTTACCTATGTTAACAAGTTCATAAAAATTAAAGAAAATTTCAAAAAATTTCAACCATCGCACGTTTTTTGGTGTATACTTTGTATAGTGAAAATTAAATGTTTTTGATGTGACCAGGAGTCATGTTTTTTTAATGAAAAACAATTTAATATAGCGCAATGATTGCCGCTGACATATTCAGTGATAAAAAACAGACAACAAACAGTTAACAACCAGGAAAGAGAAAAGGGGTTGTGTTAATTAACCTGGCATAGATTGTGGAGGTACTGACAGTGCTAAATAACGTGAGAAAATTTCATTGCCAGGTTCAGGGTGGATAGGTTATCCGCCCTTTTTTTATGCCTATACGCGAAATACTAATACTATCAGTAAAAGCTATTATATCCGAGCCGAGGCGTACTTTAAACGTTTAAGTATGATCGAGTTAAGTTTTTAGGAGAGTTAAATGTAAGAGATTTTTTCTTCGACCTTTTTGCCGGCAAGGGCGTAGGGACAATAGTTTGTAGAATTGTGTTTGACTCGAATATTACGAATGGTTTTACTGATATATTACCAACTTAGGAGTAGCAATGATAGAAGGGAGGCCATGAAGAATGGAGAAGACACCAAAGGGAAAAAAATCTCAGGTCTTAACACGACTTTTGAAACGCATTAACAGTGGTGCCGATCCCCAACTGCTAAAAAGGGATGCTCACAACCTCTTACCGAGTGTCGATCCCAAGGACATTGCAACCGCCGAGCAGAATCTTATTGATGATGGTTTTTCGGCACACCTCGTCCAGCAACTCTCAGCCGCATTTGTATTGATGGGCATACTCGAAGACAAAAACTCCAACATCAAGAACCGTCTTTCGTCACACCATATACTTCGGAAAATAATCGCCGAGCACGACCTCCTGCGTTGCTTCATCTCGGACCTCGAGGACTTAACCGAAACGATCCAGCAAATGGAAACTCTTACAGACGCCTCATGTGAATTCAGAAGACTCTGTCATATCATCGAGCATCTCGACGCAATGGACGAACATATCGAGGAAGAAGAGGACGTCATCTTTCCATTCCTGAGAAAATACGGCTGGACCAGTCTCTGCCGCTCGGCAAGAAGCGACCACATATATATCAGGATCGCCATCGGAGATCTCGTAAGACTCATAGGCACGTTCAGTAATGAAAAGTTAAAGGAGTTCAAGATAAGGCTTAATTCCGCTACATCTTATCTTTGCCCTGCCTTAACGGAACATATGTTCCAGGAAGATAACATTCTTTATCCGATCGCCCTCGAGATAATAAAAGACAACCGGATATGGATAAAGATGAAAGCTCTTTGCGATGAAATTGGCTATTGCGGTGTGCATGTATGAGAAGGACGCGATGCATGTACTGAAAAGTGCTTCGGAGGAATGCACACCACAGCCAATTAACGATAGCAAACATGTCTGCAAACCCTGCGCCTGGGGAGGCACGCAAGGGAGCGGACATGTTTGTTTTTATATAGGCGTGTAATCTCGCATATCCCGATTGAGCATTGACTTCTCATCCTCGCTGCCTTACAATCCCAGTTCCGAATTAACTAATATCTAATCTAAGTAAGGAAGCTAATCCATGAGATCCGCAAAGATCACTCTCGTAACCGTCATCGCATTAACCTTAACCGCACAGATTCTGGCAGATGTAACCCTCCCTGCCGTAATAGCAGACAACATGGTCCTCCAGCGCCAAACCCAATGCGCCCTATGGGGCTGGGCCGATCCCGGCGAAAAGGTTAACGTAAAGGCATCGTGGCAATGGTTCTCCAGCAACCCTACGACCGCAGACGCAGACGGCAAATGGAAAGTTGCAATAAAAACACCAAAAGCAGGCGGCCCGCACACCATCACCATAAAAGCTGCCAATACCGTCACACTCAAAAACATCCTCATCGGCGAAGTCTGGATATGCTCCGGACAGTCGAACATGGAAATGGGAATGACAATGATAAACAACGCAGAACAGGAGATCGCCCAAGCTAACTATCCGAACATTAGACTTTTTAATGTTAAAAACACCATCTCAGCTCTGCCCCTGCGCGATGTTACCGGCACATGGGTGCCATGCACCCCGGATGCGGCGAGAAATTACGGACCCTATGGCGGCTTTTCCGCAGCCGCGTATTACTTCGGACGCAAACTCCATAAGGAACTTAACATCCCCATAGGCCTGATCGCTGCCGAGTGGGGAGGTACACCGGCACAGTCATGGACCTCAGGCAAGATGCTATTAACAATGCCCGACTTCGCGGAGCAGGTCAAACTCCTTGCCGATAATGACACGATGAAAAAAGCAACACAGCAATATGAAAAGGATCTTGCAAAATGGCAAAAGGACATCAAGACCATCGACCCCGGCACTAACGAAAATTGGTCCCGACCTCAACTGGACGACTCTGCATGGAAGACCATCGACCTGCCGTCGCTTTTCGAGAACTCCAAGATAGGCAATTTCGACGGCATAGTATGGTATCGCAGAACGATCGACATACCCGACGACTTAGCCGGCAAAGACATGACCGTCTCACTTGGAAAAATTGACGACCACGACAGGACTTTCTTCAACGACACAAAGATAGGCGAAATGAATGCATGGAACGTAAACCGCAATTACAAGATCTCCGGACCGCTCGTCAAAGCCGGAACAAACACCATCGCCATCCGCGTCCACGATACCGCCGGTGCCGGCGGATTTTCGGGCACTGCCTCGCAGATGTATCTCCAAGCCGGTGACAAAAAAATATCCCTCGCAGGCAAGTGGCGTTACAAAATCAGTGTAGACCAGAGATCTATCCCGAAAGAACCTGATGCCCCCGCCGACATTACCGCTCATACACCGACATCACTGTATAATGGAATGATCCACCCACTGATACCCTTTACGGTCCGCGGCGCGATCTGGTATCAGGGCGAATCCAACGCCCATGCCGCCAAGCAGTACCAAACCCTATTTCCGAATATGATCAAAAGCTGGCGTAACGCATGGAACCTTGGCGACTTCCCATTCTACTACGTTCAGATAGCGCCATACACCTACGGATACCTCAACAGCGCATTCCTCAGGGAAGCACAGTTCATGACCCTGTCAACTCCGAACGTCGGCATGGCGGTAACCATGGACATCGGCAACATTCGTGACATCCATCCGAAAAACAAAAAGGATGTCGGCCAGCGCCTCGCGCTCTGGGCACTGGCAAAGGACTACGGCCAGAAGAACCTTGTCTACTCCGGCCCCGTCTATAAGTCCATGGAGATCGAAGGCGATAAGATTCGCCTCTCATTCGACTACACCGGCTCCGGCCTCATAGCCAAAGACGGCCCGCTTTCACACTTTACAATAGCAGGAGCAGATAAGAACTTCGTACCCGCAACCGCTACCATCGAAAATGATACCATCGTAGTTTCAAGCGGCAAGGTCCCAACCCCCAAAGCCGTAAGATTCGCGTTCACCGATAACGCCGAACCGAACCTGTCCAATAAGGAGGGCCTGCCCGCATCGTCATTTAGAACCGATAACTGGTAATGGAGAAAATCATGGAAAACATCACGATCTCGTATGAAACCGAAAACGGCATGGTCGAAGGCATCTGCACCAGGTGGTCCGATTTCAGCATCCTGATGATAACCGGCAGCAAGGGCTTCCTCGCATGCCCCGCCATAGACATCACCGCCTGCAACACCTTCGGCAAAGCCGCCGCACTCGTAGAAAGCAGCGCAGACAACCCAATAGGAACCCTCGAAAGATTCTGCCAAAGAATAATAACCCATGTAAACGATAACGCCAAAGCACTCGGCATAAAAGAAGGAATGATCGCAAAAGACGCCTTCAAACTAATAGCATGATTTGACCCCAAACGCGAGTTCCATCTATTAAAGCTCAGACTCTTTTTCCCATCAAAAAACTTTTGTCAAACCAGATAGGTCTATGAAATTTTTGAGGACTGTGGCAATTTTGTCTTTCCCCAATAATTCTTTTTCCCTCACCTTGAAATAAACCTGAAAATTGCCCGCCCATACCCAAATATAATCGCTGCTATAACCGCCGCCGCTAATATAGTAAAGATCATCAAGCATCCGACCATCTTCGGGCACAACAGGCTTATTGCAAAACTTCAGTTGTGCTGAACACAGCTTATTGCCCTCGCTGTCTTTCCAGCTATAGCTTATTACCGCTTTGGAAAATATCGCTCTCGTGGTCATTTCGCTAATACCTTCATAGCCATTCCCGCCTTCAAAAAAATACACCTTCATAGCATCGTTTAACTGAGACCCCTTAACATTACTCCCTTTTTGTAGAATTCCGATTTTATCGTCATAGGGCCTGGCCGTCTTTTTCCTTTCAGCTTCGAGAGTTTTCTTCTCAGCTTCGAGTTTGGCCCGCATAGCTGCTCGTTCTTTTTGATCTGTCATTATCCCTATCTCAAGACGGCTATGAAACATCTCAAATTCATTCTTGAACTGGACAATTAGATGTCTATCCTTCTTTAATTGCTCTTTATCAGCAGGTTGTTTCTTCAATCTTCCAATCCATTTTTTAACTTTGACGCGATCGTTGGTCAATGACGTAATTACCGCTTTCTGTTCCTTCCTGATAACACGATACTTCTTTGCGTAAGACAGACTTCCCATTGCAAGAGCATCTAATTTATTATCGTTTCTGGTGGGGTCGATTTTCGCTAAACCATTCAGGTCGATAAGATCCTTAACGATTTTGATGATCTTCTCTTTTCCACACCATTCTATTTTTAGTACATGAAGACTGATGCGAAAATTTCCCGCCCAAACCTCTATCCTGTTACCAGAATGCTCACTTACATAAAACTTGCCGTCAAGCATCTCCGCGTTTTCTTTAATCACCGGTTTGTCTAGTAATGAGATCCAAACCCAGAGAAGTTGTCTCTTATCAATATCATACAATCTGTAAGTAAACATACCGGTATGATACGGCACTTCCACAGAGCTGCTCACTATCTCCGGATATTTACTCCCCGGCAATAAACAATATGACTTTATCGCCGTTTCAAAAGACCTTTGTTTGTCTTTGACTGCTCGACTGAGCTTCTTAATTCTCTTCTTGAATGGTTTAGCTGCCGCCAATTCTTCAGTAAGTATTCTTTCTCTTTCATTATCATATTTTTTTGCCAGATCAGCTCTCTTATCAGGATTAGTTATCTTTGACAACTCAATACAGCCCTCATATTTTTCAATCCAGGATTTATACATTGCAATTTGATCATTGTAATGTGTTATCGTTTTTTCATCATAAGCAGGTTTCTTGAGCCATGTAATCCTTGAACGGGCATACGATATTCTTTTGCCTATATCCTCAGTGGCTACTTTTTTTTCGCTATTAATTTTTTCACATTGATTATAGAGATTCAGACTTTCTGACAGCAATTCCTTGAGTTCAGAGCTTTCTATGGCCCAGACATTTACTGTAAGCAAAAAGACAAATCCAATTTTGACAGCAATTTTATGCATTACTCTTTCTCCTGAATTTCAACTTGAAACGCAACGCTTCGCTAATTTAATCTTTCCGACAAGAACTTCATCAATCGCCTTCAAATATCCGGTCCATCACCCAATTCGTTTTTGCCGCAGTCTCACCCGTACTCGGGCACCGGCCGTTGCCTCTAAGTTCGTTAACGATCGTCTGGATCAGCGGCTGTTGAATATGCAGCGGGTTTTCGATCACTTTAATCGAAGCATCTTATCGGATATTGACCTGGATAATTTATACCTGCGATTATCAATGGGAACTATTACAAATCGATATAGAATAGTCGACAAAATAATTGTTGTCACCACAGACACAATTCCACAGTACTGCAGATCAATTTCATACACACTGAATATTTCCTTGACATAATCGATAACAATTATATGCCCCAAGTATATAGGGTAAGACAGATTACCAATATAACGATCCAACTTGCACATTTTAGATGCGTGAAACAGTACCGGAATAACAAAAAACCACACACAATAAGAAAGGTGCGCCCCATAGTCATAATTGAGGTACATGGAGGCGAATCCGACACCACTTGCTGCAAGACAAAAAAAGATAAAACAGAAAAAAGATAAAATTATATATTGTGACATGTTTTTTATTTCTGGGATATATCTGCAAACGTTTTTTTCCTGCATGTACACATAGAAGCGATGACTCAATATGCCAAACACAAATATCCCAAGCTCAAATGGAAAAAATCTATAGGTCCATGGATCATGGTTTAAACCTAAAAATTCATATGCAATGACACGAGCAAAAAATGACGCGAGTAACACACCAATAAGAACTTTTGTTTTTCGTTTGTTTAAAAAAGGAACAAAAACATAAAATACAAGCTCAACACCTATGGTCCATGCCTGAGGCACGATCAAATAGTTCTTTAACGGCATCTTATTTTCCAGAAAATTCGATGTAAACGAAAAGCTTCCTCCGACATCATGCTTCAAGAACCTGATACTGTCTTGAAAAAAAAGGGTGAAATTTGATAACATTGCCGCTGCAATTCCAGTAAATCCATTTTGCATAGGATCTAAAACATAAGCTCCTGCCCTCCCCCAAAAACCATAGATTAAACCAGAAGTAATGATAATAATTACACTAAAAATCAAAACAACATAGTAAGGTGGAAAAATCCTGAAAAATCGACTGAGATAGAACTCAACTGTAGACCTATATTTTCCTGCAATATGGGCCATATAAAAACCGGAGATAAGATAAAAAATTTGCACAGCATCTTTGCCTCCATGGTTTTCCCATGGAAAACCAAAATTAGCGTGCCCTGCTACAACACAGATCGCGAGATAAATTCTTAAAAGTCCCATATCTATTCTTTATCGACAAAACCTATGGACAGGAACATAAAAAAAATACAGACATTTCATCACTGCTGCATGCATGACCGTCAAACTTTAAATATCCGATCCATCACCCAATTTGTTTTCGCCGCGGTATCGCCCGTACTCGGACAGCAGCCATTGCCTCTAAGTTCGTTAACGATCGTCTGGATCAGCGGCTGTTGGATATGCAGCGGGTTTTCGATGTTAAACACTTCGCTTCCATCTTGAGTTTCCAATACTATCGGCCCGTCGCCAAACGTCGAAAAGGTCAGCTTACCCTCATCGCCCACTATCTCGGTGCGGTCCATATCGCCGTACGCATTAAAGTTCCACACAAGCGCAACATGAACATCGTTTTCAAGAGTAACCAGGCCGCTAACAATATCCTCAGCTTCGTATCGCCGCCTCTGATTAGAAACATAACCCTTCGCCGACACAGCATCCCCTAAAAGAAACTGCAAAATATCTATCGAATGCGGCGCAAGATCATAAAAATATCCGCCCCCCGCAATCTTCGGATCGACGCGCCAGTTCTCAGCCCCTTCCAGATCACCTTCCGACGCCCTCTTGTGATATACAACATCTGCAAAGCTGACCTTCCCGAGAGCCCCATCATCGATCAAAGATTTTATCTTAACAAACCGCTCCAACCCCCTCCGGTAATACGCCACAAAAAGCCGAACCCCGTTTTCCTTACAAGCCGCGATCATCTCCTGACACTCATCGAACGTCATCGCCATCGGCTTTTCGACATAAACATCCTTACCCGCATTCGCTGCGGCGATCGTATATTGCTTATGGCTCGACGGAGGCGTCGCGACATAAACCGCATCAACCTCAGAATCGCCGATCAGCTTGTCCGCATCGTCATACCATTTACCGATCCCATGCCGCCGCGCATAATCCTCTGCAAGCTCTCCATTCCTCCGCATAACCGCCGTAACACATGACCCGTCGGCCCCCTGCAGCGCAGGTCCGCTCTTAACTTCCGCCACCGCCCCGCAGCCGATCATACCCCATCGAATTTTTTTCATTTCGCATCCCTCTGCACGCACAGTATCGCCACCATCGCGATCGCCGCCGTCTCGATCCGCAGCACCGTTTCGGTAAGACACACAGCCTGGGCCCCGCTCTCTATAAGCAAACCCTCTTCCGCCTCTGTCAGCCCCCCTTCCGGCCCGACAAACGCAACAACATCAAAATTAAAGGTGTCAGACCCCTTTTTGAGAATCGATTCCGCTCCGTCACCAAAACTCCCGAATATCAAACGCGCTTCCGGATAGCTTTTCTTTAGAGCAGCAATAGCGTCAGCAAGCTCCGCCGGCGCAGATATCTCCGGCAGAAAAACCCGCCCGCATTGCTTACAAGCCGAAACCGCCCGCTTGCCATATCTCTCCCCAGCCGACACCCCACTGGCCAGTTTAACCGTCCGCTCAAACACAACCGGCGCAATATGATCCACCCCCAGTTCGGTACATTTAGTAATAAGGCCATCGAATCCCTGCCCCTTGCCAATACTCGTCGCGATAACGACCCTGCCGCTATCCCGCACCGGGCAAGTCTCCACCTTTTCAACCTCAACCGTAACATCCCTTCGTGTTATCTTCGTCACCACCGCGCGTGCAAGAGCCCCCTTACCGTCAAATATCTCAACCCTGCTGCCAACCGCCACCCGCATAACGCTGATCAGGTGATGCGACTCACCCTTTTCGAGCGTAACAGGCCCTACCTGAATTGTATCGCAAAATGATCTGCTCATAAAACTCCCTGTTACCAACTAAAAATCGAACCTGCCGCAGCAGTATATCGAAATTGCATTGAAAAATCTCAAAAAATCTGCTAAAATCTGCCTTACAAGACAAATATTGGAACTGTACTATGCGACTTAAATTCATAATATGCAAGGTTTTACAAAAAGAAGCCTACTTTTGCGCCGCCAGGAGCAAAAACGTCATCGATATCGTAATGATGCCCCAGGGCCTCCACAATGAGCCCGACAAGCTCCGTCAGGAAGTCGCCGCCGAACTAAAAAACACCACCGACATCCAGGACAGCCCCTACGACGCCATACTCCTCGGATACGGCTTATGCAGCAACGGAACGCTGGGCCTGTCCGCCGACATCCCCATAATAATACCCCGCGCACACGACTGCGTCACCCTCCTATTGGGCTCCAAGGAAAGGTACAGGGAGTATTTCGACACCCACCGCGGCGTATACTGGTACAGTTCCGGCTGGATCGAAAATGGCAGACAACCGAGCAAAAAAAAATTCGAAGACACCCTCGCCGAGTACAAACAAAAATACGGTGACGACAACGCCGAGTATCTCATGGAAATGGAACAGGGCTGGATGACCGAGTACTCATGGGCAACCTATATCGATTGGGACCTGCCCGGCAGCAACGACGAAAAACGCTTCACAAAAGAATGCGCCGACTACATGAAATGGGATTACGACGAGCTAAAAGGCGACAGTGCCCTCATGCAGCGATTCGTCGACGGTAAGTGGAACGACAAGGATTTTCTAAGGATCGAACCAGGCCAGAAAATCGCCGAGGACCTCACTAATCCCGGCATCATCAAAGCCCAGCCGATATCTGAGGACCAATGACAGAATTGCTCACTATTATTGTTATTGCTATCGGCCTCGCGATGGACGCCTTCGCAGTCTCGATCGCCGCAGGCGGCGCATGCAAAGATATGAAGATCCGCCACGGCATTCGCATGGCCATTTTTTTCGGAGCCTTCCAAGCCGTAATGCCCCTCGTCGGTTGGCTCGCCGGTCTGGGCCTCAAAGACATGATCGCCGATTACGACCATTGGGTCGCGTTCGGGCTCCTGGCAGCCGTCGGCGGAAAAATGATCTTCGAATCCTTCAAACTAAACCCCAAAGGCTCAACCCCGGCAAACCCAGCCAACATCACAACCCTGCTAATACTCTCAGTAGCCACAAGCATAGATGCCCTCGCGGTAGGCGTAACCCTGGCAGTAATAATCGAAAATATATTCATCGCAGTAGCCATGATCGGCATCATAACTTTTGCACTGTCATATGCCGGCTACCGCATCGGCCAAAAAATGGGCCACTTCTTCGAAAAGAAAATAGAAATACTCGGCGGAGTAATACTAATAGCAATAGGCATCAAAATCCTCATCACACACCTCTACGCATAACATAGGCACAAACCCCAAACCCCGCACGTCAGTAAGCCGATAAAAGCCCGAAAGGCGCCATGTTGTAGCCTCGCCCACAGGGCGTGGACCCAAAGTCACCCCCCCCCTTTGTCATTCCAGCATGCTTTTAGCTGGAATCCACGCCCAACGATTATATGTGCCCCAACCCTCACCGACTCCGCTCAAAACGCAAATAAATAAAATATATCCTTGACATAACAGGCTCCCTCCCTGTAATATTAGCAGAAATTGATCCGGATTCACGCTCTTTGAAAATAATATAAACAACCAGCTATGGAGTATCCAGTGGTAATACCACCGCAGCCGGCGCAGGTACAAAGATGCTCTACGCAGGCGAGCAATACGACGCAAGCGCAAGCATGTACTACAACAGAGCAAGATACTACAACCCCGCAAATGGAACATTCAACAGAGTGGACCCATACTCCGGCAACACTCGCGACCCGCAGTCCCTCCACAAATACGCCTACTGCCACAACAACCCGATCAACGGCATCGACCCCAGCGGAATGTTTTTGGGTGGCCTAGGTGGTTTCTCTATTGTTAGTTTTGGGATAATGCTTTTAATTGGTATACTTATAACCATACCAACGGTTATGATTTTTCGGCATACTAGCTGGGCATACTTAAAAATTAAGACAAAAGATAATTGGTTTGCTCATACTTATCGAGTTAAAAATGCACAAGATGTCGTTGATAGATTTAAAAAAATACAAAATAAAAATGACAAAATTACATTTTTTGAGTATACTGGCCATGGTACTGGTGACGAAGATAGTCCTAGCTTAAAGGGCTGGGGTCTCACTATAGGAGAATCAGGAGTATATACAAAGTTGATGCATAATGCTCAGAGCGATCCCCCTGATACATGGATGCTTGAGGATATGGAATCGTTAATTCAGGATGTGTTTGACTCTAAAGCTACCATTGAGCTCGAAGCATGCAATACTGCTTATAATAGTAAGTCGATCGCTTATGCTTTTAAAGATATTTTACCAGATGCTCATGTTTGGGGTTTTACTGGTCCAGCATATCCAATACCAATAACATTCCTTCATGAGAATTGTGCTGGTAGCGGAACGATATGGAAAGAGGTAGAGTAATTCAAAAGGTTTAATTGTATGGTATCTAACTCAAAAGAATTTTTTAATAGAAAAAGATTTTTGTGGGGGATGGTTGCAGTTGTTACTATTACAATAACTTTGTCATTTTTTTTGCTCAGTCTACCAGATACAGATCAGGAAATCAGAATGGTACGGTTGAAAGTCTTTTTGGTCAGATCAAAGATAGACAACTTCTTCAGTACGAAAGGAAAATATCCAGATACTCTGAAAGAGTTGGAAGTGTATCTGAGAAATATTTCAGGGCCGGAATTTAATATAATATCTTTTGAAGAACACATATCAAACCCTATGGGAGTTGGAATTGAAAGTGATGTATTAAATGGTGAAGGCGGATGGTACTACGATAAGATCAAAGGAGAGTTGAGATTAAACATTACGCGACCTATTAAATACTATAAGAATTTTTATTTTGGCAAATACCGGAATGACATCCCCTCTGAATGGTGAATAATCTTAGTCGGGCAAAGAAAATTAAGAAACTATGAAAGCCAGATGCTCGGAGGCTATAATGGTCTCCACGTGGTCGTCGCTGGGAAGCCACATAATTTCTCTTCATATTTTAATAATTCTGTTGACAACAAATACCCGAAGAAGTATAATACACATATAACAATCAGGATAGAAGGAGTAATTAAAATTGATCATTAAGAACTTAAAACTAAATACCGTCTTTTCCTCGTGCTCTTCGCGTACTTCGTGGTTCAAAAATAACCTGTTAGTCTGCGATTTCGCGGACATCACCTCACTTTTTCCAGATAAACCCGCGCTTTCTCAAAACCTTTTTATGAGGAACAAAGCCAATTTCAACAGCGCAAAATTGACTGCAACTACTTACAACAGAGAGGTTTACAGCGATTTCCAAACAAAAACCAAAAACGGAACAAAGCCAATCAAAGCCAATCAAAGCCAATTTCAATACCTGCAATTTCCACGGCAAAAAAACAGGAAATACCTCGCAAAAAACAAAAATTTGGAAAGCAAACCCAATTTACGCCAGTCGCGTCGGAGCCTTGGCGAAGACGGAAAGCCAATTATTATATGTGTAATAATGGTATTAGCGATTGTGTCCAATATTTCATTGGCAAAGCAAAACAATATAACCGTTGTTTATGACGATTCCGGACGAATGCTGGATTATGTGCAAAGACCGGATACAGATCAAAAGTTGGCTATCTCCAGCCCCCTCTGGTTGGTGGCGACCGAAGATGACGGGTTAATAAGCTCCGTTGATTTTAGTCCGGCGGGCGGCAATAAAAAGAAACCCGTCTTCAAACATAAAAACAGCGGCCTTGTCTGTTCGGTAACCAGCAAAGCCCAAGCTAATTTCATCCGGCACTTCTATACCTTAAAAGCAACCAAGCCGGTAACCGTCAAGAGGTTTGTCGCTCTGGCGCTTCCACCCGAATTCTCCGCCGGCGGCACCGTACCCGGCTCGCCTTTGGTTAACGGCAACTGGTTTGCCGGCATGGAGTATCCGACCGCTCGCACCATCGAAAGAATGGATGCCGAGATCGGTTCGTGGCACCTATCCATGCTTAAACCCAAAGAGTTTAAAGAACTGACATATCCTGTCCCGGACAAACTGGTAAAAAAAGATGACTTGCTGGAAGTCCAATTTACTTATCAAAGCGGATGGTCCCGCCTGAATATGCGGCGGGTAGCATTAATGAAAGGCGATAAACTGATCGCCGAAGAAATCCACGACGGTTTCGCCGGCACTCCGACAAGCAATAATATTTACAAGCTCGACTTGAGTTCACTTTCGAAAAACCAAAGGACCGGCCTGCGTATTGTCGCCGATGTCATGCTCGAAGGCGAAAGCAATGGAGTTATACATGTCAAAGGCGATAAGGTAGAACTTATCACGCAATTCGCCGACTGCAACAGAGAACTTAACCGCGGCGACAGCCTGAAATACTCTTCCGTAATCGGCCACGCCGTTTCGTCCAGCCTGCGTCGCGGAGTATTGGAGTACGTCGAAGCGGTCAGGGCACGCAAATACAAACCGTTCCTGCATTACAATAGCTGGTACGATATTTGTGAGCAAGGCAGCGATGGTACGTTCGTAATGGACTCGGATCAGTGTCTGGATGTGATGAAAGCGTGGGACCGGGATTTCATTAAACCCTATGACGTTAAGCTGGAGTGCTTTATTTTCGATGACGGCTGGGACGATTTTGATAACCTGTGGTCCTTTCACCCCGAACGTTTCCCGAAAGGTTTCGCGCCTCAGGCAAAGTTAGCCCGAAAGATGGACACGAGTATCGGCACATGGTTCTCACCGTTCGGCGGTTACGGCACTACGAAAGCAGCACGATTAAAATCCGCGAAAAGGGATGGTTTCGAAATGAACAGCAGCGGACTTTCGCTGTCGGGTGAGAAATACTATAAGCACTTCTATGACAAGTGCGCCGAGATGATCAAGAAGTACAAAGTCAACAGTTTCAAGTTTGACGGTGTCGGCGGCGGCTCCAGTGCGGACATGGAAGCTGCGTACCGTCTCATGGCCGAACTTCGCCAGATCAAACCCAACCTCTATATCAACCTCACTACCGGAACATGGGGTTCGCCATTCTTTCTCCTGCATGGAGATTCGATCTGGCGTGGCGGCGGCGACGCCCATGTATGGGGCGACAAAGGACCTACATCGCATCGCTGGATGAACTACCGCGATGGCGAAACCTATAACAATATCATAAAACAAAGCCCCCTGTTCCCGATAAACTCACTGATGCTCTGCGGCATGGTCTATTCGCAGTACGGTCTTGGCAGGACCAGCGTCGATAAAACGGATAAGAGTTTTGCCGACCAAGCCTATTCGTTCTTCGCCACCGGCACACAACTCCAGGAACTCTACATGAGCCAGAAGGTGATGACAAAACGAAAATGGAATATTCTCGCAGATGCTGTCAAATGGGCCCATGCAAATGCCAAGACCCTGCGCGACACTCACTGGGTTGGCGGCAATCCCTATCAGTACCAAGTCTATGGCCACGCATCCTTTGACTATCGCGGCTTACAAAAAGATCAGCCCTACAAAGCCATCGTATCTCTGCGAAATCCGTCAGAAAAAACCGTCGACTACGACTTGTCGCTAACCGATGTTACCGAATGGGACATGGACAAAGTTGAAAGCTGGGAAATAACCCGCAGGGTTTACGGTCTGGCTTTAGCTTCGGCGGATAAGGATACACTGAAAATTAAACTGCCCCCATTTAGCGTCGAGCTTCTGGAACTGGAAATTATTCCCCGACAGCCTTAAAAAGGAACGCACCAACCCGTTTACAAAAATTCGTATACCTCACCTTGATAATGCTGATCAAGTTTTGACTGGCAACTGCCACAATATCATCGGCTATATCTTTCGCCGACAGCATCTCCTTCTTCGCCGGTTTCTTCGCGTAATCGGCAAAGAATTCCGTATCGACCCGCATCGGAAATATCGTCGAAGCCTTTATCCCCCGCTTGCGCATCTCCCACTTGCACGACCGCATAAAACCCGTAACCCCGTGCTTCGCCGCACAATACGCCGCATAGCTGCCCGCCCCATAAAGCCCCGCTACCGAGCAGACCGTAATTATATGCCCGTCGATCTCCCCCGCCGTCATGCGACGTATCGCCTCGCGGCAGCACAGAAAGACGCTCCGCAGATTAACATCGATAACTTTATCCCATTCGCCCGGATCGATATCCGCGATCTCCTTCTTCAACCCGCATCCTGCATTATTGACAAGAATATCGACCCGACCGAACCTCTCCACCGCCTCATCGAACATACGCGCAACATCATCGGCCACCGTAACATCGGCCCGGACATACATACATTTATCATTGAAAGCCGATATCTCCCGGCACACATCCTCAAGACGTTCCTGCCGCCTCGCCGCAAGTACCACGCTCGCCCCTCTCTGCGCAAACTCCATCGCCGCCGCCTTACCTATCCCGCTGCTGGCCCCGGTCACCAGCACCACCTTTTCACTCAAATTGACCATCGTCTTTCATCCACTCAATAGTATCTCTAACCGTCTGGGCAAATCCGATCTCCGGCTCCCAGCCCATAACACGCCTGGCCTTTGCGTTATCAAAATACCGCATTCGAAACGCAGAGTCAACATTATCCGCCCCCGCCGCAAGTTTCCCCTTCGCGACCATCTCCGCACCCAGCACTAACCAGAACATCGCCTCACGCAAACATCGCGGCAAAGTTATCTTAGGCCCGGCAACCCCCACCGCCTCAGCTATCACCTCGTTCATCGCCTTCAATCGCATATTCGCTCCCGAAAGCAATACCCGCCCCGTAATATTTTCATCCCCCGCAGCTTTTCCCACCGCCCTTGCTACATCCCGCACATCGACAACATTCGTCCCACCCGGCATATTAAACGGCATCTTGCCCGCCTTTATCGCCGCGATCCACCGAGCGGAATTGACCCTGTCGCCCGGCCCGAACATCAGCCCCGGATAAAGCATCACCCCGTTAAGTCCTTTATTGAAACGTCGCTTAACCTCAACGTCCCCATGCCGCTTAGTGAGCATATAATACTTGCGATACCGCGAAGCTATCGACCAGTCAAACTCAAACTCTTCATCCACAAGCACATCTTCCCGATCCGCAAAACCCAGCGCCGCCACACTGCTGACATGCACAAAGCGTTTCGCCCCGCACTCTACCGCCGCCCTTAGCGCATTCTTTGTCCCGTCGACATTTACCCGCCAGAGCAATTCCTTATCCTTCAAAGAAAACGACACCACCCCCGCAAGATGCACCACACAACCGACCCCCTCAAACTCCGACCGCAACCTATCATAGTCGCAAACATCTATCCCCCCTACCGTCTGCACACCGGCCCAGCTTGCCCCCTCAAACGGCCCATCGCCGACCTTAAGATCAACAACTTTCACCCGCGCAAAATCCCCACTCTCAACGAGCCGCTTCACAACAAAACGCCCCAGAAATCCCGCCCCGCCAGTAACCAAAACCGTCCCGCTGCTCATAAAAACTCCGCAATGGGCCAATTAAACTCTCTGGCCCGTTTGATCATTCCTCGAACCCAAAAAATATACCATTCCGCGTAAAAAAATGCGCGTTTATACGCAAGGTACTTTTGTTTACAATGACTTATAGTCTTTACAACCCAAAAACAAAAAATACCATTGGTATTAATCGCTTAAAACTACGGCACTAGCCAGTTCTCCGATAAGTTTATTATTCTTATCCAACAATGAAACTGATATCGCTGCTGCTTTGTAAAGATCTATCGAACTGGCAATATTCAAATCAAGTTCAAAGCTCTTAAGCGGCGAAACCTTAATACCGAAAACAAGCCCTTTGGTCTCCCTGCCGTCCTTATCAAGAGCAGATACCGTAACCGTACCTTCATAGAACACGCCGAACTTACCAGTAACATTCAGACTGGCACTTTTACGCACCGCAGCCAAAGCCTCGCAAACCACACCTGCATCACCGCAATCAACAACCTCGGCGCCTGCTGGTATCTTCGCGCTGTACCAGTCATAATGGAAAGAGTATTGTTCGCCGGGATCTAAGGCAGCATAGGGACTCAACAGCTCGCTCTCAAAGAAGTAAGGCGTTTCCTTAGGGCTTTCGGGCATAGTGTTGACCTTGCCCCATGCATAAAAATCACCAATCCCATTGGACCAGAATTCCACGGAAGCATCGTCGGGGTACGCCTTGCCGTGTTCATAGGTGTATCGCTGCACAAAGACATATCCGTCTTCACCGTTTACCACTGCTACCCATCCGCCGGGAGAATCGATCCTTGCCTTTCCGACTAATCGCTGGTAGTGAACCTTAAACATCCCGCTTTCGTGATCGGCGACAAATGTAGGATTGTTCACCAATCCGAATTGTATGCCGTAACCTTTATGGAATTTACTATCAGGGTTCAAGGTGCAATACGCGCGAAGATTTTTGTTGTATCCATCGCCGCTCCGACTGCTCGCGTCCATCTGAACAACGGACCATATACCCCATCTGCGAGGCTTGGTGTCGATGTTTGTCATGGTCGCATCGATGCTGACCCTCGTAGTACCGTCGGCGACCTTTATCACACGCGAAAACTGAATTCCGCTTGCCATATCTTTTCGGCTGGTAAGCTGCACGGTATTTTCCGCTGAAGTCTTAATAGCATACGCCCCGCCGTCAAGTACAGCATCCGGAGGTCCGGGCCACTGCTGATCGTTATCCCATCCCTGCGGAGCCGGCCAGAGCTTTTCGCCGCCGTAGTTCAGCCATCCGCCTTCCGGATCAAGCCCGGACTCTGGCGGTGCAACATTGAGTAATTTAGGATTATTCCAGAAGAAATCGTGCCCGCCCAAACTGTACTGCATGACCCTTCCGCCACATTCAGGCACGATCTGAAGTTTTACGAATTCGTTCTGCACGTTCACCGAATTCCAACTTTGCGCATCCATTTGACATCCCAAATTAAAAACTGTTAAGCATATCAGTATACCATAAAAGATTTTTCCCACTTTCAAATCCCTTTCTTTTTCCATAAGATCCTATACCCTACTTGGTAAGTGATTTAATAAATGCAACTTCATCGGCGCTATACGGCGTCCCGTCCTGCCTGAAAATATCATGGAACCAGATCTCCGGCTCTGCGGTAAATTTCTTCGTCCACGACTCCCACGGATAGTTCGTCTGACTTCGCCCCGCAACAAAACCCCAGTTGATCGCCCCGATACGATGCTCCTTGAAAATCGGAAGGATCGCTTCAAAGGTACACCCCGTCGTCCTGGCCATATATTCACCGCACACGATCGGCCGCTTATACTCCTGCAATATCTTGATCCATTCGCGCGTTATTTTCGGCCCGTGATAAACATGGAACTGCACAATATCGGAGTTTTCCAGAGCGAACCGATTAAGAGCCGGTATCTCCACCCCCTTCGTCCAGTCACCCGTCCACACACTCGCCATCAAAGGCTGCGTAGGCTTCATCGCCCGCACCCATTCGAACGCCTCTCTCATAAGCAGCAAAGAATACCCGCCCTTATCCTTCGCCTCAACTTTTCCGTACGCCATGTCATTCGAATTGCCGGGCTCATTAATGATGTCCCATATCAGCACCCGATCATCATTCCGGTACCGCTTCACGATCGCTTGCGCATAACGTTTAAGCTTACCCCAACTCGCGGGATCCGTCAGCGTATCTCTATGCGGAGACTGCACCCAAGCCGAGTTATGAACATGCGGTGTCGGCTCCGGTTGTTTGCCAAGCTTCGACAAAGGATTCCAGCAGCTATCAAACAGTATCGGCATAGTTTTAATGCTGTGCTTATCGGCGATCTCCAGGAACTTATCGATGCGTTTCATATATCCCTCGGGATCCTGCTCCCACACCATATCATGTAGGAAAACGCGAACAACATTGAATCCAATATCAGCCGCCCACCCAAGCTCCTTATCGATCGTCGCAGGGTCAAACGTCTCCGCCTGCCACATCTCAAGTTGATTACAAGCCGTCGCCGGAAGATAATTGCATCCGACCAGCCACGGCTGATCGTTATACCAATCCCACGCCCTTTTCTCCGACCACACACCATTAACATCTTCCAGCCCGCCGGGCCTATTACCCATCGCCCAGCCCGTTGCTGCGATCAACCCTATGACAAGCAAAATCGCTATCTTTTTTCCTATTTCGTACATCTCTTTACCTTTCAAAAAATGTGATTCTATTATATTACACGACTAATGACCGACCATATTACCACCATTGCCGGTCATTTGCAAGAACGAATAAAACACCCCTCGACACATCTTCTAGTGCCTTTTTGTCATTTGGATATAAACGTGAGATGCTTCTAAATCGTGTATTTATGATATTAACTCAATGAAGGAACCGCAAACAAACACCCCGGCCTTTAAATACTTTTCGCCCAGTTCAAGGCCAATACCGCAAAATCTTTGAGGTTTACTATCCCGTCTCCTCCAAACGGTTCAATATCTGCCTGTATTCCGCTGCTTTGCCACTCACCTGCCATAATTTCAAGATCATAAGAATCTACCGTACCGTTTACATTCAAGTCACCGCGGATACCGAGAGAAATTTCAAGGTCAACCGAACTGCCTGCCGGAGCGGATATTCCACCGCCTGGATTCTGACTCAATACATCTCCGGCTGTCACTGTATCGCTAAAGGACTGACTGATTACGCCAACGCTTAAACCGGCTCCCATAATTGCTGATTGTGCACTTAACTGGTCAATACCTGTAACATCGGGAACCGTCACCATGTTCGCGGTAATATCGAAGTAATTAACATTATAACTATTTGCACCGCTTACAAATCTCATTGTCTGTATGCCTGCGGATAATGTAGCTGTCCCGGAAACTGTCACCCAGTTCTGCCATCCCCCCGTAACAGGTACATTGATATTGCCCGTCTTGTCCACCCCGTTAAACTCGACATGGAAATTCCCGCCCGTAGAGTCTGACGCAACGCGTGCTTCTATTGTATAATTTCCTGCAATGCTTACATCAACGGTATATTCCAGCCATTCACCTGTTTCCGTCCATCCTGTGTTATACCCGCCCTCAGAGCAATTTTCTATATCAACATCTTCAAGCGTACGATATTGCCCGCCATTATTGCCGCCGTCTAAATCATGATAAGCAATACTTTCGCCGCCGTAGTCAAAATCTTCCGAATCGATTCGTCCCGGTATAGCAGATGGACTGCCGGAAAAGGGCGACTGACCACAACCGATTCCTACGGTAATGCTAATACTATCTGTATCTGAACCACCGACATCGTCGATAGCCTTTGCCATTAGCGTATAGCACCCGTCAGAAACAGATATCCAGTTAAAACTATAAGGAGAAGTCGTATCCTCGCCAAGGTAATTGCCGCCCTCATAAAACTCTACTGTAGAAACAGAACCATCGCTGTCTGAAGCGGTCGCTTCTATGAGAATACTGCCCGCAGGAAGATTGGCCCCTTCGCCTGGATTAGTGATAGTAACTGTGGGAGCAATATTTGATGTCTCCTGGTAGACCCTCACCCAGTCAACCTGAAACTGTTGAGGAAGACTCGCCGTAATACAGCCCGGGTCCGTACATCCCGTATAATTGCCGCCGACCGCCGCATTCATTATGATATAAAAATACTGGTCAAAAGGTGCCCGTGAATTACCAGGTGCACTGTCACTGTACCATTGAGAACTTGTCTTTGTTGAAAAAAGAACACCGTCAACATACCAGCGCATCTCATCTGGTTCCCATTCGATCGTATAAACATGAAATGCATCTGAAAAATCTACCCCACCCGGCGAATATGTACCACCTGTAAAAACATTGTCGGGCCAACCGCCGCCGTAATGAATTGTTCCGCCGATGTAATCGCTATTGTTGTTTGTCTCCATGATATCTATCTCGCCGCTTGATGCCCAGCCGCCATAAACACTGTCCGTCGGCATCATCCAGAATGCGGGCCACATTCCACCGCCCGTAGGGACCTTCATCCGCGCTTCGACCTTTCCATAAAGAAAATCATGTTTATTTCTGCTATGGATTTTGCCTGAAGTGTAACTTCTGCCGCCGTATGCCTGTGCTCTGGCTTCAAGTATCATATATCCGCCGGAAACACTTACATTCTCCGACCTGTAATACTGAAGTTCATTATTTCCCCATCCACATAAACTCGGACATCCGTCACCAATGTCTGTCGTCCAGTTCGACGTATTCAAACTGCTCCCGCCAAACTCATCGGACCACACAAGCTGATATGCGGCATAGGTGGGAGCCGAAGATCCAAAAACTACAAGTATAGCAAGTAATAAATTTCTAAGAGATATTGCTGCTCTCTTATTCACGATCCGGTTATCCTCCTGCGCGTATATTATAACAAATAATTAGATTTGAAGATTTAGAGGCTCAACTGTAACAACATAGAGATTACTATGGCTAGCCGCAAAAACTTTATCTAAGACACACTATACAAAGAAAAAGACGAAAAGTCAATGAAATTCGACAAACAACCGTAAATGAAAAAAAACACCCACACACCTCACGCCACTAACCCCTCAAACGTAAGTGAAATCCCACACCAAATAGGTTCTTTATACCGCCGTGCCCCGTACCAAAACGTTTGGTGCGGGGTACATTTGATGCGTGGGCAAACCCCACACAATAAAATTAGCGATTGCCAGAGCCAATCATCCGATTCATTTAGCCCCGTATTCCTTCAATGCGGGGTAAGGACCAAAGGCCCGAAGTCGAAGGATCTCAACCCCTAACCCCATTGTCTGTCTACGCGAATATGCCATCAACAAAAAAAGGGACAGCCGACTCGCATCAACTGTCCCTTTAATCACCTATACATCTTCACACCCTAAGGCTGATACTCGTATGCACCGATATCAACGTAATTCGGATCGCCCACACCCGTATTACTAACAGAAGTATCATCAACCCGGCTGTAACCGTCAATATCCGTCGAAGGAGCAGCATCGCCGTCAGCCGCATCGATACAACTCGAACTCGATCCGATACTGTAATCATAATTGACGTCATCCACAAAATCAGGATCGCCAGTGGTATTACCAGTTCCGCCCCCTGTCCAGTTCTTGATACAGCTATAAGTAATATGGTCACTAGTGAAGTATGTGTCCAGTTCAGTACCATTGTCCCACACGATACAATTGGATATATCAGGAGTAGGCGTCCCATATAGGATATCTTCTTCAATCCCGTAATTCGTATTACTAACGATCGTATTGTTGTAAATCGAAGCCGAAGATGTATAACTGGCACGTATTCCGCTATCGTTATAGTAGATCAAATTATTCAAAACCTTTGAAGTATCAGCTATACAGTGTACCCCTACTGTATTGTCATATACCCAATTCCCCTGAAATGTCGGAGATGTGCCGTAATATGCGTGCAAACCAATAGAATTATCTTTGACAATACATCTGCTGATTATAGGGTCATTTGCGTACACTAAAATTGCACCAAATGTTGTCGATGTCCCATTCTGCACCGTAAATCCTGTAAGAACTGAGTTGGCATCACAGCCACTTGCAAAATGCACCCAGAATCCACCAAGATCGATCACCGTATTAGCAACCACGTCCCAGTCATCGGGATCGCTGCTCCTAAGCGTTATCGGTTTGTCAATAGTAAGATACCCTTCATAAACATATTCTGCCGCCTCTAACGTATCTCCGTCATCAGCATCATCTATCGCATCCTGAATATAAACATACCACTTGCCCGTATCAAGATTCTCTACCCTGTTGGGCATACACTCATCGGCGCCCATATTGACATTGGCCCCCTGAACACGCGCTTCACCGTCGATATCCAACTGCCCGCTGTAATCGCCGCCCGCATCACCGGCGTCAATACAAGGCGAATTAGGATCAAGATGATAATTGTCACTTGTCGCATTGACAAAATCCGGATCGCCGCTGATATTACCCGTTCCGCCCAAACTCCAGCCCTCGATACAGCTATATGTTATATCGTCATTGAAACTCGAATGCAGCTCAGTACCATTGCCCCACAGAATACTATTGATAATTGTTGGGTCAGGATTACCCGAACTTTTCCTGATCCCATAGCCGCTGTTATTGGCAATAGTGTTATTGCTTAGCGTAGAGGTATTACTTCCGCTGATCTTTACTGCGTCCGTATTTCCGTACAGCAAGCTGTTTGACAAAACATCTGAACCGCCTGCAGTCAAAAAGCCTGTTGTGTTGTCATAGAATTTGCAATTCGTAACTGACGCCAATGAATTGTACCCGTATATCCCCGTGACATTGTCCCGGATGATACACTGACTTATCGCAGGACTCGTCCCACTGCAATATACTCCGGCGCTGCCATCAGCGCCTGTTATCGTAAAGCCGGTAAGCACAGAATTGGCATCTTCCGATGTATCGAACGTAACCGCATCGCCAAGACTGTTAGCATCAATAACCGTAGCCGCAACCACATCCCAGTCATCCGCGTCGCTACTCGTTAAAGTGATCGCCTTACCACCAAAGTCGATCATCTCTTCATATGTCCCCGGCTGCACCTCGATCGTATCGCCATCGCTTGTGTCACTGTCGCTTATCGCACCAGCGATCGTGTCATAACATTCTTGACTCATCAGATCATCACTAACATAATGAATCTGACACGCCCCGTCCGTCTCAAGATCACCACTATGCACTTTAAGATCAACGTTAACAAGCGTTGATGCGCTACTCCAATCAAATAGCTCACCCGAACAATTTGGGTTGTCAACATAAATATCGCCATGTACATCCTCAAGCCAGTTAGCGTCTGGTACTAAAAAACTCTGATATGCAACACCCGGTCTGTCGTCGTCGTCGAATACCTGACAATCAATAAACTCAACACCACCAACCCGTGTCAGCCCCTCATCGTAAGAATCAAAAAGCCTGAACCTGATAGGTCTTTGAACCCCATCAGCAACATCACTAACTGTACAGTCTTCAAATACTACTTTAGCAGCATCTGGTGATTTGTCGCTGATTATTATTCCAGAACAATTATGTACATCTACATTTTTGAATCTTATCTCACCGGTGGGTCCGTCATCATACAGATATGTCACTATAATACCACGACTAGTTGGATATGCTGGCTTAGATACATCACAGTCTTCAATAAGAATTGATATCTCATCGTTGCTGTCAAGACCACGGCATGATATGATTATTTCATCGGTTTTGTTGTTTATAAAAGTGCAGTCACGCACTTTAATATCGCTCATGTACTCCCACGACCCATTAGGCTCAAAATCTATACCGCATTCAGGACTTGTCCCATTTGTACCTTGCAAAGTACAGCCTTCTATTGTCAAGTTTTTAGCACTGGGCACACCCATCCCACAACGATAGTTATTGATTGAGTTTACGTCCTTGATCAGAATGTCTTCACAATACCACTTTTCAAGCTCATTTGAAGATCCAATGTATATACCATCACCACCACCATTTTTTACCGTCATTCCCTTGACCTTGACATTTTTGCATCCTCGCAAGGCAATAACATGCCGCCCTGCGCCGGGATTTTCTTCTTGTACATACAAGTCTCTTCTCATTTGGAATGTAGCCCCATATCCCTCAATGATAATATTTTCGACTCCAATTACACTAAAAAGTCGGTCGCCTTGTGCACCACCATAATCTTGAAATGCATTTGGATCTGGATCTGCTTTAACTACGACGCCGTTCGGGTCGAACAAAATTTTCACATTATCATAGTCATCCATAAGTATCGGCCAGGTAATATATTCGCCTGCATTAACATACACAACATCATAGTTACTGGATGTTCCCCCGCTTGCCGTATCGACACCCTTCTGTATCGTAGCAAACGGATCGCTTACGCCTCCCGTATCACCGTCATCCCCGTCCGTCGCCACATAGTACGTCGTCCCGAAACTAACCGAACAAACGCACACCAATACCGCCATTACCACCAATGAGATTTTCCTGTACTTCGACATGTCTGCTCCCTTCCAAAAAATTAAAAAGCTAATTATATCCCGCGATCAATAAGCCAATTGCCTCCAAAGAAAAATGGGTTGAAAGCCTTTTCTGTCCTTAAAACTTAAAACTTAAAACTAAAGACTAAAAACCAAAAACTATTAAACCACCACCCCAATAAGTCTTGGAATATACCACCTCCCGAAACACCCGTCAAAAGAAAAATCCAAAAAAAAGCACCACATATCCTACTATTTGTCAGGAGTATCAGTAATAATTTAATCTTTTCTCCGTGCTCTTCGCCCGCCGTGAGCTTAGTTGAACGGGTGGTTCAAAAAATAACCCCTTGATCCGCGAAAATCGCGGATATGATCTTTTCTTTGCCCCTTTGCGCCGCCTGCGGTGAGCGCAGTCGAACTGTTGCGGGACAAAATCTTTCTTCATATTTCGAGAAAAATCTGTTAATTTTCAAAAAATTATCTTGACAACTACCAAAAACATTTGTATTATAGACAACTAATATTAAAGATAACAGTATTATTGAAAGGAACTAAAAATGCCCTCAGAAAAACAGATCAACGCAAACCGACGAAACGCCCACAAATCAACCGGCCCAAAAACCGCTAAGGGCAAGTCAATCGCCTCACGAAACTCCATCAAACACGGATTATTGGCTCGTCAGAGCACTATTACAGGCGAATCCAAAGCCAAATTTGACCGCCACTGCGACCGGATCTTCGCCGAATACGACCCCACAGAGCCCACAGACATCGCCCTCACCGAACGCATAGTGATCCTCACATGGCAGCTAAAACGCGTAAACCGTTTCCAGACCGCAGCCATAAACGCCCTCCACAATTCCTACAAGACCAGTGCTGTCCGAGGCCTTGACGCCATCCTAAAACCCAAAAAAGACAATGCCCCGCCGCCGCCCGATCTCGACATCGGAATGATCACCGTAAAGGACTTCGCAAACTCAAGGGTCATAGACCGCCTCGGCATGCACGAACGCCGAATAGAGAACAGCCTGTACAAAACCATCCAGGAACTCCAAAGAAATAGACTGATGAGGAAGATAGGCATATAAAAATGAAAACCTTGCCCATAACCCCCAATCCGCATTTGCCTGCCCTGCCCGCCCTGAGCGTAGCCGAAGAGAGCATAGTCGAAGGGAGCGCAAAGTTTTTTTCGTGCCCGTGCCGAAGGTCCGCCGAAGGAGGATTAGCCCGCCGACCTGTCGGTGTGGTTATGTCTATGAAAACGCACAATACGAGGAGATACCTTGCAAAAAACCTGATTTCGCGAAACGAACCCAATTTCAACAACTCAACCCCCACCCTAACTCACGAAATAACAAGGAATTACAACAGATCACACCGAAACCACCACCCCAAAAACGAACCCAAAGCAAACCCAATACGAACCCAATACGAACCCAATACGAACCCAAT
>SDBV01001091.1_pt1 | contig 40227 bp, 68 predicted proteins | sample 2277081 | NCBI WGS metagenome assembly SDBV01 (sample SAMN10402039, study PRJNA504765) | marine sediment metagenome | isolation source: marine sediment core GS10_PC15, 223 cmbsf | place: Arctic Ocean: Southern Knipovich Ridge | collected 2010
TTTAAGTCTTATACGGACTTATATAAGCAAGTCCAATGGATGGCGGAATGGTATCGAGACAATTATAGGAGGTGATAAAATGGAAGACTTGTCGATTTCATTGCTACAGAATTTCACTCCCGATGAAGATAATATGCACTTTGATATTCGGTATCCCGATATGGCTTTGGCTACCGATGTTGTAGTGTTTTTTAAGGGCTGTGATCTATCATGTACGGTTACAGTTGGAAAAACACAAGTAGAGCTAGATCTGGAATATGGCCCGAACCGAATTCCTATCGATTTTCGAGATGATCGGTTGGTTCTGGACCTTAATATTGATACCGATACGGAAGATGAAGAAAGCCCCTTCATTCCACAACTGTCCATAACTTTTCTGGATATGAACCCAGTACCAATTAACACGGAAGATATCCACTTTATCAACAAGCCTGAATCTGGATTTGCCATGGGTATTGACTTCGAATATGCACTCACCACAGCTCAAGGATTCGACGAATGTGTGGATAAGGAAGCCCAGATAATATCCCCACAAGGGGAGACTATGACGATAAGAGAAAGTTCTGGTAATTTCCTTTGGCGTAAAGATGTTTTGTGTTGTAGGCTGCCAGTTGCTATACAATATCGAGTGCGACTAAGATATGAGTCGTCATATGGCTGGGGTGAATGGTCTGACTGGAACGATTTTGTTTGTAAAAGAAAAATGACGTTGTGAGAATTTTGCTTCTAAAATACAATAAGGTGACCAATGAGTCGCTAGGTGTTCTTGTCCAGTCGCTGGATAAACATCAAATAGTATGGGGGGATTTGGCTGAACTGGGCAAAGATAAAAGGGATCTGTTGCCTTATCAGGTGGTTACCCGGTATTTAGATGCGTTTGAGCCGCTTGATGCAGTAGTGATTGGCGATGTTTTTTGGACCACAGGACACAATATCTGTAAGTGGTGTGAAAACAATAAACGAGCTAGAGTCAAATGTGTCTTCCTTCAACATGGACAGTGGATTTATGTTGAAAACAAAAGGAAACTTCGACGATACCCCACTCACACTGCTATGTTTGGAGACGACACCGCAAACGAATGCCGGGGTTGGTCTTATGGTCAATCGTCGAAAGTAATTGTAACCGGCAGCCCGAGATATGACCCCTATGCTCGTTGTGGTGATGGAGATTATGTCTTTTTTTCGCCTCCGGTGATACAAGAGCTGATCCATGAACAGACTGGACCAATGCGAGAGCCGTTTTATCGAGCACTTCTATACATTGCCGGCTTCGATCGGGAGACAAGGGTACTGCTGCAGCCGCATTATCGGGAAGCTAGAGTAGATCTTCTGTATAGGATGTTCAAGGATGCGGAATTTGTACACCCGAAAGACAAAACACTTGATCTGGTTGCAGGATCTAATAAGGTTGTCGCCAGTCGAAATTCCACAGTGGTTTTAGATGCAATTGTTTGTGGTAAGCCAACTGTGTTCACGGAATTTCCTAATTGTGATTCGGCTTATTTTTTCCGAGGAACATTTGGAAAATTTGGGCTAGAAAGTGATGATCGAAAGCATTTCATGGAAAATATACTGTCTGATTATCATGTGCCAGAAAAGGATTATGAAGAATTGGCTCGACGCCATATTCGGTTAGGTAATGCCTCCAAACGAATAGTTCAAATTCTGGAAAGCGGATAAGTATGGGATTGCATCAACAAGTGGTTTTTACTTGTGATCAGTGTGATAAACATTTCACCCTGGGTTTTGATATGGAATTGCCACCTGGATGGTTTGGAGTGCAAATCGCCATAGCCGATTCGGACGGATATATTCCACCCCATGAGCGTGAAATATATACCCATTACTGTTCCCTCGATTGTTTGGCGGAATCTGTGGTAGATGATGATTTGAAGGAAAGATTTTATTTGGCCGACAAATTAGATAAAGACGACGAGGAAGAGGAGAATTAAATGCCCCTAAGCCCAGACCTATGGCCTAAGTTAGCCCATTATGCACGAAGTAAGCTCGTGAGCTTGTTTGATCCCTCTAGGATGTTCGCCGAGGCTTCCAATTTACGAGAGTCGCTTGATATCGATCATAAGGGGTTTTATATCGGTATTGTGGATAGCGGAAACAAAGAACTAATACGTGAAGGCTTTCTGCAAGATGCTCAATCTAATGTTTTGGCCAGTGTCGATGTCAACTTGACCAATATTTACAACAGCTTGAATGCTAAAGGAGTCACACCACCAACTATAGAAACCGCTACATTGTTCTTTTCAATGATAGACGATTGTATATACATCAAAAACCCATTAGAATGGGATGAGGGAACCGACGGTATCTGCTTTCAGTGGGGGCAGCGTTATAAAGGGCTGTATTTGCCCTATCAGATCAATAGAAGTTCAGCTACAAAGTACGAAATCATGGACCGGTTGTGCAGTTTGCAAGCTGGAGTTGCTTCGAATTTATGGCGTCAGCCAGAAGGTTTAATTTTTCGCCTAATCGTGGATTCCTATCAGACTTAAGAAATTATTAAGCTAAGAATCAGAAAACTTCTCTTAGCGATCTGCGGTATTCTTTTAGCGATTTGCGGTATAATGCCCGAAACCAGATTGTGGTTCTTGAAACCGTGCCGCCAACTTTATCAAGACATATGCAGGATTTGTGGCATTGGCGAGGAATATATTCAGCTAAGGAGAATAATCCCTATGAGAGAAATTAATACAGAATCGTTTGAGTCAGAAGTTCTGCAATCATCTTCCCCCGTTATTGTTGATTTTTGGGCTCCCTGGTGTAGCCCTTGTAAAGCTTTAACACCCGTTATGAAAGAGTTATCTGCAGAGAACCGAGATATACAAGTCTTTGATATAAACGTGGACGAAAATCCTGATTTAGCGGTCAAATATGCTATAAGTAGCATCCCTGCCATTCTCGTTTTTCAAAACGGAGAAGTAGTAGATCGATTAATAGGGCTGCATAAGAAAGCAGATTATCAATCATCCATTAACGGCCTAAGAAAGGTTGCACGGTGCGAAAATCTTTGATGTTCCTGCTCGTTATTGCAATTGTGCTTTGCTGTGCATGTCTCTAGCCCACAAACGACGCATATTTCTGATGCTAGCGGGCATTTGGATTGTTAGTGCTTTCGATTTGCTTCTCACGATGAGTGCTCATGATTTGGGCATTTTGCGGGAAATGAATCCTGTTGCTCGACATCTAATTAATGATCATCAGTCTCTTTCTGTATACAAAGTGGTATTGGTGGCTCTTGGATCATGGGTCTTTTGGAAATATCACGAGCGAAGATCCGTTAGAATTGTCATTGCGGTTCTATTTTTGGTCTACTTCATCTTGGCAATTCATTGGTACCTCCTGTTCTTTGATACAGGGATTAATTTGATTTAGTTGTATAATCCTCTATGCTCACCATCACCTCATCTCTTGCCAAAAAATCCAAGAAAGGCGTTAGCTACGATTTTAGTAGCGTTCAGCTTGTCATGCCACCTGATATCGCTAAACGATGTCGAGAGTGGGGGCAGAAATATATTGCTCCATCTGACCTTGTCAGCGACGGTGGAACTAAAGGTCGGGAGGACGAAATGCATGTGACCGTCAAATTTGGTTTGCATACTACTAGCCCCAAGGAAGTGGAGAAACTGCTTTCTGGGTTTGGCTCGTTGACGGTTAGGCTTGGAGATGTTTCCAGATTCACTCCTCGGGGCAAGGAGTTTGATGTTGTTAAAATAGAAGTTTTGGGGGAAAAACTGCATCAACTGCACCATCTGATTGGTGATAATGTGGAGAACAGTGATGAGCATTCGGAGTATAGGCCTCACATGACATTGGCGTATGTGAAATCGGGGGAATGTCGTGAATTGTCGGGTCGAGATGATTTGAAAGGACTCAAAATAAAGATTGATCAAGTTGAATTCAGTTCTACAAATGGGACAAAAATCATGGTTGATTTGAATTGAAGAGGAGAAAATAAATGGAACGCAAATTAGAAAAAATCCAGGAATTGAACAAGAAGACTGTGGCGGCTGTCCTTTCTAAGAAGACTAATGATGCTTTAATCATGCGGATTTATAGTCTCCAGCAAAACCTCAATGAGGCCCTCAGAGAGCGGGGAGAGGTATTGCGGTATTATAACGAGTCTTGTCGTATCATTGACGAAGCTTTAGGAACCGACTTTGTGGAGTGTGGCGAGGATGGCGTTATGAGAGCCGAGCACTATGCAGCGTCTATTAAGAAACTCAAAAAACAGCGAGACATGACGGCTGCCGATGTGGGAGAGAGGGTAATAGAGGGCCTTAAAAGCGGTGGTCGTCCCAAATCCGATGATGACGGCATTCGTGCTGCTTTAGAGGCTTTGAGTGGGGATTTTTCTTATGACAAATTGGCACAAGCTAAAGAAATTCTGGAAGGATTAATTTCTTCCGCCTCGATTTCATTGTGCCCTATTTGCAGATGCGATTGTCCTGGATGTGGATGTAGGTCAGGCTGCTGCACAAAATGCGGTTGCTGCAATAGTTAGGAGATCATAATGCAAAATGACGCAGTACAGGTTACTGTTGGAGCGATCTGTATGATTCTAATCGTAGCCGTAAGCGTTCATGCTTTCGGTCTATCTCAAGTGACGGTTCCCGAGATGACCAATTTGGAATTATCCGAGAAAGTTGTGGAACTTGAAAAGAGAATAGAGCATTTAGAATCCGACTATGCCATGCACCATGTTCATATTTCTAATTTAGAGAAGAGTTTTGCTGGACAGAATGTGCAAATTAATCCTCTTCCGCTGCAAAGACCTATTCCGGTTGTGGCTAAGTCTGCGAAGCTGAACCCTTTGTGGGGGATGGTTGCAGCAGGCATGACAGAGGGAGACGTTCAGCAGCTCATAGGCAGTCCAGCGTCAATTAGCGGTTCTGATACATGGAAACAGTGGAACTATCCTGATGGCGGTTGCGTGCTCTTCGCTCGTCCCGAACAGATAAAGCAAGTTGGATTGCAATTGCCAGACCAGGAGGATTATACGGTTAGCGAGTGGAGCAGCCCTGATCCTTGACATTGTCTGGATTTTTCTCTTGCATTTAATTTTTCTGGCGGTATAATGTCGCAAGCTTCTCATGGCGAGAAGTCTGTGTTCGAAACCTTTTTAGGGAGATTTTCAACGATGAAGAAGTTTCTAGTTCTGAGTCTGTCGGTTTTTTGTGCTGTATTCCTCGTGGCATGCAGTTCGACTGGTCAAGTGACTGTTGGTCCTGGCAATCTGCATGGATCCAGTCAGGTCCACGAGTGGAAAGGTATAGCCCACTCGACAACAGGTGATTTGTCTGAATGGCAGTCAACAACTACCGTGGGCTTTGTCACGGGTACTGTTGGCGGTGGCTGGGGAGACTGTGAAGGAATTTCTGCTTCGGCAGGCATATCCTGGAAAGACGAGGACTAATTCCCCGAAACGGCCTGTGGGCGGTTGAAATGAGAGCAATAACGGTGCCGCCAACATTCATTTGGCGGCACTTTATTTAAAATACTGGAAATTTCTCGAATTTCTTGGATTTTTTTGGCGTCACTTTGCCTACTTTGGTGTCTACGGGGGTAGAGGAATTATCCTCAACAGAAGGAGATAGCCAAAATGGACAAGAAAACAAGAAAAGCCTTTACGCTGATCGAGTTGTTGGTCGTGGTGGCGATCATCTCGCTGCTGGTGGCGATCCTGTTGCCATCGCTGGAGAACGCCCGGCGGACGGCCAAGAGCGCGACCTGCCTTGCCCACATCAAGAACATCTCGACAAGTGCTCGGGTCTACGCCTCGGACGACCCCCAGGGTTGGGGCATTCCGGTGCACCCGCTACAGTATTCGCAAGACACGCAGACGCCGAGCTTCATCGGCGCTTACGAGTGGGGCGGCAAGAGCGGGATCGGCGATGACGACTATTTGGACGGAAATCCAGGTGATCCACTAAACAGCAAGTATGGGACCTATGCAGGCTTCGGACCTGCTACACGTCCGTTGAACTTCGTGCTCTACCAGGAGGGGTTCAAGGACAACCTGAAGCCCCGACCAAATCCGCCTGGAGCCCGCTCAGATACTCAGCTGGAGTTGGACCTTTTCAAGTGTCCGGCTGACGAAGGACCGCCCCGCGCAGGGCACTGCCAGGACTGGCTGGACCATCCTGACCGGTCGTCGTTCGACCACTTCGGCACCAGCTTCACCGCCAACATGTTCATGATCGCCAGCAGCGCCGGTGGGTACATGTACAGCAACTCGCCTTATATGCGCCCACTGACACGAGTGACAACGCCTTCTCGCACCATGTTTTTTGAAGAGAACGTTGGCCGGTGGGCGTATGCAGCTCGCTCGGACTGGTGTGATTTCCTGGTCGGCATTGACCTGGGGCCGACTAAGACGATCGAGAGTTGGCATGGCAAAGCATGGACATACAACCGCTCGTTTGTGGATGCTCACGCTGAGACCCAGAAGATCTTTGTTGAGGGCACGATGGACGGTGCTGGCTACTCCCAGCACTACCGAAGCGAGCAGGTCTTCGATAACCCTGGGGACCAGAGCTACAACCGCTGCATCATCATCCGTGGCAATGGCTGGCAGAAGGACTGCCTCCCGTCTCCAACGATTTACACAGGCCTGTGGCACGATGGCAATGGTCGACCGTCCTACGAGGGCTGTGTATCGGAATGAAACTTGCGGGAAAAATAAAACCATAAGATGTATAATGAATCTCAAGGGAGATTCAAATAATGGATGAAGACCACAAGTTTGAGAATTCACACGTAGAAGATCCTGATTCGTTATCGCAGCGAGATAAGGAACAATCTCTTCTTTCTCAATTTGAATGGGATGACGCCGAGGAAGAAACTACGGAGGACAATCAGCCTGAGTTTGAGGCCATAAGTAAAATCATGGACTGTGTCAATACTATAGCTGACTATGTCATACAGAACCTAAAGACAGATCAGGCCATATTCGGGGAGGACGACATCGCCATAAAGATGTATATTCCTATAGACAGTTCATTACACTCGTTGCTTCAGGATAGATATGCGGTACGATGGACCGAAGAGTCTAGGCTTATTGTTTTTGACTGCGTTCGGAGCATGTTTAAGGCTTATTGGAACGAGTCTACTCGCCGATCATTAGAGGTGACGTTAGATGAAATGTTTCCATTTCAGGGGCCAAAGCAGCATTCCATTGATTCTATTGAGCTGTGGGATGAGCCTGTTTTATCTAAGGATGGCTCCAGCTATGGTGTAGAGCTTCTCGCATCTTATGTGGCCAAAACTAATGGAACTTTCTAAAATCAATGTTATGGAAGGGGAGTGGACGGATGAGCATTATTATAAGTCTCTTCTTCCCCTAATCCAAGACGCTGATATTCCCAGTGTTCGTTGTGAAGTGCTACCGATTACTCGGTTACACGACGAGACATATTGGGGTGGTTTGCGTTCTATTCACCGCATCGACATTGCGATGCTGGATCCAAGACAATGGTATCTGGATGATGATGATTTTTATGCCTATATACGAGAAGTATCACGTATAAAATTCAGTGCCATCTCTTTGTTTGAACATCCTTATGGGTTAGATCGTCCTCGGTTGATAGATTTGGACTCTTTTGAGCGAAAACTATTTGAAAGGACCAAAATAGCTGTTCAAATCATTCGGGGTAAGCAAGGTAGTGATATTCAAATTATCTCCCCGGCGATTACTGACACAAACGTTGAATATCATGATCGCTACGTAGATTATTTTATGCATCATCGTAACAGCTTCGACGTATATGCATTGCATTTGTGTAATGATATGCAGGAACCGACGATTGGTCGGGTGGTGGGGTTGCTCAATCAGATACTCCGTATTTTGCCTCGTGAGGTATGGGTGACCAAATGGGCTATTCCTAGTGTTGATCATAAGGTTTCTACGTCTGGAATTGTGGGAGAAACTTCTTGGCAACCATTATCTCAGGCAGCGGCTTCTCAGCGTCTCCGTCATACTTTTACGGTAACTGAAGCGGCTACTAAGCGGAAGTGTCAATGGTTTTATTCGGGAATGTGTCAGGATGCATATTCACCTCGCCACGTTCCGTCTCCGGTGGATTTTTGGGGGAAGTCTATGGTGTATGATGTTGATGCATATAATTATGAGTGGGGATTTCAGCACTTTTTAGGTATGTTTGATTACCAGAACAATATAAAGGATGGTTTGTTCGGTACTTTTATTGATTTGGCGAAAATGCAAAACTCTCAGAACGACTGATTTTGGTTTGATCTTTTTCTTTTCCGCAAAATTCTTCTTGATATTCCGTTTGTGATGTGGTAGACTAAGCCATTATGATTAAAGAACTAACCGCTAAGCAGGAAGCTGCTTTGCCTCGATATGTGGATAAGTGGCTCAAAATCGGTTTATCCACGGACCCGTGCAACTTCGAGGAGAGCAAGAAAGCAGCTATTCTGGCTTATAAGGCTGCTGGTCTGAAGCCACCTAAGAAGTTCTATCTGTTTGATTGTCCCATAAGTGCTACTATAAGGACTCAGCAGCTATCTCTGTCTGATTCGGTATGGGTTCCGGTATGGGATCAGGTAAAGTCTCAGGCAGAGGATCAGGTATGGGATCAGGTAAGTTCTCGGGTAAGGTCTCAAATATGTGATCAGGTAGAGGCTCAGGTAAGGAATCAGATATTGGTTCAGGTATGGGCTCAGATAAATTCTCAGATAAATTCTCAGATAAATTTTCAGGTGCAGAATCAGATATACGGTTCCATGGATGCAGATTGGCTGAGCTTTTATTATTTCTGCCATCAAGAACTAGGAATTGACGCCTGCTCTAAACTGAAGGGTCTGTGGGATATAGCTCAGCACTGTGGCTGGTGGGCTCCCTACAAAGAAGCAGTCATCTTCCAACACCGTCCAGAAGTCATATCCCTAGTTGATGGGTTATTGCATAAAGATGGTGGCGGGCCGGCAATCCATTATAGAGGTGGTTTGATCGTTATTTGGGCTTTGCATGGAGTCCAAGTTCCTCAGTGGTTAGCAGAGACATCTGCTGAAGACATAGATCCACGGAAGCTGCTGAAGATCGACAATGCACAGGTCAGAGCTGAGTTTGTTAGAAAAGTTGGGATAGAGAGGATCTGCTATTCCCTGAAAGCCAAGGTGTTGGATAGCAAAGTCATAGAGATAGGTGGACAACAGCATGCCTATGAATTGTTGGGACTGCCCATAGATGGGGAACTCTATCATTATTTGAAGATGCAGAATCCCAGTGTTCCTGAGCTATGGCATGTCGAGGGAGTTCCTCAGGAGTGTTTGACCGTCTATGCCGCCTTGAATTTTAGGAATGGGTTGACGGAAGAGGATATAGATGATAAGGATGGGGCTGAGTGGTATCAGCAGGGTGATTTGATATTGCGTCCTGCTAAGGCAACTAAGTTCAAGAGATTTCCTAAGGTTTTGACCTAGAGATTTTCATTTTCCGCGGAAAATGAAACTCCATCAGAATAACCTTCTCCCAAAGATATGATTAATACCAGCCAACTGATCTTGAGATGGTCCCTTGGAACTCAAGATACCACCAAATTAGAAGACAAAGAATTAGAAAACCTAGGGGATATATTTTGGTTGGCCAAACTGTCCATTATTTCGTTTCAGCGATGGTTTCCCGATGCTAGATTTCTGCTTTTCTATAACGGAACTGAATTTGATCAATTCATAGAAATAATTGAGAACTTAGCCCCTCCATTTTTGGCGGAAGTGGAATATATCGATCAGGCCACCAAGGTTTCAAATGGTGAACTTCCTAATCCATATCATTATTTCCCGATGGGCGTGTGGTGGAAATGGGTTCCCTTTCGCTATGATGTATCGGCTCATGAAATTTCTATTGATACCGATATCATTTGTATCAATGAACCAATTACCTGGTACAAATGGTTTGACAGAAATGAACCTATTATGATTGCTCCCGAACGGTTCTCTAAGATTCTGGTGAATACATGTGGTGATTTCCACAATCATCCTGTTTTGACGGGCAGGAAACCATTGAATTGTGGTGTTGTGGGACATAAAGCTGGCTATGATTTTAGTGATCGCTTTTTTCAGGTGACCGAAGAAATTGACTTCGGACAAACCCATAATTCCATGTTCATCACAGAACAAGGGGCCATCAATGTTTGGGTCTATTCATTAGAAGTTGAAGGTACTCCGCATTACTGTTTAGACTTCCCAAAGAACGCATGGATACGAGATTTTATTTACTTCATTGAAAAGGGCATCAAGGTTGAGACCATCCATGCGACTACCTGGCACAAAACCATAGCTAGAGGATTTAGGGAAGTTCTTGAACGAAAAGTGCTAACCAATGACTATGATGGTTTGGATTTTTTGACTGATCTGATAGAACAGGCTAAGGGCATGAATGATTTTGAAACCTATGTCATCCAGCGGCAATTGGGCAGCCAGACCAAATCTTCTGTGGAGCATTTTTTTGGTTGAAAAAGTCTCGGCTTTTCTGCCAAGCTCGGTATAATGCCCTGGTAGACCTTATGACGATTGGAGTGTGAATTGTGGCGGAGAAAGAAATTGTGAAGTGTCCAAGAGAAGCTTTTTTCCAGAATTGCCGTGTGAATCGCTGATTCGCCTGGTTTGTGGTAATAATTGGAGACATTTGAATGGCAGGGACTTAGATGGTGCTTGGGGCATTGCCATTGTTCAGTCCATCATGGACGGATCCGGCATTAAGGTTCGAGATATAGCCTCTTATCTTAAAGTTCCAAAAGAGGAATTTTTAGATGCTCATCAGCGGCTGAGTCTTAATGGTTGCTTTTTGAATGGTGCCGCAGCTATCAAATCAGACCAGGGTTTGCGAGAGCGGGATGTGCTGGCTTGGGGCTATTATGCCGGTTATGCGTCTGGAGCGACCAGAAGATGATCAGCTTCTCCAGGATAAATCACTGGAGTTTGGGCTTGACGGAACCCTGTAATTGTTGATTAGACTAAGGAGAAGAATCGTTGTTGTGATTCAATATCCTACGCACTGTGATCTATTAAGTACCAGGGGATGCCACCCTAGTCCCTTGCTCTATTCGCCCAAAGGGCGAATGCTTCGCTACGCTAGAACCGTTTAATAGCACGTTCAGGTCTTCCTGGACTAAGCTCGCTTTGCATTGTCGAAGGGTTTTATTATGTGGGTTTTCAGTCCCAGCTTACCGCACCCGAAAACTGAACTGGAGTTTTGGCATAGTGGGGATAGGTGGTTCATCTGTCCTCACTATGCTGAAGCATCAGAGTGTTTCCTGAACCACAAAAAATGAGGATCGACTTTCTTTCCGCAAAAAAGATTTCGCTTGACATTCCCCTGATGATCGGTTAGTCTTAGGTGGTATGAATTTGGATGGTTTGTGTTCTAACAACGAGGAGACCATGAGATGAATAGAATTGTGTTGGCTGAAGGCGAAGCGACGGGACATGCTCACCGTGCGTGTGGATCTGCTCTGAAATTGGAGGACGGGGTTTTGTCTGCTCCTACTGGAGCTGATGTGGCTCATGAGGAGCATGGAAAAATCACTGTTCCCAATGGCGATTTTCGCAGGGGCATTGTGCAGGAATTTGATCAATTCCAGAAACAGGCTCGCCAGGTGGTAGACTGACCAACATGATAACTAAACTCACACCTGAGCAGGAAGCTGCTTTGCCCGAATATCGGGATAAGTGGCTCGAAATCGGTCTGTCCACAGAGCCGTGTGATTTCGAGGAGAGCAAGAAAGCAGCTATCTTGGCTTATCAGTTGGCTGGTCTGCAGCCACCTAAGAAGTTCTATCTGTTTGATTGCCCCATAAGTGCTGCTATAGGGGCTCAGCAGCTATCTCTGTCTAAGCTGGTATGTTATCAGGTAAGGGATCGGGTATGGGATCAGGTAAAGTCTCAGGCAGAGGATCAGGTATGGGATCAGGTAAATTCTCAGATATGGGTTCAGGTGAGGGATCAGATAAGTTCTCAGGTAAGGGATCAGGTATGGAATCAGATAAGGGATCAGATAGGTGATCAGGATCAGATAAAGGACCAGGTATTTGGTTCTATGGATGCACATTGGCTGGCATTCTATGATTTCTCCCATCAAGAACTGAGCATTGACGCTAGTTCTGCATTGAAAGCTCTTCAGGACTTAGCTCGGCATTGTGGTTGGTGGGCACCCTACAAAGAAGCAGTCATCTTTCAACACCGTCCAGAAATCATATCGATGGAGAATGGGTTATTGCACAAGGATGGTGATGGACCCGCAATTCGCTATAGGGGTGGTTTGGTGGCTGTTTGGGCCTTGCATGGAGTCCGTGTTCCACAGTGGCTAGCAGAGACATCTGCTGAGGAGATAGATCCACAGAAGCTGCTGAAAATAGACAATGCACAGGTCAGAGCTGAGTTCGTTAGAAAGGTTGGGATAGAGAGAATTTGCTATTCCTTGAGGGCTAAGACTCTGGATAGCCAGGTTATAGAGATAGGCGGACAACAGCATGCCTATGAATTGTTGGGACTGCCCATAGATGGAGAACTCTATCATTATCTGAAGATGCAGAATCCTAGTGTTCCAGAGCTATGGCATGTTGAGGGAGTTCCCCAGGAATGTTCCACCGTCTATGCTGCTTTGAATTTTAGGAATGGCTTGACGGAAGAAGACATAGACGAGGAGGATGGAGCAGAGTGGTATCAACAGGGAGATCTGATATTGCGTCCTGCTAAGGCAACTAAGTTCAAGAGATTCCCCAAGGTTTTGACCTGAAATCCTCCCAATGAATAGGCATGAATGATAGACCTGTTCTCCTGCATGATTATCTTTTCCGTGATGAATTCAAAGTTCGAGGCGGAGCCCTATCCGATCACTGGACGGTTCCTCTTGGTGAATTCAGCATGGATTCCGAGAAATATCTTCAAGTCGTTCAACCAGGAGAATTGGTCTATAACGGCACCTCTCTTGATGATTTGAAGATTGCTTTCGAGTCAGACAATGCCAATTTTGCCATCGTTCTGCGGTTCTTCGCCCGTGAAGATATGAAGTTTGAAATTCGAGGGAGGAGAGAAGAGGACAATAGCTATACCGCTCTTTCGGTTGATTTTGAAACCAATGTCGTCTCGCTGTCTGAGGTCCCTCTTGGCTCTGGAGGCGTAATACTCGATAGTACTACCCACAATCTCAAAACTGATGGAATTCGATACTACAGCATTGAACTGTGGATGCACGAAACAGACATTAGAGGCTTTATCAATGGAGCACAAATCGTCTCTGCTACTAGCAGTGCCAACTTAACTGAAATGGGCTTCTCTCTGTGGGTGCCCGAAGTCTATCTCGACGACCCACCCATATTCAACGCCATGGTGGTTCATGAACTGATAGAGCAAAATCCCCGACTTTTAGATGGTGATGCCAGCAATTTGCATGTCCTTTTCCGGGATCTAATGAGAGACCAAATTGACGATTGGGCCGAGGACAACAGGTGGCCAGATTTCGTGAAAGCCAGAAGGCATTGGCATCTGAGCCGCAACATCGGTTATCTCAATGACACTTGGCGAGACCTCGGGTATCCCTTCTATCAGCCTCGATCTGAGAGTTTCTATGATTGACTTTTTTCTTTCCCGCCGTATAATCTAGCCAAAAGGAAAAGACCGTGCAAAACATTTGGTTCACAGCAGATACTCATTTTAACCATTTTAATATCATCAAATATAATCAAAGACCGTTCGAATCTGCGGAAGAAATGAATAAGACTCTAATTGATAATATCAATGCCGTAGTTCAGTCTGGAGATATTCTCTATCATCTGGGTGATTTCTCGTTCGGGCCACGAAACAAGTCGAACAATGCCCAACATTATCTGGATCAGATCAACTGCAAGAACATCATTCTAATTACAGGCAACCATGATCCGCATTATTCCAATGGAACAGCCAGACCTGAGTTTGCGGCTCTCTTCTCTGGCGGGGTCTATTCTCAGCTCCGTATCAAAGTCATGATCAGCGGAGAGAAACAAGAAATCGTCTTGAACCATTATGCTATGCGAGTTTGGAACAAGTCTCATTATGGTGCCTGGCATCTTTTCGGTCATTCCCACGGAACACTTTCCGATGATCCAAATTCCTTATCGCTTGACGTAGGTATGGATGCCCATAATTATCAACCGGTAAGCCTTAGTCAGGTGGCCGAAATCATGGAAACAAAGAATTTTATTCCAATTGATCACCACGGCCATTGACACCAGGTTGGTATTCTGCTATACTTCTACCCATGCAGGTATTAACCGTTATTGATATGCAAAGTGTTTTCCTGAAGCGAAGGGATGTGCGGCGGTGTATACCCCCAATCAAAAAACTCATCCATGAATTCCAGGCTCTAGAGTGGCCGATCCTGCTCGTGGAAATGGCAGGCTGCGGAAGAACCGTCCCTTGGATAAGAAAACAGATGCATCCATGGACCAGGAAAAGCGGTCTCAATGGCAGTTTCGGCATTATTAAGAGGTGCAAGAGAGAAAAGTGGCCTCTGGACTTTGTTGTGTGCGGCGTATACCGTGATGCCTGTGTTCGACGCACAGCTCTTGGGTTAACGGATAACGGAGATGTGACTGTGATCACGGATGCTACTCGTCCCTGCAATCCATCCTCCAAAACAGCTTGGACGAAGAATATCGCCAACATCAAGCTAACCACATTAAAGCACTTTTTGAACCATATCTAGCTTCAAGAATAGTCGCCGCCTTGTATAATAAACCATGGAGAAGCTTCAATATAGAATCCAGGGGTCTATCTATGGACATCTTGTAGGCGATACCCGTGGCCATCGGCAAGAATTTGTGGATCAATATCCAGGCGTTTTCACGGATAGGGGATCCATGCTGCTATGTACCATTAGCAGCATCAACGAGATGGATGGCATTGATGCCGAAGATATCATGGAAAAGTTCCGGGACTTTTATGTGGCTGGATATATGACGCCTGAAGGAGAATGCTTCCAGATTTCTGAGGCCGTTAGTCAGGCTATCAAGAACTATTCCATTGGTATGCCCCCGGATCGATGTGGCGTTAAAGACAACGCAGCCTTGGACAATAACGCTCTGGCTCGTATATTGCCCATTGCCTTATATTGTGCTAGCTCGTCCACTGAAGAAATCGTTCGTCAGGCTCACGAAGTCACAGCTATCACTCATAATAGTCCAACTTCCCAGGTTTGTTCTGCATTATATGCATTATTGGTGCGGTCATTAGTATCGCAAAAGGGAGAAAAAGCATTTGATATCTTGGAAGAGCATTACAAAAGCAACAATATGGACAGTTATGCTTATACCTTGAGCAATGTCAAGAAATGGGTATCACAAGGCGAAGCAAAGGGGTCTTCCTTTGTAATCGACACATTTTGGAGTGCCTGGCAGTGTTATGCCAAACATCAGACCGAATTCCAACATTGCATGACGGCTTGTTTCAGGTTTGGTCAGAATGGTGGGGCATTGGGGTGTTTGGCAGGTGGTCTGTCGGGACTGACCTTGGGTATTAATGAGATACCCGAATCATGGATGAGGGAACTCAAATTGGATGAAAGTGCAGCAGGTGAAATCAGCCGTTTTGCTCAGAAAGTTGTACAGCAAATTTATTAGCGTTCTATCTGGTGGTATTTCTTTTTTGGGCAAAAAGACATGATCAAGTTCTATATGCCTCGCCAAGCTTATGGATGCTTCTCTAATTTTTCTCGCCATGAAATCGAAATGGATGGCAAAATCTGGAAAACCAGCGAACATTATTATCAGGCCCAGAAAACCACAGATCCCACAATCCGAGAAATAGTTCGGAACTGCCCCACTCCCAAAGAAGCAGCTCAATTTGGAAGAAGTCTCCCGATGCGAGAAGATTGGGATGAGATCAAATACGACATAATGAGAACAATCATAACAGCTAAAGTGTATCAACATCCTAACATCAAAGAGCTATTGTTGTCAACTGGGGAGGAAGAATTAGTCGAAAATAGCCCCAAAGACTATATCTGGGGATGTGGACGAGACGGATCGGGCTGCAACGAGCTTGGAAAGATTTTTATGGAAGTCCGGGCAGCATTCAAAGAGCCCCAAGAGTGGATTGGAGATGTTTTTAATGAATTGCGAAAAGATTTGAATCTCGATGAATGGCCATAGAGGATAATAATATCCCAATCGTGTATAATGGTATGACTTATTTTTTTGTGAGGTGAAGTATGAAAGGCATAGTAAAATTCTTTCGAAAGGATCATGGATATGGATTCATCACGCCCGACGATAATAGTAGTGATGTATTTGTGCATTACACCGATATAGACGGTGGTGAATCATTCAAGACTCTACTTGACGGGCAGCACGTGGAGTTTGATGTGCAGGAAGGCCATAAAGGCCTAAAAGCCAAAAACGTGAAAGTAGTTCCGTTGGAGCCCGAGTCGTGATCCGTATTACGCCCAAATATGGCGAACCTATTGCTGTTACACTCAGAAGATTCAAGAAGATCTGCGAGCGGGAAGGCATCATCAAAGAAGTGAAAAAACACTCTTACTTCGAGACAAAAAATCAGATCCGACGCCGCAAAAGGCTAAAAGCCATTCGAAAGTCCCAAGTGGAAAATGCAGACGATTCTCAATTTGGTCGAAGCCAAAGCAGCAGTGCTCCGCCACGCCCTCAAAAGCGTTGGTAAAACCATCTCCACTGTCGAGTCGTTTACTGGTGGAACATTAGCTCTTCTCATGAACGCTAATGATTGCTGCAATTGCAGCTTCATACTCAATCCTAAGTGCTACGATGTACTTTCTATCACTCCAGCCATTCTACGATCCGGCTCCGAGAAAACCGCTTCTATTTTGGCCTATAACTGCTTGCAAAAGGCAGGATCAGACTGGTCTATAGCTATAATAAAAACCGGGGAGAAAATAATAATTGCCATAGGAAGTCGAGAAAGTGTGACTGTGCATCCCGTCCTATATACAGATCAAGACGTTTCTTATCAAACATGTTCAGCTGCTATCTTTTTCTTGCTGCAAAGAATTCGGCGAAGCCATCCCGAACTGGCGGTGCGGTAAACATCCAATTCTCCAGACTGGACCATGCCTTGAACAATAGCAACAGCATCGTTTTGAGTCATAGCCGGATTAATATCCTGTTCCTCTCTAATTCGCTCCTTGACAATCTCGATATATCCCGTGAGTCCCATAGGTGGTTTGGCGGGCAGCCCTACAACACTCATGATTTCTGTTCCATTCAACAAATCTTGAGCTGGTGCCTGATTGCCCCAGTCATCTGCATTTGGAGCCAATTCATAGAGCCTATCCAGACCTTGCTGGTAGGGCTCCATACGACTCTCATCTGGTGAATCCGTCTTACTCATGGCATCCGCCATGGCATGGATATACTGAAATACCCAGGAAGGGTTCTGTCGAATATACCTTCTCAACTGTGGATCTTTAGCCGTGAACTGAAGAGTCGTCTCATCAACATGTCCGTGGGGACGCATATGGGAAGAAATCAAATCATGAACCGTCGAATACTCTTCATCACTGAGTTTCAATGCTTTGGCAAATGATTTCCATACATCGGATCCAGATTGCTCATGGGTTAGTCTTTCTGGATTGCTAGGGTCGCCAAAATATCCTCTATCACCACCTGGCTTTTGGTAGTGAGTGCGAGGATCCAGTTTGCCCAAATCATGCCCGAGGGCAGCAAAATTGATCATCATTCGCTGCTTATCATCAAGGCCGAACTTTTTGGACAATTGGTTAGCATTGCCTAGTACTTCCAGGGCGTGGTCAATGACTGTCAAAGCATGGTGCTGAGTTTGTTGATCCATATTCAGCGGATGAAAAGATTCCGGCAGGTTAAGTAAGCCGCCCAACAAACCTGTCTCGTACATGATCTTCAGGGCTTTTTCCGGCTGATTGCCTATCATAATCTTTCGCATTTCATCCGCAGTGCGTTCTACTACGATGCCTTGCGGGTCATCTGGATTGATGATCTTGCGTGTGATTTGATGCTGGACCGAGGGATCATGTAGTGCCTCCATTACTTCAGGAGCAATCTCGGATCCCTCATAGCGGCTATAGAACCTTAGGATACGCAATAAACGTAAGGGGTCATCCCGAAAAGTCTTAATAGGATCCAGCGGTGTTCTCAAGGTGAGTGTTTTTAGGTCTTGCAGGCCTTTGCCAGTGAAATCTTCTACTTGTTGGGTATTGATATTGTAGAATAAGGCGTTCAACGTCAAATCTCTTCTAGCGGCATCGCCTTCTGGTGTAGCAGCTTCAACGCTAATTGGATTGCGATTTCCTTCTTCGTAAATTTCATTTCCGCGCAAATTGAGAATTTCAATATCCTGACCGAAAATACTCAAGAAGGAGACCGCTAAATTCTTGATTTGTTCTGGTCTTTCTTCGGTTGTCTTGACAGCTCCAATAACCCTTTGATCACGATAACGAGGATCTTCCGCAGCAAATTTCTTCATAGCTTCGGCAAATTCAATGCCTGTCATGTTATCAATGGTGATGTCGATATCGTTGGACGGGATGCCTAGCAGCTGGTCCCTCACCCACCCGCCAGCGACTCGTGCTGTGGGTTGAGAAGACATGGCTTTTGACGCAGCACGGATGAAATCGAAGATATGCATAGCATTATCTTCTCGTATTGTAGTATTTGCGATTTTATATAGTTGCGTTAACCAATTATTCGAATTCATAATAGTCATTTCTATAGGCCGCTGAGGACTTGGCATCATAAAGGGCATTAACAATTGATTTGGATCAATACGAGTACCATATTCCCTTAACTCATCATGGCTTTTAAGACTGGTAGCAAAGTAATTGTTATCTTTTCTATCAATTTTTTGCGGAATAAGATAAATCTCGGAAGCCACAACAGAACCTTCATGTGCCATGTTCTGAAAATTCTGAATAGCCTCCCGCTGATGCTCGTCATTCAATGCCGCAGCAATATTTTTAGCCAAATGCATACTTTCATCATACTCATATCGCCCTTCAATATCCGGTACTACACCCTGCTCTTTCAAATACTCGTCCTCTATGTCTTCATCCCCAGCAAAACCATATTCCTGTTTATATCGAAAATAATCTAATACCAATCGTTGATTACTTTTTCCGCTATCACCCATATCATCAAGACGTAAGTCGTCTACCGCCATATTAAATATTTCTTGTATCATTTTGGGAGATGGATACCAATCAGTTTCAAGAAATGAATTACCATTAAGCAATTGGTGAATTAAATCTTCATCCACATGAACGTATCCCAAACTCTCAGGACGAATCACCAAAACAACCGGATGGGTACCACGGTATTGTTCGGATCTCTCCAGGGCATGTTTAGCTGCTTTGCCGGGATTAGACGTTAAATATACGGAAGTGGGGATTGATGACAAACCTCCATGATATGACGTTTCTCCCGTCTCGCTTCTGGGCCTTAAAACCATTTCTTGTAATAACCCATAAGCAGTTAAGGAATCAGTGCCATGATACCAAAGCACGGGGGATAAATGGGTCGCTGGTATTTGCCCTATCTTCTGCAACCAATTCATCGTATCCCCACAGGATGCTTATTAAACGTATAATACTTCCCACGCATCCTAAAATCAAACCTCTTGCCAGTCGTATCTACTACATTTTGCATCTCCTCAGGTGTGATTTCAATATATACTCCCAAATCAATCAGGAATTTTCTAATCACAATAATCCATTTGCGCGGAATGCCTCATTATCCAAAATATCATTCACAGTCAAGTACAACAAGGCGAATGGTGTATCACTATGCTGAATCGTAGCAGACCCATCCTGAATACTTTCCACCCAAGCCTGCAAACGATATCCAATCTCATCCGCTAAGTCCTGAGGAAAATAAGATGGAACCATGGATAGCGTTTGTGAAACCAGCGACATCGGATCCACTGGTGGACCTGGTTGGTGCTTATGAGGCGAATATTGAGAGATCTTCTGTAGCCAATTCATGGCCTCTCCGATCTTAGAATGTCCTCTACCGTGGGATTATAATCATAACTTCCAACCATCTTTTCTAGTATCTCCCGAGGAACTACCTTGCCAATGTCTTTCCTGTCTTTTTGTCCCTGCACCTGCTCCAGGAAATCAACATTCCATTTGCCTTCTGGCGTTTTCAAATCCGGATGCCAATCTGGCTCAATAAACTTCACTTCATAGCCATACTGCTGAGCCATTAAAATGTATGGTTTCATCTCAGAAAACATGCTATTGGTATTGTCGACTATTACTACTGGCTCTCCACCCTGCATGGCCTCATCCACTCTGGTCTGGTTCCAAAAATGAGCTTCGCCAATGTAATCTGGATCGAAATTATATTTCCCGCCTTGCATCCAAAAATCATCAGTAGTAAAGACAGGAGCATTAAACTTGTCACGAATCTTTTCTACCATTGTACTCTTGCCAGACCCACTAGGACCCCGAGCAATGATCAACAACTTCTGTTTCATTTGAGATATTTTCTGTAACCAATTCATCTATTTTGGGGATAGAGCTATCCACTCCTCAAGATCAAAATCCCGTTCTCGGTCTTTCGGATTGTCAATCGGCTCAAAAGTTAATCCTTGATCTCTTAGCCGACTATATAATTTTTGTTGCATAAATTTAGCTCCATGTAGTTCCATAAGTATCATCTTCGAAATTAATATTTTAATATATTCGATTTCCGGTGAAGGCGTAGGCAATCCTTCTAAAGTTGATTGTATCTCTGAGATCCATATGGTCTCATTCTCACTTAGTGTACCCTTAAAGTTTGCATTGTTGTTTAGTTGTTTTTTAAGACGCTGAATCTTCTCATTGATGTATACGGGATCTCGATAGTCTTTAGAGTATTCTCGTAATATGTCTCCGGCGGCCTCTATTAAATACGCAATTATTGCACCGACAGATGTTTCTGCTCGTCCACGTAATGGATTGTGCTCTAAATTCTTATCCCAGTAATCCCGAGCCAACTCAAATTCGGGCCTCGTCCACTTAGCGATTTTCTGCAACCAACTCATCCAACTTCCTCGCTATCCGATCCATAGATCTTTTGCATTTCAGCAACCATGCTTGGATCAATAATACAAGATAATGTCTCCTTAAATGTAAGAACACGAGCCAGCATTCCAACTCCTTCCTGTATAGCACGAGTTGCCCAATGATAGCCATCTATTAGTATAACCCCCAATTGACCCGGTGCAAATGCCACCGTAGCCAACAACAAAGGCTTCGACAAATCCGCCATCATCGCATGTTCGGTATCTACACGAATCATACCAAACCGAACAGCCTGTACATCCTCAGGAGACATCTGAACTGGTTCACGCCCCTCCACAATAGCATTACCTTTGTCGGCATCGAAGCCATATGACAAATATTGGAAGTATTCGGGCATTGCTATCTTCTTTAACCAATTCACCCTAAGTCTCCCTGAAATACTTTCTGAAACGCAGGATTAAAAATCACAATCTCCTGAGTGGGACACTCTCCAATGAAAATGTCGTTAGGATTATTCGTTCCTTTGAATATAACCACATCGAACTTCCCAAACTTCTGAGTGGCTATTTTGCCCACCCACTGGTAAAATTCTTCTGCTTTGTCAGGGTAAGTTAGGGCAACATGGGTGGTAGCCTCCATTATAGAGTCGTATGGGCTCCATTCAGCTCGGTCTAAGAGTCGTCCCAGTTCCACCTTGAATTTTAGGTCTGTGTCACTCCTATAGTTAATACCTATCTTAAGCATAGACCGAACAATAATATCACGAATTGCACTCTCTGCCTTTTTTGGCGAAAGTCGCTTGATCTTACAATCTTTTGGGATTCGGACATCATAAACATTTTTACCAAACATCCCCGCAAATTCAGGCTTGTCCGTGACATACATGGCGTTACCCAATGGATTATAATGTGTCTCACCCTTCGCTGCTTGAGATGGATCATACTGATCAAACGGCGGACTGTCCGTACCGTGATACCATTCGTAATAGCCCGTAGCTATTTTCTGAAACCAATTCACGTTTCTACTTCCTCCAGCCGATCGTAATAATCCGAATATTCCTTCAGATGAGCCCAAGCAATCTTGCCCGTCATCAACGGATCGCCATGAGTCACATTCGTCTCCGAATCCTGCAATCCGTGCTCCAATTCCACTTCTAGCCCCTTGCGAAATTGCTCGACGTTGAACGGAGAAGAATTCCAGTCGATGCCGATCTTAGATCCCACCTCCTTGGCTTCGGCAGGAGTAAATTTGGTTTTAATGGAAGAACTATAAACGTGTAACATTAGTCTGGTACCTCTGTGGATAACTGATCATCTTTATCAATAACAACCAAAGCCGGAAAAGAAGAAACCCCCAACAAACCTAACGCCACCAAACGATGACCTCCCTCCAATATATATGGCCCCTCCCCAGAAGTTTTAGCATCCATAACCACAATCAGAGGCATAATTTCTCCCGATTGTCTTATCTCTTCAGCTAATGCCCAACAATGATCACGATCATTACGAGCATAAAAATTGTGCTTTATCTCAGTATTGAAATCAGATACAGGAATCTCACGAATACCATCGAGAATTTCCCAGTCATAAAAAGAAGCACTGATAGACGATATGTTATCTATATCCTCCAAAACTGTCAAACCACTCACCGTAGAACCCGCCAAGGGGTATTGGATATCCATACCGGGGAATTCCAATTGTTGAGTTAATTTGCTCAACCAATTCACAACAAACCCCCTCGTATTCGAGTCCTAGCAGGAACTAATGCCATAGATTCCTCTTCCGAACCCTTAAACTCTTCTTCTGAATATGGCCATTCGGGGAATAGATCTGGCTCATCAGGCGGATCATTACGATTATCATCATCATCGCCATGATGCTTGCTGTCAATCAGTCTATACGTTATTTCTACAATGTTTTGAGGTATCTGACGCAAATCATCCGGAGAAAAATCAGTCCAGTGATTGATCATATCTCCTGTATTATTTCGCTTAATCTTGAAATTGACTGGAACAACTGGTCCGTGAGTCGGAAAATCCACCAGGCCAGATGGAGGCGGAACGTAAAGCATGAGAGTATATAAATTACTGCGGAAGAATAAATAATCTTCGCTTGGAAGTGTTGTTGGCTCAAAACGTTCAAATTCTCCTGCTGGATGATCATTCCCATATGCACGAAATGCATATTCAATCATTTGAGGAAGTTCTTCTCTTCCCCAATCCTGAGCTATTTTCTGCAGCCAATTCATGATCCGTAATATACCTTATGTAACCAATTTTCCGAAGTCTTCTTAACCTCAGCAGGCACCGCATCCCATAATGCCCCTAGCTCCCTAAACAAATTCCCAGCTTCAGGATTGCCTTGGTTAAGGTCAGGATGGAATCGATGAGCCAATGTCCGATATGCCTTCACGGGATTAGCCCTAATTGTCGCCTCATCCAAACCATGCTGAACAGCAAATTGAACAAATGGATCAAGACCACGAGACAAAACGGAAGCAGGAGATTCGCTACTCCCAACACCCTCCTCACCACTATAGAATCGTGCCCATTGATCCGCTGCCGATCCAGCTGGTTGAATGCCAATTACTTCACGCAAAAGCTGCTTGGCCAAATCATCGAGATAATCATACAATTCCCCGACATCTATAGTAGCTCCATGTCGCTGCAATGTATCATGAAACGATCGAATGCTAGATCCAATTTGGCCATATCCCGCCCCGAACCCAATATTTCCAGCTTTATGACGATGCATCAAGTACGCAACAACACTATAAAGATAATTGGGGCTCTTGGATAATTTTCCCCAACCATAAGAATCGTCTACAATCTTACGTGAATCCAAAAGAATTTCAATGCTCTCTTGTGGCTGCATACCAGGAACATTTCTACGACGCCGCCGACTGGGACGTATATATCCATGTTCCATCAATTTTTGACGGAAAAATTTAGGATCTGTGACCCGCCCCTCAATAATTGGAAGAATTTCCTGAAACTGGCCAGCCGCTTCCTCTTGCTCGACCTCGGAAAAATGGAAGGATTTCAAATAATCCGCATAGCCCTTCTTGGCACGCTCCATAACTTCCGGTTCATTAATACGACCCTCTAACCATTGATTGAACTGCTCAATCGAATGTATATTAGGTGGAACATCCCCAAGATAATATATGGTCTTGGGACGAGGAGCTTGTGGATGATCTAAAGCTGTCTCTCCATACCAATTCTCACCTTTTGTATAAGCGAAAAACTTAACTGGATAATCACCTTCATATCCAGGCTCCTCCAAATGAATACTCTTTTCAATCTTTTTGTCATGATCAAATTGCTTCAGGTATTCGGTCAGTTCTGGCTCACGACCAGATAGCTCAAGGTAATGCTTGAGACCATTGTACATTTTGGATTTCGGTCCAGCTGCAAAACGAGTCCGGATCAATTCAGGAATAGCACCAGCAATCTCACCTTCATCATAACTCCCCCAATCACTTGGAGAAGGTTTTGCCAGGCGTCCAATAAGTTTGTCCTTCCAAGCAATATCATAAACATAACTTGGAATTCGACGGCGGCCTTTCCTGAACCAGCGATTAAGAGAAACCTTGACTTCAAGCTGCTGGCCTTCTACTTCTACGGGAACCATGGTCTCATAGATGGATTTCTTGATGGGGAAACCATACCACCTGGATTTGGGCTCTGTTTCCTCCCAAGATTGATCTGTCACACTTGTAGCAGTAGGCTCAGCAGGGACTTCCGGAACTACACCCGAAACGTCAGGAACAGCTGCCATTTTCATAAACCAATTTCGGCGGAAGGAAGAACTGGTTTTGGCGTGGTTCCAAATTGCCTGATAATCATTATAATCCATTTGGGCTAATTCTCTCAGCTTAGGATCAGCAGTCGAATCATTGATTAATTCGTAATCACGAGCATTATGACGCCTAAAATAATCATCAAAATTCATGCCCTGAGATTTGAAGTACTCCATTTCGGTCATATGGGTAAAACGTTCATGATCTGATGTTATATATTCGTCCTTATCAGGAGCAGATACCTCTGGTAAATCAATCTGAGCCTGCTCCTCAGGAGATAATTGATTCCATACCACATGAGCTACTTCGTGAATAATAGCAGCTTCATTGCCTTCCAAAATAATGAAAAATGGGGCAGTTCCTATTCTCTTATAGAGATCATAAATCTGAAGATCCCGATTGATTTCTGGATGCATTGAACGATACTGTTGCAATCGCTCTTGAGAGTGCCCCGCAAGCTGAGATTGTATATGGGCTATGTCTTTTTCTTTTACCAAATAACCATAACCAGTGAGACTAAATTCATTCCACTCATCAGAAGTCAAATCAATGACAGGAATATCAGCAAAGGAGTTCACCATTTGAGGAAACTTATAGCTCAAATAAGCGAATGCATTAGAATGAGTTGATAAAGGATTTATCTTCACCTTCGACTCTCCAAATTCTGATTATACCTTTGAACTTTTTGACTCAAATAGCCCCGAAGTCCTTCTAAAAACTCCTTGACATCTCTTTGCGGATCTGATACAATGCCCGCATGAATGATTTCGGGCTTAGAAAATTGGTTTTGTTCAACGATTTGTCAAATAGGCAGAACAGGAAGGATCCGCTAACAAAGCAGAAAAGTATGAACAAAGATTTCAAGATGAGGGCATTCTAGTTGGTTCTTTGGCGATTAACTAATTGAGCGGTCTTCTTGCTCTGTCCTCGGTTTTCTTTTTCCTGCAGTTTCTTATTTTTCCGCGGAAAAGAAGAAATCATCACTTCTGAACCGTCCCTAATGATCGGAGAATGAACAATGCAGCTAAGCCCTAACATCGGAAACAAATGTCGAGATTGCAGGTCTGTACTCACCGTCCAGAACGCAATTGAGAAGAAATCACGGCCAGATATCTGCGATAGTTGCTGGGAAGCCAGGACGGAGGCTGTGAAAACGCCCGAAGGAATAATAGCATATCAGGAGACATTGCGGCAGCGGCGGGGCAAAACCAAGTAACCAATTCATCCTAGAACTCCGCCTTGCAGTGCTCACATAACCGACCACGAGGACCGCTCAGTAATCTACACTCAGGACACTCACTCTCCTTCATAGGAGATAAAACCGGCTCTGATGTCAATTGACTGTAATATACAGAAACACGATCACCATTCTCAAATTCCACCAATGCTTTGCCACCACCCAAATTCTCAATAATACGACATTGAGTCCGACCCTTGTAATATGCTGATGCTTTCTGCAACCAATTCATGATTAACCCATCAACTCCCGCAACCGAACAATAATCTGTCCTATCTCCGGCTCACCTTGATACTCCGACAAACCATTAATCGCTTCCTGTATCCGAATCTGACGAGTGTTCCGGTCCATCTCCAGACGACCCTCCTCTGGCATCAACCAGTCCTCAAAACCAGCTGCTTTTGATCGTATCTCTTGCATGAATACCTCCTATATAGCAACTTTCCGCGGAAGAAAGTAAAATCTTATTTCCCTACCCTACTCTATCTATGCCCCAAACGTTTCGCCCGCAGCTGACGAACACTCAACTTCCTTGCTTCCTTCAATCTAGCCTGGGCTCTGGCTTTGCGGGCCTGAGTAGCTGCTGACTGTCTGTTGCAATTGCACATTCTCTGTCCTTACGAAGACATTTCGTCCATTGATATTGATTCTAAATACTTCGTGATCCTTTCTTGTTGATAGAAACCAACAACAAGAATACAAAACCAATAATTTATTTCTTCTTCCGCCGAATTTTGTGTATAATGTTCTCATAAGGAGAACTGTGCTATGACTACTAACCACATACTGCTCAATCCATCATCTGAAGAAGTTCCTGATGTTGATCTTATCTCTGCTTGCTTTACGAATCCTGAACGAAAGAGCTACGTCCAAGACATAAGAAGACACTATAGGCAGAAGCCTTATCAGAAAAATGTATTTGAGCCTATTGAACTTAAACTTCAAGACGATGAGGAATTCTGGATGCAACTCGTAGAACGTCAACCTGGTAAGCGTGTCTATTTTGAAGGTTGCGTGTTTTCTCCTCCATGGGAAACCCAATGACCCGTCACTGAATCTGAATCCTTGCAATTTCGAAAGCCAGGCGATCCCATATCTCCACCCAAAGATCCCGTCCTTTTAGCCGCTGAAATAGATAGTCGCTATGAAGACATACTTGTGGAAATCATCGACTATAATCCTCATAATGTTGGTAGTCATCTGCATAATATAAATGGTCTCGGACCGTGTATCACCACAATACCAGCCAAGGCCACTCCACGATTGGATTTGAGGGAGGATTATCGTAGACCCGCACGAAAACCTCTGATTGAACCCAAAGAATCTTTTATCTCCCGTTTTCGGGAGAAATTGGCTAAACTGCCAGCGGCTTGCCAAAAGATGATGAATCGTGATTTGCATGTGATTGAGACAGAAACCGAGGTTATCAATAGTAAACCTCATCAATTCCAAGGTAAACATTGGAATGAGAATACCACTATTGCCAGAAGAGAATTTGCACGTGACGGGTCACTCATGCAAATTAATCCTTCGGGTGGCGAAGGTGTTCCAGTAGCAGCTAGAACTGTTTTGCTTTGTCATCCCAATGAGAACTTTATGACTCTTAGGAAAGCTGTGCTGGCTAATCCAAATGTAGATATAGATTTCGAAATAATATAACAGATTTTTCTTCTCTTTCGCTAAAAGTGTATAATGAATAGAATACAGACCAAAACGGTATATTGTTATCGTGTGGTCATGAACTTGAAGCCCCATATCAGGCTGACTCGTCGCCAAGACCAATATGGGGCTTCTTGTGTAGGCTAACGTGAGATGGCTGCGGCGCGAAAGGTCGCATCATCCTTGTCGGGGGAGTTGCTTGGCGGCAACGTGCTTCAGTCGGATCGTTTGATTGCCCACACGGACCGATCGGCTTCGACCGTCGGTGAGATAAACCGGCTTGGCTGATACCTGCGTCGATAGGCCGAGACGATTGGCGATTGCGGCTGGCGACAAGGCAACGCGATGGCCAGTCCGTCGCCCGATGGCTTGAGCCACCACGTCCGGGTCCGGCGGAACCGTGATGCCGAGGCGTTTGTTGGTTCGAGGCACGTGGTACAGTCCATGGCCGATCCGCTGAAGGACGCCTTGTCGAACTAGGCGCGAAAGCGCCTGGTCCACGGCATCTCGCCCTGCGAGATCCAGAAAGTCCTTGGGGGTGACTACGGCTCCTGCCCCCTTGCGGCGAACACGTGCGAGAATCCTAGCTTTGGTCGTATCCATAAGATGACACCTCTTCTGTCAGGAAAGTATAGCATAAATCTGACAGAAGTCAATGGCCTATTCTCGCCGATTTTTGCATAACTCAATCTCCTAAAAGATACTGATTTATGTTCTTCCGCCGATTTCCAATACCTTCCTGCCAAATATAACGAATTTCCCTCTTCCGCCAAAATTGGTACCATACCACCAAGGAAGCCCTGAAATCTCAAAAATCATTATCCCTGCCACTTCTGGAGCCGTCATGGGTCCTCCTGACAGATAAAAACAATCCTTTTTCTTTCCTTGGAAAGTAGGGGGCATAAGTACACGCACGTGCTAGCAAATCTAGTAACGAGAAACTCTTCGGAGAGCCAATATGGGACCCAAAACTTCGAAGACGGGGGGTTAAGTATGTCCTACCCCCATAAATTTAATAATTTTCTCTTCACGCACTGATGTCAGATAGCAGCCAATTCTGCGACCCATCTATTCTGCAACCCACAAGAGAGTTCAATCGACAGCAGCTAAGGTTGCGACCCGTCCAGAGTGGTCGCCCCACTCACCCACTCTGGACGGGCCTGGTCAGGAGAGTATACGTCTCGGTCACATCACGCAGCAGCTACAGCCAAGGCCAGTTCATCGGTGATGATACTGTTGACACTTATGTCAGATAGCAGGTTCTTCAGATTTCTGTCGGATTTAATTTTTGCGCGGAAAATTGAATCCTTAGTCCCGGAGATTGTCATGGCTTGCATTCCGGGGACGACAGGACCGACAATACTACCCGTGTTTCTAGATCCAGCACGTGCTCGATGTCGCTTTCTTCTCCGCTGCCATAGCCGCATGTATCACAGCCGCCAGGACCGGAATACTCACATTCAACCGGCACGTCTTGCGGCATAGTTCTCAGCTTCTCGATTAGCTCGGCTACGGTCATTGGTCTATTCTCCCGCCAGGACCTCCATAACAGGCCCGCCGCAGCCGTTAGGGCACCAAGCCAGCCACGACCACGCACCGTCGCTCAGAGTCGCCTTCTCTTCACGCTTGCAATGCTTGCACGCCACAATTGGTGGGTCCAGCAGCTTCGACGCCTGACGGCTACGCCTGGAACGGTCGGGGGCATTGGTTGGCTTGCTCATGGTTTCGACTCCATAGGGTTTCGATCGTCTACCTAAGTATACCACATCTCCGATGGTTGTCAAGAACTATCTTCGGAAGATGTCAGATTTCTGTCGGATTTATTTCTGCGCGGTTTTCACTTTTCCTGAGTCTGATCGTCTAACTTTCGCCATACCATCGTCATTGGTGGCCTCCATGATTGTATGGTTGTTGGGTTGTCGATCATACGACCGACACGATTCTCGCAAGTACGGTCGTCAAGTCGTCACGGAGTTTCCGAGCATCAACGATGGTCATAATCTTGTTATCACCGGGCTCCCGTCCACCGTCGAAACAAACTTCGATGGAATCTTTGTCTGTACTGATTGTTGCCGTGACTTCGATGTCCTCCATTGTCACGCTCCTAGTACGCTTGGACTTTTCCAGTTCCCTATCGTTCTCGCAGTTCTGGCAAACATCGGTCAACAGTTGATTTACCTTCTGTCCGCATTCGGGACAGGTGAGGTCACGTTTGGATTGACCTTCTGCGTCGATGGTTCGGCCACACGGTTTCACATCATCTACCAGTTTCACATCATCGACGCCCAGACCTACGCCACCGGCAAGATAGTCAGCCCATGAGGCTGTTTCCTTTGGCCAGGGATGCCCCTTCAGTGGGCGAGCCCAGTATTGGATTTTGGCATCATCGGGCAGGTTTGTTGCGGGCTCCAGTTGTACCAACAACCCAACGGGGAGGATACATATTTCGCCGGGATTCCCGTGATGGGTTTCTTTCAGGGTTACGCCAGTCATCGTAGTGATTCTCCCGTTTTGTAGTGGCTTCGTTCGTCTACTGAAGCATACCACATTCCTCAGCAATTGTCAAGAGAATTTCCACGTTCTTTCACATTTTGCTGACTTGTCCGCCTTTGCCGGAGGCTGTGAGGTTGTATTCTCCGAAGGCATCAGCCGCATCGGTGAGTTTCGTCGCTGCGGGCTCTGTCCAGTCACCATCCCAGAATCCGGCTCCGTGGCGATTCCGAGTCAGCCAGAAATCATGTCCGGCTCTTACATCGCAGCTATGATCGACATTCGCCACGACGGCTACGTTATCATCGTTGATTAGCTCGACGTTCACCTCTTGGAATTGCTGACAATCCTTGACCATTTCCTTTAGGGTTTCGGGGTCGATGTCGGTGATGTCGTAATTCAGGTCGAGCGGTTCACCCCCTTGTTCGGGATTGGTTTCGTCTGTTTCTGTCCACAGAGCGGCTACCAGATATGCCGTAGTAAATTCGTCCATCGTCTTGACTCCCCAAGGGGTTTCCGTTTCTGAATGAAGTATACCACATGGTGTGGTCACATCGCAAACTCTTCGATGCGGCCGAGAATGTACTTCGGGTCTGTCACGAGCCCCAGATGATCGTCCTGGATATACCTTTTCTCACAAACGCAAAGCCCGGCGGCTTTCAGGTGATCCAAGACAGCCAATATGGCCACATGGTCATCCCAGGCAATTTTAGGTTTGATAGTCTCGTCCATGATCTCGACTCCGTGAGGGTTTTTGTTTCTACCTAGAGCATACCCCAAGGATCAGGACTTGTCAAGAACATTCTTGGGAATTCTGTCGGATTTAATTTCTGCGCGGAAAAGGGAAATTCGTCAGAGAAAGGAAGCACTTATGTCAGATAGCAGCTTTGGGAAAGCACTTATGTCAGATAGCAGACACCTCGGATGCGGGAGACACTATCTCATCTGCTGCAACCATTCCGATCGGGACTGGTGACTTTGATCTTCACGTTACTCGTCTTTCCTGTCAACGTCAACGCCGGCCTCACGATACGCGCTCATCGGTTGTGGCTTCCCTTCAAAGTCCAAGCTATTGACCTCGTTCTTGACCTCCGTGGCGTCGCAACGATATGCCAGCACCTCCGCAATTTCTCCCCCTGTAACCCTGACAAAATTGCCATTCAACTTTTCAGAAAAATCAAACTCATAGGCCACTTCCTCTATGATTCGTTTCCTGTCATTATCGGTTAGCGGTCTTTCAGAGACCACTTTGAGCTTCACCGATACTGTGATGGTCGCATAAGTCATTTCTCGATCCTCCCGTCTACTAGGTTTCGTCTCTACCTAGAGCATACCCCATGGATCAGGGCTTGTCAAGAACTTTCTGAGGATTTCTCTCTTTTGCGAGGGAAATGAAAATCCCTCAGTTTGCGGTGACGGCTCGCTGGAGAATGTTGGCAGCGAGCATCAAGAGCCCATGCCCACTCTCTCCCCGGCGAAGCCTCAGCCCAATCGACTCCACTGCTTCGGCAGTTTCCTCGAAGTCCGGGCAATCTGGGGCGACAAGGGCAATCAGGTTGCCCATAGCGTCGTTGAAACCGTTGACGATTTCGTCCATCGTCTCTTTGCTGATATGGTATTCTGGCATCGTTTTTCTCCTTCACATACAGTCTACCACATGATGGCGGTTTGTCAAGTGCTTTTTCGGATTCAGTCCCACCAGACCCGCAGCGTATCTGCTTCCTTCCAATCCACTTCATCGGCCAGCCAGTTGTCCTCCACGAACTTGCGGACTTGTCGTCGCAGGCCCGGACGTGCGTGCAGATAAACAGCCACGGAATACTCACGAGCGGGAGTCACTTCGATGCCCTGGTCAGGAAACTCTGCCAGCAAGTCTGCCAGCATGGTTGGCTGGAACTCATTGTAGTTTCCATCGATCTGGGCATAGGCTTCTGCTGCCTCAGCCAGCGGGATGCGATGCTCGCTTTTCCACTCAAGTTCTCGCTTGTTTTGCCCTGGAAAACGCTCTCCGTCCTCAAGCGGAGCCTCATGGTCCACTGCATCGGCATAGACTTGGGCAAACTTGGTCATAATAGTCGTGGTCATTTCGAGTCTCCGTCAGAACTTACGAGGATTCCTTCTCTGCTTTTTGCAGATCACGTTGAAACTGCTCCAGGGTTGCCAAAGAGGCAAGTCGGCAGTCGAGTATGACCGCCACTCCCTGCAACTCTCCCAGATCGTTCAGCTCGCCTCCCCTCCTGAGTTTTTTCTCGATGTCGCCCAGCAAAGACCGTAGGTCTCGGATTCGGGTGAGGCAATTTCGTGTGAGTTGGTCACATCTCTGTTCCAACATATCAGCAACAGTCGTAGACATTTCATTTCTCTCCGTTTGGTTTCGTCTGGTAGAGTATACCCCACGAATCGGTGCTTGTCAAGAACATTCTGGCGGGTTTCTCTTTTCCGCGGAAAGAGGGGAAAATCCTAGTCAAAAATCATATCCCTTATCCCTGTACTGATCCCTCCAGAATTCTGCGACCAGTCCACCTTCGGCGATGGCTTCTTTGACATACTCAATGCCAGCCTCAGTCAATTCTCCAAACAGCAGTCCAACTTTGGACCCGTCTGAGAGTTTCTGGGCATTAACGCAATTCTCATCGGAGGCACAATGTTGCGGGCAGTCGCTTGCCTCATCGTCGCCTGCAGGTTTGGGATAGTCATCGCTGTCATAGGAGGTTTCGTCGTCCGGGTCATCGGGAGCTTTGGCATGGTTGGGATACTCACCGCTTTGGATTTTTCCTCGGATCAGGTCCGCGCAGTCATCGCACCATAGGTCTGCCGCATAGATAGCTGCCATTTCGATTTCTCCGTCAGGGGTTTCTCGCTTCGTCTACTAGAGTCTACCACATCCCCCACGGTTGTCAAGTTCTTTCTGAGGGAAATTCACTTTTCCGCGGGAAATGAAAACCCGTCAGAAAATGGCACTTATGTCAGATAGCAGGATTGGTACGGGCTGCGGGGCGAGGCTCCATCTGAGCCCCGCCCCTGGTTGGGAGTTCAAGAAAGAATCCGATCAAGTCTTCCGGGGCATTTTCATCGCCATCAAAACCCAGAGCAACCAGCATAGCCTGGAAGTTGGCTCGTTCTAGGGCATCGGAGTCTCGATATCGTCCACAGCCTGAGCCAAAATAATCGTACCATGTTGCTCCGGCGTAGTTGGCGGGGTAAGTCCAGCGATTCAGGAATTCGGGGATATACATGGTTTCTCTCCTATGCTTTCAGTATACCACCAATTCGGTATTACGTCAAGAGAATTCTGGGGAATTTCTCTCTTTTGCGCGGAAAGAGAGAAATTATCCCCATTCAGCCTCGTCGTATTCCTTGGTATGCGTGGCAATATCATATGCCAGTTGCATCCGAAACCGCTCAAGCCGCTTATACAGGTCCATTTTGGGAACGTCACCTTCATTGCATTGATAGAGAAAACAACCCAATGATTTCAGGACTTGAGAAGGGGCAGCGGCTTCCGGCTCAAAGAAATAATCCGGTTGAAGCGTATCACTATCTCGATCCTCGTAGAGATAGTTAACCGCAGCAATACTCATATCCCGCATCCTTGCCCCTAAAACGTCCAATGCCACCGCTAGAATGGATTGGCGGGGTGAAGTAGATTGCAATCCACGCACCAGACTACAAAGAGGTCGATCGATGTCTGCATTGAGAGGATTATAGCCTATTCCTTCACCATTCAGGTCCATATCATCTCGCATAAAGGTCACGATGCGATTGATAGTCTTGTCTTCGACGACGAATGCTGACATGATATGGTTTCTCCCGGTTTTAGAGTCCCTGTCTCTCCTATACCTGAAGTATACCTCATAGATCAGAGCTTGTCAAGTGCATCTTGAGGGAATTTCTCACTTTTCCGAGGAAAAAGCCATCTACCAATCCCTATTCAACGCTTCGGTAAATACCTGGCAGTGATCCCAAAACCAGACCCCAGACCAACACAGAGCATCACCCCCCCAGACAGTAATTGTTGCCCCAGTGGCGGCAGATTGCTCCAGCCATAAATGATCCAATCCACGAAGCAGAAAACTGCAGCAATCACAAACAACAAATAGAACAACTTTACCGCAATCGATTGAGTCATCAACTCACCTTTCTACAGAGTTTGTTACGATCTCGTCACCTCACATAACATACCACATGGACCTCAAATGTCAAGAGCTTTCTGAGGGAATTTTTCCCTTTTCCGAGCAAAACAAGAACCGATAGTAAGACACTTATGTCAGATAGCAGGAACAACCACAAACGGCCTCCTCCTGCAAAACGCCTCACAATTTCGGGCTGTTGCAGGAGGTCCGAGTCAATTCTAAGCAGTTACAATGTCCCGCAAGAAATTCAACTCCGATTGAGTCATCCAAGCGAAAATCTGACGACAAATTCCCAAATCCCACCTATTCCGCTCACAAATCCTGGCCCTCGCCAACTCCACATTCAACTCCACCCGCACCTCCTCCACCGGCTCCGCAGTCAAATCCGCAACGTCCATCCGATGCAGCGTATCATCACCATACGCCACAGCCTCCAACGGATCATCCACAGGCTTGTCATCAACCACCACGAAGCCAGAGCCATTTCCCTCAATGAATGGACTGGCCTCAATCTCGATCAAGGTCGCTCGATTGATCGTCTGGTCAACTGTAGGAGGATTCTGGTTGGAGGTGAGGCAGTTATACGGCTTCTTCGTCGTCTGAGTGGCCATTTCGATATTCTCCCGTCTATAAGAACCTCGATTCACCTATGAAAGTATACTACACCACAACCACTTGTCAAGCCCAAAATCCAAAATCAGAAGAAGAAAATTCAGTGTGTGATAAATTGAAGCAGAACCAAACAAGCCACCGCAACAGCCGGGGGTCACAAGTTCCCGGCAGCTACGGTGACGAGCGAGAGAGAAACAACCTAGACTCGTGCTAAGCAACATTCCGAAACAACTATGCAATCAAAATCATATTGCTCAGCAGCGAATGGACGACCCTCAGTTTGAACAACATAGAAGTCAACCACATGGTTGATAGCTTTTCCCACAACAACGCCCGGATATTCCCGATCATCTCCCAGTTTGGAAATGATAACCTTCTCACCATTTGTCAACTGCAGTTTGTTCATCTGTTGGCATCCTTTATGCTAGAGACCACGAAACGTCACAAATCTAATTGGGTGGCAAGCGAGAGAGAGAAACAAGCAGCCTAGCGTTTGATCCAGCACTCCCTCGTCAGTACTCGATTAGGCTCGCAACGAATCCTCGATGTAATCTCAATAGGGAGCTCTACCAGACTGACATCATACTCTTCCCTGTCCCGACCACCCTTCTCAAAAAAATCCTCCTCGCCAATACCGGCTCCACCTTCATCGACCTCAAAAATCAGAACCTCATCCGTACCCTCGAAAATCTTGAGCATCACAGTTTCTCCAAAAAGACCACCACAGACCTCGAAAAACGCCCACTACAAAGTCTTCTCCAATTCGAGGAGCTTTCCCCATTCCTGTCGCAACTTGGCCAACTGCTTGGCCACCTCATCTATCGTCGCCTCCAACTCCAAAGCCTTGTTGTTGACCGCAGCTTGCTGGCCTCGCAACAGGAAATCGTCTTGACCCTGTTTCAGCCACTCATTGACCACCTTCGGCAGCGTCTCAAGCAACTTCTTTCTGGCTGCTCGACTGACATCCTCGGAGTCACGATCGCAGGCTGCATAGAGAGCATTCCGTTCAGGACCATCACCGTCTACGCCCTGATCGAGGACAAAATCAACGGCTGAGCCATATCGACGAAGATTCAGATTGACTCGCATCTTCACTCGATTAACACACAGTAACTCGTCACCAGTCGTATATAAATACAAACGATCACCAGTCGATATGATCTCTATTGGGCCAAAAGGCGTCTCAATCGTTGCCCTGGGGTGGTCTGCATACTCTCGCTCTGACATATCGTCTCTCTCCTATGCTCTAAGTCTACTCTACCACATGGACGGCAGAATGTCAAGTCCTTTGTAGAGGAATTCGGTGTTACGAGACGTAATCCCCATTCGGCTTGCAGATAGTCCACAACTCAGAATCGAGCGTATGGCTGAATTCCAAATAAAGCTCGTTCGCATCACCTGCATCCTCCGCCGCAGCCTGCCTGATCTGAGCATCGGTCGCATCATCAGGCACTTCGATCTTTCGAATCGACTTGTGGACTTCAGAAATCTCTACTGTGACCTTCATCGTTGTCTCCTAGTCCAAAGTCCAATTCTCGCCACCGCCCGCCGGTGGACTAGGCCGGGGGCGGTGGCACCCTGAAGGGAGACATATCGCAGTCTCAGCAATCTCGGTACTAAGAGGAGTATACCATAGAACGGTGGGAATGTCAAGAGGATTGGGGAGATTTTCTTCATTTCCGCCGGAAAAGAAGAAATCATCAGAAAATGGCACTTATGTCAGATAGCAGACATGGCGTCCGGCCGGAAACCGAATCAAGGAGGATAATCTATACCGCTTTAGCTCGCTGCTCAAGCAGTTCGATGAAGTTGATAGTATCTATGCGACTAAGTCGAGGAAGAACCCTGGCTACCAATAACATGGCTACCTCGTGAGAACTACCCAATAGCAAAGAATATGCCTCATCATCCTTGTCCTCAAGCAAACAATGATAAACCCGGTCAACCAATCGATCCATAGACCTAAGTGTCATACTTGATTTCCTCTCTTTTTCTTAGCAGAAAAAAGGAATGCCACTCGAAAAGCTGCAACAGCATAGCTGTTGCAGAAACGAGGTCTCGCCACCCCTCCGGCTTATTGCATGAAACTAACCAAGTTCGAGTTGGCGGATTGAAGAGCAAGAGCTAGCGTTTGGGGGTCTTGAGACTCAATAGCTTCGATGATGGCGATCTTGACTAAAGACCGGTTAGCTGTTGACAGTTTGGAGTAGTCCGCACAAAACGAAGCAGCTAATGCCTCAAAGAGAAGACACTCACAAGGAGTATGAGCTTTAGGCCCTTGTGAGAGCATGTCAAACTCCGCGTGAATTGTGGCTTTGTCTATGTTTGTTAGATCACTTCGAGCCATGATGGTAACTCCTTGTCTCCCAACTATACCATAGTTCGCTCAAATGTCAAGGGGAATCCATCAGAAAATGGCATCTGCCATATCACCGTTGAGCTTGTCAACCGTATATCCTCTTCGAGGCGGCATTGGCGAGTTCGACCCGTCACCTATCGGTCTCTTCCCATGCTTTCGCCAGGTCGTGGCAAAACAGTGCGGCTTGCTGCTGGATTTCTTCCACCTGCTCTAACGCTTTGCATACTGGGCATTGGGCTGCGGAGTATAGCACCTTGTCGTGGCCGTCACTACATACGGTCAGTTTCATCGTCTACCTCCTTTCTCCCCAAATGTACCACATCCTCACCCAAATGTCAACCCCCTCCTCCCTGCTGAATTCCCTTTCCGGCAGAAAATGAGAATCGTCAGAAAAGCACTTATGTCAGATAGTAGAATCAAAAGAAGATACAAATGGAAAACCTGCAACAGCATTATGCTGTTGCAGAAATCTACTTGCTCTGGACAATCGTCACCTGAAACTCAGAACCATCAGGAAACGATAAAACCAAACCTCGATTGACTATAGTCTCCTGAGTCAGAGCGTCTATAGTCAAAACACCAGCTTCCTCAAAAGTCCGAGTCTTGACCTGACAACCATCATCCATCTCTTTATCATTCAAAAAATTGCCAGCAATGTCACCAGCATCAATCTCAGGCCCCCTAGACCTATTATATGACATCGCCGCATCCATCAGATGCTCAATGGCAGACTCAACTCGTTTGGCATCCATCTCGTTGTTTCTCCTTCACTCCCAACTATACCACAGAACAAGGGGAATGTCAAGAGGGTTTGGGGATTCTTATTTTCCGCCGAAAAATAAGACCCAACAGGACTGTAGCAGACATCCAAAAAGAAAGAAGGCCACCAACCAATAACAAACTTCCCTATTGCTCATCAAACCCATTTTCCTCGTTGACTTCCGTCACAAGTCGATTCACGAAACAACTTACACGAGCCGCTTCAAGCCAAGTACGCTGACGATCAGCAGGATAACCAAAATGATCGCTGCGAATGCCACAAAGAGCCTCAATAACCTCATCCAGCTTCCCCTGAGCAGCACAAAAAGCATTGTTGGGATGAGAATGACTCCTGGCCTCCAATGAGTCGATCTTCAATTTCTTCGTCATGCTACTCCTCCGCTGACTCTCGGGCAAGAGCAATGACCACAGCCGACATCTCTGCCGAAATAGGCTGCTGACTGGTTGACCAATGAATGACCGTCTCAGGCTCATTCCGATCGCCATCAGGGTCATCAGCAATTCGATCGCCCATAGAACGCATCACAATCTGAGCAATTCGATCGCCCAAATGGTAAACATCCGTCACAAGACCTCTATTGGTCACAAGCTGCCTGTCAATACAAAGATAATGCTTGTCACAGCTATCAGACATTGGGTTCTCCTCTTTGGCTTCCGTTGAAATATCGGTATCCGTCACGTCTGCATCCTATCATAACTCAACCCAAATGTCAAGAACTCTGATGGATTTTCATTTTCCGCCGAAAAATAAGATACGATAGTAACACTTATGTCAGATAGCAGAACCCAATCCCGCTCCAAATAATCTCGATATCTCATCCTTCTTCGCTTGCCAACAATGTCGCATCGAGCCAATTCTTTACAATATAGTTGATAAAGTCCACATTGTGCCACAATATCTCAGAACCACAATGAGAACAACTATTATCACATAGAGTTGGCCCTGTCGTTTCAAAACAAAAACCACAATCCATACATATTCCAGGATAGGGGTCTTTCTCCGGTTGTATGAGATATTCTACAATATCATCCCCGGCATACTCATTCAGTCGTTGAATCACTAGTTCTCGGTCCATGTCACTCTCCTTTGCCCCCTTGGGCTTTCTCCACCGCATTGTAGTTGAATGTACCTGGCCTGGTATTGTAGCGTTCAGCCAGGTCGAAAAGCCTCTGAGAAAGTCTGCGATCGCAATATCTGTTGGTCTTTTCGATCACCCAGAGACAGAAGTAGGCGACTTTAGACGCTGCGATTAGCCAAAACATCCTTTGCTCTCCACTATAAAACGCTGAATCTCAGACCTTGCCAGCCAGATTCGCCAAATCATTGATCGCAGAAACCAGCAAACGTGAAAGAGAAGCCTCCAAGTCCAGAAAGGCTATACCATACTCAACTCTCAAACGACCCAAAGCATTAGTCGCCACTCGGAGAGCTTCCGTCTTCGACTTTTCAGGTGGCGTTACCTTAGTCCAATTGCTGCCATCCATATCAAAATCTCCTGTCTAAATCCTCTCTCTCATCCAACCCTAGAAGCATATCATACCACAAGCAATCTGAATTGTCAAGGGGCTTCAGAGGGTTTCTGTCGAATTCCCCTTTTCCGCGCAAAATCAAATCCGACAGGCACTTATGTCAGATAGCAGAACTCACCAACCCCTCCAGCTTACAGTACCACTTTACCTTAGCCATCATACCTTCCCAAGTGATTTTAACACCTCTCGGGCTTCCTCTTTACGAAGCGATGCCATGCCCGTATGAGTCGGATAATCCGGCTTGTCAATCTCCGCCATGAGATTAGCCAAAGCAGTGCGAAAAATATCACGCTCTGTACGCAGATGTTGGAGAGTCTCAATCACAAGGTCATAATCCGCCTCCTTCAAAACAGCTACAGAACCGATACTAGAATCCACCAAAGCATTCAAAGCACGGTCATAATCGGGTTCTGTTTTCATACAACCAATCTCCTTTTCTGTCTCTGTAATAACAGTATCAACCTCCTCAAAAGCCGCCATATCGTCAGCATTGCCGGGAACACGATACTCCAAAGCAGATCGAGCCGTCTTGCAGGCAGCTAGCAAACGATTTCTCTGCGTTCGTAACTTCGTCAAAACCCGCTCATACTCCCGTCTCTTT
>SDBV01001092.1_pt1 | contig 40219 bp, 33 predicted proteins | sample 2277081 | NCBI WGS metagenome assembly SDBV01 (sample SAMN10402039, study PRJNA504765) | marine sediment metagenome | isolation source: marine sediment core GS10_PC15, 223 cmbsf | place: Arctic Ocean: Southern Knipovich Ridge | collected 2010
GAATATGGTTGTCATGAGATACACTCCCACAAGTATGGTTTGCTTGCGTAATTCTCTTGTAAACTGTGGGGATTTTGGTACTATACCCCAAAACAGTGATGCGAAGGGTATTATTGGGAATATTCATCATGGCTGTTTTGAAGCTAAAAAAAGCCAATGAGAGTCAGGAAATCGAATTTGAGTTGGATTATTTGACATCGTTGACCACTCGGCAGCGGTTTCAAATGATGTTGCAGAAGAGCCGTGAAATGGCATTATTGCTGAAACGAAATGGGCGTCGAAGATCTACTCAAGTCGTTAAAAGAACATAAAATTCGATTTGTGGTCATCGGGGCGACAGCTTTTCCTGTTCATGGATATTCACGGGCAACGCTCGGTATAGATCTGTTTATCGAGCCCAGCGAAGCCAATGCCAGGCGGACACACGAGGCGCTGAAGTCATTTGGATATGATGTCTCTGGTATAACGCTCGATGATCTCCTTACCAAAAAGGTGCTGATACGACAATATTTAGTTGAAACGGACATTCATCCGTTTGTCAAAGGTGTCAGTTTTGATCGTATTTGGACGAACAGGGTAAAGGCTAAGTTCGGCGATGTTTTTGTCTGGTTTACATCTCTTGACGACTTGATCAAGATGAAACAGGCGGCGGGACGGCCGAAGGATGCCGAGGACCTCAAGTTCTTTCGCAGATTAAAACAGAAAAAACATAACCGTTAGCTGCTACGGCAATGAAACCCACGTAATCCTTTAATCCCATTCGGCCTTGTCTGAAAGACAACTCTTAGCCCTTAGCTCTTGGCTGACAGTTGACTTCAACCGTGTCAATTTGTGCTTGGGGTATCCGTGTCTTTTCTGCCTTTTCGTGGCCAACAAAATAGAGAAAGTGTGCCGAAGGTATCAATTCAGACCGAGATACAAGCGACGAATTAAATCAGTGGTTATATTTAAAGGGTTTTGCAATGAAGAAAGCATTGATAACCGGTATCACCGGGCAGGATGGGAGCTATCTGGCAGATCTTCTGATTGCAAAGGGCTATGAAGTGCATGGCCTGGTGTCTGTAACACGAATCTGAGTTTATGTTTTTGACAGGAGGTACAGGATAAAACCGCTTAGATTCAAAAAAATCCTATCCATTTTGTTAATCCTGTCCAAAAAATATAACCGTGCGAATCTATGTCTAAAAATTCGCTGTATCTGCGGCTGGTTTTGGAGAGCTAACAGAAGCTTCTTGACGGGTTGGAGTTAAGTACTATACTTTTAAATTATGGCGGATATACAAAATCAGATACTGGCGAAAATGTCGCCGGAAAAGAAATTGGAAGTAGCGATGCAGCTTTATTACTCAGCCAGGGAGCTTAAAGCAGCAGGTGTGAGGGCTGACCATCCCGACTGGGATGAGAAACGAGTTCAACAGGCGGTGCGAGAGGCTTTTCTTTATGCCCGAAGCTAAGTAACTCAGAGGTCAGGCCCACCAGCATTAAAGAACGGCGCGAAGAAATTGTCGTGATGTTGATAGATTTTTGTGGATTAGCTGGTCCCTGTCGGAGGGAAACAGGGGCTGCTTTAGCCTTGAAGCCAAAAACCTGTCGTTGGCTGTCGGTTTGGGTGCGGTGTTGGGAAAAAACGCTGAAACGCACTCAAGAATTGCCCTTTTTTTTCTTGATTTGCAGGTTAGACCGCATATAATAGTCCTGTTTTTAGTCAATTCCAAAGGATTGGAAGGAGAGTAGGGTATACTTCTCTTTGGTTTTATGCAGTTCTTTCAGCAGTATCCCTACATTATAGCAATTAGTATTTTCTTGGAGGGTATAGAAAAATGGTCTGTGAAGATGACCTCGAAAGAGTCTACGAGAAAGGCTACATACAAGGAGCGAATGCAGCATATGGAAAGGGTTGCAGGGACGGAAACAAAGAAGGCTATGAGAGAGGGTGCCGTGAAGCCTATAAGAAGGGGTGGAGTGTAGGCTATAAGAAGGGATATGAAGCTGCACGCGAAAAGATATTAGCCAGCCCATAGAATCTTACGGGATAGCTCTCAGAAAGATTTTGTGCTCGTAGAGTAAGAATGGTTTGATGTAATCCATACTTCCTCTTTTCAGAAGTGGACTCTAACAGGATTGTGTCATCCCATGAGTGTAACTGCGTGAATATGAATATTTGTACCTTACGGCCTGAGATTGATCGGTGTGAGTTTACAAAATAACGTCCGGGCGATTTAGATTTGGGCTAATTTGGGATTATGTATTTCAATCACCGAATCGAGCGTCTCTGTGTTTGTCAGATTCTTTTTGATGTAAAGACTTTTGGTTTTTGCCAGGGCATTTGATGATTCTACTTTCCGAAGGAAATCAATAAGCTGCTTAAGTGTCAGATTCTCCAACCTTATTTCGACGATTGTTTCAGAGTGGCCGGCCCCAAGTTGTAGTACCCGCGGCTTCATTGTTGTCATCTTTTTTGTAAGGCCGTTTTCTCGGATCATAGATTCTAAAAAGGGCAGCAATTCAAATCCTTTTTCCTGCGAAGCAACCTTTGAGCGTACTTTGCCGAGATTGTTACGGAGAGAAATATATTCGTCGCTTCTGGCGCGAAGTTTCTCAAGTTCATCCTGTTTTTCATTTATAACTCGTCGGAGTGTCGATGTTCTGGCAATGGCGGGCTTGACGGCAAAGGCAAACAGCGACCAGCCTCCTACGAGAATCGCCAGGGCGACAGCCAATAATTTTTCTCTTCGTGTTAAGCGTATCATTTTTTCTCCTGTATTGCCGGGGACCTGTCCAGGGATATCAGGATAGTAAAGTGTATGGCATTGCCTTTGGTATTCTTTTGCGGGTCCTTGACGTCGACAAGCGTAAAGCCGGGGATTTGCCCTAAAAGCCGCTGCCAATGGTACACCGATTCGAACGAATCGCAGGTCCCTTTTAATCGAACAGATTCGGTAGTTATCAACAAGTCGTCAATTCTTATATTCCCTTCTGAGGGAGTGCTCGCAGTGATGCTGTGAAAAACTTTTAGCGGTGTTAGGTTGGTAGGATAGAAGGAAGCAAATAGTTGGTAATCCTTTCGAAAAGATACCAGCCTTTGCTCCAACTGGACAAGGGGATTTACGATATTTTTCTCTTCAGGCAGTGTACGTTGGAAAGTTTCTCTGATTTCGTTTTTTATATTCGTATATTTATTTTCCAAATGTAACAGCCGCACAAAAAGCCCGACAAATGAGACGACAACAATTGTGGCAGCAAGCGCTGCGCAAATTGTGAGTTCTTTTTTCATATCCAATGCCGGCTTCGTATCGGTGTTATCGGCCTGGAGAAAATTAATGCCCGCGGTTTTCTCCGGCGCCAATGCTCTTAAAGCAAGCCCTTCAGCGACACATATCGAAACATCTCCATTGTGTTCAGATAAGCATTTTACCCGGGCATACGGCTCAACAATAACTGTTTGGCATCGCAGGTTGTTGTTAATAACGGCCGCTTTAAGGTCATCGGAAACATCACCTCCGGTTGCCAGGTATATTTTAGTTTCCTGCTCAATATCGGCGTCAAATACTTTTCGCCAGGTAACTTCGGCTTCGCGCGTAAGTACCTCTGCAATCTGTTCCCTGACCGAATCATTATTGTTGTCCGAGTCGGAGACTACCGGAATGTTTCTCACGATTACAATATTGTTGTCTTCGGTAACTGCCAAAGTGAGATAAGATTCGTCTATATATGCGATAATGGCTCGGCCGGTCACAATTTCGGGATGATTGACCGCGATTGTGGAATGGATTGCAAAAATCGCCGCCTCCACCAGATTGGGGTGCATCTTTGCCCCGGCTAAGATGTTTAGTCTATCATGCAGCGATTCTTTGGTTACCGCCGCTGTAAGAACAGAATATTTCTCGTCCGCCAACCGGCGGTGCGAACATACCTGGGCGACGATTTGGTCCGGTTCTATAGGGAAATTGTTTTCTAAAGCGGACTTGGTAAGTTGGCGAGTTTGTTCTAAGCCGGCAACATCAGTTTCCAGATTCCGAAAGAACACAGCGTCATGCGGCATCGAAATTGCCGTATCGGCCCGATGGTCAAATCCATGTTTGCTGGAAAGTTGCCTTAGAATTTCCAGCGGCGAGTCTTTACTTCGGCGTGTCTGTGCGGTGTAGACTTTTTCGATGCACAATTCATCTTCCGTGCGCGCGATTTGTACCGCACGCAAGTAAGAGAAACCAATATCTATGCCAATACAACGCTTAACCATTATCTTTTCTTTTATCTTTTTCTATAGAACGACCGTTGGCGTATATGCTTAAGACTCTTTGTATAATATAACCTCAACGTTTTTAGTTTTCATGTTTTTTCTAAGTATTGCCACAATTGTACAGTTGCGGTGGCCGACATTTCCCCGTGATGTAACGTGATAGTACTGGTCGGCAGGACTGACGGTAACCGTCTTTCTGATTGTATTATAAATACCGTCCGTCATCCCGGGGACGTCCCGTAGTTCCATTATGCCGTCAAAGGGCTTAAAATTCCGTCGGTCAATAATCATTCGGGCCAAAGCAGGATCCATCTTTTCAGATAAGCTCTCAATTACAAGCTTTGAAGCACAGTTAATGTTGATTTTTCCATCACCGTAAACCGTTACACATTCACGCATACGCTCGAAAACATCTTGTGTGATTCCTTTGACTATCAGAAGCTCTTCAGTCGTATCAAGCGAGGCATTATTGCACTTATAAGGTGTTTCTAAGCTGTCATAGTAATCCGATTCAGCTCCTGAGTTTTCGTGCTTTATAAAGGGCAGGTGCGTTACTTTGTCATCGCTATCGGTCCAGTCAATAATTGCGGGTACGAGTCCATAGCCGATACGAGAATAGCCGGCCTGTTCCCGATTCAGCAGGTCGATGAGCCGAAGTAGCTGGTCTATTCTGGTTCGATTTGGTTTGCCGTTTTTGTCTTTGAGCAGGTTGACATTCAATTTGGCGTTTTCCTGGGTAATAGTTATCAAGCATTTACCATCACCAATATCGATAGTATTTTCCTCCGAAAGCAGATTCGGGCGTGTTTTTCTTGTGTTGGTTTCGCGGGTGTCCTTGATAGCCGCAATTGCGACATTGAGCCCCGCCTTTGCACAATTGAGCGCCTGTGCGGATTTTTTGAAGCTACCTACGGCACGCAGGTTGGTACGGGATTGATAGTTAAAGCCCAGCAGCAGGACAGCCATGCAGATAATCATGCACAGGACAACAATAACTACAAATCCCCTTTGTTTTGTTTTTGCTCTTTTCAGTTTCATCACTTTTTCATTGATATTAATGTCTCGGATGTAATTTTCTTACCTTGATTCTTCCGGCAGAATATGTATGCGGTAGTACCATAGCGGTATTGCCGTTGATTTTCGTCCTGGCAGGTGATGTTGATTTTTACCGCGTTTGGCAGTGCCTTTTTTTCTGTGAAATCCCATGCTGGAAGCCAGTGCCGACCGTCGGAAAATTCTAATTCGATGCTCTCAATGTTTTCCGCAAGCGGCTGCCAATTTTTCTTTTCGATAACACTTTCAGGAGCATCAACGAATCTATCCTGGCAAAGAAAAAGCGTGCCGCTGCTTTTATCAAACTTGTAAGTGACCTCGAATAGTCCATTGGCCGGAGCCCCCTGTTCCTCTAAAATACCGTTCGTAGTTATAAGATACAGAATCTCTCCACCCATCTCGCCTGAGTTGCCGTTAAAATAGCTGATTGCATTATCCGATATTATTTCTTTTTGCCGCGAGACTCGTCTGGGAGAGGATTTATACTTTTTGGTTGAGCTGGCGTAGGAACATCGTATTTGTCGGGCCATCAGCCCTACTATTTCCCGCCCCTGTTGGGACAGAGCTATCCTTTGCTTGCATGCCTGGGCTGACTTTGAAGTTGCAAAATAGCTGCCGTATACCATAGAGACAATAGTTACAATTATCGCTGCAGCTACGAGAATCTCAATCAGCGTAAAGCCTTTTTTGACAGACTTACTGTTCACGGTAATTTCCTGTCAGCAACATAAGTTGACATTTGCAGATGTTTCCATCTGATACCCTGTTTCCAACTGACATCGACAAAAATCCTTCGCAACCCGGCAATGTCCATCCCATCCGGATATGAAGGCTGTATGCTTGTAACTTCCGTTTGCCAGAGCAGGTCCAGGGCGTTCATTTCTACTGTGCCCGAATTGGTTCCTTCCTCCGGATAGCCAAGTGTCAGGGTCTCTGCGATTTTCTCATTTGCCAGGAAAACAGCCTGCGAAGTTATCTCTGCCGTCTCGGTCATACTAATGCTGATAAGATGCAGTCTTATCAGCGCCAGAAGGGAAATTGAAACAATCACAAGAGCTATGATGACCTCTATGAAGGTAAATGCACCCTTATTTCCCCCCCCGATTACGGTATGTTTATTTTTATTATTTTCACTCATCAAGGTTCCAGCTTTCAATATCGGCATCGTTATCTATGCCGCCGTCTTCACCATCTTTGCCGTACGATTCCAAATCATAGTCTCTGCTGTGAACACCGGGACAAAGATAGATATACCTATTGCCCCAGGGGTCCAGGGGGACTTTATCAAGATAGGCGTCGCTGTCATAGCCCTTTATGCCCGGGTCTGAGACGAGCACTTCAAGACCTTCGGAGGTAGTGGGAAAACGTCCGGTATCGGTTTTGAACAGTGCCAATGTGGATTTGATATTACTTATATCAATTTTGGCCTTCATTCTACGGGCCTGTTCGGGCCTGTTTAGTATCCTGGGCATAACGATCGTAGCCAGAAGCCCCAGAATCACGACCACAATCATAAGTTCAATAAGGGTAAAACCGGCCTTTTGTAATCGTTGTCTATTTTCTTTCATCTTGCAGGGCTCCACTAAAGGACCTGATTTATGTCAAATATCGGCAGTAACACGGCAAGTACGATAAAAGCCACAACCGCCCCCATTAACAGAAGTATCACGGGCTCAAGCAGTGAGGTGAGCGTTTTGGTTGTCAGCTCCACCTCGCCGTCATACATATCGGCAATATTAATAAGGCCATCTTCTACGTTCCCGCCTATCTCGCCCGTAGCTATGATGTGATAGACGATGGGCGGGAACAATCCGCTTTTTCTTATTGCACTGGCAATAGCATCTCCCTTGCTGACCAGGTCCTTTACCGAATCCATGGCGCCCGCGATAACAAGGTTTTGAATTACCTGTTTTGCGATTTCTAAAGCCTGCAGTATCGGGATACCGCTGATAAGAAGTATTCCTAACGTCCTGGTCAAACGGGCTATTTCCAATTTGAGAAAAAGTTTACCAAACAGGGGCAGTTTTAGTTTCCAGCGGTCCACAAACAACCTGCCCTCTTTGGTTCTGCAGCCGGCTAATATTGCCAATACAACCACACAAAGAACAGGGACAATTAATATTAAGTATGATTTCATAAAAGAGCTTATCGAGATAAGCAGTTTCGTCGGCCAGGGAAGCGTTCTGTTCATTTCGATAAAGATCGCTGTTATGCTGGGCACCACGACGGACATAAGAAATATAACAACCCCCACCGCGACGACAGTCATCATTAGCGGGTAAGCGACAGCGGATTTGACCTTGGCTGTAAGATGCAGACGTTTCTCTAATATTTCCGATAGCCGCAGGAGGACCTCTTCCAGGGTGCCGCTGGTTTCACCTGCTGCCACCATGTTGATAAACAGACTTGAAAAGACATTCGGATGTTTCCCCAGAGCGCCGGCCAGTGTATTTCCTGAATTAACATCGCCGGCGACTTGTTCCATAATTTCAGCAAGAGGATTGTTATGGGCCCGAATCTCTCGCAACTGTTCGACTATCGCTGACAGAGCAGGTACGATGGCCATACCGGCGCGCAGAAGAGTTGCCAACTGACGCGCGATACTGCAGATATCCCTGGTACGGATTCTTCTGAAGATGTCCCTTTCGTATGTTTTTTGCCGCGTATCAGCGCAACGGCTACTGTCAGTTGCTTCATACGTCGGGGCGGGCTTCTTGTCACTTAACAGATTGGATTCAACTATCGACACGTTCAGTCACTCCCGTATTTGTTTGTACGAAATCCTGTGTGACCCTGCAAACTTCTTCGAGCGTAGTTTCGCCGGCCAGGGCCTTACGCAATCCGTCCTCTCGCAGGGTGCTCATACCTTTTTCTATGGCAGCTTCCTTTATTATGTGGGAGCCGCTCCGTTTACTTATCAGTTCCTTGATATCGTCATCTATGACTAACAGTTCACAGATTCCAGTCCTTCCCAGATATCCCGTATCAAGGCAATTCCCGCAGCCGAGTCCCTTATAAAGCTGCCCCTTGATTACGGTAATTTTTTCCTTTTCAGGCCATAATGAAATCTCCTGCTCATTCGGTGTATACGGTCTCTTGCATTCCGGACAGATAACCCGCAGCAGCCGCTGTGCCATGATGGCAACTACCGACGAAGAAATCAGGTAAGGTTCGATGCCCATATCAATTAGCCGGGTTACTGCTGAGGCCGAGTCATTCGTATGCAGGGTGCTCAAAACCAGGTGACCTGTAAGGGAGGCCTGGATCGCAATCTCAGCGGTTTCGACATCCCGAATTTCTCCTACCATAATAACATCCGGGTCCTGCCTGAGAAGGTGGCGCAGGCAGTTGGCAAATGTAAGATTTATCTTCGGCTTTATCTGCATTTGGCCAACACCGGGCAGTTGGTACTCGATCGGGTCTTCAACCGTAAGGATGTTTCTTTCTTCACAGTTAAGCTCACTCAAGGCTGCATAGAGTGTCGTTGTCTTGCCGCTGCCGGTAGGTCCCGTGAGCAAGATTATACCATGCGCCAGTTTAATCAGCTTTCTAAAGTTGTTAAGTACCTCCGGGCAAGAGCCTATCTCATTCAAATCCAATTCGCCGCTGCCTTTGTCGAGCAACCTCAGCACAACACGTTCGCCACCCGATGTCGGAATGACCGAAACCCGAATATCCACGAAGCTCCGGCCTATCTTAATCCGGCTCTGGCCATCCTGCGGCAATCTTCGCTCGGCGATATTAAGATTTGACATGATTTTTAATCGTGACACAAGAGCGGCAATCTGCTGTTTGGGCAGAGTAAATATATCATGCAATACGCCGTCAACCCGAAAGCGTATTCGAGCTTCAGTTTCGTATGGTTCGATATGAATATCGCTGGCCCGGCTGTTCACGGCCTGGAAGAAGATTTTATTGACTAATTTTATGACAGGTGCCTTGTTGGCAATATTGAGAAGGTCTTCGGCCCCGGTCCCGGCGTCAATTGTATCGGCATCGTTATGATTGCCCACCGAATCTTGCGAGTTGGGATTTTCATTATCGCTGCTGAGACTTGTGCTTTGATAATAACAGCGGCTTATAGCCTGCTCGATTTCAGCAGCGGTGGAGATGACCCGGTCGCAGGGCCTGCCTAAAATGGTCGAAATCGCATCGTATGCCTCTATATTGAGCGGGTCGGCAAGTGCAATTGCAACCCGGCCTTCTTCCAAAAGAACAGGGATAGCACATTGCTTCTTAAGAAACTCAAGCGGCAGTTTCCGCACGAGTTGCGGATTCAACTGCTCCGGGAGGATGTTTTCAAAATACTGGCTCTGAAATTGTTTTATTAGTTTCTCATCCGGTTTTCTACTCACTGATTGGTCTCCTTACAGCCAACGAGACGTTCATCAAATGTTATTACTACTTGTCCTTTTTCCCGAGGTTATCAATCGCCGGCTGCATTTCTTTCTTCTTTCTTTCTGTTATTTGCTCCTGGTCCTTCTGGTTGCCGATAATATGTGGTGTTATGAATATAAGCAGATTCGTTTTTTGCAGACGGTCTCTCTTGAATTTAAACAAACCGCCAATCAGGGGAAGGTCGCCCAACAGGGGGATTTTCTTCTCGATAGTAGTTTTGTCATCTCGAATAAGACCGCCGATTACAATAGTCGAGCCGCTTTTCATAGAAACAACAGTCTGGGCCTGCCGTTTAGCAGTTGTGGGCGTATTAGCGGAGGTCCCCGTAACTCCTTCAATAAGCTTGGTGAACTCACTGTCGATTTCAAGCCTGACAAGTCCGCCCTGACTGATGTGCGGTGTTATCTCAAGACTGATTCCAACGTCCTTGTATTCGAAAGTGTCTATCACGGTGGGTGTAATAGGATCTGTGGCTTCGGTAATTCTGGATTCTACGATGTAGGGGATGTTTTCACCAACGATTATCTTCGCTTTGCTGTGGTTAGAGGTCGTAATATGCGGTGTCGAAAGGATATTGACTCCCGACTCTTTCTCCAAAGCGTGCAGTATTCCCCCAATTGTTACATCTGAACCGTCTGCTTTCCATGCGCCCACAGCCAAACCCTCAAGGTTTCCACTTACAAAATCCACTCGCGGTCCGAAATTTGTTGCTCCAAAAAATCGGATGCTGTTTTCTACTGCCTGGTCAAGTGTGGCCCAGTCGATCCCAATTTCTATTAAGTTGTCTTCACTGATCTCCATGATGAGCATTTCAACTAAAACCTGTTCCCGCACTATGTCCAGCTTTTTTACAATATCGTCGATAACCTTGAAGTCCTGGGTCGAAGCGGCGATTATCAATGCGTTTGTACCCTCATCAGCAGTGACCTGGACCTGCTGGGTCGCTTCAAGTGCGCCGGTGATCCTCAAATTTGCAAGGACCGCCGTCAGTGATTCGGCAAGCTCTTTGGGCTGTGCATTTTCGAGGTATACGACATGAGCATTGTTTGCGCTATCGGGCCGTTCAACATCAAGCTGCATTATTAATCTTTCGATTGTCTCGGTGTCCTGAGCGTTGGCAGCGACAATAAGGGAATTAGTCCTTACATCAGGTATAATTTTCATACCTGTATTAGCCTGAGGTGTACTGCGGTTGCTGCGCCCGGCCTGCGGAGAGGCAAACCTGCTTTTCTGTATTATGCGGGTTATTTGTTCACTGAGGGCCTGTGCGGAGGCGTAATTTAAGCTAAAAAAGGTAATCTGTTCTTTTACATCGAGGTTTTGAATAATTGTGGCGATGTGGTGTATATTCGAAGATGTGTCTGTAATCACAATAGAATTGGTCTTGGCGTAGGTTGCCATCTGTGCGCCTGTGGCCAAACGGGGCTGAATAATTTGGCTAATCTCCGTGGCATTAGCGTAATTGAGCGGAATAATCTGGGTTACAATAGAATCGTTTCGAGGGATTTCTGAAGGATTACTGCCAAAGCGGACTTGCAGGTTGCGTTTTGCCGCTTCTGCTCTGGGTACAATCTTTACAAGATTTCTTCCGGCCGGCACTGCAGCAAATCCTTTGACTTCCAGAATCGATTCTAAAACCTTGTAAACCTCGCTAAGACGTATCTTCGTAGGGAACATCACCGTAACGGTTCCGCTGACTTTGTCATCCACGACAAAATTAATACCTGTTATATCGCCAACGGTCTTTAGCACCATCCGGATATCAACCTGGTCGAAGTTTACACATATCAGCTCATCAGCCATGCCGGGTTTATCAAGTACAGGTAGATATACGGCTGTTTCTGAAGATGGCTGCTCTGCGGTGGTGGTGCTTTTCCTTCTGGCTGCGATTTCTTTTGGCAAATCAACTTGCTCTCTTGAAGCCACCTGAATAATTGTCTTACGGGTTGTAGTATATTCCGGCATACCGCTGTTATTCTTAACTGTTTCGGGCCCCGGAAAAGTGACTAACTGCATTAGTTCTTGTTTCTCAGACGGATTTTTGAACATTGCCTTTGGTTGTTCAATTTGCTTTGGCACAAAATCTTTAGCCTGAAATCCCTCAGTCGTTTGTGCATCAATATCTTCTTTCAGGGGGATTTTTGTGGTCTTGGATTCCGGTGTGCAGGATGCAAGACTTATGCAAAAGATGCATGCAAAGTACGAAATGCTGATTAACAGCGTTTGAAGATTCCATTTATTTGTTTTTAGGTTTTTTAGCTCCATCATTTTCCCTGTTCAATATTAGATCATAGATTTCCTGTTTATGCTGTTTCACATGGTAAAAGATAACTTTTTAGTTTTGTTGTCCCGCATCAGCTCTATATCTATGGCTGTCTGTGAGGTTGCTTTCTTGAAAACCTGGTAAGCTTTTTGTTTGTTAGTCAGTCGATGCCCGTTAACTGAACGAATGACGTCCCTGTTCTTTAGGCCAATGCTCTTTGCTATGCTTAGGTTTTCCAGGCCTGTGATTTGTAGTCCTTCTACCCGGCCATTTGTTATGTAAGGTTTTATAATGGCATTTTTTAATATCGCCTCCACGTATCCGGTTCTTGTTTGTACGTTAGTGCGGGCCTTTTTGGTGGGCAAATCAGTCTTTGCTACTTTTCTGATTTCGTTAGCAGTCCGAGGTGAGGGTAATTGCCTGCCGTTATTACCGCCTGAGGCTGTTATATTGAGCTTCAATACTTTTCTTTGACCTTCACAGACCAGAACCACCGTATCTTTTTCAATACTCTCGATACGAGCGCCCGCCACTATCTGGTCTACCTTGTACAACTCGAGCGCACCGGTTTTAAGGTCTTTTATAATGGCTCTTGCGACTACAGGGCTCCCGGATATAGTGCCTGATAATGCTAATCCTAACTCCTCAGAGACCGAGTGCTGGTAAGCCTTCGATGTCCAATTGCCTGAGCCTGCTGTTTGATCTGAGGAATCAAACGGATTTGATTTTATGATTTCAGCGTAGTCTTTAGGCGACAAATCCGGCGAGCCTGTTATCTGTTTTACACGTGCTGGGCTACCGCCCATCGCTGAAGCCGGGCTTGAGTTCTTTTCTTTGTTCTCGGGCACCAACGTTCTGATGACCAAATAACCCAGCACTACAGCCAATGCCACCTTACTTATGAACAAGACCTTACGAATATCCATTTTGTTCCTTTTTCTTTTTTTTAAGCAAACATTGCTGCCGCCCAGAGATAGCACACATTTGCCAGTCCGTGAAACAATATTGGCGCTAATAGCGATCTGGTCCGGACAAACAGCCAGCCAAGGACCAGGCCGGGCAGAAATGTTAAGACTGATATTAATTCGCCCTGAATTATGATATGAGCGGCCGCAAAACAGGCAGCCGATATTATTATACTTATCCATTGCAGCAGCCTGCGCCGCTCGGGTACTATTGCACTTGCAGACCTTAGAATATTATCCTGCACGTAACCTCTGAAGAAGACTTCTTCAGCTGCACCTATATACATAAACTGATAAAAAACCCAGCAAAACCAGCCCTGTGCCGGCGGCGTCACCGCCCGAAAGGGTAATTCCAATCCATAGTATCTCATTAACCACAAACCACAAAACATAGCTGGAAAAGCAGCGAGGCAGGCCCAGCCAAGAAGCACAAGTGAATGACTAATTTGCCCGGCATCCAAACCGATTTTAGGCAGCTTATTACATTTAATAGCTGTCGAGACAAGGGCAGCAGCTATCAAAATACCCGGTGCCACAAACCAGGCCGATTTGAAAGCGGAACCTGCGTCGAAGATCCTGATTGCCATAATTGCCGCAACCGTTACGGCAGCGGTCTCTATAAGCAAGCGTGTATTCAGCCGCTTTGACCAGTTGTCAAAAAGCGGGGCCGACCCAATGGTCGGCACCGTATTGGCAATACTTAATTGTCTGGAGAGATCGCTCATTTTCAACATTCGCTTTTTTTAGTCTTGCGTGCTTTATTTCTCCGCCTGTCTCGTACGTTAAGTGCTCCCAACGCAACAGCAAGGCCGACGTATGGCAACAGGAGTTCCACAGCACTCGCCTGGCTGTCAGGAGACATCGAACAGCCGCCTCCACCGCCACCACCACCAAATACACCAAAGGGACCACCGCCACCAAATATGGAAAAGTGGGTAGTCTTAAAACGCAAAGCATATAAACCAGAAGATATTTGGATGACCTCTACATCAGTTATCCCCTCCTGACTGTATAGACCGGTAAGAGGATTATACCAGTATGCTGAAGGAGAGCTGACCAAAGTTGTAGCATTATATGGTATAGTTATAGTAACCGGCTCACTAAAAGTTGTCCCACTTGGCCCGAATTCATATAAGAAGGTGCGGTTATTAGAAGGAGGTTTTTGAGGATTCCTTATTCTTGATATTTTAACCTTTACATCACATAAATAAGCCCTCTGTAGGATTTCGGTGGAAACATCATCTATATTTGTTATAGAACCGAGTACTGTACCAACAGTTGTTTTTGAGGAAACAGAAGCGGTTGAAGATGCTAATACAACAGGTTCTATAAAAGTGCTTCCCGCATAACATATATCCGTTCTCCCATTGATCCAGACTAAATACGGGTAACCGTATCCATCTATTCCTATCGCGGGCTGACTTTGGTCGTCTGTTGTGAAATCGTTACCAACATAGATATTTGTGCCGTTGGCTGTTATTTCCACGGCATAGAGTTCCGCCTCTGTATCCTCTGCATTGCGCTCATCTCGCCAACAGGCAAAAACCTCTAGATCATTTCCTGCGGTCGAGCCTGTAGTGGCTATTACAGGTGAGAGCTGGTCTGTTCCAGCTTCATCGATAATGCTGCTTCCGGTCAAAGGATTTCCCGGCAGCGGTAGTCCATCTGAAGTGGCATAGTAGATGTCATCATCTCCAGGAGTGTCGTCAAGCCAGACAAAATGCAAAACGGTACCATCGGCTTCGGTAGAGATCTTAGGGCTCGACTGTTGATTATTTTCAGTTACTATGAGGATATTGGTCCATGAATTGTCACTGGCGGCTCCATATAAGTCGTACTTAGGATTACCATTGCCGTTCCAGCTTCTTGCATCTGCCCAGACAACATAAACCGTGTCATAAGAATCAACAGCGAGATCTGGTGTGGTTTGGTCATAAGTAGCGGATGTTATTAGTGAAGTTATTTTATTCGAAAAACTATCGCTTGAAGAAGTTATGTAGATATCCATGTCACCGTTGCGGTCGTCATCGTAGGTAATATATGCTTTATCAGAACTGTCGATGACTATAGCTGGGTTGGTCTGATTAGGAGCAGGATCGACCTGATCATCTACCAACTCATTAACCATTGTCTCGGGGGACCAGTTTGTTCCATCAAAGGTTGATACGTAGATGTCCCAGTTTCCTCGCCGATTATCCTGCCAGGCAAGGTAAAGTTTATCAGAGGAATCTACTGCGATAACAGGATTACCCTGGTCGGGGATATCCTCTGTAACCTGAACAATACCATCGTTGACAAAACTATCCGTTCCGGCCACAAGTTTACCTACATAAATATCTCTGCTGCCTACCACTCCCTGAGGCCAGGCTACCCAGATATTTCCACTGCTGTCGCAAACTGTCGTAAGCGGCCCCCAGTTTTCGTTATTTGAGCCAGAATGCAGTATCTTATTTTCACCGAATGAGCGCATTTCCGATATAAATGAATATGAATACTCCGCCATTGTATTTGTGGTTGCAGCTAAGTCGCCAGCATTTACCGTAACCGTTAGAGTTTGATCGAATTCAAACTTGTTATTGCCCTGGTAGATGTATTTATAAGCGGCTTTGTTGTTTCCTATGCGTCGGCAAACGCCTTTGACTGTCTGTTGTTTACTTGTCGAGTCATAGACGCCAGCAGAAGTTTCATTGTCACCGTCATAAATTAAATTGCCATTGACTTTGATCTCTACCGTATTGGCATCGACGCCTTTGCCGGCATCCTCAACATTCAAAGTTATCAGAGTATTTAGTGGGGATTGGATTGAGTCGGCCTGGGGTGAAAGATTAGTAACAGTTGGTGCTGATGTATCGGCAGTAACTGTTATCGTAATCTTCTCAGAATCCTGTGCTTGGCCATCACTTGCCGTGAAAGTAACATCATAGCTACCTGCCTGGTTGTTATCCGGTGTCCAGCTAAAGCTCGGGTTGCCGAATGTGGCGCCGCTGGGCAAACTCGTAACGGAATACGTTATCGTGTCGCCATCGGGATCGGTTGCATTCAATGTGAAGGTTAATAAGTCGCCTGCGTAAATTGACTTATTACCTATAGCACTCAGCACAAGTGGCCTGTTTACATTAATTACTGTTATTGTAATTGTCTCAGAATCCTGTGCCTGGCCATCAGTGGCGATAAATGTCACATCGTGGCTTCCTGCTTGGCTATAGCTCGGCGTCCAGGTAAATGTCTGGCTGCCAAACGCAGCTCCACTGGGTAAATTATCTACTGAATATGTTACCGTACCACCATCTGGGTCGATAGCATTCACCGAGAGGCTTAAGATGTCGTTTTCGTTAACCGACTGATCAGTGATTGCCCCGATTACCGGGGGCCGGTTAACATTGTTAACGGTAATAGTAATTGTCTCAGAATCCGAAGCTGTACCGTCACTTGCGATAAACCTTACCTCATAGCTGCCCGCCTGGTCATAGCTCGGCGTCCAGCTAAACGTCAATGTCTGATCATTAAAGTCAGCGCCCGCGCTAATGGCCGTACCCGTAGCCGAATATGTTATCGTATCACCATTAGGGTCGGTGGCAGAGATGGTCAAGCTTAGTTCTTGGCCTTCATCTACAGATTTATCGCCAATCTCCTGGAGTACTGGATCGTTATTAGGATCCGATGTGACATATTCGTAGCAGCCGGCATCTGGCGCTGCGTCTCTAAGATTGCCGAGGATATCAGTTGCCGGAGCATGGTTTGGGGCAGCAAAACCAACAGGACTGGAGATCTTTTTTAACTGATAATCTCCATTGTCGTAATCAACAAATATAGCATTTCTTGTCTCCTCGGCCATAGGGTATTCGCTGTAGCTGTGGTTTGTTTCAGGCAATGAGCCTCCATCATAATCGGTATAAACACCTATGACGTTATTGTGTACGTTGACAGTATCCCCAGCAACCAAACCAATAGTAAGAGAAGAAGTTATTAAGTTATTGTAAATATCAAATACTTCACCTCCTATAGTATTGCTTTTAATCGCTATTTGGGTGCTTCCGCTAACACAAGTGTTGTGTCGTATAGTTCCGCTTAAACAACCACTGGTCAGCGAAATCATGTGGCCGGACCCAATCAACCCCTTACATAAATTGTTCTCAATTAATACATTTGTCATTTCTTTTAAGAAAATGAATTGAAACGAATCCCAAAATACATTACGCCTAATTGTAACATTTACACATTGATCAGCGTCACTGTCCCCGTATATTTGCAGTAGGTCACTATGCTGAACTTGAGGGGTAATATTACTTGGGGTAAAAGTGCCCCCACTCGAACTAACTATTTCTGTTTCATCCCATACCCCATACGAACCTTTAACATTATAAACTACTGGGTCACTATCCAAATACAAAAACGTGCCGGATGCACCGGTATTCGCTTGGGTAAAAGTATCTCCTATTACAAAAGTCCCTACACTTGTATTATTTTCATCAAATATCAAATTATTCCCAAATATTTGGGCATCTCCTATTTCGTTATTTTCAAATAAAGAACTACTTAAACTATGAGCTTGGACTGCATCATTGTAAAGATGATGAATTTTGGAATTTCTAATTATTATTCCATTATTCTCAGGACCACCCGGGTCGCCGACATCAGTCATAGTTATTCCAGAAGAGAGATTGGTAATTTCACAATTGTCAATCAATATATCCTGAAGAAATATTGTGGCGATTGTAGCAGTTCGAGAACGAGCATAAAATCCAGTTCCACCCTTGCCGCCTTGCACTCCATTCGTTAAATCACAATTCCCTTCTATATAACAGTTCAATAACTTAAAATGGTTAGCACCATATAGGTGAACCGCCTGCAGGTAAGTTCTGTCAATCCCTACTTCCCCTACTCCAGCAACCGCCCAAGGGAAACGAATACCATCAAAACTAAGATAGGCATCTATGTTCGGGGACCTACTAAGGATAATTTGTTGAAATAGTGGCGGGTCATCTACAGCGTCTTCGGCTACATAGGTTATCCAGTCAGTATTATCATTATCCCAATCTCCAGTTCCATCCACTTTACCATAATAACCACCTCGGAGAATAACAGTATCGCCGGAAACTACGTTAGGGTCATAAGATGCTTGTGGTGCCGCCCTATTAATAGTCTTCCAAGGCAGACCGCTGGTACCAGGGTTACTATCATTGCCGTTTACCGCGTCAAGATAATAAGTCGCCGCATTTGCTGTGTTGGTCGCAGCAGTAAGGTAAAATAAGCCGGGGATTAGTAGGCAAAAGATAAAACATATCCGTGAAGGTCCATGCCTACACCTGCGTGCTGGGTGAAATGACTCAATTTTTTTATTTACCATACACATTGTTCTGCCCCCCGGGAAGATACCTTGTCGCGTATCTTCTCACATATAAAGTCTAAGAAATAAATTCCGGCAGAGGCAAACATTATCTTTTGCATAATATGATACCTGTATGCTTATGCTGTGCACGCTAAATTTGCGCATATGGGTCTCTATTAGTTTTATTATCGGGCTAATACAGCACCGGCGATGAGTATAAATCTTTAGCCCGAATTTTTCAAAGCCACAGAGTTCACAGAGAACACAGAGAATAAATATTTGTCATTAAAAAAGTTACAATACTTGGCCTCATGAGGCAGGTTTTGCTGCAAATTACAGTGTGTAATTTCCGCACATACACGTAATTGCTTATACCACAATAAATTAAACCGCATTTTCGTACATTTTATGAGATATGCGGGTTAGAAAAAGGCAAAAGGTTCTTCAACTTTCCTGAATTAAATAAAAGAAGTGCAGCTTTTTATCGGATGTAACGATTATAGCGATTAAAAAAGTTGCATCAACATAAGCTCTGGACGACAGTGACGAAACTTTCAAAATAGTTTGGTCTGCAAATCTCGGAAATTCTAAAAAATTTTTTAGAATTTGGAATTTATTAGAAAATTAGGTTTGACAAAGAAAAACACATCAGATAGAGTAAAAGTTCTTTTGGAGAGTTAAAATTTTGCTTTTGGCTTCATTCGCAGGGATGGGAGAGGCCATACCTAAGTTGTTCCCAATGGATTGACAGGTTGTAAGGTGGGAGTTTGGCTGTGTCCAATACTGTCACTGAGAGGCTGTTTGTGGGCAAAATTCCTGTTATCTATATGAATGAAGAAGGGAAGTTTTTTTGCCTTTTCAATACTACTTTTGGGCTATGTTTTTCATGGTAGGTAAAAGCCCGGTTATTATCGACCTGTAAGAACGCAAACTTAGTCGAGACAAGAGTGACCAATAGTGCGTGACATGAGATTGAAAAAAATGGGCAAGGTTTCAGGGTGGTTCTTATGGATTTTGGCCATTTTACTTTTAGTATCGTCGGGCGTAACCTACCGTCTTCTGGCATCTCACCTGGAGCTTGTTTTTGATACTCCCATTTCGCTGCCTCTACCCCTGATCGCTCTGCCTGCGCAAATTGGCGATTGGGTCGGCAGGGAGCTAACCATTCCCACTACAACAAAGGAATATATGGAGAAGAACTTCGCTGATGATTTTTTGACTCGACGATATATTAACGCTGCGACTGGTGCCTGGGCCGATGTTTATATCGTATATTGCTCGTCCCGGCCCGGGGGTATATTAGGTCATCGGCCTCGGGTGTGCTATCCCGGTGGCGGCTGGGTACATGACAGTACCGAACCATCGCAATTTATCTCTACAACCGGCAAGCAAATACCTTGTTTGATACATCGCTTCCATAAGCCCGCTCCTACTTACGAACAGAAAGTTGTCTTAAACTTCTATATCCTGAACGGCCAGATTACTACTGATGAAAGCGATTTTTCCGGGCCTTTTGGCCGAAGGCCAAATATTGCCGGTAATCCAGCCCGATACGTGGCGCAGGTCCAGATAAGCTCGGTATTAGAGAATTCGATTCGAGAAGCGGCTAAGGATATGACAGATCTGATTCTGGATTTTCTCCCTGACGAGAAGGGAGAGGTCAGAGATCAGAGGTCAGAGATCAGAGGTCAGAGGTCAGAGGTCAGAAATCAGAGGTCAGAAATCAGAGATCAGAGATCAGAGGTCAGAAGTTAGAAGTCAGAGATTAGAGATCAGAAATTAGAAATCAGAAATCAGAAATCAGAGGTCAGAGATCAGAGATCAGAACTCAGAAGTCAGAACTCAGAACTCAGACTATCTGATATCTGACAGCTAACTGCCGAACTCTGACATCCGATAGCTTATTTTTACTCAGGTGGCTACAGGAAAAATTCAATGCAGCCGACGGGGACGGAGTCTGTCTGAAGTACGAAGTGAGAAGTCAGGAATGTCAGTGAATGACTCACTACCTTGGAGTGGGCGACCTGTTCCGTAAATCCGATGACCCATTCCTCGCAGCGGATGACCTGCTCCGTGGAGTGGGTGGCTCGTTCCGTGGAACGGATGCCCCGTTCCCTGCGACTGGTAATTCGTTCTCTTCAACGGATGATTCGTTCCAGGCAGCGGATGGCTCGTTCCCTGGAGCGGACGAACCGCTCCTTTACGAAAACGGCGTTTTTAGCGTAAAAACAGCGATTAGCAATCAGACATTAGAATTCAGAATTCAGAATTCAGAACTCAGAAATCAGAAGTTAGAAATCAGAAAACAGAGAAGGAAAAGATGAAAGATTTCAGGGAAATGCAAGTTTGGCATAAAGGGCATAAATTAGCTTTAGAAATTTATAAGTTGACCGCTAAATTTCCAAAAGAAGAAATTTATGGACTATCCAGCCAGGTTAGAAGGGCTGCCGTTTCCATACCGACTAATATCGCTGAGGGTTGTGGCAGAGGAAGCGCCAAAGAGTTAAAGTATTTTTTAAGGATTTCGATGGGCTCAGCATCAGAAGTGGAGTATCAAATTTTGTTATCATATGAACTGTGTTATATGGATAGTAAGATATATGATAATTTAAACTCTGATATTCAGGAAATTAAAAAAATGTTATCAAGCTATATTGTTAAAATCTGAATTAGACATCAGAAAACAGATATAGAATTCAGAATTCAGATATCAGAAAACAGAAATCTGACTATCTGAAATCTAACCCCTAACCTCTGAAATCTGACAACTAAAGTAATGCTTTCCGCAATGGTCGGAGCATCAATATTAAACTATTTTTTGAAAGGATTTGAAAATGGCAGATTACATTCCACGAAGTGATACAGAATTTCAGGCATGGGTAGATAACTTTGTTAGCTATGCCAACGCCCATCTCGTTGATTTGGGTATAGGGCCCCCCGATATGATACCGATAGCAGCTGGGCGGGGGGATTTTGATACGAAAATGGCAGCTAATTTTACCGCCCAGCAGGCGGCACAATCGGCCCGGCAGGCCAAAGATGCCAGTCGCGATGCACTCGAATCGCTCATAAGGGTGCTGGTGCGTCAGCTTCAGGCATCAGGCGATGTCGATAACTCCGAGCGGGCGGCGCTTGGAATCACAGTGCCCGATACCATCCGAACCACGGCAGTCGGCGGTATTTCGACAAGGCCGATTGGAGCGGTCGATACCAGCCAGCGGCTGCGGCATGAGATTCGATTTAGCGATGAGGCGACCCCGACAAGTCGGGCCAAACCGGCAGGGATAATGGGCTGTGAGGTCTGGGTAAAGGTCGCCGCTGTCGGCGAAGCCCCGCCCGCAAGTGCCGATGAGCTCAGCTTTTTATCGACGGATACGGCCAGTCCGTATATTGCCGAATATGACGGCGCCAATGCCGGAAAGACCGCCCACTATATGCTGCGATGGGTAAAGAGCAGCGGCGAAAAAGGACCCTGGTCCGAAACTATCAGCGCAACCATAACGGCGTAAGAAGAAGTAAAGAAATCAGAGGTCAGAGGTTAGAAATCAGAAAATCTGACTCTCTGACTTCTGACCCTCTGACTATCTGAAATCTAACTTCTGACCTCTGACTATCTAACTTCTAATCTCTGAAGTCTGACTATCTGAAATCTAACTTCTGACCTCTGACTATCTAACTTCTAATCTCTGAAGTCTGATATCTGAACTCTGAAACCTAATTCAGTGAGCATAGCCGTTATGCCAATGGTAGTACTGTAAGGATTCTCAAACCGCGGGCGCAGAGATTACTTGCTGTGCCCTCGGCTTCCTTTTTTGCCCTTAACGGACACATCCTATGCTCACGGGACAGAGCGCAACCGACGGGGACGAAGTATAAATAGGGCAAGCTGGCCTAAGAGTTAATCGGACGTTGAAGTCGAAGTCGAGGTCTAACAGAAACCATATAATGTTCTTCGTAGCATTCACAAAAAAACGAATTGCAGATAAGCTAAAATCATTCGATTTTGTAGAGCACAAAGCTAATTCGTTCATAGCAACTATTGTTACTGATAACTTTTTGTCCAAATATTTTCAAAAACAAAACGGATTTTCGATTATTGAGTCCCCCCTTATATCCACCTCCCGTTTTAATGACCTAATTTTTTCGGAGCTTGATTATCGTGCTACTGATAATATCCTTTGTATTTTTAAACCAACAATCTCAGGTAGGCCGATTTATTATCATATAAATTCAAGAGGTGATTTTTTCTGTTCCACGCATATATCTATGCTCAGAAAAGCCGGCGTGCCAATTGAGGAAAACGCCGATGTTTTGCCTGAGTTTTTCGTCTATCGCTTTGTAATGCCTCCTCATACATTATATAAAAACATTAAACAAGTGAGTACTGGAAGTCGATTGCACCTTAAACTGGCATCGGGGAAATGTGAAGTTGTCCATATAGACCAGTACGATCCACCTATACCTGCTAAGAAAAGTAATACAATTGACAACGTGGCAACTCGTACCCTCGATTTTCTTAATAAATCTATTCAAGCATTAGCTCCTTGTAAAGACAAAATTTCAGTCTTACTCAGTGGCGGCATGGACTCATCGATTCTCTGTAGAATGTGCCAAGATGCTTTCGGCATCAAAACATCCTACTCTACTGCCTATCCATTTGAGGACCCCAATCTAAATATAGAAAAGATGTATGCCCTATCAGCAGCACAAGCATTTGGGATGGATCATCATTATTATGAATCTACAAATAAGGATTACCTTCTCGGTTTTTTGCAAGCAATCTCATTAGCTGAAGAGCCTCTTCATCATTTGCAATCTATAATGTTCTATTTGCTATTTAAAGGAGGTCTTCCAAAAACCAGAGATATTGTGGTATCAGGACAAGGAGCAGATGGGGTTTTTGGTCTATCTCTACATAATTCTCTTTTTCAAAGTGAAAATATAATGTTTAGGCTATTATCGAAATACCTATTTTTTAAATTGTTAAAATTTGCTTCCAATATAACAGGCAAAGGACAGAGTATGATTAACTCTCTTAGCCTTTTCAATAGACAATGCCTCCCTATATCTGATGCTAATAATACACTTTGGTCTTTAGGAGCCTATGGCAGTGAAGATTGGGTATGCCAGTATTTTAATGTAGCAAAAGAAGATATTATCAAAGGTCGATATAATGGCATAAAGTCGTTTAATAAGCGCTCAATTTATGACATTATATCGATTTTGGACTTTTTCGGTGATGTATCTGTTACGCAGTCTATCTGGGCTAAGCTTGGTGAGGGCCAGCGTAAAATAGTGTATTATCCTTTTACTAATATAGAACTCCTGAATTACGTATATTCTATACCGTGGCAAGTTAAACTAAAAAATCCCAAGAACGTATTACGTGGAGTTGCAAGACAACTGAAAATCCCCGAGTTTATTATTACTCGTCCCAAAAGCCCATTTGGAATTGTAGATAAGCATTGGTCAGAAAAAGGAGGGATTTTTGAGCCTTTAGTGCCATTAGCTTCGAAAGTATTCGATGAAAAGCAAATTCGTGATATGCAATCCACCGAACCCAAAAAGGCAATGACGTTTTGGAACATCTTGAATTACTCAATTTGGAAACGGTTATGCATAAATAATGAACCTCTAACCACGTTATTAGGGGAACTTCAGGAAAGTATTCTTAGACAAGAATCTGTTGACAAAGTTAAGAAAGAAATCGATTAGATGTGTCTCGCTTATTAAAAGAATACGTCCATGAACAACAATGAATATGAGATGCCAAACAAAAGAGGTTTATTAAAGCCGACCTTGCAGATAACGTTTTTCTCGATCTTAGGCATCTTGGTAAGCTTTGCTACTCAGATCATTATAGCTGCTAAGTTCGGCGCTACGATGGAAAGGGATGCCTATTTTGCGGCTATCGTCATACCAGCTTATATTACTACTGTTCTTTTGGGCTCGCTGACTATAACCTTCGTTCCTATATTCATTGAACATGAAACCAAGAAGAGTAAGGCAGAAGCGTGGAAAATAGCCAGCATTTTTACGAATCTCACAATTTTAGTGCTTTTTGGGATATCGTTACTTGGTTTTATCTTTGCCAAGCAGTTAATTTCAGTAACCGCTCCCGGGTTCAAAGGAGTACAGCTTTCGTTAACTGCCAGTCTGTTACGGATTATTTTCCCTGCGATAATTTTCAGCGGGTTGAGTAGCCTGTTGTCGAGTATCTATTATGCGGAGCATCGTTTTCTAAGACCTGCAATACTTCCGGTTATAACGGCGATATTAATGCTGTTATCAGTAGTTTTTTTTAGCCGTTGCTGGGGGATAAAAAGTCTTGCCTTTGGATACCTGATCGGTGGAGTTGTAGGCTTCCTTATTTTAGTTCCTGTTTTTTTTAAACAGGGCCAGTATAATTTTAGTTTGGATTTTTCCAATGAGGGCGTAAGGCAGGTAATTAGAGTAATGGCACCTTTAGTATTAGCTGGGCTGTTTTATAGAGCGACTATAGTTATTGAAAGGATGATTGCCTCCACTCTACCCACGGGTAGCATTTCATATTTAGGTTATGCAACCAGGATAACCCAAATACTTGGTTCAGTAGCAACAGCAGGAATTGCCACGACTATTTTCCCGGTAATGGCAAGAAGCTGGGCAGAAAATGACTTGGCGAAGGTGAGGGAAAACTTTGCGAAGGGTGTCCGAATTATTATGCTGACCACTTTTCCTATTGCAATGATTTTCGCTGTCCTCAGAGTACCAATAATTCAGATAGCTTTTGAGAGGGGAGCATTTGATCATACGACAACTATAGCAGTTGCAAATGTATTAGCTATTCTTCTGGTGGTCTTTATCACTTCAGGGCTTGGGAATGTCACAGCAAAGGGTTTCTATATTTCCCAGAGGACTAAGTTACGAGCTTTAATGGGAGTAGGTCTAGTGGTAGTATATTGGTGGCTTGCTTATGTTTTCAGTAAACATTTTTCTTACATGGGTTTGGCAATGGCTCAAGCCACACATCGATTCATCGAATTTGTGGTAATAATCGCCATAATGAGGTGGATATATAAAGGTCTCAACAGCAAGCATATCTTAATTGGGTTCTTTAAAATTGCAATTGCCTCTACTGTGAGTGGAGTTTGTGTCTATTGCTCATTTAAACTGTTACCAATTGACCAGCAATTAGTTTTAAGGACTGCAATTTCGGGTGTTTTAGGATTCCTCATATACTTAATGATGGTCTTTTGGGTCTTTAGGATTGAAGAAGCTGTACTGATGAAGGAAAAATTGTTCACTAAGACTGTGGGAGTAGCTGCACATGTCAGAAACTAAGCTACCAAAAGGATCGAAAGGATTTAAACCTCATGACTTGATTTGGGATGAGGAGAAAATCAGGCGTTACTTTAACTATAAGCGTACGACAAATCCTGATAGTTATGCAGGATCTGGTACGTGGAAGTACATCGCTCATTTTTTACGAGGACGCCTAAATATCACTGGTAAGACAATATTAGATATAGGATGCGGGAGTGGGCATCTACTTAGACAATTACGTGATTTAGGAGGTATATGCTACGGTATAGAAATATCTGAAAAATCAATTCAAGACTCAGAAGAGATAAATACAACTAATATTACAGTTAAGAAAGCCACTGCTCGCGAAATACCTTTTCCGAACAATCAGTTTGATATAGTATTTGCAACGGATGTTATGGAGCATATTTTGGATGAAGATGTTCGAAAAATCATGCTCGAAATTCAACGTGTTATCAAAAGGGATGGGCATTTGGTTGTCCTCGTTCCTTACGAAACCGTAGAATACTTCCGGAATAGCCAGGGTATTTGCCCTGAGTGTGGTGCGATTTTCAATAGAAACCAACACGTTCGACGATTCGATGTAGGTACATTGAGGTCATTCTTCGAGGCGTATGGTTTTAAGGCCGAGTTTATAGAATCCATTAATAGTGATACAGTGCGGCTGACTACAAAACGGTGGCTTGCTCGTTTTTCAAGAAAATTTCGCGGGCTTCCCACAGTACCCCCTGCGTTTCTATTATATGCAGAATTCTCAACTTGAGACTAAAATAAACTTGTCTCGCAGACCTTAGCTTCTACCTGTAAATATCTTAGCATAGCGGCTATGTAAGCAAGACACATTCATAATAAGGTATAGAAAATTTGTTTAGGTAATAACGATGGGACAAAGGTTCTGAGGCGGGAAGAAGTTGGTGTTCAACTGAAAGAAAGACTCTTTGATGAAAGTTCTTATTGTTAATCAGCACGTTGAAGATGGAATTGGTGGGAGCGAAATCCAGTGCGACATAATTGGTTTGTACCTCACCAAGTTTGGGCATAATGTCGTCTATGGTATAGTCAACGCCCGTAAGGAAACTTATGACTTGGACTATGATTGGGTTCCGATAAAGAGGTCTTCTTTCTGGCTGCACTTTGGCAGAGTGCTCAAAAGCATAAAGCCAAATGTGGTTTATTGGCGATTCAACAAGAAGCATTTGTTAGCCGCAGTATTGCTAAGTCGCTACTATGGTGCAAAATTTGTTTTTAACATAGCTTCTATCCCCGATACCAAGCGGTGGATTCCAATTGATAAAAGAGTCTTTCGCAAACCCAGGCGAATAGTCTCTGGTCTTAAAATCGCCAAGGCTTTGGTGCGTTTCATAGGCTGGTCGCTAATGAACGCTTTGAACTTTAATGGCTTCTATTTTGTGGATGCTGTTGTTTGTCAAAAAGATGATAATATAGGTAAGTTGCCCGTAAAAAGGCAACTGACGATATGCAATTCGGTATCAAGCAATCACAAGCCATTTAAATGGGACAAGGCGTACATAGTTTGGGTTGCAAACTTAACGCCTGGAAAGAATCCTGAAAAGTTTATCGAATTAGCGACGAATTTTCGGAAAAGAAATATAGACTTCTTGATGATTGGTGCTGTTCCAAGCCCAAATTATAATTACGTCTTGGAGAAAGCCAATCTGCCAGATAATGTTTATTATCTGGGTACAAAAACGTATGAAGAAGTTAACGGTATTATAAGGTCATCTCTCTTTTTGGTACATACATGTGATCCTGAGGGGTTTAGTAACAACTTGATTCAGGCCTGGTCGCAGGGAAAGCCAACGATAAGCCTCTACTTCGACCCTGACGGAATAATTACGAAAAACCAAATAGGTTTTCTCTCTGGTACAATCAAAAAATTGGTCGAAGATACGGAGAAACTACTCACAAATGAGACGTTGCGCAATTCGATGGGTAAGAGGGCAAGAGATTTTGCCGTGGCACAATTCTCTCCCGAGCTTAATGTGAAAAAACTGGAAAAGCTGCTCTTGTCGGTGGTGGATCAGTTGTGATTGGTTGGATTAATGCCGATTATACAGTTTTTTCTTCAGATTACCACTTAGCTGATTAGCCAATCGGTTGCCTTTTTTGTTAGTCGCTGCATTTTATTTATTCCTAATCGTGTTTTTGACTGTTCTGTTATGAGCGATTTTTTAATAAGATTAAACAGTCAGTACGATGGCAGAAGCCTGTTAAGTCTGGTAAAAAAGCCTTACGGAAAGCGTTCTCCAGAAGGAAGATTTTTTAGTTTTCCATGGGGCAGCGTGGCTGTGCTGGAGGAACATCTCGCGCGCAACGAAAACATCATTACACGAGACTCCCTGATTTTTGCCTGGGTCGGCGACTTAGTCACGGATATGAAGGAAGATTTTCTCGAATCGTTTATCAATCGCCTTGCTTATTTACAAAATGACTTTGGCAAAGTAGGAGTTTCCCTCGAAACCGATGAACTTTTTGAGAAACTTAATGGAGCATTTGCGATTGTATTGGCAAATACTACAAGTTTTTGCATAATATCGGATCCACTCAGTTTTGTACCGGTCTATATCGGTAGGGATGAGAATAATGAGATTGTATCACTTGGTACACATCCCGATTTGGTGGCCTGCATAACAGGGAAGCCGCTTAAATCAGATCTTGTCTCTCTGGCCGAATTTCTGAACTCAGGCAACTGCACTTTTCCAAATACGATGTACACCAACGTTAAAGAGATGAACCCAGGCAGCCTTCACATTACAAACATCACTGAAAATCAAAAGGCAACTACAAGGGATTTTATTTACTGGTCGCTGCCTGAGGAAATTCACCAACCCTATGACGAAAATGAACTGGCCGAAGAACTACGACATGCATTGCTGGCCGCTGTAGCAGATAGATGCGATGCGGGGAAAGCGGCAGTGCTACTAAGCGGTGGCCTTGACTCACGGGCGATAATGGCCGCGGTGCCAAAGTCTGTTGAGTGCTTCGGCTTAACATTTTGCGATAGGCTAAATCGTGAAACTATGATAGCTAGTAGGGTTGCCAAATGTTACGACCGTGATTGGGTTTCACTTGTTAGAGGTAGCGAGTTCCTGGGAAATAGTATCGTTGACGTTGTGAAGTTCACAGGTTGCGAATTTGAATGGGTAAATGCTCACAATGCTGGGTTTGTTGATGAAATTGCCAGGTATGATGTGGATTTCCTACTCAGCGGCCAGCAATTTGACGCTTATCTGAAAACTCTTTTCGCACCTGATATGGTTCCAATAAGACGTATGAGAGGAATTCTTCCCACCAGGTACGAAAAAAGGTCTTTTGACTATGCCGATAATCTTGCAGATTTTTGGAAGCAGCGCATTGTTGAACCAATTGGCACAGACGTATATAACCGGCGAAAGCGCTATTACGAAGAAAACGTTGATGAGAACCGGAGCAGCGTGGAATGGCTAAATGTATATCCTTTTTCACAAGACCGCGAGGGTGCATATTGGGTTGCCGACAGAAGGGTATTGCCGCTCAGACTTGTTGCGGCTGATAGACGTATATTAGATTTTGCATTCAAGTGTCCCGTCGAACTTAAATTAAACAACAGAATATTCTTGAAGGCTGCCTTGGGAATCTATGGTCGCGGGGCGAGCATCCCTTGTGCTAACGACAGCGTTAGGCCTAACAGTGGGTACTGGTTACGTGCGGCACAAGTGGTCGCACGGAAATTTCAGAACAGGACCAGCTTGATGTTACAAAAATTGGGCAAAAAGCCCAAAGTACAGCATTCTTGGAGTGATTATCAAACGTACTGGGAAGAAAGTGACAAACTAACTGAGTTAATTCAGGAGTATGGGAAAAACATCAGTGAATTTGATGCGAAGCTGTTCAAGCGACCTGGCCGGGGCTTACTCAAAAGCAAACAGCTACGCTTTGAATGGGGCTTTAGGCTTTTGCAACTGGCTATCTGGAGGCACATAGTAAAAGATTACAGGCAATATATCAAAGAAATTGCGGTTTAGTTGCCAAACCTATGGAGAAATACCACCAAGCAAATTGAATAGGAAGATTCTTAAGAGTGGAAAAAAAGAAACTGAAAATCTCTTTGTTGGTGCCCAGTAGAGGGCTAAGCGGAGGAATGCGTTCCAGTGTTGTAGTTGGAAACGAACTATTGTCTCGTGGGCACGATGTTCGCATATTCTACCGGAATAGAGTTCTTAGCTTCCGCAGACGGCTTGGTAGCATCTATAACAGGCTCAGGTACGGCCCAGGCAAGGATTGGTTGTCTACATTCAAAGGGCCTTCGTTCGGGTATGACAAACTTGACCCTGATAAATTTTCCTCAGACGAAATAATTTTATCAATGTGTGCCCATACAACCTTAGATTTGTGGAGTTTACCAAAGAGCGTTGGGATTAAGGTGATTTATTGCCGAGGCGCGGAGATAGAGAATTGGGAAAACATGCTGAAGGCTTGGAAACTTCCTATTCCCAAAATTGCAGTCTCGCCTCATTTGGCTGAACTGATCAAGAAAGAAACTAATCAGTCTGTTATTGGGGTGGTATCGAATGGCGTTGATACAAATATATACTTTCCTTGCCTCCCCGAATCAGAGAGGACAGGTATTGGCACCATTCTCGGCAGCAGCCGCCCAAAAGACCCTGACACTGCTATCCGGGTTATGAGAATTCTGGGAAAGCGTCTACCCGATGTGCCGCGATATATGTTCAGCTTTGCCAGAAGCCATTACCGATTGGGCAAAATACATTTTAAACGACAGCCAACAGTGGCGGAGGCTCGAAAAATGTACTCGAGTTGTAAGGTATGGTTTTTGTCAAGCATCAGTGAGGGTTGTCCAAATCCGATATTAGAAGCTATGGCATGCGGGTGCGCTGTCGTAAGTACCGACTGTGGAGGGCCACGAGATATAATCCAGGATGGTGTAAATGGTTTTTTGGTCGGCGTGGGAAATACCGGCGCGATGGTTTATAAGATTATGATGTTGTACAAAAATGACAATTTGCGTGAACGTATTTGCGCAAATGCAATGAAAACAGTTCAAGGATTCACATGGCCTAAGGCTGTCGATAAGTTGGAAAAGCATCTGTACTCGATACGCAATAACTATTACTTATAGGAATTAACTTTGCGGACGAGCAATTCAGGAAAGTTGCCGGCTTTAAGAAAACTATAGTTTATGATTACAGAAACAGCCATACTTATTGCTGTTCTTTTGGCGGTTGTTACGCTTGTCATTCCGCTAAGGTATATGTTTCTTCCTTATGGAATAGCGATATGCTTTGTACCGACCGATCAGCGAATAATAATAGCCACCTTGGATTTTACCGTCCTACGGATACTTATTCTAGTAGGTGTACTACGGATATTGCTTCTGGGTGAGCAGCGTGTAATAAAATGGAACAGTTTTGATAAGGTGGTGTTGGCTTGGGCCTTATGCGGTGCCGTGGTGTACATAATCCAATCGTTGGACACAAAGGCCCTTATCTACAAGTGTGGTGTATTGTATGACATAATAGGCTTGTACTGGGTGTTCAGACAAATCATCTGTTCGTGGAAGGATATCCAGTTTATTATCAAAGTCTTAGCAGTATGTGTTTTGATATTGACACCTCTAATCGCCTGGGAATGGGTTACCGGGCAAAATCCGTTTGTAGTAATAGGTACCGTCGTAACTCAATTGCGCGACGGGCGATTTCGCTGCCAGGCGTCATTCCCCATTTCCATCGTTATGGGAGTGTTCTGGGCTACACTGGTGCCTTTGTTTGCAGGTATGGCAAGAATAGATAAAAACAAGATTCTTTATGTAGTAGCTGCCCTGTTAAGCATTTTTGCTGTCATATCAACTGCCTCGAGTACTCCTTTCGTAACTTTATTTTGTGCACTCTTTGTTCTGAGCGCTTTCAAGTTGCGCTATCATGTTCAGCTAATCACCAAAATGTTTTTTTTGTTGCTCGTGGCGCTTCATTTTATTATGAAGGCACCGGTCTGGCATTTAATTTCACGGATTAAGATCTTCGGAGCATCCACAGGCTGGCACAGATATAAAGTAATCAATGAAGGGATCACTAATTTTTGGGAGTGGTGGTTAATCGGGACTAGTTCGACATCACACTGGGACGCATACAGGAGACTTACGGATGTTACCAATCATTATCTACTTGAAGGGATACGTGGTGGAATAGCCACTTTAGTATTGTTTATCTTAATATTAGCAATGGCTTTCAAAATTCTGGCGTTCCACTTTCAAGGAAACCGTCATCCCCAACACCAATTGCTTTCGTGGTGTCTTTGTGCATCGCTGGTAGGTCACTGTGTTACTTTCCTGGCACTGTCCTATTTTGGTGGACAAATAGGTACGCTATGGTATCTTTTGCTGGCGATGGTGGGTTTTCTTTGCGAAGATAAGAAACGCGGAAAACATACAGTAATAAATCAAACAACAACCAAACTTAGCTGATTATATTTTGGGATAATATGCGGCCTACCTCTCCAATGTGATACATAAGTAAGAAGAACCGAAAAGGTTACGTATATTGACGGGGCAATGAAAATATCGGCGGTCGAAGACCTTATGATACTTAGAAAGTTTATTCTTGGCAAGCTGCGCCGCGGCGGCGCGATTTTATGGGGTGTTCGCCGCAAGTGCGATAAGATGATCGTGCACGCTTTTTTGCCTTTGCTGGTGAAGCCGCAATGTGATGACCTTGAGCTAAAACGGTTTGGTACAGATTACGGTGGCTGGACAGTACCTGTTAATCTTTTGGGTGAGCGATCAATTTGTTACTGCATCGGCATTGGTATTGATGCAAGTTTTGATTTTGCTTTGATTGAGCAATTCGGAGGTAATGTGTTTTCGTTTGACCCGACGCCAAAAGCCATTGCTTATATGGAACGTGCACAGTATGACCATACTCGGCTGCGTTTCTTGCCGATTGGAGTGTGGAATGAGGATACGCAGTTGCGTTTCTATTCACCAGCTAATCCAGAAGAGACATCGCATTCGGTATTTGATCTGCACGGAACGGGAAAACATTTTACGGCAGAGTGCCGAAAACTTTCTACCATTATGCAGGATTTGGGACACGAGCACATTGATTTGCTCAAGCTTGATATTGAGGGAGCCTGGCGTAAAGTTATTCAGAACATCGTTGATGAACAGATCAGTATTTCAATATTGTGTGTGGAACTCGATTCACCTGTAACGCTAGCTCGCGTATTACGGATAATCCGTATGTTGGGAAGTATTGGTTTTGATCTGGTTCATTTTGAAAAAGTCAATTATTTGTTTGTTAAGAAAGACATGCTTAAAGTTAACTTTCGCAGTTTTTGAAAAGTGTTAATTTGGGTAATTCTAATCCTGTGAGCCATTTTGTGGCAACAAGATTATTTTTGTAATGTACGAGCCGTTTATCGAACATGCATAAAATTCAAAATTATGCGTAAACCCTTATTTTGTAAGGATTTCTCTTAAAAAAAGTGCGAAACTTAACTTAAATAATCCTCAGGATAAATTACAAATGAACCATATTGACACTAATAATGACAAATATATAGTTGTCAAAACCAAAGGCGGCACGGGCAATCGTATGCTGTGTGCTGTCACAGGGATTCTTTACGGCCAACTAACTGGCCGGAAGACTGTTGTCGATTGGCGCGACGGGGCATATTCCAATGATGGAAGCAATACATTTGCAAAGTTTTTCTCGTGTTCGAGCGTTTATCCGGAAACTATTTTGCCCAGCAAAGGTACCATTCGACCAGGCGTGTGGGTTAATAACTTAGATAAGTCGATGAATGAAATGATTTGTGAACATGATCCGGACAAGCACCGCAGTATAAGAATTCATCGCAAATATTCTGTTGATATCCGCAAGCTGGACTATGATGAGGAGATTATTGTGTTCTGGTATTATACAGGGCGAATAAAAGCCTTAAAGAAACATCTTGGTAATGGGCAGGCTGGCTTTGCAGGGCTTGGCACCAATGGGATTATCCGCAAAGTGCTTACCGAACAAATGCTTCTTCAGAAAGATATTCGTCAGCGAATCGATGAATTTAAGGCTAAATACTGGCCCGAAAAAGTTATCGGTGTGCATATCCGCCATACCGATAGAAAGACAAATCTTGCCCAATATGAAAAGCATTTGTATCGATTTCTAAAACGATATCCGGATGCTCATATCTTTCTGGCAACTGATAATCAAGAGGTTGGTTGCCGGTATCGTGAAAAATACGATAATGTGTTTTCAACTCCGAAATGGTTCCCGGAAGGCATGGCATCCATGCACCAAAATGTCAACTGTCTGGATAAGGTTGCTAACGGAATTGAGGCTTTGGTGGATATGTATCTGCTGGCTCAGTGTGATTGTCTTATCTATTCGGGCTATTCGACCTTTTCGCTTATCTCTCGGGTTCTGTCGGATGCAAAGCCGAAGAATATAGTCGATATTGATCGTTTCAATATCAAAGTGCAGTCGAAAAAAATTATTCGTGAGCTACTGGCCTGATCTTATGGATGTATCTGTAATTATAGTCAATTGGAACACTGCTCAGATAACTCGCGATTGCCTGGAGTCTGTTTATCAGCAGACGGATGGGATTGATTTTGAGGTCATTGTTATTGATAATGCCTCATCGGATGATTCTGTTGCGGTGATAAAGGAAAAGTTTCCGCAGGTTGTTCTGATTGAAAATGATGACAACGCAGGTTTTGCCGCTGCTAATAATCAAGGAATGAAATCAGTAAAGGGGCGGTATATCCTACTATTGAATAGCGACACGATTGTGTTGGATGGGGCAATACAAAAGACGCAGTCCTTTGCTGATGCTCATCTGAAAGCCGGTATTGTTGGTTGTCGTGTATTGAATCCGGATAAGACACTTCAGCCGAGTTGTTTTATGTTTCCGTCGATTTTGAATATGTTTCTCTGGGTTACATATCTGTTCAAGATATTTCATAATAGCAGGTTCTTTGGTCGTGAGTGGATGAGTTGGTGGGATAGGGAAGATAAGCGAGAGATTGATGTTGTTACCGGGTGTTTTATGTTGGTTCGGCGTGAGGCGCTGGAACAGGTTGGCATGATGGATGAGCAATTCTTTATGTATTTTGAGGAGACCGACTGGTGTTGGCGATTTAAGCAAGCTGGATGGAAGGTCATGTTCACGCCATCTGCGAAAATTATTCATCTGGGTGGTGTAAGCAGTGGACAAATTAAAACTAAAATGGTTAACCAGTGGCGCAAGAGTATGTTGTTGTATTATAAAAAACATAAGAGTTTGTTGGCATATGTATCGGCATGGCTTCTGATAACATTGTTTTTTATTACCAGAGTTCCATATTGGAGGCTCAAGCGAATAATGGTTTCGTAGTACCAATAAATAATACACATTGTTCAGAGAAGAATCATATTACAATGAAAAACAATAATGCGAAATACATAATAGTCACACCCGCTTATAATGAAGCTAAGTATATTGAGCAAACTATAGAGAGCGTGGTTTCTCAAACTGTACTCCCGGACTTGTGGGTAATTGTTGATGATGGTTCAACAGATGGCACGGCGAATATCATAAAGCAATATGCGCGAAGATATGACTGGATTCGATATCTGCGAAGAGAAAAGGTCGCCGGGCAAACATACTATGCCAGTAATGTTTATGCGATTGACGAAGGGATCAAAAATGCAAAGGATTTTGAATATGATTATCTTGCGATTCTTGATGCTGATATCACTTTGCCTACAGATTATTATGAGCAGATTTTTATGCGATTCAAAGGTGATGAAAAACTTGGCATTGCCTCAGGTGTTTATCTGGTTCGTGAAGGAGAAAGACTAAAAACCGTTTTGAACGATAGACGATCTTGTCCAAAGAATATTATGGTGTTTCGGAAAGAATGTTTTGAGCAGATTGGCGGATTTGTGCCGATGAAATACGGAGGAGAGGATACTTGTGCCTGTTTTATGGCAAGGATGAACGGTTGGAAAACTTGGTCATTTCCAGAACTTTGTATTGTACATAATAGACCGGTGGGAACAGGCCATGCCAGTAATTTGTTACAAGTGCGATTTCGAAATGGCTTGAATGAGTACGGCCTGGCAACACATCCACTGTTTATGCTGCTCAAATCGCTCCGGCGATGTATCAAGGAACGCCCCATTATATCAGGTGGATTAGCAAGAATTGCAGGTTTCTTGTATGGTTACTGTTTAAGAGAAAAGCGGCAGATACCAAATGAGATGGTACGGTTTATTCGTCAAGAGCAAATGGGGCGATTGTTTAACTTTAATCGTATTCCAAAAGAACACAGGATATGCATGAGAAATGACTGATAAGTATAAAATCTGTTTAGCTGCGTCGGCCGGGGGGCATTTAACGCAGTTGTTAAAAGTAGCTGACACCTTCAAAAATTATGAAGTATTTTATGTTTCAACTCTGGATTCAATTGCAAAAACACTTGAAAGCAAAGGCACTTTCTATCTTATTGGGGAATGTAATCGAGAACACCCGTTTCAAGTGATTCTCGTCTTATTTAGATGTGTAAAGATCATCCTAAGCAAAAAGCCAGATGTAATCATTAGTACTGGAGCTGCTCCGGGGTATCTTTTGTGTCTCGCGGGAAAATTATTCGGAGCTAAGATTGTCTGGATCGATAGCATTGCTAATGTCAATGGACTATCGTTGAGTGGTCGTTTAATCTTGCCTCTGTCCGATTTGATTCTTAGCCAGTGGCCAGAAGTAGCAAAAAAATACAAACGTGTCGAATATGCGGGTACATTAATATGATCTTTTTAACTGTAGGAACTTTGTTTCCTTTTGATAGGTTGGTAAAAGCCGTTGATATAACCATAGCAAAAAACAACGGTTATGAAAAAGTCTTTGCACAGATTGGTAAAACAAATTATGAACCTAAAAACATCGAATACACAGCGATACTTGAGAACAGGAATTTCAATAAGAAAATATCGGATGCTGATTATTTAATAAGCCATGCTGGGATTGGTACTATAACGAGGGCTTTAGAACTAAACAAACTACTGTTGGTAATGCCAAGAAGGAAAAAATTTAAAGAACATGTCAATGACCATCAAGTTGCAACAGCCGAAAAGTTCGAAGAACTTGGCCATATATTGGTTGCATATACAGAAGAACAATTGCCGGATAAGCTCAAGCAGTTAAAATCTTTCATCCCCCGGAAGAGAAAAGCCAACCCCGATGCAGTCGCTAACAGGATTCGTCAATTTCTAAACAATTTAAGCGAATCTCGTAAAGGTTAGATGTGGTGCTAATAGCGAAGAAAAAAATGCGCAGCAAACAGATTATAAAAGCTATTATACTCGCGGGGAGCCGTGACTTCGGGCGGTGTCCGATTACGTCCAGCTTGACCATGGCGCTGTGGCCATTAGCGGGGAAACCCGTAATAGAACATTTGCTATTTTCTTTAGCTAAACAAGGAATAGGCCGGGCTGTGATTTGCTCCAACGGTGATAGTTCGTTGCTGGCAGAATCGATTCATGCTGATGACCATTTGGAGCTAAATTTCTTAGATGAACTGTTGCCGTCAGGTACTGCCGGGTGTGTTCGCGATGCTGCCGATAGCAAAACGGACGAGTTAATCATAGTATTCCTTGCCAGTATGGTATGTCCCCCGAAAATCGATGTACTTATACAAGCTCACAAAAAGTGGCAGTCTGATTTGACTGTGATGTTTAATCCGGCCTATGGAAACGGAAAGCTTTTGGGTAAATCAGCAGGAATATACATTTGCGAAACCAGCGTCCTGGAACATATCCCAAAGGAAGGCTACTTTGATATCAAGGAGGGATTAATTCCTGAACTGCTCCGTGCCGGGAAAACTATTCATACGGCGGTATTACCAAATCACGTTGGAAATTTTCGGGATTGGCGAGGATACTTATGTGCCATCGCTGATTACCTTGAGAATAACCCAAAACTAAACACGGATTTAAAACTCTGCAAGCGTAACAACTCGCAAGCCGTATGGATGGCAGCTAATTCAAAGGTGGATCCGGGTGCGCGAATTTTCGGGCCGACTGTTATTATGGATGGTGCTCACATTTCCGACGGTGCAGTAATTTTTGGGCCAACTATACTCGGACGCGATGTTTACATCGGCAAGGATACTGTTGTGATAAATAGTGTGCTTTGGGACGGCGCACAAGTGGGTCCAAATTGTGAAATTCAGCGGTGCCTGATTGACCTCGATGCTGCTGTGCGAGCTAATACCGTTGTCGAAGAAAAAGCCATACCGTTCAGACCAGAGGGACCGCTAGAACGTTCGGTCGGCAGCGCATTAAAGGTTGCAAAAAATAACGCGACCAGATTCCAACAAGCATTGCAACTGCAGCTTGGTAGACTTAACAAAAAATTGCCAAACTGGGTACAATCCCACAAGACGAAAATCATCCCGTGGTTTGCGACCAGCCTTCTTCTCATTGCTTTTCTATGGTCTTACTGGCCTGGTCTTGTAAACCTTTGGAATACATGGCAAAGAAGCGATGAATACTCCAGTGGTCTTTTAGTTCCTTTTCTGGCGGTCTATATCTTATGGTCGAGGCGACACGATATTGCTCAGTGCCGAATCAGGCCTTCTATTTGGGGTTTATTTGCCTTCGTGGCAGCGCAGGGCATCAGACTGTTTGGGCTGTTCTTTTTGTATGGCTCGGCAGAGAATTTGTCCATTGTCCTAAGTATTGCAGCATTGGTGCTGATGCTGTTTGGCTGGCAGCTTTTCCGAAAGGTATCTACGGTATTACTGTTCCTATGTCTAATGTTGCCCTGGCCCAACCGAGTCCAGGCCGCTTTGGCATTGCCTCTACAACGCTGGGCCACTTCATCGGCTGTATTCTGCTTGGAGGTAATGGGCTATGAGGTCATACAGGAAGGTAATATTATCCATATCGGCCGGGCGACTGTTGCAGTCGCTGAGGCGTGCAATGGTTTGAGAATGGTCACGGCCTTTTTCGTCATTAGCGGCTTGGTTGTCCTGCTGGTCAGACGAGAATGGTGGGAAAAGCTCATCGTCCTGACTTCAAGCCTGCCCATTGCTCTACTTTGCAACACAGTGCGATTAACAATCACGGCAATTGCTTTTACAGTGCTCAGTGGCGAGCATTGGGAGAAAATATTCCACGATTTTGGCGGCTATGCAATGATGCCATTGGCCCTTGCAGCGATAGTTGCCGAGCTTTGGCTTTTAGCAAAGCTTACTATGCTTCCTTTGAAAGAAGAAGCAATAATAATCGCACGGCAAAAACTGTAAGGTACCCCAAATACAAGAAGTGCGTTTGGGAGGAGTCCCATTTTGTTAAAGATTGCAAAATGGCCCCCGAACCCTGATTAATATTACAAATCCCAACTGAAGGAGACCCGAAAATGAGCGATTTAGCGAAATATCATGACCAGGTGATTAAACAAAGGCATGCTAATTTTGAAACACTGCCTGAATCTGACAGCCATTCCACATCCAATCTGATTATGGGCGTACTTCGTCGCTGGTACATTGTGCTGCTGATATTCTTTGTAATGTGCGCAGTTGGGATCCCTGCAATATGGCTTTCGATCGAGCCTTTATACAGTGTAACCGGCGTAATAAGGGTCGCTCCTATTTTAGCAAACATCCTGACCGGTGAAGCAGACAAAGGAGAAATATCAAATTATGACAACTTTATGAATACTCAGGCACAAATGATCACCAGCAGCCGGGTGGTGCAAAACGTAGCAACCGATTTAGCAGACAAAAACCTGGCCTACTTTGAGAATGAGCATACCGGCTTTGTCACTAAAGTAAAACAGACACTAAAGAATACCAAAGCAAGGCCTGAGCCGGCAAGCATATTGAAGCAGGCGATATTCGATGGCATCATCAGTGCTGCCCCTGCTCGTCGTACCGAGCTAATAATGGTAACTATGAAAAGCACAAATCCAGCAGAAGCGAAGCAAATTGTAGATGCCTTTATTATCGCCTATATGGCCATCGAAGGTGACAGTTCCAATAAGGATGAGGGTGATAAATTGACTGTGCTGGTAGACGAGCAACGTGAACAGGCCAAAAAGTTGGGTAACAAGCGTATAGAAATCAACGCCTTGGCACAAGAGTTTGGGTCCAAATCCCTGGACAAACGTCAAGAAATAAAGTTGGAACGTGTCGGAATGTTGCTTAACGAAGTAACCAAATCGGAGGTACGTAGAATTCACCTGGAGGCTCAGGCGGAAGTACTAAAAGATCGGTTAGAATTGCCCGATGCAAATACACAAGAACAGACCACTGAGCAGGAGAAATTGGCAACTGAAGTGCAACAGCCCGTGGACGCCAATGACCCTACGCGCCGCAGCTATGTAAATGCCGACCCAACCCTAAATACGTTCATAGCAAATCTCACACAGTTAGAACAGGAACTTATTATTGCCGAGCTCCATTACGCACCTACAAATCCAGAACTTGAGAAAAAAGCTGTTGTGATAGAAACATTGAAAGAACGTATTGAGCAGCGTAAGATGGAAGTGGGCGAAATGTATGACGGTTTCATGGCTAAGAAAATTGCTGAGGCAGAAAAAGAAAAGCTGCTTAACGCGGAAAATGAACTGGCTAATGCACAGGCTGAGCTGGAGCTAACAAGGGC
>SDBV01001093.1_pt1 | contig 40209 bp, 39 predicted proteins | sample 2277081 | NCBI WGS metagenome assembly SDBV01 (sample SAMN10402039, study PRJNA504765) | marine sediment metagenome | isolation source: marine sediment core GS10_PC15, 223 cmbsf | place: Arctic Ocean: Southern Knipovich Ridge | collected 2010
GGCATCAAATCCCCACGGAAAGGGAGCACGAGTTAAGCCGCAAAGACCCATTTTTACAAATTTTGGGGCAAGGCCTTTTGCAGAAGATGGTTGACCGGCTGATTAAAAACGACCAGTGGGACGGGACGCTAAAAGCGCTGAATCAAAATAAAAACGATCCCTATTCTTTGGCTGAAGACATTATTGAAAAAGTATTTAAAGAAAAAAGAGCCTGAAGCACACAATGTCGCTTTAAAAAATGCAGCCGGTTTTAATGGATCTCATCTTCCCAAACCACACGATTTCTGCCACTTTTTTTAGCCACATACAATCTTTGATCTGCCAATTGAATCAAATTGTCATCCGTCAACCGATCCTTATCTCCTAGCTGTGATGCCGAGGCAACACCGGTGGATATGGTGATCGGAATAACCGCACCATCGAAAACAAATTGATACGCCTCGACGCTTCGGCGCAATCGCTCGGCAAATTGAACACCGGTTGAGATATGTCCAAGTGAAAACCCGTAAAACTCTTCACCGCCGTATCTGCCGATTTCGTCCTCTTTTCGCTTTTTGATGCTCATCAATTCCGCCAGTGTTGCAAGAACATAATCACCTGCCGGATGTCCGAATCGGTCATTGACTGTTTTAAAATGATCGATGTCAATCATCATAAATATAAAATCTTCAATTTTCGAACGCCGGTAGTAACCCAGATTGATTTCAAAGATTCTTTTCATGATGGATCTTTTGGGAAGATTGGTTAATTCATCGAAATACCCGATCTTCTCAAACAGATCCTTCTGCTCCATTTCCTTAGTAACATCTGTTAAAAATCCAATTGAAAGGTATACATCATCTTGAGCAAATTTTTCAATATTGGCCTGGTCTTTCAGCCATAAATACTTTCCACCCAAAACCTCGATTTTATAAACGACATCCACACTGCCTGATTTTTTAACTTCTTCGCGCAAGCCTTCCCGGTGACCCCCCAATTCATCTTTGGTAATGATCTTCTCTTCCAATTTGGCTTCAGGCCCGGTATATTTATAAACCCTCTGATCAATGATGGCATTTCTAAATGTTTTGGCGGCACCAGCAGCGCTGCAATTTAGAAGATGGCACAAGGTTGGGCTGATAAATTCGTACCAGATGACTTTTTTCTCTTCTTCCCAGGCAGCCAGATAAGGCATAACCGGAGACTTTATTTTTTCCAATGCCTGCAGGGTTTTCGACACCTCGGCAATCCGCGCTTGAAGTGCCGAAGAGCCGGCTTTATGAAGCAGTCTCCCACTGTATCCTTCAAACTGACCGATGGTCTTATTTTGATTTTTTCCGTTCATTTTTCAACCCGTGTGACACTGAAGCTCGACAAATTTTACATGTAATTTTATAAACGGTTCAGAGTACCGTTTTCTCCAGGATGCTATGAATCTGAAGCATCCTCAACTTTGGCTTAAAATATATATACCTGATCTAAGGTTTCATTTCAACAGGCCGTATTACCGCTTTCTCTCGAATGGGCCAATGCACCATAGCCGCCACTATGCCCAATGCCGCACCCAGCCACCAGACACCATTGTAACTACCGGTTCTGTCATACAACCAGCCGCCGAGCCAAACACCGCTGAAGCTGCCGAGTTGATGACCTAGAAATACGATACCATAGAGCATAGCCATGTACCGTGTCCCAAACATCACCGCAACCAGACCGGTGGTTGCCGGCACTGTTGCCAGCCATAGAAAGCCCATAGTTGCACTAAAAATCATGACTGTTGAAAGACTAATCGAAAACCATAGAAACAACGCAATCGCAACTGAACGCCCCAGATAGATGAAAACCAACATGTATTTTTTGGACCACCTGCCCGACCAGATGCCTGACAAATAGGCACCAAAAACATTGCACAACCCGATAAGTGAAATGCTCCAGGCGCCCACCTTGGCATCAAAGCCGTGGTCACCTAAAAATGCCGGCATGTGTGCCGTAATAAACGCAACATGAAAACCGCAAACAAAAAATCCGGCCACCAGTAACACAAATGAACGGTGTCCAAGCGCTTCGCGAAGTGCTTCTATAACTGTCTGTGGGTTTCTTTTTTGTACGGCCTGCTGTTTTCCGGCGTGGGGCGAAAGAGGTATGGCAAGAAGCGCCATTGACAAGGCAGTGCCGGCCAGAATATTAAGTGTCACAATCCAGCCGTAATTCGAGATGAGTAATTGCGCCACAGGAACTACAGCGAACTGCCCCAGGGAACCGGTCGCCGTTCCCAGCCCGAGGACCCATTGCCGGCGTTTTTCTCCCACCGCCCTGACCATGGCCGGCAGCACAATGCCGAACGAGGTTCCTGCAACACCGGCCCCAACGAGTATTCCGGCAGAAGTATACAGCATCCATGGGCTCTGGACATCCGACATCAATCCAATGCCAATCGCGTAAAGTCCGGTTCCGACCAGGATTACTTTTAAATTTCCAAAACGATCCGCCAATCCTCCGGCAAAAACAGCAATTATCCCCCAAACCAGATTCTGGATAGCAAGGGCCATGGAAATGACTTCACGCCCCCAACCGTTTGCATCGGTGATCGGCCTCACGAACAACCCGAAACTGGATCGATAACCAAATGAAAGCAATAAAAGCAAACAACCGGCACCGATCAGAAAACGGCTTGAACCGTATCTCTCGGAATTCAATCTCACCAAACGATGGCTCCTTAATTACAAGTGGAAGCTGAAACCCTAATTAGGGCCCATCCACGACTTAAAAATGAATAATAGAGATGTCCAATTCAAAAAATGTACGATTTTTCTCTTAGGCAAGTTGAGCACAGCTTATAAAAATCAAAGACGAAATTCCGCAAATTATTGCAGGGGCCGCATAAGAGTTTGCGGTCACCGCAAAACGGGACTGGAAGACGTACATGTTGTATGCCATAACCGAAAACCGGCTCAAGTACACAGAGCTGGGCAAAAAGGGGCACTTATAGATGGACACCATACCGCACAAATAAGAGGAGAAGGGTATTTTCTTAGACAGAATCGCTCCGGGAATAATCATCACCGAGATTTTTATGTTAAAACCGGCCTCAAATAAAGCCGGCCGTCTTCTCCTGTTTCGGCACGTATGACAAAATTAAAACAATCCACATCTAAACAGAGATAAAAATCACCCTCTGGAGACCAGGGTTGATCCGGATCAAAAAACCGGACCGAAGCTAAGGACGCCCGCAATGTCTTCTCCACGGATCCGGTATCAAACGGGCTTTCCAACAATAAGCTCTCAAGGTAGCGGGCACACAGGTCATCTTCATCGGATCGAGATCTGGCGGCAAATCCCATTCGAACCAGAGTCACGCAGGTCGGTAACTTTGATTTGATATAATGAGCCGTGGCACGCGCATTGACAAATGCGCCAGTCAGTATTTCAGAAGCGTGCGGCGCATTGACAAGTCCCTGGGTGCCGGCATGGGTGGTTTGGATAACGGTTTTGTCTTTAAAGTCGATATCCCGGATTTCCGTGGGTGAGTTGCCAAAGTCAAAACCGGGCAGCTTTTTGCCTTCCCGTTCACCGATCATCACGGCATGGGGCTTTTTTTTCTTCAATGCCCATGCCTGATCTACGGCCCCCACCGGATAGATGCAGGAAGCGTTTTTGGCAAAAACATAGCAAGCCACGGAAAATGCCCGGAACACATCGATGATAACAGTGATGCCTTCGGCATTTTGTGCCCCTTTGACAAAATCCGTGATTCTAATTTCCATGTAGTCCTATAAAAAAAGCGTTCTCTAAGACCCCCGGTAAACATGGCCAAAATGGAAAAGCAGGTCGTGTTTATCCATGACTTTAAATGAATAACAGAGGGATCCTGAGTCCGCTTTAAAATTTCTCGTTGTTGAAATCGTGCCCATCCACGACTTTAAATAAACACTAGTCTATTTTCTTAAACACCTTGGCCGATGCTTTGCACACGGGACAGGGTTCAGACGGTTCGTTTTCACAAGTGTAACCGCATACGGAACAAACATAATAATCTTCCGCTGCTTTGGAATCATTAATCGCATTTAAGGCCTTTTGATACAAATCAGCATGCACTTTTTCAACCGCGTTGGCATAGGTAAAAGTGCGCTCGGCCTTCTTGTCCCCCTCTTCCTTTGCCGTGGCAATCATCTGGGGATACATATCTTTAAATTCAAAGGTCTCCCCATCGATGGCGGCCTGAAGGTTTTCTGCGGTGCTTTTGATGCCCCCGAGTGTTTTCAGATGGGCATGGGCATGTACGGTTTCAGCTTCCGCTGTGGCACGAAACAGCTTTGCGACCTGGGTATACCCTTCGGCATCGGCTTTCCGGGCAAAGGCCAGATACTTCCGGTTGGCCTGGGATTCTCCGGCAAAAGCGTCTTTTAAATTTTGTTCACTTTGGCTCATGATTGACTCCTTATTTTAAAAAAACAAATTTGATATTTATGAATGCAGTTCCAAGGGCCTATTTCAGCCCAATTTCCTCGGCCACATCCCGCATTCCCATAATCGTGTCGGTGATGAGCTCACCGATTTCTACATCCAGCATTTCTGCTCCTTTTTGAATGATGGATCGATCAACTCCGGCGGCAAACCGTTTGTCTTTCCATTTTTTCTTCACGGATTTTGCTTTTAAATCCATAACGCTTTTAGAAGGTCTGACCAGAGCGGTGGTGACCACCAACCCCGTCAATTCATCTATGGCGTAGAGGGTTTTTTCAAGAACCGTTTTGGGTTCTACATCCGTGCAGATGCCCCATCCATGGCTGACCACCGCCCGGATATATGCCTCCGGCCAGCCTCTCTTTTCGAGAATTTCACCGGTTTTCCGGCAGTGCTCCTCCGGGTACTGCTCATAGTCAAGATCATGGATGAGCCCGATGACGCCCCATTTTTCTTCGTCTTCACCCTGTTTTCGGGCGATATAACGCATGACCCCTTCCACCGACAGGGCATGTTTGATCAGGCTTTCGTTTTTATTGTACTCTTTTAACAGTGAAAATGCCTCTTCACGGGTAGGTATTTGCGTGCTCATTCCATCTCCTCCATTTTTTTTTCAATAAACAGATCTTTTTAAAAAAGAATTAAAACAGGCAGTTCAAGATAATCCGGTTATAACAAAAATGTACAGTTCGCGCGGGCCATGAACACCGTGAACCAAAGTCGCTTCAATATCTGCAGTCTTGCTGGCATCACTGATAAACGTGGTGGAAATGCCGAGTCCCCTTTGTCCTTCATCCGGGTGCCACTTTAAAAGGGCATACAGCTCTACCATATTTTTGATCATCTGGTCCAGATGCAACACGGCGATGTGAATGGTCGGCAATAGCGAAACAGATCTCGTATGTCCTGGTTTTGTTTTCAGCACCAGTGTCATCGTGTCCGCCACACAATAATCGGCAGAGGTGATGCCGATGAAAGATTGGGCGATTTTCCGCCGCATCTCCTGTCTGGCTGAATCCGATCGCACTGGTTCGGTAAAAAAAACAGGAACCTGCCGGGTTTGCAGTGCAGAGGGCAGGTTGAGCGCCTCAATCAGCGGGTGTTTCCAGGCAACAACTTGTTTCGTATCTCCCCATTCAGGCTCTTTTTCCTCCACCAATTTTACCACGGCACGGGTGGTGGAGACCATATCCGGAAACGATTTTATAACAATATTTTGTTCCTTGGCGCGTCGGGTCAACAGATCCAGCAATTCCAAGTGCCCGGCTTTATTCCGAGACTGAATTGTCTTCAGGGCATTTTGATAATCATCCGGTATAAAAGCATCCCGGGCAAAGCGATGACGCCCCCGGTGTCCCAAGGCCGTCCTGAGCCGGGCAATGAATGCTTGAGGGGTTGCCATATTATGTCTCTTTATCCTTGTGGATTCTCTTCCAACGACCGATAAATGTTTCACGGGCCATGGGTTTTAGATCTCTACTAAAAGTCCATCCCCTAACCGGCATGGGAAAATGGCGCAACTTTTTTCCATCCGCCATCCATCTCCGTTGAAGGATTCCTGAAAAACGGATGAATTGTTCATACGCCCATCGATTTTGAATCAAGAAGGACCACCCTTTAAACAGGACCCGTTCCAGCATTGAAACCGGTGAAACCTGCCAGGTAAAATCCCCGTATGCCAGCTTTTCACGCAACTTTAAAAGCATTCGCGGAATATCGATATCAACCGGACAGGCATCCTGACAGGCACCGCACAGTGTTTCACCCAGGCAGAGATCCTTTGCCCGATTAATCCCCACGAGAAGCGGGGTAACGACGGCTCCCACAGGTCCGGAATAGGGATAACCGTATGCGTGTCCACCGATCTTACCGTATACCGGGCAGATATTCAGGCAGGCGGCACAACGAATACAGCAGAGCATCTCCCGAAAGTCTTCATCAGCCAAAATTTTGGAACGGCCGTTGTCAATCACAATCAGGTGAAATTCTTCGGGACCATCGATATCTTCTAAACTTCCGGGCCCCCCGACATAGCTGACATATGTGCCCATTCGCTGGACAGCCGCCCCCAGCGACAAAAGCCGCAATAGAATATCATGCTCTTCCAGCCGTGCCGCCACTCTCTCCATGCCCATAAAAACCATATAAATTTTGGGCAGGGTGCTGGACATCCGAATATTGCCTTCGTTGGACATTGTGGTAATGTGTCCGGTTTCGGCGCAGGCGATGTTACATCCCGAGATACCCATATCCGCTGCCAAAAATTTTTCACGCAACACTTTTCGAGCGGCCTGGGTCAAAGACGGCGGATCGGTGGTGAATGGAATACCTAGTTTTTTTGAAAAGAGTTCCCCGATTTCATTCCGTGTTTTGTGAATGGCAGGGGCGATCATGTGTGACGGACGATCGTTTGCCAGTTGAATAATAAACTCGCCCAGATCGGTCTCCGTCACCTCGATGCCGGCTGTTATAAGCGCTTCATTGAGTCCGACCTCCTCGGTGACCATCGACTTGCCTTTAACCACCCGCTTGACACCGTGTTTACGCGCCACTTTAAGGCAGTATTGCACCGCTTCATCGCCATCATCTGCGAAATAGACGTGCCCGCCGTTTTTTTCGACATTTTCTGCAAGGGTTTCAAGTACTGAGTCGAGATGCTCAATGGTTTCCATACGAAGGTCGTGGGCCTTGTGTCGGAGCTCCGGACCTTCCGGTAAATTCAGATACGCCGCAGCAGTCCCTTGGCCGAAACGTTTTTGCAGATCAGCCAGGGCGGCCTGTAAAACCCGGTTCCGGATCCCTTTTGATGCCGCTTCCCGGTATTTTTCCGTCTCGATTTTGGCCATACGATGCGATCTCTTTATGATACAATTAACCCGGGGTCTTCAAACTCTAAACCTCGAATTCCAAACGACGCAATCCTCTCACCCTCCCAAGAGTTGGGCGATATGGATGGTTTTTATCGGCAATTTTTTTCGACGAATCATCCCTTCTATATTCATAAGACAGCCCACATCGCATCCCACTACCCCGTCGGCGCCTGAATCGACGATGTTTTGCACTTTATCTTCCAGCATGGCGGTAGAAATTTCAGGGTATTTAAATGAAAATGTCCCGCCAAAACCGCAGCAGTGATCGGAATTATTCATTTCAAGAAACGTGAGGCCTTTTACATTTTGGATCAGTTTCCGGGGCTGCTCCTTGATCCTGAGATTTCGAAGCAGATGGCAGGAGTCGTGATACGTCAAGGTACCATCGTATCGGGCACCCACATCCTCAACGCCCAGCACATCGATTAAAAACTGGCTCAGTTCAAAGGTGATGCCACTGATCCGCTTTGCCCGGTCAAGCCATCGGGGTTCGTCTTTAAACAGTTCCACGTAATGCCGTGTCACCATGCCCACACACGACCCGGTTGGTGCCACGATAACCTCGGCATTTTCAAAAATCCGGATAAACCGCCTGGCGGCTACCTTTGCCTCACGATAGTAACCGGAATTGTACGCCATCTGTCCACAGCAGGTTTGATCAACGGGAATTGTAACCGACATCCCGAGCCGCTCAAATATCCGGACCATGGCCTCGGCCACATCCGGATAAATCGCATCCACCAAACACTGGACAAAAATCGATATGCGAGAAGGCTTCATCTATTTCAGATCCGATATTGTGTCCATCTATAAATAGCCTTTTTTGCCCTGCTCGGCATTTTTGAGCGAGCTTGATCAGGGCAAAAACCGGCGCATTATTTAGTCTGGACCACCGCTATTATTTATTTTAAAGGTGTGAATGGACGCTATTTATGCGGTTCTGTTTTTTTTCAATATCTACGTGCTGAATCAAAGCGGCCCATACAAGCGACTTTCACAAATATTTAATATTCAATTTGGCTTCAGTCAATTGAGAGGCCGTCCGGCAATCTAAAGCATTGTTGGAATTAGAAAATTACTTTGTTATATCAAATAGTTGAAAAAAATTTTTGTCCATATTATAACCAAAACGGGTGCCATTCAAGACCCTGTTTAAAAATTCTACCGTTTCTCTCTAAATAGCCGGATGGCTTGAAATAATCAACAATATTTTTTCTTGACAAGTCTCGGGGAACCGCTTAAAACTACTTTATAATTACTTTATAATTACTTTATAGCTAATTTATAGCTAAAAATATACTTCTCCCTGGTTCCGGACCCGCGCGCATCGTCGGTAAAATCATAAACCATTTCGATCGCTTAACAGGGCCACCTTTCCGTCAGCGCCAAGCTGGAGCGAGGATTAAAAAATTGAGTATAGCACCAAAATTGGGTAAAAAGCGGGGCTTTGCAAAGGTATCAGCTTTTTACCTGCCACGTGAACGCTGTTTTTAGTTAGTGTCCGTCCACAAATGGTAGATTTTGGTTTAGAGCAAGGCTTGAGCAATTTTGAAACCGCAGGCATAGCGGGCTATGTCGAGGATTTCAAAAGAGCGAAAACGCCGCTTTGGGCCAAAAGATGCCGTTTGTGTATGGGCACTAGTTAATTGCCCCGCAACCCATGATTAATCAAAAAGCAGGGCAAAGATTCAGGTAATATTAAAGGGGATAAAATGAGGTATGCAGAGACCGGAATTAATTTGGAAATTGATCTCACCCGTGGAAATATAGAGAGGGTAAAAACAGACCCGAGAGACACCGAGCTTTATCTGGGGGGTCTGGGTACTAACGCCAAGATATTATGGGACAGAGTCCCCCCTGAAGTTGAGCCCTTTTCTCCTGATAATTTACTAATATTCGGCACCGGTCTTCTCTGCGGAACACCGGCTACCGGCTGTAATCGTACCATTGTGTCCACCATTTCTCCTCAAACCCGGTTAATGGCCTTTTCAATGATGGGAGGATTTTGGGCACCTGAATTAAAGTATGCCGGCTATGATAAAGTGATCTTTCGAGGCAAGTCCCCTGAACTGGTCTATTTGTGGATAAACAATGACAAAGTCGAAATACGCGATGCCTCCCACTTGAAGGGTAAGGGCGCGAATGAAACTGCAGAACTGATTCGCCGGGAGTTGAAGGAGCCGAAAGCCCAGGTGGCGGCCATTGGTCTGGCCGGTGAAAACAAGGTCTATTTTGCTTCCGTCGAGCAAGGCAGGTCCAGTGCCAGCCGAGGCGGAATAGGGGCGGTTATGGGGGACAAAGGCTTAAAGGCGATAGTTGTTCGCGGAACAAACGATATCAATGTCGCCCAACCGGCTGAGTTCATGGAGCTTTGCAATGAAGTGCTGGATTTTATAAAATACCGGGAAAAAAATCCAATTCAAGGGGTAATACCCATTTTGGCCGTGCTGGGGTCACCGCAAGAGATGGCGATCCATGATGAGAAATGGCATACCGAAAACTTCTCCTGGGGAAATGCCCGTCACCGCAGAAAAGGTTTTTGGACGGATGAAGTCTCAAAGGATTGGAAAGAGACTATGGATACGATGCGGACACGGTTAATAAGCTGCTATAACTGTCCCATGAAATGCGGGGCAACGATTTCCCCCCCCGGACAACCCACATACATGATGAAATGTTTCTCGAAACTGACGTATACACTGGCGGCCATGTCGGATTTGGATTTTGGTTTGAGAATCGCTCAGCGTGCAACAGAGTATGGCGTGGACGGATACTCGGCCCCTCAGGTCATGGCTTTTGCGATTGAACTTTACGAAAACGGCATTTTAACCGACGATGATATGCCCGGGTTTCCGACCGACAGCGAGGGCAGATTTTACTGGTTACTTGACCGCATTGTCCGGCGGGAAGGGATAGGGGATATTTTGGCCGATGGTACTTATTGGGCGGCCAAAAAGATTGGCAAGGGCGCAGATGCATATGCTCATAACAATATTAAAAAACATGAGCAGCTGCCGCTCAAACTCTCAATGCTGAATCCCATTTATTTTCTCATGTTTTGTACCGGCGAAAAGATAAACATCACCCAGATTGAAGGACAGTTCCCCCAGGCACCTTTTCCCAAGAGAGAGCATAGAGAAGAGTTCGTCAAGGATTGGTTCCATGTTCCTGATGAAAAGTTTAAACAATATTTTTTAGATTGGGAACCCCGGGGAGAAAACTCCATGCCCTATTACCCAACTGTTGACATGACTTGTGAGATTGTCGACTGGCAAGAACGGATGCACTATATTGATGACGCCCTCGGAATGTGCTCCGGTTTATCATCGTTTCACCTGAAACCACCGTACCATATACATAATTTTCCGAAATTTATTTCATCGGGTGCCGGGATCGATATGGATGAAGCCAAATTAACGCAAGCAGCCAAGAGGTACCGAACTCTCGTTAGAGCCATTAATATAAGAAGAGGCATGAGGAGAAAAGATGAGAAGCCTCCCGAGGACCATTGGAAGAAAAGATTTCCCGAACTTGAAAAAGAGCTTTTAGATACGTATTACAAATTCAAGGGATGGAATAACCAGGGTATTCCGACTAAAGAATCCTTACATGAATTGGGTTTGGATTACGTGGGTGAAGATTTTGTAAAACGGGGGATCTTGACCGATAGTGAAGATGCTCCCGTTAAAGAGATCTCGGCGGAATAAGGGCAAAAATAATGCAAAAGAGGCGATTGCCGTGGTAGGTGAAAAAAAGAAGAAAATAATTAAAACAATAAAAATCGATGTTGATAAATGTAACGGTTGCCGGGCATGTGAAGTAATCTGCTCCGCCTTTCACGCGACACCCAAATTTAGCAGCAATAATCCGGCAAGGGCGCGTATTCGAATTATTCGTGAACCCCTGTCAGACATATATGTTCCGGTGTATGCAGGTGAATATACTCCCGCCGAATGTGCCGGTAGAGATAAATACACGATTAACGGAAAGGAATACGACGAGTGTGCCTTTTGCAGGGCCTCCTGCCCATCCAGAGGCGAGTTTAAAGAACCCGATTCCGAACTCCCTTTAAAATGCGATATGTGCGAAGGGGAAGAAGAGCCCTGGTGTGTGAAATGGTGCCATAATGATGCCCTCATTTTGGAACAAAGGGAAGAGGAAGAGAAAGAGGAACCGGAAGCGCAAGAGGAGTTGGAAATCGGATTGGAATCACTGGCCAAAAAATATGGGTTACAAAAGATCATGGACGCCGTTGCCCGAATGCCGAAATAAAGTTGAAATCGTTACGTCAAAGGAAGAGGATTTTAAAAGAGAGTGGAGACTGTAGCCCCCTTAAATGAGATCATAGAGGTCATAAAAGAGTCCGGTGGAGACGCATTCAAATTGTGCTATCAATGCGGATTATGCGATACTGTTTGTCCGTTGAACAAGGTTGGAACCTTTAGTATGCGCAAGATCATCCGAGAAGCCACTTTCGGTTTGACTGAGATAGAAAGTGAAGATTTATGGCGTTGTACGACCTGTGGGAACTGCCCTCAACAGTGCCCCAGGGGAGTTAAAATTATAGAATCCGGGGTATCTTTACGCAGAATCGCAACGGAATATGATGTCTTTCATACCTCTGCCCGTCCTGTTCGCGCCGTGAGTGCAAGCCTCATTGCCGAAGGCAACCCCTTGAATGAGAAGCGAAAAAACAGGGCGAATTGGACAAAAGGCCTGTCTGTAAAACCGTTTACCGAGGAGATGGAAATTTTATATTTCCCCTGCTGTTACCTCTGCTATGACACGAGATTAAAAAAGGTTGCCAGAGCCACCGCCGAAATCCTTAACAAAGCAGGGGTTGATTTCGGAATACTGGGGTCGAAAGAAAATTGCTGCGGAGAAAGTATTCGTAAGACGGGCAATGAGGAATTATTCAAACGTCTGGCTCGGGAAAACATTAAAACTTTTGTTGATAACGGGGTGAAGAAAATTCTTGTTTCTTCCCCTCATTGTTACCACACCTTCAAAAATGAGTATCCCGAATTTATGGTCAACTTTGAGATCGTTCATATTACCCAATATATATCCGAACTTTTTCAGGAGGGAAAGCTTGAGATCAATAAGGCGTATCAGAAGAAAGTGACTTATCACGACCCATGCTACCTGGGTCGACATAATGGGTTATATGACCCACCCCGGGAAATCTTAAAAAAGGTGCCTGGTTTAGAACTGATGGAAATGGCTGATTCACTGGGAGACAGCCTTTGTTGCGGCGGCGGCGGCGGCAGGATTTGGATGGAAACTGCAAAGAGTGAAAGATTATCCGACCTTAGATTAGAGCAAGCTGTTGACGTTGAAGCGGAGGTGATGGCTACTTCCTGCCCTTATTGCATCACCCATTTTGAAGAAAGCAACCTAGCCCGGGAGGATAGCGAAACCACGGAGATTAAGGACATTACGGAAATTATTCAAGAAATGATTTAGGGAACGATCAAATACGATAAGGCGAATAGAAATGAAAAATGAACAAATTGGACAGCTTTGCGAAAGTCTCACAGACAACAATTTTGGAGATGTTATGGTTGTCGGAGGAGGAATCAGCGGTATTCAAGCCTCTCTTGATCTTGCCGATTCAGGTTTCAAGGTTTATTTGATTGAAAAATCACCGGCCATTGGCGGCAAGATGGCCCAGCTTGACAAGACCTATCCCACCAATGATTGTTCCATGTGAATTCTCTCTCCCAAACTGGTCGAGGTCGGCCGGCATCCCAATATCGAGGTTTTAACCTATACTGAAGTTGATGGTGTGGAAGGGGAAGCAGGAGACTTCAAGGTTACTCTGAATAAAAAGCCAAGATACATTATCGAAGACAAATGCACCGGTTGTGGGACCTGTGTAGAGTACTGTCCGGTCAAAATCCCTGACCCCTACAATCAAGACTTATCGTCCAATAAAGCGATCCATATATACTTCTCTCAAGCGGTTCCCCTTGTCACTTATATAGATGAAAGCTGTATTTACCTCAAAGAGAAGCAATGTTCGATTTGCGAAGGCGTCTGCAAAAATAAGGCCATAGATCTTCATCAAGAGGCAAAGAAGGTGGAGGTAAAAGTAGGGGCGATCGTTCTGTCCCCCGGCTATGAGATATTCGACCCGAAGCTGAGGGGCGACTATGGCTACGGAAAGATCCAGAACGTGGTAACCAGTCTTGATTTTGAACGGCTATTATGCGCCACCGGGCCCCACGAAGGTGAGGTATTGCGCCCTTCCGACAAAAAGCATCCACATAAAATCGCCTGGATTCAGTGCGTCGGTTCCAGACAGGTTATCCCGGGCGGCAACAGCTATTGTTCATCCGTATGTTGCACCTATACCCAGAAACAGGTGATTCTGGCCAAAGACCATGACGCCGGGATACAGGCAACGATATTTCATAACGATATTCGTTCCTATGGCAAGGATTTTGAACTATTCTACCAAAGGACGGAAAATCTTCCCGGGGTTCGCTTTATCAGAAGCTACGTATCTTTAGGGGAAGAGATCCCGGAAAGCAAAAATGTTACAATCAGATATGCAACTACCGGAGACGGAGTCAAGGAAGAGGAATTCGATCTGGTAGTATTATCCGTTGGATTGAACCCTCCTGCGGATTATGAAAATCTGGCGGAGACCTTTGGAATCGATCTCAATTCACACGGATTCTGTAAAGCAACCCCTTCCAATCCAATGGAGACCACCCGGCCCGGGATTTTTGTCAGTGGGGCCTTCCAGGGTCCTATGGATATCCCGGAGGCGATTTTTTCCGCCAGCGGAGCCGGCGCTCAGTGTGGTGAATTCTTAAACTACAGGCGGGGGAATCTGTCTAAAGAAAGGATATATCCACCTGAAAAGGATGTTGCAAAAGAAGAGGTCAGAGTGGGTGTTTTTGTATGTCGTTGTGGAACCAATATCGGAAGAGTGGTCGATGTTCCTTCCGTTGTTGATTATGTCTCGACTTTGGACAACGTTGTCCATGCTCAAGAACAGCTATTTTCATGTGCGACTGATTCCGCCCACTCAATAGCGGAAACAATCCGGGAAAAGGGACTCAATCGAGTGGTTGTCGCTGCCTGCTCACCCAGAACCCTTGAACCGTTATTCCGGGACACGCTTCGGGAGGCGGGAATCAATCAATATTTCTTCGAAATGGCTAATATCAGAGAACATTGCTCCTGGGTACACTCGCGCGAAAAGGAGGATGCCACCGAAAAGGCCAAGGATATCACCCGGATGTCCATCGCGCGCGCTTACCATTTGGAGCCATTACAGGAAATTGATCTGCCGGTAAACAGGACCGCCTTAGTGGTAGGTGGCGGTATCGCCGGCATGACTTGCGCCCTCTCCATGGCCAACCAGGGACATGAGGTTTGCCTTTTGGAAAAAGATACGGATCTGGGGGGAGCGGCAAGAAATATCCACTATACTCTGGATGGGATGGATGTTCAGACTTATTTACATGATCTGGTGCACAAGGTTTATCAGCATCCCTTAATACATGTGTATATGAATGCCGTCATCACCGAGGCTACCGGTTATGTGGGAAATTTCGTAACCCGGGTAAAATCTGAACGAGGGGACACAGAGATAAAACACGGAGCAACCATCATCGCCGTGGGTGCTGATGCCTATCAGCCCACCGAATATCTTTATGGGGAAGATGACCGAGTCATAACCAACCTCGAATTGGAGGATCGGATCGCCAAAGGAGAAGAAAGGCTCATAAACTCCCGGAGTCTGGTAATGATCCAATGTGTCGGCTGCAGACAAAAAGATCGCAATTACTGCGCCCGGATATGCTGCAACCAGTCTATAAAAAATGCTCTGAAACTGAAAAAGATAAATCCCCAAATGGACATCACCATTCTTTTTAGGGATATCAGAACGTATGGATTCAGCGAAGATTATTACCGGGAAGCATCGGATAAAAATGTCAAGTTCATCCGCTACGAGCCGGATGATAAACCCCGGATAAAAACGGTCAAGGAGGAAGGCAGGCCTGTTTTAAGGATTACCTTGCCGGATCCTATTTTAGGTGTCAATCTCGCTATCGATGCCGATTACCTCTCTTTGGCTGCTGCAATAATCCCCTCTGAGGGAAACAGGGAAATATCGCAATTTTTCAAGGTCCCTTTAGGACCGGATGATTTTTTCAAAGAGGCCCATGTCAAATTAAGACCGGTAGAGTTTGGTACGGAAGGTGTTTATCTTTGTGGATTGGCTCACTATCCTAAACATATCCCGGAAGCGATTAACCAGGCTTATGGAGCTGCCAGTCGAGCGTTAACCCTTCTATCACACGATACCGTCACAGTCTCAGGTTCTGTTTGCGATGTGGATGAAAAAAAGTGTTTTGGGTGCGGGGCATGTATCGCCGCCTGTACTTATAATGCCATTGAATTTCGAGCGACACGACAGGGCAAAAAAGCGGTGGTTAATCCTATCCTCTGTAAAGGAGACGGCCTCTGCAACGCCAAGTGTCCATCAGGGGCGATTTTTCTGAAACACTTTACCGATAAAGACCTCTTAAGCCAAATTGATGCGGCTATCGGAGATATATAAAATTCTAATAGAAGCCATCTTTTTAAAAAAAATTTTGTTTCAAAATCACGACAAGGCCGGGTTTCAAACCAAAACCTTACTGTTGTTTTCCAAGGATTTGGTATGAGAGATCAACCATGATATGGGACCAAAAACATTTTTTAGATGTTTTCTAATGAAAAAAGTTGAATTTTTTGAAAAAGGAGTTGAGAACGAATGAGTACCGGACTTAAATTCAAACCGAAAGTATTGGGTTTTGTATGCCATTGGTGAGCATACGGTGCTGCTGACATGGCTGGAGTTTCCAGACTACAATATTCAACTGATATCAAGCTTATTCGCGTCATGTGTTCCGGTAGAGTCGACCTGGAGTTTATACTCCGAGCCTTCGCAAATGGAATGGATGGGGTGTTCATTGGGGGTTGTCGCCTTAATGAATGTAATTATATTACCCAGGGAAATTACGATGCCCTAAACACGGTGCTTCTGTGTAGAAAAATAATAGAGCACATCGGGTTGAACCCGGAAAGATTAAGTATCAAATTTATGTCTTCCGGTGAAGGAATTCTTTTTACTGAAATCGTGGATGCTTTTTGCGAAAAGGTTAAGGAGTTAGGACCCATTGGAAAAGGCGAAAAAATAGACGAAGATGAATTAAAGTCCAAACTTAAAGAAGTTAGAAAACTGATTCCTTACATTAAGATGGTGAAAAGGGAGAAGCTGGAATCACGCATTAAAAACGAAGAAGAATATGATGAATTTTTTACCCGTGACGAGATAGATCTTTTATTTCGTGATGTTGTCTCGTACTATATTGATCCGGATAAATGTCAGGCCTGTATGATTTGTCGTAAAAGATGCCCTGTAGAGGCAATTTCAGGTGGTAAGAACCGGATCCATGTAATTGACCAGGATAAATGCATCAAATGCGGAACTTGCCTTGAAGTTTGCCCCCCTCGCTTTGATGCGGTCAATAAGATTTCCGGAGAGCCTGTTCCGCCCCCTATTCCCGAAGAAGAAAGAACGATCGTCAGAAAACATAAAAAAAAATAGCGACCTCATTTCAAATATTTAAAATCATATAATTTTATGGAAAAACCTTCCCCGGATTGAGTATGCCGTTAGGATCAAACAGGTGTTTGACCTGTTTCATCCATTTCAGGCTGCTGCCGTGTTCATCTGCCATGAATTTTCGTTTTCCGATACCGACACCGTGTTCTCCCGTGGCAGTACCACCCGCTGCAAGGGCAGCGGATACCATCTCCTTGACGATACCGTCTATCCGTTCCCATTGCTTCTCGTCATTTTTTCGCCCTACCAGGTTCAGGTGCAGATTTCCATCCCCCGCATGGCTAAAGAGGTACCCGGTGATACCGGTTTCAGCCAACTGCTCCCGGGCAATGGAGACCATTTCCGCATAAGCGGTCATTGGAACACCCACATCCAAAACCAGAATATCACACCCGGGATGACACCTGACGATCATCTCTCCTAGTTCATGTCGGGCTTCAAAAAGGCGGTCCCGATCTCCCCGTCCGAGGCCTTGTTGAAATTCAACACTGCCGGCATCCCGGCAAATATTTCGCGTCATCTCCAGCACATCGCTAAGCTGGTTTTGGGTCGGACCATGAAATTCGATAAAAAGCGTGGGTGAAACCGGCAGATCCAGATTTTTTTCCCGGTTGATGAGCGCGATACATTTTGGGTCCAGCAGTTCCAGCATGGCGGGGTTCAATCCAAACCGTATGATATCAAAGACGGCTTTTCCGGCACTTTTAAGCGATGGAAATGTGACAATGGCGGCCGAGAAGTCATTCGGGAGACCCACCAGGCGGACTGTTGCCTCAACGACTACTCCCAGGGTGCCCTCTGATCCAACAAACAAATGGATCAGATCATACCCTGAGGATGACTTGGACGCACGGGTCCCCATTTCAACCAACTCTCCACTCGACAATACGACGCTCAGTTGCAGGATAAAATCTTTGGTGGATCCGTAGTAGACGGTCCGGGTGCCGCTGGCATTGTTGCCGATCATCCCTCCGATGGTGGCCCTTGCACCTGGATCCGGTGGAAAAAAGAGGCCGGTGTGTTTGAGCTTTTCGTTCAAATCCTGGTAAACAAGGCCGGGTTCGACATCCACCTGAAAATCAGATGCCCGGATTTCAATAATGCGGTTCATCCGGGCAAAATCAAGGACAACGCCTCCTTTAACCGGAATTGGATTCCCTTCCAGGCTTGTACCCGAGCCCCATGCCGTCACCGGAATGCCGGACCCGTTTGCATAAGCCATTATTTTCGAAACCTCTATTCGGTCCACCGGCCATAAAACAGCATCAGGACGGCAAGGCGGGTGCGTGGATTGATCTTTGGCATGTAAATCAAGAACCGAATCCCCGGTGGAATAGCGATCCGCCGGCACCAGGGTTTTTAAAAAATTCAACTGATCATGGGTGAGTCGTTTCAATTTCAGCACCGTTTCCTTTAAAGGTTATCTAGTTAATGTCCATCCACAAATGGACCGTTTTGATCCGGGCGGTGTTCCGATGCCGGTTTTCGATCCCGGCCTGCAGCACCTATGGCTTCCTGTCCCGCTTTTCAGAGATCGCAATCCCTCGTGCGGCCCCGGCAAAGAGTTATGGGATTTCGCCTCGGATTTTTATAAGTTATGCTCAACTTGCTCAGGTAAAAACCGGCGTATTTTCAAATTTGACCACCGCTATTATTAATTTTAAGGTCGCAAATGGGCATATTTAGGGATATCGGTAAAGGTAGCACGTTGTGGCGGAAGTTGAAATATTTTTTTCTGTCTATCAGATTGACAGAAAAATTTCTTTTATCTATACTTCGCGGATGTTTTTTTATTTTTGTTTCAAAAAAATTCTGCCCACCATAAATTGCACTCAAAGAAGTACTTGTTAAAATTAGTAAGACTGATGCGATAGCATTTGTCGTTTTTTGGGTCGTAACGGTTTTATTAACTGTAGCAAGTATTAACCACAAACTGCGGAGGAACTGAATATGAAACAAAAGAAAACCAAAGGTATGGATCGTCGGACATTCATTAAAACTTCGGGAATGATCGGATTGGGAGCTGCAACATCAACTTTCGGTGTTCCAAAATTATTGCGAGCAGCACCACCCACCATTAAAATCGGTTCTGTACAGCCCGCCACCGGACCGCTTTCGGTTATCGGCGTGGGTCAACGCCGGGGCAATCAGCTCGCGGTTGATTATATCAACGCCAACGGCGGTATTAAATCCCTGGATGGGGCCAAACTCGAGCTCCTTTTAGGGGACAGTGAAAGCAAACCCGAAATCGGACGGTCTGAAGCCGACCGCCTCATTAATGGCGGCTCCGTAGTGTTGACCGGACCCTTCCAAAGTGGCGTGGCACTGGCTATTTCCACCCTTTGTGAGCAGCGACGAATACCCTTTATCATGGATGTGGCGGCCCTGGATAAAATCACCGCTAAAGGATACAAGTATACTTTTCGGGTGTTCATCACGGTGACCGGGCTTCTCAATGGTGCTATAAAATACCTCAAAATGGTTTTGGATATGAAAGGGGTCATGCCCAAACGAGCGGTGGTGACCAACACCGCAGATGCTTTCGGCAAAGGCATGTCCGGAGGTTTTATAAAATTTTTAGAAAAGTCCGGCTTGCCCATAGAGATCGTTGAACGGATTCAATTTCCGCTTGGCATAAAGGACTTATCTTCAGAGGTAGCGCGCATCAAGGCCGCTAAACCCGATATTTTATTTCCGGTATCCCGGCCTGGCGACGGCATCATTCTTACCCGTGAGCTGTACAAACAACGGGTGGAATTGATGGGAATTTACGGCCCCGGCTCCCCTGGATGGTACGAGCCTGATGTTATTAAGTCTTTGGATAAACTAATTTATTATGTCATGGTCAACGTGCCCTGGATCAATCCCACCAGCCCGGTCTACCAGCAAGCCAATGCGACATTCCAAAAAGCGCACAATAGATATTTGGATACGAACAGTGCCTTTGCATATACCGGTATCTTGGTGATTGCCGATGTCCTGGAACGTGCAGGCTCCACGGATCCGGATAAAATTGTGGCAGCGACTCAAAAGACCCGCTTTAAAGATCATCCCGTGGTCGGCGGCCCGGTCGAATTTGATGAAAGGGGCGACAACAAAGGCGCCCTCACCGCGCTGATTCAAGTCCAGCCTGACGACGATCCCCTCAAAAGGGTCAAAATCGTTGCCCCCAAAGAATTCGCTCAAGCTGACAATATTGTCTTTCCGTGGCCTCAGCTTTGGAAGCGATAAATTTGAATGGATGCTAATCTGACGATTCAGCTTCTGATCCAAGGCATACTGCTGGGAGGGATCTATGGGCTAATTGCCCTCGGTCTCTCCCTTATTTTCGGGGTTATGGGCATCATCAACTTTGCCCACGGCCAGCTCATGGTCATGGGCATGTATGTCTCCTTTTGGATTTTTGTCCTTCTGGGCATCGACCCTTATCTTTCGTTGATTTTTGTGGCCGGGGCAATTTTTGTTCTGGGCTATCTGATTCAATCCACCGTGGTCAATCGCATTCTCGACTACCCGGAGGCCATTCAAGTGCTTCCTCTGGTCTCGATGGGGCTGATCCTGGAAAACCTCGCCCTGTTGTTGTGGGGGCCGGATCACCGCAGTCCACAGACGGCCCTGGGGCTTAAAACATTTTGGATCGGCCCGATTATGATCGATGTCTCGCGACTGATTGCTTTTGCCGTTGCGGTTTTAATTACAATGCTGATATTTATTTTTTTAAAAAAAACCGTAATGGGAAAAAGGATTCGGGCTGCCTCCGACAATCGTACGGGTGCGATTCTTGTGGGCATTGATGTGGACCGGATCAACAACATCTCTTTTGGGCTGGGGTCTGCCACTGCTGGGGCAGCCGGAGTGCTTCTGTTGCCCCTGATGCCCGTATCCCCCTATATGGGGCATGATTTCACACTGACGGCATTTATCGTGGTGATTCTGGGAGGCATGGGCAATCTCATCGGTGCGCTGGTCGGCGGGTTGATCCTGGGAGTAGCAGAATCGATGTCGACGCTATTTTTGCCGGCCACGCTGAAACATGGAGTCAGCTTCACCATATTGATTATTATCATGGTGTTCCGACCTCAGGGGCTCTTTGGGGGAAAGAAATGAAACGGCTCTACTTTCTGCTGGCAACCATTTTTCTCATTTTGCTTATACTCCCTTTGTTTCTGGACAACTATGCTCTCGGCATCTTTGTGATGATTTTCTTCTGGGCCTATGTGGGCCAATCCTGGAATGTGCTGACCGGTTATACCGGCCACATCTCACTCGGCCACGCCCTTTACATTGGAGTGGGCGCTTATACTTCAACCTATTTGGCCCAGACCTTTGGGATGACTCCCTGGTTCGGCCTGCTTATCGGGGGCGTCCTTGCCGCCGTTATTGCCCTGTTTTTGGGATTTTTAGGGTTCCGGTTCGGGCTACGGGGCGTCTATTTTGTTATTCTAACCATTGCTTTTGCTGAAATTTCGCGCTTAATTGTTTCCCATGTGGAGGCACTCGGTTCTTTCACGGGCATTTTTCTCGACTTCAACCCCTCTTTCTACAATTTCCAGTTTCGGGGAAACATGCCTTACTACTATATCGCTCTGGGGTTTATGGTGGCCTCACTCATTGCGGTACGGCTTATCGAGGTGTCCAAAGTCGGTCGTTTCATCGTCGCAATCCGGGAAGATGAGGAAGCGGCCCAGGCGCTGGGGATCAACACTTTCAAGTATAACATGATCGCCATCGCCATCAGTGCCTTTATGACATCGTTGGCCGGCACGTTCTATGCCAACTACATTTACTATTTGCATCCCAACTCGATGTTCGGCTTGTCCATGAGCATCGAGTTGATTCTCCGCCCGATCGTCGGTGGTTTGGGAACGCTTTTCGGACCGATTCTGGGATCGTTTATATTAACACCGCTCTCTGAAATTTCTCGGGCCTACTTTGCCAAAGGGGGTTTTGAAGGCCTCCATCTGGTGCTTTACGGTGCTTTGGCCATTTTGGTGGTTCTTTTTATGCCCAAAGGCATTATCGTATATGTCAAACGACTGCTGAAACCGATTCTCGAACCGACCGATGAACCCTCTTAACGAAAATATGAATATTTTATCGGCAAAAAATCTGACTAAGGAATTCGGCGGTCTCACGGCTGTAAATGATCTCTCATTTGATCTGAAAGAAAATGAGATCCTCGGCCTCATCGGCCCCAACGGTGCTGGAAAGACAACACTTTTTAACTGTTTGAGCGGATTTTTGCCTTTAAATGAAGGGGAAATCCATTTTGAGGGCCATTCTATTGTGGGCCTCCAGCCCTTTCGGATTTGTCAGCTGGGCATGGTCCGAACATTTCAGATCGTCAAACCGTTTCCGATCTTATCCGTGTTTGACAACGTCATGGTGGGCGCCCTTTCCAAGGAAAAATCCACGGAAAAAGCCAAACAAATGTCCCATGATATTATCGATTTTACGGGGCTTTCCAAGATGAGCCACAAAGAGGCCCGGGAACTGCCGCTCCCCTTAAGAAAGCGCTTGGAGTTGGCCCGGGCGCTGGCTACGAAACCAAAGATACTGCTGTTAGATGAAGTCATGGCCGGCTTGAATCCCACCGAGGTTGATGAATTGATTGTGCTGTTGAAAAAAGTGAACCGCCGGAAAATCAGTATTTTTTTAATCGAACACGTCATGAGAGGCGTCATGGCACTATCTCATCGGGTGATCGTTATCAATTACGGTGTCAAGATTGCCGAAGGCCTCCCTGAAGAAGTCGTCAAAGACAAGCAAGTCATCCAAGCTTATCTGGGTAAGGAGTATGTAAGTGCTCAAGGTTAATGAGATTGATGTTTACTATGAAGACCTTCAAGCCCTGGACCAGGTCAGTATTGAAGTCAATCCAGGGGAGATCGTATCGGTCATCGGTTCCAACGGGGCCGGTAAATCAACCCTTCTAAAAACCATCTCCGGCATGCTCACACCCCGCGAAGGAATAATCGCCTTTAACAATAAAACCATCTCATCCGAACGATCTTCGCGCATCGTCGAATACGGCATCAGCCACGTACCCGAAGGCCGGCAGATCTTTCCCAACATGACGGCTCTGGAGAACCTGGAAATGGGAGCGCAGTTTAAACGTACCCGCCCGATGTTCCAGGCCACCATGGATCAGGTATTTGTCTATTTCCCGCGATTGAAGGAACGCCTGGACCAGAAGGCCGGAACACTCAGCGGTGGTGAGCAACAAATGCTTGCCATGGGCAGGGGGCTCATGTCGCAGCCTCACCTCATGATGCTGGATGAACCGTCTTTAGGCCTGGCGCCGCTGCTGGTTACTACGATATTTGAAATTATTAAACAAATAAACGAACAGGGCACGGCCATCCTTCTTATCGAACAAAACGTGTTTCATTCGTTGACAATCGCACACCGGGCATATGTTCTGGAAAACGGCCGCATCGCCCTAAAGGGGCAGGGTAAAGAACTGCTTAGCAACCCGCACATCAGAAAATCATATTTGGGATTATAGCCCGGTGGTTTAGAAACAGGAGGTAATCGTGACGGAAAACAAAACGTTTAAAACGGATAAGGCCGCTGTAACCGGTGGACCTTACTCACAGGCCGTCATCCATGAGGGCATCATCTATGTTTCAGGACAGGGTGCCGTGGACCCGGAAACGAACATGATCCAACTGGGGACCATCGAGGCGGAAACACAAATGGCCCTGACCAATCTGCGTATTATTCTAAAAGAAGCCGGTTCTTCTTTGAAAAAGCTTTTAACCGTCACGGTTTATCTGAAACATATGCAGGACTATGATCAATTTAATCAGATCTACAAACAGTTTATCAGTGATAACCTGCCCGCGCGGACCTGCATACAGGCTGGAGATCTTCCTTTCAGAACCCGGGTTGAAATCAGCGCAACCGCTTATATTTAATCGATGTTGAGCGAAAGTTGAGGAGGTTTTTCATGAATATTTATGATATTGACGCCCTAAAAAAAACAGCGCTTGTGAAAGGGGTCGAAATCAAACTCGTTTCAGGGGACAAACTGACCATGGTATTTTATCGTATCGCTCCTGAGGCAATTATTCCGGAGCATTCACATCCCCATGAACAGATCGGGACCGTGATCAAAGGCAGCCTTGAATTGCAGATTGACGATGAAAAAAGGGTTGTCTATGAGGGATCCGTTTATATTGTTCCCTCAAACGTTACGCACAGCGGAAAATGCCTGGAATCGGAAACTCAACTCATCGAAACATTCTCTCCGCCTAGAGATGACTTAATCGAAAAAATCCGACAAGCATAAAATTTTAACCCCAGGCATAGGGCTGTATATCAAGAATTACAATTTTAGATGAAACACAGCTATGGGCGAAAAAGTCAGTTTTCGTTCAGGCACGATATAACAGTTTTAAAAAAACCGGCCTTCAATATTTCAACCAGACTGAGTATTTATTTTGAATCAATCATTTCGCAAATCCATCAAAAGTGGTCAAACACTCATCAGCACCATCATCACTCTCCCCTGCCCTCAAGTGGGTGAGATCTTAGCGGATGCGGGTTTTGACTGGCTTTTCATTGATGGCGAACACGCTCCGTATGAAATCGGAAAAATTCAATCCATGCTGCAGGCCATTGGGAACAAGTGCCCGTGCGTGGTTCGCGTTCCCGGAGCCGAAGACCATTTTATCAAACAGGTGCTCGACACCGGTGCTGACGGCATCATTGTTCCCATGGTCAACACACCCCAGGTCGCCGAACAGATTGTTAACTCCACCAAATATCCCCCCCTGGGAAATCGGGGACTGGGACTCGGGCGCGCCCAGGGGTACGGTTTTGGCGCAAGTGATTACATCAAATGCGCCAATGAAGATATTGCCGTTATCGCACAGATCGAACACATTGCAGCTGTTAAGAATCTTGAGTCCATTTTGGACATAGGCGGTATCGACGCCATCTTCATCGGCCCCTATGACCTGTCCGGCAGCCTCGGAAAACCGGGACAATTGGACGATCCCGAAGTCCAAAATGCCATACATCAGGTTCGGGACATCTGCATCAAGCGGCAAAAACCGGTCGGTATTTTCGCCATTGATGTAAAAACGGCAAAGCCTTTTATCGATCAGGGATATTCGTTGATCGTGGTGGGAATGGATACCCTGATGATCGGCAACGCGGCAAGTGATATCCAATCCGCTTTGAAACCATAAAACCGCAAAGAGAGCCGCTATCATGTTGGATATAGAAGTGACCGATCGATGGCGCAAGGGGTTTCCCGGCGGTCAAGTGGGAGTTTTGTTGATCAAAAATGTGACCAACACGTCAAGGCAAACAAATCTTGACCCATACAAAAAAAAACTCGAATCACAAATCAGGGAAAAGTTCGAAAATTTTTCCCGGGCCGATCTTCTAGAGCTTGAGCAGATGAAAGCGTATCGGAAATACTACAAGGCCTTTAATAAAACGTATCATGTGCAGCTCCAATTAGAGTCCATCGCACACAAAAATAAATCATTGCCCGGCGTCAGCCCATTGGTGGATGCCAATTTTTGCGCTGAAATGAAAACCCTGATCCTGACCGCCGGCCACGATGCCGACCTGCTAAATGAACCGGTCCGAATCGATGCGTCACAGGGCGGCGAAATACTGATTCAAATGAACGGAGCAAAAAAGTCCCTCAAACCCAATGACATGATGATGTGTGATGCCAAAGGTGTTGTCTGTACAGTCATTTACGGGCAGGACCAACGAACCGCTATCTCCCCGAAAACTTGTCGGGCGTTTTATGTATCATACGTCCCTGCCGGTATTTCGACATCTACTGTATCTGACCAGCTCCAACAGATTAAACGAAATATTTATCGCTTCTCCCCTGAAGCTAAAATCGAGTTAATGGAAATTTATCATGCCCACCCATGATCTGTTTTAAAAAAGGGCGAGAGGAATGATGAATTCAATCAGCCGGTTTCTAAAATAATATTGGGGTCGGTTTTGCTGGTGTCCATTGTCCAGCTTATCATCACCGGGTTAAAAAATTTCAGAATAACCGACGAAACAAAGGAGGATTTATGGCTGCCTATCTGATCGGACATATTACCATCAACGATTCTAAGTTATGGAAAAAATATGTCGAGGGGGTCAAGGACTCTCTGGCGCCGTTTAAGGCTGAAATTATGTTCCGGGGCAAACGGGCAAACGTTTATGCCGGCGAGCACCCTTTCCATCATGTGGTGGTTATCGCGTTTCCCGACCAGTCGGCAATAGAGCAGTGGTATCAATCCGAGGACTACCAAAAACTGATTCCCATTCGCAATAAGGCGGCTGATGTCATGCTCATCAGCTATGATGCTTAAGGATCAAATCTCGGTACACAGGTTATTCCCCAGAGTGCCCAGTCAACCGGTGGTCTGGCAACTTTTTGTGAAACTTTCCGTTCAATGTCGTTTCTATAAGCGGGTTCCAGGTTGAGTTGATCCAATTTTTTTTCTACCTTGACCCAAAAAAGCCCTTGCATGAAATACCTTACAGTGTAAACATTTGTTTTCAAATACCGCTCCTCGATGGCGCCAAGCTGAATGGGGGCGGCTTTTCGGGAAGGCGGTGTTAAATGGCGGGTTTGCTCAAGAAACACGATCAAGCAAAGGTGTTTTTTGCCGCGACCCGCTGGGTTTAAATCCTTTTTAACCCACCTCAAATTCATCGGTTCCCCAGCGTGTTCCAAATGGGTTTTAGAAGACCACATACCCATCGCAATCCTTTACCATCTCCGCATTCCTGACCTGGCTGGCAAAGTCCTTGCTTCCGAGCCCGGGGATGTCTCCTTCAAAACCAAAGGCCCGATAACTGACGTCACACAGCGATATCTTTGCTTTGCCCACCAGTTCCTGGAACTTTGACGTCCGGGCCAGCTGGACACCGGCACCGGTAAAAAAGATGAATACACTTTTTCCTTTTTTATAAGCAGCCGTCGTCAGGTTGACGACATAATCAAGATGTTTATCTGAACAGACCAGAATACCTAATGTTTCGCCCATCCCGTTGACTCCTTTTTAATTTTTCTTTAATAACGGTTACCACCAGCAAATCACCTTGTCATAAGCAAAAATATCATCCACCAGTTGGGACCAATCGACTTTTTCCTTGTAAAGCGCTGTGCTTTTAAATTCTTCCTCTTTAGAAATATGATCCATGAGGTTCTTGACTATCGAATCAGGTTTTGATTTGAGTACATAAAGGGTTTTCATTTGGGCCACTCCTTAAAACGGTATCACAAGATCCATTTCTCTAAGCATGAACGCAATCTCTTCCAAATCGGCAAATTTAAAACCGTATTTCTCAACATTGGCCGGATGGTTGGAAAACCGCTCCCCTTCCATTTCATCCATAAATTCGATGTTATCCTGGTAGGCCTCGTTCATGTTTTTAATTTCATGGTCAAAAACGAACATCTGCACATCGGTATTGTACAGCATCAGGCCCAGGCTGCAACGGAGGCCTTCGAACTGCTGTTCGGCATCCTTAATCAGAACCGCAACTTTTTTCATTTTGTCCCTTTATCCGTATAGTTAATGTCCGTCCACAAATGGTAAATATTGGTTCAGAGCAAGGCTTGAGCAATTTTGAAACCGCAGGCATAGCGGGCTATGTCGAGGATTTCAAAAGAGCGAAAACGCCGCTCGGGGCCAATAGATGCCGTTTGTGGATGGGCACTAGTTAGAAATATTTCTTACCCGGCTTATTAAAATTATAATTATACCACATAGTAGCATTTTACAGCAAACAAATCAAGATATAATGAACAAACGCCGGGCCAGAGCAAAAAGGGTCATTTATGGATGGACACTAGATATGATTCAGGGTATGAGTCTCTTTAAGGTTCATTCTCTTCTCAATATTTAATGCCATTTTAAACAATATCGGAAAATACCGTTTCAGGGAAATTAGCGTAAAATTAATGATTAAAGGAGAAATAAATGTATCGAGAATTAAGGCGAAAAGATCGGACTTTGGATCATACATCTGCTTTATCCCTGCTCAATACATGCGAATACGGCATACTATCCACACTGGATGAGAAGAATCAGCCCTACGGCGTTCCGGTAAATTACGCGGTCATCGACGATACGATTTTTATACATTCCGCGCCCGAAGGACACAAACTGGATAACATCAGAACCAACGACAAAGTTTCATTCTGTGTGGTGGGCGAGACCGAGCTGTTGTCGGACCAATTTTCTATAAAATATAAAAGCGTCATTGTGTTCGGCAAAGCGTCGATCATTGACGATAAAAATAAAAGATCCGCCCTGATCTCCCTGGTGGCGAGATATTCTCCGGACCATATGGACGTCGCCGGCAAGTATATCGACAAACTCATCGACGAGACCGTCGTGATTCAGATTTCCATCGATCATATGACCGGTAAATCAAGAACCTAAACCCCATCATTGTAAAAACTGATGCGGGTACAATTCTCCTGGTACCGGAACCTTCGCTTAGGTCGGCAAGGTACCCGAGGGAAAAGTTGTCCTTTTGCACCGCGAACCATTGGTAACCAGGGAGATGCGTTATCCTCTCAGCATCTTCGCTCCAGTCTGTTTTCGGCAAAAGCCTCACTCATAAAATCCTAGAAATAATTTGCTATTTTTGTGGTTTTGTCGAATTCTCGAACTCTTGGTGATTTTTTATCTTTTCCAGATCACATTGCAATATCTAAGATACCTTGCTTAATAACTCTGTTGGATCTGAATTTTTAAAATATCTTTTTTAATAAACCATAAATTTCTTGTCCATTTATAACCCCTGATCAAACCCTGACTCCATTAATTTTAATCATTAACTGTAAAAAGGGATTATATTAATTACTTATATAAATATAAGTATATACATATTTTTTTATTGACATTTTAATTTATTAAAGCATAGAATAATATATGCTATGATAAATCATAAAACACCTATAAACACTATGTGGTATTATGACCGTATCAACTCAAAAGATACATCATAGCTTGAAGGGTTCTAAAATCGACCTTTCCAGACAGACGGATATGGAAATTGTGCAATGCTTGCTCAATTTTTTTGGCTTCTCTATTATTGATGGGATGAAGATACAAAAAAACCCTCTTTACAGAGAAATTTTGTTGAATTAGCTGAGAATTTGATGAAGGAAATGGTAAATCCATATGCCAAAGATTTGTTAAAACTCGCAATTAAAGAATGGAATTTGAAAATAGCATCTGAATCTAAATTGTGAATGACCGAAATTATTTCTGACATATTATATTCAGATCTGAAAATAAAACCGGATAACAACTAAATTAAATGAAAAAAATACTTGATAAAAGACGTGATCTGAGATTCCCCAAAAAACAACCGATAGCGATAATCACCGAAGAGAGAGTGGCCTATAAAGGAACCCTTACGGATAAATCAAAATGGGGCGCATTCGTTTCCACTAAGAAACATTTCTTAGTCGGACAGAACCTAATTATTGCATCACTGTCGAATGATAATAAAATTAAAGAAAAGAAAAAAGCACAGGTGATGAGGATTTCGCGTGTGGGTATTGGGGTAAAATATAATAAGGGTGATTTTTCTTTAAGTATCCCCTATCGATTTTAAAACCAAATCAGCGGCTCAATTGGAGATACCCCATTTATTTTGCCTTATTTAGCGGCAACGACTACTTCGGATCTGTATAGTCGATTTTGCCGTCCGGCAACATATACAGGATCAGTGCTTCCCCGTTCGTTACCGTTGGATGGTGTCCTGATCCCGGTTCAAAAGCGCACCAACCTCGAGACGACCCGTCAAATAGAGCTTCCGGAGTGATCGGAATAACCATACAGACCTCGCCGCCAGGATGACTATGATGCGATCCCACCAAATCGGTCAAATCCACTACGTCGACGCTTAGTCCGCCGGTCTCTTCGCACGGTTCAATAACACGGCCCCAGCGCAGACCCACCTTGCCGTTTGCACACATCCATCCATCCGCGATCGCTTCGTGGCATGCTTTCTCAATTGTATCGAACACTTCCTCCCCAGGTGGAAACCGGCGGTTGAGTTCATCGGCAAGTTTACCGTCTATTCCCATGCTTGATACAAGATCGATTACGGGTTTAAGCAAAGATTTGAATTCATTGATTTTCATAGCAGGGTCTCCCGTCATAGTATTTTGGGTAATTTTAATTATTCAAATAAGTTATCACTATTATAAGGCAGGGTCAAACAACGATCGTTAAAAAATACCCTAAAAAATCTCGGGTTGGGTATTTAGTTCCTGATTGAACTACAATATTCCATTAAAAGCTTCTTTGACCCTTAAATCTTACTGAGTTTCCAATCAATCTATGGATATTTCTCCGAGAGCCACAAGACTCTAACCATTCGACTTTCGAGCTCTGAAATTTATACCAAGGGTTCCGAAATTCGCAGCGCTGCTCGATTGCGGCGCCCCGCTAAAGACATCGTCACGCCAGGTAATTTCAAAGTCTACAAACCCAGCAGAGATGACGACAGATTTAAGCTCTTCTTCCAGAAGAGCACCGGCGATTCAACCCGTCCACAGGTCGATCTCGCGCTTTGCGCTGTCGGGTACTTTTTTTTGTACCAGGATATCTCCTATTTGCAATCGACCTTCGGGTTTAAGCGCCCGAGCCATCTCACGAAAAGTCGCCTCTTTGTCCGGAGTCAAATTGATGACACCATTGGAAATCACCACGTCTGCCCAATTGTCCGGCACCGGTAAGTTTTCAGCGTGACCAAGCCGAAATTCCACCTGTTTGAGGTCTGCTGTTTCACTCGCCTGGCGGGCTTTATCCAACATTGCCTCAGTCATATCAATTCCAATGACCTTTCCATTTGGGCCCACTTTTTTAGCAGCAATCAGGCTGTCAATCCCTGCACCACATCCAATATCAATGACTCGCTCACCAGGCCGGATTTCTCCGAGGCTAAAAGGATTGCCTGTACCGGCAAACGATTCAATAGACGATTCAGGAATTCCGTCCAACCATTCTTCTTTATAACCGAGTATTTTGGTTAAGGGCCTGCCGGTATGAAAATGGAATCCTCGTTCAGGATTGTCAGCCACTTCTTCATATTCCTTACTAATTGCTTGCCGAAGCTCACTGAGATCTAATCCAAGTTCCGCCACTTTGTCGGCAACTGCATCCACTGTTTCTCCCATGTTCCACCTGCCTTTTTATTTGGAGTTCTGATAATTATTGCTTTGAAAAATGAACGAAATCGAGAAAAAAGACCTGCGTGTATAATGACTTTCAGGTAAAAAAGGAAAAAGATAGTATTTTAATAATATCAGAGCTGCATCAGTAAAAGGATCCTATTAGAAATATGAGTAATACATTGTGGTAGTTATGTCAATATAATCATTTCGGAACCCTAATTGAGCGCAAGTCGAGGGTGCCCCGGTTTGATACTTGCAACCTATCGCATATGGAGGGTTGGTGCCAAATTTTAGACCGAAAAATACGGATTGTGATAAATAAAAAGGCTCAATCCTTTCTCTTTGAGAAATCATAAACCCGAATAAAAAGATATTGAGAATATAAAGGGATATGATTATCTTTTTAAGCATCTTTTTTTTGTAGACAAAATCATCCGAATTATCGTCATAAGATTTAAAGATTGAATGAAAATGAATTTGATTTGATTTTTTTAAATCGGTAACTTTTCAAATGCAGCTTGGAAATGGAGTTTAAAATTGCCAAACGATCCTGTTCATAACCTATCCAATATGGTTGAAAGTGCCAAATCCGGAAACAGGTCATCTATGGAAGCATTGGCCGATTTTTTTTATAACAAGATTTTTCGTATGGTATATTACCGCAATGTTTCACGGATGGATGCGGAAGATTTAACTCAGGAAATATTTATAGCGATGTCAAAAAATATTTACCAATTAAAAGATACGACCCGATTTAAAGCGTGGCTCTATCGCATTGCCTTAAACCGTATAAAGGATTTTCATCGAAAGAAGAATTTTCTGTCGTTTTTTGCTCTAAAACCAGCCGAGGATACGGAATCACTTGGGGGATCACACAACGCCTTGGACGATGTTATGAAAAAAGAATTCTGGCATCAATTTCATAGTCTTACTCGGCAAATGTCCAAAAAAGAGCGGGAAGTTTTCATTTTGCGATATGTTGACCAACTTGGAATCAGAGAACTTGCCGAAACTTTAAAAAAAAACGAGAGCACTGTCAAAACCCATTTATACAGAGCCCTGAAAAAGTTCAAAAAAGCTCCTGGACTCCGGTCATTTCTTAAAGGAAATTTAATATGAAAAACAAGAGTATTCATTTAAGCCAAGATCAGATTCTTTTATCCCTGGTCGATGAAAATGATCTGTCGGAAGATATCAAAAACCACCTTTTGGGGTGTCCGGCATGCCGGCGTAAAAAGACGACTTTTGTTCTTGAACTGGACCGCCTGGGGGAGAAAGCAAAAGATTTTGCACCCGATCTGAAACAAAACCCGACATTTCTTTTTCAAAAAGCTCAGAATTCTTTCCCTCGTCGTCCAATATTTGCTGTTGGCCTAGCTTTGGTTCTGATCACTGTCCTGTCGTTGAGCATATTATTGTTTACGGATTCATCAAAACAAATGACTGCTCAATTATCTACGGAAAAGGAAAATTATTTGTATCTATTGGATGAGATTTTAGAAGAGCCGTATTTGCCGGACTCTTACTTGGATATGACCGCTGCTTCAAATAGCTATTTTGATGATGAATTTGTTGAGTTTATTGTTCCTATGGAAGACCTGGTCAACTCCATTTAAAATTGGTTGGCCCAACAAGAGGATAGAAATTCAGGTTTATCTCCATCCAATTCTGCATAGAGCGGGGCAAATTCTTCAGTTCCTTTGGCTCTTAGAGCCGACTGTTGGAGATGGGATGGCGGCGCGATATTGACTTAAACTACACACAAAAGAGAGGTTTTTATGAAAAAAACAATTTTATTTATTTTAATTTTTGTATTTGCTTTCGCCAACATCAGCATGGCAAAACGCCCAGGCTCCGGAGAGGGAGGATGGAGTAGTAGAAAAGAGAGTATGGGCATACCCAGCGGCAAGTGGTGGAAAAGATCCGACATAGTGGAGAAAATCGATATTACCGAAGCGGAAAAAAAAGAACTGGACAACATGTACTACAAACATCGATACCGGATGATTGATCTTCATAGCCAGGTAAAAAAAGATCAACTTGAACTTGAACAGCTCCTTGACAACCAAGATTTTAACGCTGAAGCCAGCATGGATCATTTTACAAAACTGCAAAAATCTCACAATACCAGATCTACTGAAAGGTTCAGATTTCTAGTGCAAGTGCGTGAACTTATGGGTCTTGATCGTTTTCAACAACTCAAAGAACAAGTGAAAAAGTATCGGATGGAAAGGCGACGCGAAAGGAAAAGACTTACAAAAAGTACTACTTCCGTCAAATAGGTGAATGGAGCTCTAATTTCTTGAAGGGAGGTTATAATGAGACTACGAAATTTATTCATTATTGTAGTGGCCGGCATTCTCTTGACATCGATGTTAAGTCAACCGGTGTGGGCCAAAAGTGCACAGAGATATCGTTGGGAAGGGGTGGCAATTGGACTTGGAGCCGCTTTATTAGGAAGCGCAATATTACATGACGGTCGTAATTCAAGATATGACCGATATAATCCCAGGCCTCAGCATCAACCCAGGTATGACCGGCATTATCAAAAACCCCGGCATCGTCCATGGCGTGGTCGAAGATACGGTTATCGTCCTTGTGATTATTATGATTATGAAAGATTCTGGGTACCGCCGGTTTATGATCGGTTTTGGAGACCCGGTCGTCATGACCTATACGAAAGAGGGGTTCGGGGAAGGTGGAAAAAAAGGATGATTCGACCCGGCCACTGGGAAGAAAGGCGCCGTTGCCGATCTGACAGATAGTTTAAGTTTAATGATTTTTAATCAATTTGATTTTCACTTTTTGGAGCTGCCGCAGGTTTCAAAACCGGCCGGAAACCTGCGGTACTGACGGAAAGCATCCCAACTTGAGTCGGATCTGTGATAAGACATGGATATCAGGATTTCAAACGAATATCCAAATAATTTTCAGAACTGATATTGATCGAACCGCTGGAGGGTTTTGCGCAAATAAGTATCTGATAAAATATATATTTTTAGAAAAAATCTGTGGCTTGATTTGAACTGAATTAGCGCGCGAATCTAAACTAAAATACCCCGACGCCTACCGGAATCAGGGTATTGACATGATCAAAACTTCAGGCTTTGTCCCGGGTGTTTTTACCCCCCTCTGCTTTCCAGTGGTATCATGATATGTGTATAGGGAGTATCCGGCCACATGATCCAAGGCCCACCATTTAGATGGTCTGTAGAGATACCTTTGAGCATCTCCCGGTTGGGAATGAGCATCATTAAATGAGGGCCAAGATCTGTTACCCAATCATCCTTTCCCGTGGGTTCAGTTCTATATGGATCACGATTACTGACCTCCGCATCTCCCATAAGCATATAGGCAAAACCGATCTGTGTGTAGGTCGGCTTCTCTTTATTCACATATGCTTTAAGAAAGTTGAGCCAGGATTCAGTGACACACCATGGGTCATTGCCGGCCGTATCCGGTCTATCAGGCAGGCAGGTCCAACCATTGGACCCCTCACGCAACGTTTTTAAGTCCCAGTCCAACACCGTTGCCTTGGCGGAAACGGAAGATGGCGCTGCACTCATGGCGCTTTTTATCTGATTATCAGCCAGAACATTCCCTGTCATAAATAAACTGACCAAAAAGGCTACAAATATTGTTCGATTCATAGCAGTCTCCTTCCAAAGTCATATAAATGTACTTTATTGGTTTCAATTTTATATTCAAATATATAGTTCAAAAGATATTAAATGGCCGGGGCTGTATAGATTAAGCTCTTTTTAAACTTGTTGGTTTATTTTATGATTTCAGACCATTATATACTCTTATCAGCAAATAATTATATCACTATGTGGTATTGTCAAATTTTATATTAAATATGAAAAACCATAATCACGAGCCGCACCGCCATGAGGAATATTCCCGAATTATGTATCCACAGAATTTTTAAATGAATGGGTCATAAAAACCGCAAAACCTGGAATGGGATTAAATCCGTCGCGATATGATATGGAAAGAAAAATGGGGATTTAGATTACCGGATGTAATCTGCACTTGTGGAATTTATCCGAACCTCAATAAAAGCTCCTAATCAGGCAGACCCGCCTTACGCATAGCTTCAATACCGTGCTCTGGTAGTGCGGGGAGCCTCTGCCTCAAAACCTCTATAGTCAGCTGGGGGTTTATCTTCAAGGCTTCCGCCACGCTAGCACGGGCCTCCTCCTCCCGACCTGCACCACTGTAAATGGATGCCAGCATCAGGTGACCGTTTAGATGATTGGGATTGCGGGTGAGTCCTATTGTTAACGCTGCCTCCGCTTCATCGTATTGTTCCATATTGATATAGGCAAAACCCAATATAAATAAATAATTCGGCGGATAATGGGGGTTGAGACGCATCGCTTTCTTTAACAACCCAAGGGCCTCCTCTGATCTTCCCTCCCATACCAGGATTTCCGCCAGGTCCACGTAACCGTCCGCATCATTGGGGTCCAGGGCAATATTTTTTTTTATCGCTGTAATGGCTTGCGCAGGTTGCTTTTTCCACAAATAAACATGGCTCAATAAGGCGTAAGCTGCTGATAGTGAATCATCGATGGCGATAGCCCTTTTCGCCAGTTCGAAAGCCCGTTCCAAAGACCGGGGATCCTGGCTCCATTGACTGGCCCACTGTTCATAGTACGTCAAACCCAGGCCCGCATAGGCATTTGAAAACTTGGGCTCGATTTCAATGGCTTTCTCAAACATCAGCCGGGCCTGATCATTGTCTTTTTTGGTTTTACGCTGGTAATACCACCATCCGCGCAAGTTGTAGTCAAAAGCATTCAAATTGGCCGTGTCTTTGCGAAGCGCACGTTCTTGTTCTATCTGTTCAAACTTTACACCCAGAGCAGCTAGAATTTGCTGGGTGATTTCATCTTGTAGAGCAAAAATATCTTTTAGCTCCCGGTCATAGCGCTCGGCCCACAGATGCCCGCCGGTGGTGGTATCGATCAATTGGGCTGTAACCCGTACTCGATCGCCGGCCTTGCGCACACTCCCCTCCAGCATATAGCGTACTCCCAGCTCTTTTTTTACCTGCTCCGGTTTGATCGTCAGCCCTTTATAGGTAAAAACGGAGTTGCGCGATATGACAAACAGGCCTCTGAATTTCGACAGGCCGGTGATAAGATCCTCTGTCAAACCATCGCTAAAGTATTCCTGCTCGGGGTCGCCGCTCATGTTGATAAACGGTAGTACCGCAATAGAGGGTTTATCCGGTAACGTAATGGGTGAATAATCGGGCAGTCCGGCTTCGCGCAGGGCCTCGATATTATTCTTCATTACAGCAGAGTCTCTATTCATCAATTGAGACAGTTTCCTTTCCGCTTCCAAAGAATATTCGGGCATGAGCCTTAAAATTTCCGACACCTCTGACCGAGCTTGTTCTTTCCGGCCCAGGCGGATGTAGGCGATAGCCAGACCCCGGTGCCCTGCTCTACTCTGTGGCTCCCGAACAACCAACTCCTTGAACGCCTCGACCGCTTTCTCATACGATTCCATTCCCGAATAGATGCTGCCCAATAATGCCAGGTAAGTGGCGGGATAATAGGGATTGAGGCGCATGGCCTTTTTCACCTGCGGGAGCGCCTCCTGATACCTGCCGGTATGGGACAAGTACATCCCTAACAAAAGGTGAGGGAAAGACTGGTTGGGTCCGAGGGAGATGGATTTCTCCCCCTCGGCAATGGCTTGGTCATACCGCTTTTGTTTCAGGTAGATCGCCCCCCACAGGGCATGGATATCGGGGGTGGAATCATCCAGGGCCCGGGCCTTTTTGGCAAGTTCAACAGCTCGCAGGAGAGACTTCTCCGGAGACTTGCTCCATCCATGGAACGCCTCTTCCCAATATGTCCAGCCAAGCGCAGTAACCACCGTGGCATATCCCGCAGCCAGACTCGCCGCTCGCTCAAAAAACTCCCTGGCCTTGGCGTTTTCAGCTCTTGTATGTCGTACGAAGTGACCAAACCCTCTGACGTAATAACTCCAAGCCTCAAAATTTGGCCAAACATGGCCCGTCAGCCGGGTTTGCAGCCCGACCGATAACTCCACCTCAAGGGCGAGCACGATTTTTAGGGTGATTTCGTCCTGCAAAGCGAAAAGGTCTTTAAGGTCACGATCGTAGCGGTCCGCCCAAAGGTGGCGCCCGCTGGTGGCGTCGATCAACTGGGCGATGATCCGGAGCCGGTCTCCATCCCTTTGAACACTCCCTTCCAGGATATAACGCACCCCCAGGTTTTCGGCCACCTCTTGAACTTTGACCGCCTTACCTTTATAAGTAAAGACCGAGTTGCGGGCGATGACGAATATTTCCGGTATATAGGAGAGAGCGGTAATGATGTTTTCGGTAATCCCATCGGCCAGATAATCCTGATCAGAGTCACCGCTCAAATTATCGAACGGCAAAACAGCGATTGAAGGCTTATCAGGGAGCGGGTATGCCATCTTTTCAATAGAGGCGGGTTCAATCGCAGGTGGACGGAAATAGAAGTTCCAGATTGCCCAAGCCCCAGCTGCCACAACTATAGCCACCACAGTCACCAGAGTTGTTTTCTTCCGGTTTCTTTTCCTTGCCTCTTCCTCTCTCACCACAGACGCCCCAGGGCCAGGCCCAATTCCCATCCGATACACCCGAACCGGCTCCTTGATGTTTTTGACAATGTGCTCACCCAGGGATTCATAGTTTAGGGAAAGTTTATTCTTGACGCTGTCATAGACAATGCCGGAAATGCAGATTCCTCCACCCTCGGCCAGCCCTTCCACGCGGGCGGCGATATTGACTCCGTCCCCGTAGATCCGCTCCCCTTCCTCGACCACATCTCCAAGGTTGATACCGATACGGAACTGCATCTTACGAGTTTCAGGCAACTCAGCGTTCCTGACCTTGAGTTTTTCCTGAATCTTGACAGCGCACTGCACCGCATCCACCACGCTGCCAAAATCAGCCAATAAATTATCTCCAGGCGAATCCACGACTCTGCCACGGTGGTTCCGGATAATTGTGGATATCAACTCCCGATAGGCGATCAAGGTGCGGATCGTCTCATCCTCATCTTCGCCCATGAGACGGCTGTAACCTTCAACATCGGCACTCAGGATGGCTATTAGCTTGCGTTTAAAACCTTCTTGGGGCATGGAAGGTTCCTTTTTAAATAGTTTTAAAACGAATATAGAGGGTAATTACGACATTTTGTGGATATTATCCCCAACGTTGCAAAAGTCGAGGATGCTCCAGATCCAAGGCATCAGGGCCGCAGCTGTAGTTTTTTACCGCGAACCCATGGCAACGCAGGTCTCAGATCCCGCTCCAGCGGGGAGATGGGGTATTATCGGCTTTCCCGAAGGGTAAAAAACATAGCGATTTTTCTACAAATTCTGGATTTCATCATTGATTAATTCCAAAATGCTGTCCCAATTATCTGTAAACCCTTAATGTTGTTGCTTTAAACCTACCTTCGTCATATTTTTTATGCAACTAGGGGGTTATAAATATCCAAATGGACTCAAGAGGTCAAGAATTATCATGGTAAGGATAATGGAAGGCAAATTCGTTTATGCTTAAAAGGCACTTTTAAATTCTTACAACATAGTTAAACCGGCAACATAAATTGAGATATGCCCAACTATCAAAACCCTTGAAATTATAGCAAATATCTGGATTCGGTTCGGTTAGCTCACACGGAGGAGTAAAAAACTGACCACTTTTCAAAACATTACCCAAAATTCGTAAGGGAACCAATCCTTGTCCCCCTATGTTAGGCGGCCATCCTTTGATTTCGAATCAGAGAACAATTTGACTTATTTAAGTCCTGATAGATCCAGAGAAATATCGAGCACCTTGTTTTCTATCTTGTATTGTTCCCAAAGAGTAATCATTGCCTTGAGCTTGTCTGGATGTTGCTTGCTAAGATCATTTAGCTCCGCAGGATCATATTTCAGATTAAACAACTCCCATTCGCCCGGCCCGAACGGTTCCGGCATCCAGAGGATTTTCCAATCACCGCCAAAGTAAGCCTTTAGACCGAACAATTCGTAACCCACTTGATTGGCCCCTGCATAGGGAGTTGAAACTTTGCCTTCGAGCAGATTCAAGACGGACTTACCCTGTATGGGTTTCACTTTACGCCCGTTGAACTGTTCAGAATGCTTAACTCCGGTGAGATCTAAAATCGTCGGCATAATGTCTCGCACATGGAAAAACGAATGATTCATCGTGCCGGCATGCACCATTTTTCCTGGGAGTTTGACCAACATCGGAGATTTAATACCCCCTTCTGAGGTAAATGCTTTGAACATGCGGCTTGGTGCCATACTTGCCTGGGACCAGCCCGGACCCGGCTCTATGAAGGAATTTTTTAAACCCCGATTTTCCAAGCTGTTGTCAAATGAATTCAAGTACGCTTCTGTTTGACCGGGATAGGCGGTTCTCGGATGACCATTGGCGCCGTTGTCCGAGAAAAAGAGGATCAGGGTATTGTCGTATTGGCCAATCTTTTTTAAATAATCGAACACACGCTTAATCTGTTCGTCCATGTAGTCCACCATTGCAGCATACACTTCCATGTCGCGCGCAGCTTCGGCTCTGTCTTTTTCGGACATCTGCTCCCAAGCTTTTACCGAAGGCAACCGCGGGAACGGTATCGCATCTTTAAGTATAATTCCAAGATCTTTCAGACTTTGTAATCTTTTTTCACGCAATACGCCCCATCCTCCATCGTATTTACCTTTGTATTTTTCGATGTATTTTTTAGGCGCATGCAACGGATCGTGTGGCGCGGTGTATGAAAGGTAGGCAAAAAATGGCCTGCCATCTTTATAGTTGTCCTTTATCGATTTTAGAAGAATATCGGTATAGTATTTAGTTGAATAAAAGTTATCAGGTAACGATTTTACTTCTTCGCCGTTACGTCGGTAGATCATAATTTGAGGGGGCGACAATGGCCTGCGACCATTATAGTGACTCCCTCCTCCGGTTATCAGACTAAAGGTCTCTTCGAATCCTCTGGCATGCGGGCTGGTTTCCTTTTCATGCCCAAGATGCCACTTCCCAGCCATGTAGGTATGAT
>SDBV01001094.1_pt1 | contig 40205 bp, 25 predicted proteins | sample 2277081 | NCBI WGS metagenome assembly SDBV01 (sample SAMN10402039, study PRJNA504765) | marine sediment metagenome | isolation source: marine sediment core GS10_PC15, 223 cmbsf | place: Arctic Ocean: Southern Knipovich Ridge | collected 2010
CTTCAAAACTTTCGTCGTCTGGTTGTTCGTTATGAATATCATCTTAAAAACTTTCTTTCCATGATTCAGCTTGGCTGTATCGTTATCCTCCTTCGGAGGGTTTTGGGATAGGTTCTAATGACTAATGACAAATGTGGGTGCGGGCGGTGAAGGGGAATTGTGTCAAATTGGGATGGGCTTTGGGAAAAAAAATGGATGGAAGAAACAACACAGAAACTCGGATTGCAAATGACGCTGTGGGCAAGAGGGGGAAAGAAATGTCTGACCCCTTTGGTCCTATTCTGACCCCTTTAATTCGAAAAGGTAAGGAGCGACAATGGTAAATGAAGTCTTACAAACTGTGATTGATTACGTCAAGCTGCCCCATACAGACTATGCGGTTCTCATCAACGGGCCGTGGGGATGTGGCAAAACGTACTTCTGGAAAAACATGGTTGGGCTAGAACTTGAAAGACTTCTGGATTCCAAACACATTGAACGTGTATTGTATGTTTCCCTATATGGCATGTCAGATGTAAAAGATATCGATAGATCGCTATTTGCACAATCCTATCCGGGAATCAACAAAAAGTGGGTGGGTAAAATGTCACGCTTTGTAAGCGGAGCAATTGAAGCTCTCGGATATGTGGATTTGGCAAAGGTTGATCTCGGATCATTGGTCAAGGTAAACAATTCCGTGGTCTGCTTTGACGATCTCGAACGCAGCAACCTGCCATTTAAGGAGGTATTAGGTTATATCAACACCTTTGTTGAACACGAAGGGGCCAAAGTTGTCATTTTATGCAATGAAAAAGCCCTCGATGAGGAAGATGTTCCGCTTTACCGGAAAATGAAGGAGAAGGTCGTTGGAAATTCACTGGATTATAAGCCGGATTATAAATCCGTCCTGTCTACCTTGACGGATGAATACAAGGACCAGAAAGAATTCCATGATTTTCTGATTAAAAACACCGATCTAATCTTTCATTTATTCAAGAACAGCGAAACTGACAATTTACGATCTCTCCGCCGTGCCATAACAACTTTAAATATGGTATTCAAAACTTTATATGAAGGAGGCATCGATCCGAGTCAGTTGGCTAAACAGTTGATCTATGCCGTGGGGCCGACAGCGTTTGAGCTTTATGGCCGAGCGGCTGATCCGGAAAAACTCAAAGCGATACACGCGATGGATTACATGTCTTTGGCCGGAATCGCTATGATGGGGCTTAAAAGGGATGAAGCTGCTGAAAAAACATATGAAGAGCAATTTAATGATCGCTATTTCAACGAACTTGGTTTTATGGAAATGGGAAGTGCAATAGGATGTCCTCCTGTTTGTGAATACATGATCACCGGTTATCTAGATAAGGATTTGTTGCTGGAGTGGGCAAAAAAGTTAACCCAAATACCTGATGAAAAAGATCAGCGGATTAAGCATCTGATTTACAATGCAAAAGAGATGGATGATAAGGAGTTTGAAGAAACAGCTTCACAAGTACTAGATTACATCCAATCTGGCGATATTACAGAGATTAAAACATATGCAAGTCTATACGGTCACTTTGAATGGTATATTGATGAAGGCCTTGTCATCGTAACCAAAGATCAACTATTTGAGGCATTCAAGGCAGGATTTTTAAAGGCCCAGAAAGCAGGAAAGCTTCAACCAAACCAACATCTGCCGTATGAAATCAGTCGCCTTATGAGCCAGCCGATGTCGAAGGAATCTCAGACTTTTCGTGACTTTGTTATTGAGATGAATAAACAGATCTTCGATCGACAACGATCTGAGCATATTAATGAGTTGCTTTCTCGCTTTCAGGATGAACCCCTGGCGTTCATTAATGCCCTTACAGACCATGGAGAATCGGGTTTCCTTCTGACGCCAGTTTTCAATCAACTTGATATCGAGGAAACAGCGAACAAAATACTCTCCATGCCCAATGGTTTAAGAATGCAGTTTGGGTTGGCCCTCAATGCAAGATATTTAAAGTATCAGCCGCAATCTGAGTATTTTGAGGAGTTACCCGGCTTGATAGGAATCAGGGACGCAATAAAAACCTATTGTGAAGAACCGGCAAAGGGCTTAGCGATACCGATGAGTTTATTCATTACGCAGAATATTGTGGAGACTCTTGATCAAACTATTGATCGGCTGCAAGCGTTAAAGCAACGTGAAGTGGAGCCAGCCCATGAATGAACAACTGCCGCAATCTCTGTTTGATGATAAAATCGAAATCGAATGTATTGTAGAGGCCATACAGAAATAATTAAAGATCCGTGGTACCGTTTCAGGGACAATATTTTGTGTTTTGGTTTTTAGAGGGTGTGAAATAAACTGACTTTAGGAGATGACAAAATGTTCACCGCGATATTCTTAATTCTGTTCATAATTGCTGCGTCGATAGCGGGTTTGCTTGGCGCTCTTTATGTAAGTAAATCCAGAGAATTTGACGTAAACTTCGAGAGATTCCAGAATGTTATCGATATTGAGAAAGAGACGAAGAAGTGTGCCAAAAAGAATGCCGAACTGCGGGACAATTATAATCGCAACAGGGCTGTTTATGAAAAACTGATGAGGGAAATAAGTATTCTGGAAGAACATACAGAGGACTTATCATTCGGCCTGTATGAACCTCATTTCAACTTTGACACACCTGAGAGATACAAAATCGAAATAGAAAAAATAAGAACGAAGCAGAAGGAGATGATCCGCGGAAAAATAGCGGCACAGTGCAGCAAAGAGTGGGAGATGGCCGGCAGTAAAAAAGAGGGCAAGAGAATGACCGACAGGACCATCAAATTGATGCTCAGGGCATTCAATAATGAATGTGATGCCGCGGTCCTAAAAGTGCGTTGGAATAATGTAGTAAGAATGAGGGAAAGGATAACCAAAGCATACGAAGCGATCAATAAACTGGAGGAGTCCATTGCCATCGCAATCAACCCCTCGTACTTGGAGTTGAAACTGGCGGAGATAAGCCTGGCACATGAATATCAGGAACGACTCCAGGCTCAGAAAGAGGAGCAACGGAGGATGAGGGAACAAATGCGAGAGGAGGAAAGGGTCAGGCGGGAAATTGAAAAGGCACTTGAAGAGTCGGCGAGAGAAGAGAGAACATACAAGGAGGCTCTCGAGAAAGCACGTGAAGAAATGGGGACTGCCCAAGGAGAAAAACTGGAAAAACTCAAAGCCAAAATGGCCTTGCTTGAAACACAACTCCAGGAGGCGGAAGAAAAGGGCAAGAGGGCCCGGTCTATGGCAGAGCAAACAAAAGCCGGGCATGTGTACATAATATCAAACATAGGGTCGTTTGGGAAAAATATATACAAGATTGGCTTGACGCGCAGGCTGGACCCGGAAATAAGAGTCAGAGAGTTGGGCGACGCCTCTGTACCTTTTGCTTTTGATATTCATGCAATGATATACTCGGAGGACGCACCTGACTTGGAGACCAAATTCCACAAGCACTTCAGAAACAAACAGGTAAATCTGGTTAATCCACGCAAGGAGTTCTTTACAGTAACTTTGGATGAGATCGAAGATTGCGCCAGACTTCATGGATTGAGCGTCGAGCTTACCAAATTGGCAGAGGCCAAAGAGTACAGAGAAACTGTGGCAAAGCGAGCTGTCATTGAAAACATTCCATCGCCCAAAGCCGATGTTGCTGAATTTCCGCAGTCGCTGAGGGTAAATTAAGGTTGGACACCTTTTTCGGCCTACCTCTGAGGGTGTGAAATAAACTGTGTAAATGGTGGGGGCGGGGGCTGTTGGCTGTGAGAGCAGGAGAACAGTAGAGATTTCTTTCGGCCCTTCGGGGCTTATGGTATTGGTCGTTTGCTTTCCGGGGGCTTACGCCCCCGGCTATGCGCTCTTTCGGCCCTTCGGGCCTTTAAGCCGACCACGGGTTTCGCTTCGCTACACCCGTGGTTAGTTATATTTAACCCCTTCGGGGTTGGCTACGCTGGTAGTGGGGCTGTGGATTCCGGATCAAGTCCGGAATGACAGAAAAGGGTTGGATACGCTGGCAGTGAGGCGGTGGATTCCGGATTTGGGCTGGGGTGACTAACGGGGGCTGGGGGTGAAAGGGAATTGTATCAAACGAGGATGGGCTTGGGGAAACAAAAAGTGGATGAACAAAAAAAGGGTCCCAGCTACCTTTAATTCCCCCATAGGTGAACAAGACAGTTAACCTCTAACCAACCCTAACTGTCCCACTTGACGCTGGGACGGAACAAAAATATGACAGAGCCATTTGTCTTTATCGAATATTACGGCGATGTACCTTTCAGCCAGTGTCCGGCAAGTATACTAAAGTCATTCAGGTCAATGTCGCAGTCGCCATCGAGGTCGCCGAGGTATATCCAGGCGAACTCATAAGATCCCCTGTCAACCAGACTGCTGTAAACGCCGTCGCAATCGCTGTCGGCAAATCGCTGATGCTTGTCAAGATCGAAGGGGATGGATTCACTGGTGTCAGTGTCATTGTCAAGATCAAATGTATCGACAGCTACGAGACTGTTCAAACCGGTATTAACACAGGGCGAATTCGGTTTGAGATGCAGATCGCCGTAGTCATCATTCGCATCCCCCCAGCCATCACCGCCGTCATTGGGGTCACGCTCAAACAACGGGTTGTCATCGATGTTGTTATTGGCAGCCCCGCCGTAAGGGATGGACCCGTCATCGGGATCAACGTCCTGAATACAGCTATAAGTGATACTTGGCGTTGTCGAAGGGGAGTTATATATCTGGGCATTTTCATCGATTCCGCCGCTGTCTTCGTTGTTCCAGAAGATACAATTGTTAACGGTTACATCGTTCTCGGATGCCGAACCAGCGTAATTGTGCATACCACCGCCTTGAGCCGCTGAAACGTTATCGGCAAAGGTACAGTTACTGAATATTATGTTGCTGCGATAATTAAAGACACCGGCTCCGTGGCCATTGGATGGATGAGCTGTCGTATTGCCGACAAAGAGACAATTTGTGACCTGGCCGCTGGCGACTTGGTTACGAAGACCTCCGCCATAATACGCGATGACACTGTTTCCCATGAAGGCGCAGTTGATCAGATTGATCGTTGCAGCATTATAAATTGCCCCGCCGGACTCGTTTGAGTGATTCCGAATAAATTCGCAGTTGATGGCGTTGGTGACACTGCTGTCCTTATTATCAATTGCGGCACCGACAATGACGGCCGTGTTTTCAATAAATGAGCAGTTTTCCAGTAACAGTCCGTTGTTGACATTGCGATTTGCCATCGCACCGCCGTAAACACCTAGATTTTCGGTAAATGTGCAGTTTCGTACTGTGGGACTGCCTTGTGAGTTATACATTCCGGCACCGTTGCTTGTGGCAATATTATTCCTGATGATGCAATTGGCAATGACGGCATTTCCCTGATAGTTATAAATCCCGGCGCCTGAATTGCCATTGCCGTCTCGAATCGTAAATCCGTCCAGGACCGACGCACTATCAGTCTGGCTGGCGGTCACTATACGTATACTGTTGTCTGCGTTGTCTTCCAGTACGCCGATGTCTCCGCTCAAAGTCGTTTTATTATTCTCAACATCTCGATCTGTCCAAAGATTGGTACCGCCCCGGGGGAATCCTCCGTATATCTCCACGCCGCTGATGAGCTGGAAGGTGGCACCTCTGTCGTCGGTGCCTTCCGGGCTTGCAGAACTTTCATCCGGTTTGTAGACGCCTTCCGCTACAAAAATTTTGTCTCCGCTGGATGCGGCTGAGAGAGCATCCTGCAGATAGTTGAAGGCATCGATCCAGCTTGTTCCGTCGTCATTACCGATGGAGTTGGCATCGACATAAATGTTATTGCCGCTGCCGCCGAAAGGCGTAAAATCAACACCCCACACGTTGCCGGTTATCGCCATACCGTCGGTTGACGTTGCGGTATTGACGATCTGATCGTTAAACGAAAAGCCGGGATTGGATACACTGACAGTATAAGTCGAGGCCGGTAGAATGTGTGCGATGGCATAGATGCCGCGTGCATTTGTTACCGCCTGATAGAGGCCGCCGCCGCTTCTTAGGGCGGTTACTGTTTCGCCCGCTAACGGACTACCGAAAGCATCCATTACACGACCGCTGATAATCTCTTCGCCATCGGTCACAAAGATATTATACACCGTCTCAAAGACCGTTGAATATCCCTCGGGCATGTCGGCATAAAAATTATACCAGGCATCATGGAGACCTTCCCACCCCATGTTGAGATGATGATACGGAACAGAATCAATATACCCATAACCATCGACCACAATGGCATGTTCCGGTTGCGGGCTGTTAATTCCAAGAATAACGGGATGAGCGTAGTCCAGGTTTGGATTGATCATGTCGATCAGGGACGAAAGGTTTGGCCACGATCCCCAGACCGAATTGCTGTAAGAGAATTCACTGACCAGCGAGGTATCCGCCACTGAAAGATTGGACGTGGACAGCGTGGACGTATAACTCATATTCACTGAGATGCCGGCATCAAATAAAAGTGCTCCGATGGCCTGCCGATCGGTTAACACGGTTGTGCAATCTGGCTGATAAACCATTTGACCCCAGTTGTATGGGCCTCCGGCGCCGTCCCCGCCACGAACCATGACATTATTGACAGGGTTGCCGTCAACGACAACGGAATACGCATTCCCTGTCGTCGGCCCAGATGGATAGGTATGATATCGCATGACCTGGGCCATGGCGGTAGCAACACATCCGGTCGGATAATTGTTCGGATCCCCATCGGGTGTGGCTGGGGGATATAGTGGCGTGTAATAATTATAACATGCCAGCCGAGGACTTTCACAGCAGGTCGTTTGTCCCCATTTTGACAGAACCAGCGGATCGACACGCATATCGGAGATTGATGGCTGACCAGATAACAATAGAAGGTCACCCGGATCACCGGCAGCCGTATTCGCCAAATATATCAACGCATTCCACCTTTTCCCTGCCCGCTCGGTGCTACGATGCATACGCGGTGTTTTTTTCATCATTCCATTTTGGCGAATTGCCTGCACACGTTGTTTCAGGTCATTTTGAATCAGGGCTCCTAACGGGTTGTCCGGTGAAGGGTCATAAACGCCGTCTTCAGCAAAAGCAACCACCGGTTCAAGCAGATCATCGCCTGAAACAATCACAAATCCTCCCGGCTCCAAATACACGACATGATAAGCGGAATCACCTCTCTGATCCGAAAACGTTTGAGTGTCTATGACAGCGCCTGCCATGTTCACACCCAGCGGCCGGTTATTTAAACTCAACCATCCTGTGGCAGCCTTCTGGGCCTGGACGCCCGTTGTCGGAGCAGCCGAAACGTCGCCGTTGCTAAACACCAGGACAATAATAAGAATTGCAGGATAGAATCCAAAAATATTCCTCATATTCACTACCTCCTTCCGATCATGTGAACGATTTCAGGATACTCTGCAGGAAAGACCCGGATGCGTTGAAACAAATCCTGTTTTTAAACATGTTATAAAACTGCGTTTATTGTAACGCCTTGAAAGGTAAAAAACAAGAAAATTACACGATATGGGGAAAAACCCGCCGGGATAGGGGTAACAACAGCAAAAACAAGAATTTGGCCACTGATTATCGTTTCTTTGACGTACCTCAACCAGTGTCCCCATCTGAAAAGTTACATATCGAGCGTGCTTGACAAATCGGGTGGGGGCGGTTAAGGGGAATGAATAATGACTAATGCGCGGGCGGGCGGTCAAGGGGAATTGTGTCAAACGAGGATGGGCTTTGGGAAACAAAAAATGGATGAACAAAAAAAGGGTCCCAGCTACCTTTAATTCCCCCCCCCTTTAATTTTCCTGTATGATCCTGGCAATTAGGAGGTTATGAAATGGCTTGTAAACAGACTACGTTTCTGTTTTGAATCAAATCTTACTTTAGATTAGAGCTTTTCATTCCGAAGAGCACGTTTTCGCAAAACGCTATACGTGAGCAGATTAAGATTGCTTTTGCTCTTAGCAATAAGTTCCGCAAAAATCACCGAACTTTCATTTGAAAAGTTCTTATCAGAAATGGCTCGAATTAGCTCTAAAGTGATAGAACGTAATTCATATTTACGTATTTTTTCATAATCACAAATCACCCATGAAACAGGGAGTGCACAATCAAGAACCGCAAAATATCCTAAGTCGCTCGGTATGCGTGGACATATACCATTAAGGTCTTTGGCATTGATTAATAGCTTGCATCCCGCGTAATTGTGCGATATTGATTTGATTTGAAAATATACGATTCTTTTATTGATTTCGGCCTTTATGTCGGGATGCCCCTTCTGATTGATTGCGGAAATTGAATATCCTAACTCTATCAAAACGTGTGCGAACAAGGCTTGCGATCGATATCCGAACTCACTGTCACCGACTGAAGATCGGATTACATCGAGAGCGCGTTTTATTTCATAGCTTTCATTATAATTGCTCAAGCTTGGGCCCCTTGTAAGGGTCAAAATCAGTTACCTTGACAATGCAGATATTATTTTTATCAAAATGTTTATTAATGAGTGGTATCAATTTGTCATCCTCATGGGATGCCAACACTATCTGCGTATGTGATGCGACAGAACTGAGAACAGACATCAAATTATCAAGGTGTGAGGTATCAAAGCTTTCGGATGGATCATCAACGAGAAGTAAGTCTAGTTCCATAAGATCACGCCAATATTCTGAAAACACAAAGTATGGTACCAACTGTAACGCACGGGTTGCTTGGCCATTTAATACGCTGGAAGGGAACGATTTGCCAGGACATTTTGATGAGGTAACCTGCAATTCTAGGCGGTCTGGTTCAAACATCTTTTCTGACCTAGATGGCTGTTTGGTAATAGTTATTCCATCATATGAACGATTTGCTGTGAGTTGTGCATACACCCGTGTTATGGAATCATTAAGCGGGGGCAGTTTCGAATTGATTTGCTCATTAAATGAGTGCAATAGTAGTTTTCCAATATCTTCGGAGGTGTTTAATACACTTGCATATTCAGCAAGCAAATTTCTGGACCCGTTTATACGTTCTGCTAAGATGTTCTCAAGAGTAGTTAATTGCTTCTGATAAGAATGGAACCTTAATTCGGCTTTAATGTCATTTACACGTTTTAGTCTGCGATCGGATTCTGCTTGAGAATCCTCTATTTGGTTGTGTATTGATTTTATAGCAGTATTTAATTGATTCATCGCTGTTTCGATATCAATTATTTCAGTGTTGCTTTTAGATACTGCTTCTCCTGCTTTCTTCTTGATTTCAACGAGGTTCTCCTGCTTCTTTTGCAAAAGAGCTTGTGAGGAGTTAATTTCCTGATGTATGCAGCTAAGATGCTCAATTAAATCTTCTAGGAGCCTTATTTGCTGTTCGTGTTCTTTGCAAATCGAATCTTCTCCTTCACAAACTGGTTTAGACGATAGAGTGACATTACAAACAGGGCATTTACTAGTACCAAATTTTGCGAAGTATTGAGTGGCATTACGCGCAATCGCAATGAGTAATATTTCCTCTTCGTATTTTTCCTTTAACTCTTGCGACTGGGCAACTATATCGTTATACGGTTTTTCCGAAGTCAAATTACGTTCTTCAATTTCTATCTCAGCTATTTTGCTTTGTAATGCTTCCATCTCCTGTGTGCAGTTTGTCCAAGAGTCAAGTAAATCTACTAATGCTTTCGACCGGCTTTCTAGTTCTCCTAACTGAGTCTGCAACATTTCTTTTGTATCTGAGATAATTGCACTATTCCATTCAAGCACGCTTGACAATTTAACTTCTTCAGAAAGACCTGTTGATGTTTCTTTGTTACAAAGGCTCGCCATTTCTTGAAACACCACCTCAACTTTTCGGTTAGTTTCATTTGTGGTAGGTATACCCTTGCCCCACGGAGGGTTTTTCAAAATTTCATCCTTTTTGCCCTGCAAGACGGTAATTTTACTGCGAATTTCTTCGGCAAAAACTTCGATCTGTTTGGCCATTTCTTGATGCTCTGCACGCCGTTCTTCTAACATCTTATTTAATTTTTCAAGTAGTTCGGGAATCTTTTCAATCTCCAGATAAAAATAAAGGACCTTACTAAAATCAGAAATTTCGGATTGCCGCCGCCCAGCAGCATGTTGTGCGGCGAAAATAATTTGTGTTCCTGTCGGTTGTCCAAGTCTTGCTAATAAAGGAAACGCTTGTTGTTGATTCAATTCCTTGCCATTACTATCTGTTATAATTTGTCGCGAACGTGGAGCGCCAGGGCTTAAACGACGTCGAACATTATAACCTTTACTTACTGCTGCCAAACTCAAGGTCACTTCTGAGGCATTTGCAGGGAAAAAAGTGTTCCTGACTTCAATTTCTTGCTGGCCTGCAGGAGAACCAAATAGGCACCATCTAATAGCCTCCACCACTGTCGATTTGCCAAAACCGTTTGGGCCAAATAAGAAAAGATGTTTGCCACCAACGTCAATCGTGCATTCTCCAGTTACACCCCTAAAATTGCTTATGTTGATTTTATTAATTGTGTAGCTATTCGTATTCACACTATTACCTCATTACTAGATTCACGCAATAATCGCAACTCACGCTCAAAATCTTGTTTACAGCGATCCAATTCGTCGCTGATATATCGTATAGCAGCATCTGGCCCCTCAGATTGCATTTCTTCTCTCATTTTTTCCCAAAGTGACGTAGTTTCAGATTTTGACACTCTCATACTCACTTGATTCAGAACCCTCTCTAAGGAAGCATTATTCTTGCTTGCGTCAGACATATTGATACCCTTTTTCTAAAATATAGGATGTTTATACTATTAAATTGCTATTTCTCGTATAAAACGCTTGGCTACACAACCAAGCCTTTCGATTTCATAATCTTTCTCGAATTGCCTCTTTGGCGATTATTCGCCTAACTGCCTTAAAATTAACGACTTACCAGCCTTTTTGCCGCTGCGGTAAATGTGCCAGCGATTCTTTCATGGCTGGTATTATGAGCCATTGGGGCTGGGTAGTCAAATCTTTATTATTAGTCAGAAAAGGTTTTCCGGGGGGTTATGCTGGCGGCTATGCGCTCTTTCGGCCCTTCGGGCCTTTAAGCCTGCTTCGGGGTTGGCTACGCTAAGGGCGGGGCCGTGGATTCCGGATTTAGGCTGGGGCGACAAGTCGCTTTTGACACATGGCTAAAATATTATCGAATCCCAATGAATTCGGGATTGTCAGCATTGATTCATACGGCTAAAGTATTACCGAATATATTGGCATATTTGTTTGAGAATGGTATATTCATGCTTAGGTGCCTCTGAAAAACGTTAGTTATTCATTAATGTGACGGTGCAAAGATTATGAAGATTTCGCTGGACTGGCTAAGCGACTATGTTGACATTGATTGCCCCGCTCAGGCGGTTGCCGATGTCCTCAGCGAGGTTGGCTTTCCGACCGAGAGTATTGAGCAGGTGGATGGCGACACGGTCATCGACGTGGAGGTGAGCAGCAATCGGGGTGATTGCCTGAGCCACATCGGACTTGCTCGCGAACTGGCCGCTGCAACGGGTAAGAAACTGCGTCTGCCCCCCCTGTCCCCCCTGCCCCCCCCCCTGCCCGGCAAAGCCGAAGGCAAGGGGCAGAGCGGTGGCGACAGGGATGTAAGCAAATTTATCGACGTGCGGATTGACGCCCCGGAGCTTTGCGGCAGATATACCGCACGGGTGATTACCGGCGTAAAGGTCGGGCCGACGCCGGAGTGGATGAAAAGGCGTCTGGAGACGGTGGGGATTCGCAGCGTAAACAATATCGTCGATGCGACCAACTACGCGATGATGGAGACGGGCCAGCCGCCGCACGCGTTCGACTATGACAAACTCAAAGGCGGCAGGATTATTGTGCGCAAGGGCCAAAAGGGCCAGTCGCTGGTCAGTATCGACCAGACCAGGTGCCCGTGTGACGGCCGGATGCTGGTCATCGCCGACGCTGAAGGCCCCGTGGCTATCGCCGGAGTAATGGGCGGATTGGACAGCGAGGTCAGCGATTCGACGACGACGATATTGCTGGAAGATGCACACTTCAACCCCGTAAGCGTTCGGACGACGGGCCGGGGGCTGACAATCAGCTCCGAGGCGGCCTTTCGTTTCGAGAGGCATATTGACATCGAGGGGATCGATTATGCGTCGCAGCGATGCGCCGAGTTGATCGTTCAGGCTGCTGGCGGCAGAGTAGCAAGGGGCGTGGTCGATGTGTACCCAGCCAGGTGGGAGCCTGTAACGGTGGGGATGCGGCCGAGCCGGATGAATCTGCTGCTGGGTATCGATGTGCCCGCGGCGAAGGCGATGAAGATATTTACGGCGATGGGGCTGAATCCGCTGGAAAAGAGCGAAGACCTGATCGTATGTACCATTCCGTCGTGGAGGCATGACCTGTATCGCGAGGTTGATCTGATCGAAGAGGTCGCGCGGTGTTACGGGTATGACGGGATTCCGGTTGACAAAAAGATCAATATCGAGGTCACGCCCGTCGATGAACGCGAGAGGCTGGCCAATAAACTGAGGACATTACTGAACGGATGCGGCTATTACGAGACGATCAACGTGACGTTTGTGGACGATTCGCTGGCGGCGGCATTCGCCGATGCCGGCCAGGTCCAGGCCGGATTCCTGCGGGTCAACGACGTATCGCGAAAATCGGCAAACATACTTCGTCCGTCCCTGCTCGGTTCGCTGTGCGGCGTTATCCGTTCAAACTACAACGTGGGCAATCGGCCGTGCATGGTTTATGAACTTGCCGATACGTTCAGACCCACCGACGGAGCGGACGGAGCGGGCGTGGCGCTTCCGGATGAACGGACCATGCTGGCCCTGGCTGCCGATACCGATTTCCGGTCGATGCGCGGCATAGTCGAGGGACTTGCAGGTATCGTGAATCCACAATCGAGGTTGCGGATTGACCCTGCCGGGATCGAATGGGCCTCGGCGGGGGCCAGGATAGCCATCGCCGGCGTCGATATTGGTGTTATCGGGCTGATTTCGAAGGCCACCGCCAGCCGGCTTGATATGCCGGATACGGAGATATGCCTCGCTGAGCTTGATTTCCAGGTGTTGATGCGGCTGCATGGTGCCATCGGCTCGGTCAAGGCGATTCCGCGGTTTCCGTCGATCACGCGGGACGTCTCTCTTATCGTTGACGAGGCGGTCACATGGGCGCAGATTGTCGAATGTGTGAACAAAAAGGCCCCCGATGAGCTGGAAGAGGTGCAATTTACCGGTATTTATCGTGGCAAACCGATCGCTGACGGCCAGAAAAGCGTGACGGTATCGCTGCTGTTCAGGAATGAACATGGCACGCTCAAGCATGAATCTGTCGATGGATTTGAAAAGGCGATACTGGACGAATTAACTTCTACGCTGAAGGCGCAGTTACGAACCGTATAATTGTTGCCGCTGTTATGTCCTGTCATTACAGAGGTTATGGATTTTTTTGTCGGATGTGGCGACGAAAACTGAACAACCCCCTTGCTTTTGGCCGATGAATATGCTACAAATGACATTGCAGGTTTCCCCTGCGGTGTGCGTGGAGACGTATGATTTGGAAGAACCGATGCAAACCCTCGGGGAGGTCGGACTTTGTGGATCGGACATGCCTGCTCGACAGGACGTTCGAACACCTACAACGATCACCCACCTTGAGTTATAGAGGGTTCTTCAAAGGAACGGCTTCCACGGCACAGGCGGAGGACTGCTTGCAATAATGAAGGCTCGTCAACGGCGGGCCTTTTTTTATGCGCCCAGCACAAAGGACAAACGCGCCACGCATAAAGGACAAATGCGCCCCGCACAAAGGATAAATCAGTAACATTTTAGCACGTAGGGGGCGTTTTAACGCACCGTTCCTGACCGAACCTTTTCTGACTAATAATAAAGTTTTGACTACCCAGCCGTAATGGCTCATAATACCAGCCATGAAGGAATCGTTAGCACATTTACCGCAGCGGCTAGGAGTTTGGCGGCAATGCCGATGCCGCGGCAAAAGCCGGCGAATCAGGCGGAGAACTCAGCGGCGAAGGGGCGATCGGCTCTGATATCGAGGTCTATTCTATGACAGAATCGGGACTGGCTCTTCAGGCAACCGTCGCAGGAACAAAATACTGGAAGGATAAAGACCTTAACTGATAACACCCGAAGAACTAAAATACTTAGCCAGATGCGTAGAACTTCTCCGCGACCAGACAGAAACGAGTTGTGAAAATAAAATGGAGAGTTTTGTATAGGTATGATGACATGAGTGATTTAAGTACTAAAAAGATAGTCAACGGTCTTGTTAAAGCACTTACTATTTTAGCTGTTATTATTGCCCTTTTCGGCCTGATGTTAGCAGCTTGCCTTAAAATCGAGGGGGTTGCTTCAAGGACTCTTTCTTTATACCCTCGCTACAGTTTGGCTTTGGAGGGTATCAAGATTCTTGAGGATAATCCTGAAGTTATGAAAGATGAAAATGGAATTATGACGCATCCGGGCACTGATCAGGAAATCAGGGCCACTATTTTAACTATAAATCATCCATCATGGTCAGTAATGCTAGATTTTATTAAGTCAGAGATTGCTTTCCGTAAATCAGATAGAAATCGAACAGTTGAAGAAACCTTGAGTATAGAGAACCACTCGGATGCTAATGAAAGCACTACACATAATAAGACCATAACAAGAATAAATTATGATCGAATAAAAACAATTATTGTTGTTTGGGTAAGAAATGTTGCAAGGATAGGTGGCAAGCCTATAACTGAGCCATATCGTGCCATGGTAATTGAGCCATCACGGATGGAAATGCGAAGAGTCTATGGCTTTTTATCTTTTGAGGAGTTCAAGTTCGATATAAAGAAAATGTTAGTCGGTGAATTAGAATTTTATTCAATTGTATTTGCCATCATTGCAGTACTTTGCAATATAGCCCTTCATTGTATTAGGAAGTATTTCAAGACTTATTTAAACTCATAGGCAAATAACCCAACATTTACCAGCAAAGTAAATATTGAAGAACCAACGGGAACTTGTTATAAAGAAAGAAACATCGAAAGCCGGTAATTCGCAATTGACATCGATTCGCAATTTGCATATTATACAGGCTGTACGATCATTGTCAGGCGTAAAACAAAAGAATGATACAATTACCGGAGATATGGACGAAAAGTAACATGTTGACGACCGTAACCAAAGATCGTATTGATTATCTACCGCAAGCAGTATCGGTTTTAGAAAATCCCCAAACGGACATTCCCCGTATTGCCAAAGATAAAAAGTTATTAAAACAAATTGAGTCCGCAGTCCAACAGATACCCACGGCTCATGATCTGTATCAGGCTGATGCCCGTAGTTTATCATTCATCAATGATGAATCTGTTCACCTTATACTTACATCCCCCCCATACTGGACTTTGAAAAAATACAGGGATAACGAAAACCAATTGGGTGAAGTTGAAGATTATGAACGCTTCCTGAAGGAACTGGACAAGGTTTGGAAACACTGTTACCGTGTACTGGTTCCCGGCGGCAGATTAGTTTGTGTGGTTGGGGATGTGTGTTTGTCCCGAAAGAAGAACAATGGGAGGCATACCGTTGTACCGTTACATGCTTCCATTCAGGAGCATTGCAGAAAGATAGGCTATGACAACCTTGCTCCTATTATCTGGTACAAGATCGCCAACGCAAAATATGAATCTAATGGAAACGGTGCAGGGTTCCTTGGCAAGCCGTATGAACCTAATGGTGTGATCAAAAACGATGTCGAGTTCATTTTGATGGAACGTAAGCACGGCGGTTATCGTAAACCATCGATAGCAACCCGTACACTTTCCATTATATCCAATGAAAACCATAAGCAATGGTTCCAGTCGATATGGTCTGATGTAACTGGCGCATCCACCTGCAACCATCCCGCACCATACCCCGAAAAACTAGCGGAACGTTTGATCAGGATGTTCTCTTTTGTAGGTGATACGGTACTTGACCCATTTATGGGAACTGGAACAACAACGGTTTCTGCTGCCAAATGGGGAAGGAATAGTATCGGTGTTGAGATCGACCCGCACTATTTTGAACTTGCCGAAGAACGCATTCGCAGGGCTGCGGATTCTCTGTTCTCCCATGATGAGATTACTACAACGATCAAGAAGGAATAAAATGGATTACACCGATCAAATATCAGCAGCAGTTGAACACTTTTGGAGAACCAGACTTAAACAACATGCCTGTCAGGGTTCTGCGACTGGTAAGAAGGATGCAGGTAACCGAAGTGCAGTAACTGGTGGTGCACAACTTGACGGTTTTATTCGACTACTTGCTTTAATCATGGAAGATGCAGGCTTGGCGAACCATGAAATTTACACGAAGAAAACTGTTCTTCCGGGTTATTTCAGACCTACCAAAGATTGGGATTTGGTTGCTGTTGTAGACGGTCAATTGTTAGCGACCATTGAATTCAAATCCCATGTAGGGCCATCTTTCGGCAACAACTTCAACAACCGGATTGAGGAAGCATTAGGAAGTGCTGCGGATGTATGGACTGCTTACCGTGAAGGCGCGTTCAAACCTTCTCAAAAACCTTGGCTTGGTTGGTTAATGCTCTTGGAAGATACACCAAAATCACAATCACCTGTACGGGTATCAGAACCACACTTTGAAGTATTTGAAGAATTCAAAGAAGCGTCATATGCCAAACGGTATGAATTATTCTGTGAGCGTCTGATACGCGAACGTTTATATGATGCGACATGTTTGCTGTTGTCAGATCGGAGCAACGGTGTAAACGGTGAGTACTCTGAACCGAATAAAGAAGTGAACTTCAAGACCTTTGCCACTTCTTTGAGTGCACATTCAATTGCTTTTGCCAAAATGCGGGATAAATAAAACACCGAGAGGAATTAAAGGTACTCGGGACCCTTTTTTTGTTCATCCATTTTTTGTTTCCCCAAGCTCATCCCAATTTGACACAATTCCCCTTGACCGCCCGCCCGCGCATTAGTCATTAGTCATTCCTCTTAATCGCCCCCCCCTGTTCTCGCGGGTTAAGAGCATTTATCCTGATTGCCATTGCCTGATTAGTTGTTCGGTCGTCTTGTCGCCGGTTTTTTTGCCCCATGCGGCGAGGCGCTCGGTGAGGTCTGCGATTACCTTTTTGGATTCTGGTTTATCGTAGAGGTTTTCCTTGTCGGGCGTCGGGCTTGTTCGATCGTACAACTCCGGCTTGCGGGAGGTGTTTAGAATCAGCTTCCATCTGTTTGTTATTACGCAACGCTCGCGCATCGACCGGTCTCCACCTTTCGTCGGCTTTTTGTGGGTTGTGTAGGGTGAGTTTTGAACGAAGATATCCTCGTGCCAGCCGGAAGCATCTCCTGCAAGGAGCCGCTTTGCGCTCTTTCCGTGCAGGGTGTCGGGCCAGCCAACATTGCACAGATCGAGAATCGTAGGCGCCAGATCGGCGATGCTGATGATGTTATCGATGCGCTTGCCCTCGGGCAATGTGCCGGGCTGACTGACGATCAGCGGGACGTTCGCCGACTGGTCGTAACAGAGCCGCTTGTGATGTTTGTTCCAGCGATGCGGATAGTTCTCGCCATGATCGGAAGTGAACACTATAAGTGTGTTCTCGCGCAGACCGAGACTTTCTACGGCTTCCATCACGCGCTTAATGTTAGCGTCAAGACGGTTGACCATGGCGTAGTAAATATCCTGTTTTTTGTCTTCGAACTTTCCCGCGTACAGAGCAAGGTTCTCTTCGGGTACGGTTTTCGGCGTGTGTGGAGGATAGAACGACAGCCAACATACGAACGGCCGGTTCCGGTTCTCTTTTATGAACCTGATGGCGTAGTCGGTCTCGAGGTCCGGTCGGTATCGACCGACATTGCTCTTGCCAAGGGGGTCTCTCATGTTTGCGTCTTTCTGTGATTGACCCGGCAATGCGTAGATCGGCTCTTCTTTAATAAAATGTTTCCATCCGGTATGAAACCCGCGCCACCGGGCGAAGTAATCGGGCACGGGATCGTCCCCGAGATGCCATTTGCCAATATAGCAAACCTCGTACCCCTTCTCACCCATCGCTCGCGGCCAGGAGAAGAGGTCGGGTCTCAGCGGAATGTTGTTTTCGACGACGCCCGTGGCGTTCGGGAACAGGCCGGTGATCATACTGGACCGGCAGGGCGAGCAGACCGGCTGCGTCGTATAGCAGGAAGTAAACAGCGTGCCCTCGGCGGCGAGCTTATCCAGTGCCGGTGTAATCGCCTTGTCATTTCCGTAACACCTTAGCGTGTCCTTGCGCTGCTGGTCGGTCATGATATAGATTACGTTTGGTTTGCGACGTTCGGCTTGCCGGGCAAGCAGGGCTCGGGACGCTATTGGCGTCGCCAGGGCGCTTAACGCGGCGGTCCTCATGAATTGGCGTCTGGTCATCGACATCATCGCTCGCTCCTTTTGGCAGCATTGCGGGTATTAAAGGCACCTCGGACCCTTTTTTTGGGGACCCTTTTTTTGTTCAAATCTTTGTAACCGTTTACAGTTTTTCCTGTTAATCTCGCCCATCAGACAGTATCAAAAAAATCCGCGAACGGTTACCAATCTTTTATTCATAGATGCTCTTTATCTTCCAGGCATCCAGATAGTTAAGGTGTGCGTCCTGGCCCTGTGCCCGCAGTGAGACACGCACGGCGTCTTGCCGGCCGGGATAGACTTGTACGGCGACGCACTGTTTGTTGTTTGCAAAAACCTCGACGATGCTCTTGTCGATGAACACCCGCAGTTTGAGCGGTTCGTCGGGCGCAATGTACAATTCGGCCGTTTCCGGCGCCCTGCAGAACACATCGCCAAGTGTGGACGAACGGGACGTATCAATGGAAATCACACTCCTGAATTTTTTGCTGTGTACCGTACCCCTGCCATATTCCTGGTACCGGAAGCCCCGATTCTTGAAAAACAAAATCCGTGTCACTTCCTCCCTGTTGGGCGAACACAGCAGGTCCAGTTCCACCATGGAGGCGTTTTTGGGATCGATCTCCGCAACGATCTCCAGGACATTGCCGCGAATGTTGTCCAGCAGGACATCCTGGTTGGCTGGCAAAGTCATAGCCCCCACATGGCGATGGTCATAGCGGAGGGTTTCGATATTAGCCGCCGGCTCAACGTAGAGATTGGTCAAAGGGTCGTCTTTGGCAAGCGTCAGTCGCCTGGGCAGGGTCGCAGATTTGCCTCCATACATGTCGAATATGACGATGATGCCGCCTTTACCGTCGGGCGTAGCGGACGGGGCGTGGACTGCCGCCGGACGGGCAGGTCCAAAAGTAAAATTGCCGCCGTCGGTGACCACAAATTTTTCACGTTTTTTATCAAAATCTCCAATGGCATACTTTGCGCCGCTCAGATGGCTGTAATGAATCAGTATATGGCGGTCGCCGATAGGCCAGAAGTAGGGACATGCCCCGTCATCGCCGAGACGGCCGAACATGTCGCCTTCCAGGAAGGGATGTCGATACTCCCAGTTTTCCAGGTCTTGGGAGCGGTGCAAAAACTCCGCACGAACCCACTTGCCGCCCGGGCCTTTCTGCAACTGCCCGCCAGTCAATCCATAATAGGTTCCATCGATTTTAAAAATACACGGATCCCAGATTTTGTAGGGCGTCGGCGGCTCGCCTGGTTTCGGAAAGGGAATGACCGACTGCCCCGTAACCTTTTTCCAGTTCAGCAACAGCGGATCACTCGAGACGGCGACCATTGTGCCAGCCTCTGGCCCATGATACATGGCAATCACCCGATCCGCCTCCACCAGCGTACTGCCGGAAAAACAATACTTTTCCGGGCCCGGATAGATCGCGTGCGGCAGGTCCCTCCAGTGAATCAGATCCTCGCTGACGGCATGGCCCCAGTGCTGCCTGAGATCTTCCAATGGCCATGACTGATAGAAAAGATGCCACCGGCCCTGCCAAAAACAGAGTCCGTTCATATCGCCCAACGATCCCTCCGGATTATAGTAATGATAAATCGGGCGATGAGGGTCTTTGGCCTTTTCCTTGCGAGATGCCTGGAAACGCTTCAGCAGTGGGTTCGTCTTTAACTGCGTTTCCTGCGCTTCGAGCGTGTCGGCAAAGGTGTATCTCGGCGCCCTGGACGCATAGTCAGGCTGCGATCCTTGCGCCAAGGCTGTTTGTATCCAGCCAAATCCCGCCGCCATAATGATGACTATCGCCGCACGCAGATACACGCAGCTCTTTTTGTTTTTCATGGTCTTATCCTCATGTCCTGTTCACTTTTCAGTAACTGTTTACGGGTATTTTGACCGTATTGGGCGACACACACAACAAAAATACCCAGGTTTTGTCTGAATTTAGCTCAAGATTGAAATAATAAACAGCGGATTCAACTCATAAGTGCAACTGAGTCGCCAAAATTGTGGTGAGCTGGTACACTCTCCCACTGAATTTTATAAGTCTTTGATATTACAAGCTTTATGGATTCACTATTTTTGCGATATTACACGCTATTTAGCATTCGGGTTGTAACTCGGTTGTATGGAGTTTCTTCACTTTTTACAGCCGCAAGGCCATCAAAATTTTGGCGATTGTGTTTGAAAGAAAGTTCTGATATTATCAAAGAGTTGGAAGACTTGGTTGTGTAGCCATGCGTTTAATATGGGAAAGGTCAGACAAATGAATAAACGATATACAGAAATAAAAAGCGTATTATTATGTGTGTTGATGGTTTTACTTATCGAGTCGTTAGTATATGCGGAGAGTACCGCAAAGAAACGGGGCAGGGAATTCAGTAAGAGAGAATATATTAAATCGGTACAAAAGGATTATTTTAAGTCTGCACAGGCAGTATGGCCTAAAGGGCGACAGGAGGAGATGAACCTGTTCGTTGGATTTCGTACTAAGTTTGAACGGCCGGCATCGGGTGAAGCGGAGTTACGGATCGCAGGCGTATCGGTTTACCGGCTATTTTTGAATGGGGAATTTGTCGGATATGGGCCGGCGAGGGGACCGCACGGTTATTACAGGGTGGATAAGTGGGCGTTGAAGGGATTGCACGGGGGTAAAAATTTCGTGGCGATTGAGGCGGCGGGTTATAACGTTAACAGTTATTCATCAGTTGATGAGCCGGCTTTCATACAGGCGGAGATAGTGAGCGATGGTAAGGTGGTTGCATCAACGGGTGGTGAAGGCGCTAAATTCGATGTGTGCATTTTGACTGAGCATTTGCAGAAAACTCAGCGATACAGTTCCCAGCGTACATTCACGGAATATTACCGGCTGAAAGCAGACCATGGGAAATGGCGGAGTTATAAAGAAGAATCGTTTGAGAAAGTGGAGTGTGAGAAGGTCGGTGATAAGAATTTACTGCCTCGACGGATCGCATATCCGGAATTTTTTAAACGTCAGCCGGTGACATTTTTGTGTGGAGGAACTGTCGAGACGGGAGTGGAGATCGGTGAATTACGGAAGATAAAGAAAATTAAGGCGGTGGGGCCGAAGCGGAAGGGATATAAGGAAGAGGAGCTTGAAGTTATTCCTTCTATAGAACTGCAGAAGATACGGACGAAGGAGCGGGGCAAGGTTGCCTCGGTTTATTCAAACGGTCAGGCTGAGTCGATGAAGGAAAAAACGTTCGCAATATGGGACTTAGGTACGAATCTTACAGGATTTATCGGTGCGAGAATTAATTGCAGTAAACGAACAAAGCTTTATATTTCTTTTGACGAGATATTGACGGACGGAGATGTCTATTTTAAAAGGCTGGGCTGCGTAAATGTGGTTGGATACGAATTGGAGCCTGGGCAGTATTCGGTGGTAAGTTTCGAGCCTTACACGATGCGGTATTTGAAATTCATCGTTGTGGAGGGGCAGTGCGAGGTGAGTGATATTTATTTGCGGGAGTATGCGAATCCGGATGTTCGGCAATCGCAATTTTCGTGTAGTGACATGCGTTTAAATAAACTGTTCGAGGCGGCAAAAGAGACATTTCGTCAGAATGCTCTTGATATTTTCATGGATTGTCCGTCGCGAGAGCGTGCTGGTTGGTTATGTGACAGTTTTTTTACCGCGAGAGTAGCCTTTGATTTGTGCGACAACACCACTATCGAGAAAAACTTTCTGGAGAACTACCTTCTGCCCGAGCGTTTCGAACATCTGCCCGAAGGAATGTTGCCGATGTGCTACCCTGCCGATCATTATAACGGCAGGTTCATTCCAAACTGGGCGATGTGGTTCGTGATAGAGCTTGAGGAGTATCTTGCCCGCAGCGGCGATCGTGAGCTCGTTGACGCGTTGAAGCCGAGAGTAATGTCGCTGTTGAAATATTTCGAGAAGTTCAGGAATGAGGACGGACTCCTGGAGAAACTCGAAAGCTGGGTATTCGTAGAGTGGTCCAGGGCTAATAAGTTCGTCCAGGATGTGAGTTATCCTTCAAATATGTTATACGCAGCGGTGTTGGAAAGCGCCGGTCGATTGTATGAAGATAATGAACTGGTAAATGACGCGGAGAAGATACGTGATGTTATCAGGCGGCAATCCTTTGATGGAGAGTTTTTTGTGGACAATGCGTTGAGGAAGGACGGCAAGCTTGAATTAACAAGGAACCGGACCGAGGTCTGTCAGTATTTTGCGTTCTTTTTCGATGTTGCGAATCCTAATACGCACAAAGAGCTTTGGGAAAAGCTTCGTGATGAGTTTGGGCCGAATCGTGGGGAAACGAAGGTTTATGCGGAGATTCATCCTGCGAATTCGTTTGTAGGTAATTACCTGCGGATGGAACTGCTGAGCAGGGATGGCAGATGCAGGCAACTGAAGAATGAATTGGTGGAGTATTTTCTTTATATGGCCGAGGAGACAGGTACGCTTTGGGAACATGCGAAAAATTCAAGCAGCTGCAATCACGGCTTTGCCAGTCATGTTGCGCATTGCCTTTATCGCGATATCGCGGGGATCTATCGCGTAGATCAGCAGAGAAAAATCCTGGAACTCAGGTTCGGAGACGTTGACCTTGACTGGTGCGAGGGGAAGATGCCTACGGCCGACGGAGAAATTTATGTTCGATGGCATACTGAGGGAGGAAAAATTCTTTATCGTGTGGATGTACCTTCAGGTTATGCCGTCAGGGTTAAGAATATAAGCGGGCGCCAAGCGGAGCTTGACTGGTGATCTCTCGTCAAAGGAATTAAAGGTTCCTGGCACCCTTTTTTTGTTCTCAATGAATCTTGTAGTCATATAGTTTGACACCAGCCATAGAAATTATGTCTATAAATTTGATCATTTTCTTAACTCAGCAATTTTAACTATTTCCGTCTTCTTATCGGGAGTCTGCTATGTAGATTTATTTTCATCGAAGAGGCAAATTTATATAAATCGTCAACGGCTAAAAGCATTGTTTCCACTGGTTCCGCTGCCATATTTCTGGTACAAGTTCCACGCCCATGAATTAGGCGGTGTCTTATCGCAAAAGCATCTTGAAATCTACTCCAATTCTTAACAATTTCAGCGAGTGGAGGTATTGAAGGATCGTGTTTAATCAATTCGTCTTTCCAGAAAACTTTATAGTGGTCCAAGCCATAACACTTTGATAGCCGTTCACGTAGTTCAACATTTGGTGATTTGCTTAAAAAAAGAATGCACCTACCAACAGTCCACTCAAAATTAACAGCAGCAAGCAATATAGCTATCATAGGTTCACGATTCAAATATTTCTTAATTTTTCTTTCTTTATCGCGTTGAGTATCCAAAACAAAAAACATTTATCAAAACCTTTATAGTTCACTTTATTGGCTAGGTGGTGTGTACTTATCAAAGACTTTTTTAAGTTCGTTGGCAAAGAAAATCTGGTTGTCATCATGTGGTTCTTGCTTGCCGAGTTCTCTTGCTAAATCAAAGAAACCTTTGCCGGGATGGCCACTCTCCTTTTGCACTACAACCACTGATAACAGAGGTCTGCCAAGTGCATGCTCTTCCCTATTAATTTCATCTAAGATCTTTGCAAGTTTACTTCGTTCACCGGGATTAGCCATGTCAAGCTCTACAACTTTACCAACTTCATTGTAGAAAATTGTATTGTTCTGTTTAGCAGCGTTTATAAGTACCTCGCGAATCTGTTCTTTCATAATCTTACTCCTTATTTATTGGCCAGGTGGTGGGGGGTTTTATTGTTTCGTCTATTTGTTTCATGATTTTTATGGTTTCGTTTAAGATGACGATTTTGTGTCTGAGCGTTTTAATTATACCGATACAATTTAAGCTATTTTATCGGGTGGCTGTCACTAGATTCCTATACATTTTATCATCGCAATATGACGGCGACCAAACCGGTTATTGCTCCGATTATCCCTGTCAGAGTCGCCATCCACACGACAAACCCTTCTCGTCGTTGTCTTTTTTCTTCGCGTATCAATTTTTTGATTTCCCAGAGCCCTTTATCTGTCAAATTTTTTCCGTAACCGTAATACCTTTTCTCCCAAAATTCTTTATTATTGTAGTCTGGCTGCGGCACTAAAAGTTTATTTGCAGACCTACAAAAGGTTTTGGTTCTGAGCGAATCGATCTCTTCAAGTATTGGCGATACCTCACTGCCTTCTTCTTCACGCAATCTTTGGTATTCATCGCGTTTAGCTGTTTTCCTTAGCTTTTTATAACTGTTTGTAACCTTTGCATACTTTTTGTCTAGATTATATAACTGCCAGCGATATTTGATTGCTTCAAACATTGTAGAGTTCTCCTATTTTATTGGCCAACCGCCGTGGGTGTTGGTTCCACCTGATATTTTATTTATTCAAATAGGTATCTGACCCCTTTAATTTTCCCCGGCCTCGAATTCGCCGCTGAGCATATTTCTCTTGACGCCCGCCCACTGCACACCGCCGATGACCGACTGGGCGACGTTGGTCAGATGGTCGCCGATCTTTTCGATGTTATCGACCAGGTCGATGAAGATAAGACCCGACTGCGCCGAACAGGCCCCGTCAGTCATACGCTGGACATGATTGCGGCGTAGCCTGACCTGCATCTTGTTCAACGCGTTTTCGTTGTCAAGCGCCTGGTGTGCAGCCTGGATGTCACTGTCTTCCAGTGCACGGATAATCCGTTCAAACATGACATAGGCCTCCGCAAAGAGCGCCTTTGATTCTTCCTCCGCCACGTCACTAAAAGCGATTTTCTGTTCAATCTTTCGCTCGGCAAGCTCAGCGATGTTGACGGCATGATCACCCACCCTCTCCAGATCGTTTACCATGTGCAGCAGGACCGGTAGTTCAGTAGAGACTTCCTCGTCCAACTGCCGCTGCGACAGGGCCACGAGGTAGGATGTAATTTCATTCTGGAAATCGTCGATCACGTCCTCGACCTTTTGCGTATTCGATATTCCGCTTCTATCGCCTGCCATCAACCCGGCTACGGCATATTCAAGGGCCTTCCTGGCCTCATGGGCCATGCGTATAATCTCTCGTTTTGCCTGCTGCATCGCCAGGACGGGTGTATCAAGAAGGTGCTTTTCAAGCACGACCGCCCGCTCGATGATCTCGCCGGGCCTGGGCCTGATCATAAATATCACAAGCCTTTCAAGCGCCCCGGCGAAGGGCAGGAACATCACCGAATTGACCACGTTAAACAAGGTATGCGCCACGGCGATGGTGACCATAATAGTCTGGGCGTTCAACTCCCACGGAGCAATTAGATGGACTGCCTTTCCAAACCAGCCCAGATAAACCAGCACCATCGCCACCACTGAGCCGACAACATTGAACATTGTGTGTGCCCAGGCAGTTCGTCGCGAACCCAGATTCGTCCGAAACGCCGCGATCTGCGCCGTTATGGTCGTTCCGATATTGCAACCCAGCACAAAGGGTACGGCTACATTAAGCGCAGTTGTCCAGTCACTGCCGAAGGCCGCCGATGCGGCAATGCTCTGGATTATCGCTATCGACGCCGAGCTGCTCTGGAGCAGTACCGTCACAGCCACACCACCAAACAACGCAAGCATCGGCTTGTCGCCCAAACCTGTGAGCCAATGCACGACGGCAGGACTGCCTTTGAGACCAACAAAGGCCTCTTTCATGAAGCTGATGCCGATAAATAGTATGCCAAAGCCTATCAGTATCTGGCCGATGCTCTTTATCTTGCGTGTCTTGCCAATAATATCCAAAAGCAGCCCGACAGCGATAATGGGCAGGGCATATTGTGCCATCTTGAAATTGAAACCGGTCAGTGAAACGACCCACGCCGTCGCGGTCGTGCCTACGTTGGTGCCGAATATCACGCAAATGGCCTGCTTGAGACTCATCAGTCCGGCGTTTACCAGGCCGATAATCATCACTGTCGTCGCCGAACTGCTCTGCACAAGGGCCGTGACCCCAATACCCGTGGCAAATCCCATCAGCGGCCGATTAGTCATGGAACCGAGCAGACTCCTCATCTTCTGACCCGCTGCCTTCTTTAGACCATCCGACATTAGCCCCATGCCGTAAATAAACAAAGCCAACCCACCCATCGTATTGAAAAACATGTGCGAAATCATACGGCTCCCTGGAAAAAAATATCTATACTACCGGCGATTGAGAATTCCCGTTTGTACGCGGCTAAATAGCTTTACAACAGTAACAGTGGCTAAAACTTTACTCGCGAAATTTTACTGCCCCCAAGGGTATACATCCTTCAACGAGCGAGTATCATTCAACGAGCGCGTATCATTAACACGAACATCGCGGAAAATCAAGCCATAACACCAACATCGCGAAAAATCAAGCCATAACACGAACATCGCGGAAAATAAAGCCATTTCCCCGCACAGAACTGACCGACCCGCCGCCCAGAGAGCCATCGGCCAAATTCCAGAGATTGCCCACAGAAAAAACGGGGCTCCAGATGCTAAAAGTCTCCGCACCCCCGCCGCCACCTCCCCGCCGCCGCACCCCCGCCGCCCCGTCAATGCCCCGCCAATGCCTCAAATTTGAGCATCCGCCCAAACGATTTTTCTCTTAATCCGCTTCTCAAGGCACGAGTACCTGCGCATTAACCGGATGAACCGTTATTTCTTCGTCCCAACCGGCTTGTATTTTCCCGCAGGTTACGATATACTTGTCGGCACAGGCGATTACAGAATAGTCAGGGACCCTCTCGTAAATAGAGGCCCCCTTAAACTGAAAGCGTCATTGTGCCGGTACTCCTTATTGTGCCCGCCAGCAAAGACGGAGGATGACGGACGGTCCGGGGCCGTGCGGTATGCAGCGAAAAGTCGGATTACACAGGGGTTGAAAATGGACGTATTTCGCAGAACTTGCAGGATGGTTGGATTCTTGGCAATGCTGTTGGTCCTTACAATAACGCCGGCATTTGCACAGGACACTCTCTACGAGGGCTTTCAGTCCCCGCCCACTCAATCGCGCCCCTTCGCCGGGTGGTGCTGGGACGGTAGCGCCGTCGCCAGGGGCGATATACTGCGTGAACTGGGCATTATCCGGACCGCTGGCTTCGGCGGCATTGAAATCAACCCCATCGCCATACCCGTCCAGGTCGTCAGACTTGACAAAATCGCCCTACAGGGCCCCGACACATTCACCGGCAATATCAAAGATATGACCACCCCACCGGCGACCCGATTAAGGCCCGAAGACGACACCATAGCCGCCCCCGAAACCGTACCCGGGGCCGAACTGATGTTCCTGCGACTGGTCCCCAGGAACGTCAGTAACGTCAGCCAGTGCATCGACCTGACGGACAGCATCGAGCCCAACGGCGCGGTCACCATCGATGTGCCCATGGGCAGATACACCCTTTATGTCGGCTCACGGCAAAAAAACTTCCCGGGAGCAATACACGCAACAGGCGGCGTGGACGGACTGGATGATGCAATCGTCGATTACTTTGACAAGGCCTCCGTCGAAGAATATCTGAATCGAATATCGTCAGCCCTGGGCCTGGCTGTGGACGGCAAACCCGGCACCCAACCTGTCACAATATCCTGCGACGGTATCGAGCTGTCCGGCGCTAACTGGACGGCCGAGTTGCCCGCGGAGTTCAAAAAACGTCGCGGCTATGACCTGGACCCATATCTGCACTTCGTCATCGACAAGGACCTGCCCGAAGCAAATCACAAATTCCTCGACAGCATCCGCCGAGCCCGCTACGATTTCAGCAGGACCATGGCAGAATTGTTCCATGAACGATTCATTACCACCTTCGACAAGTGGTGCGACGACAACGGCATACAAGGTCGCTGCCGCACATACGGCCAGGGGCGACCGATGGTTATGCCGGCTGGCGAACAACCCGTCGGCTGCCAGACTCTCAGCGACAGCCCAGGCCCCTTTTTCGCCACTTGCGCCACGCTCGAATCCATCAAGCAGGCCTGCGATATGTCCTTCCTCAGCGGCATGAACCACTTTGTCCTGCACGATTTTATTAACTACTCCCCGCCCGAAGCACCATCTCCCGACTGGATTCGTTGCGGCACATGTCTCAGCGAGCACAACCCCCTCCGGCAGTACTTCAGATACTGGACCGACTACAACGCACGAATCTCACACGTCCTGCAGCAGAGCCGACCCGTCGTCGAAGTCGCCATCCTGAGCCCGACCGCCGATGCATGGTCCGACCACGGCCCGGAACCCAACCCCTTCATCCAACAACCGGACTACCAGCCCCGCCTCCGACAAGCCGTCCAGCAGAACGGCGCAAGCGCAGACTATATCAGCGAAACTGCCCTGCAAAATGCAACCTTCGACGGTGGTAAACTCCGCTCCGGCTCAGCCCAATACGACATACTGCTGCTGGCCGAGGTAAAATCCACCCAGCCCAGGACCGCCCGGGCAATCCTGGACTTCGCCAAAAACGGCGGCAGGATCGTCTTCATCGGACAAACGCCCCACCGAAGCTGTACCATGACCAACGCCCGCCAAGACGACCTGGCCGTGCGCGACACAATCCAAAAGGCCCTCTACACCTCGACAACCTCGCCGAACGTCGGTACAGCCCAGGCCCCGACAGTGGACAACCTCATGGCATGGACCGGGGCGCTGCTGGACCGCTTCAGCGTCCCACGCGCCGTACGAATCGCCGAGCCGGACGAAAAACTCTTCCAGATTCACCATCGACTCGACCAGAAAGAAATCTACTTCTTTGGCAATATACACCGGGACAGGGCCGTGACCTTCAAGGCGGATTTTCCGACGGGCGACAAAATACCCCGGCGGTGGGACCCCGAAACCGGAAACAGCTATGTCATGCCGCACGGCGATAAAAGCAACGAATTGCAGATTGTGCTGGCCCCGCTCGAATCTCTTCTGCTCGTATTCGCCCCCGCCCAGACAGGGCAACCGACCACCAGCTCGGCCCCGGCATACGCCCCGGTCGTGATCGACCCGAACACCTTCGTACGGATAGACACGGGCTGGGAACTGGTTCTGGACCCGGTTGACGGCAGGGCCTTTAGCCGCAAAATCGAAAAACTCATTGACCTGAGCAAATCCGACGACCCGATCTTCAACACCTTCGGCGGCACCATTACCTATCACACACAATTCAGCATCGATGACCCATCTTATCACATGCTCAGCCTGGGCAGGGTCCACGGCCTGTCACATCTCAGACTGAACGGCCGAGACCTGGGCATTCGCTGGTACGGAGACCACATCTACAACACCGGGGGTATCCTGCAAAAAGGGACAAACTCCCTTGAAATTGAAGTGCCCGTAGTCCTGACTAACTACTGTCGTTCGCTCAGGGACAACCCCGCAACACGGGGCCGGAGGACCGAGCGGCAATACAACGAATCCATCGGACTGCTCGGGCCGGTCAGACTGCACAAAACTGACCAACAGTGACAATCATCAGAACGATAATGTAACAGGACCGCCGATTTCTTTGCCGTCGAGATACAACTGGACAACCCCGTAATCATTGGCCTTGCTCGGATTCTTTCCACGGCGCAGGGACCGGCGCGATCTTCTTCGCGGCCAGTTCGGGGGCGGGGGCGATATTGCACGTCGCACCGGGCCGGGCATACCAGTATGTCGTCGTGGCATAGGCCATCTGCGTCTTTGTCCGGTGCCACAGCTCCATGTCGAATCGCAGCGATTTCCGGAATGGGACCGCGTCCAGGCTGCGGCTGCGCGTATTCGTTACCCGACCGAAATTTCTGGGGCCGTCCGCGCGTGGCTGGGCATGAAACGGATCCTCGAAAAACTCCGGCGTGCAGTACGCATAACCGTAATAATCCTCCGTGCCGGTGCCCACGTGCGACGGAAACTCCTCCCCGTCGATATATATCTTTTCGTCGCCCTCGCCCCACCAGTCGGCATTGCCGTTGAGAAGCGACAGCGTGTCACCAACCATGACGCCCTGGCCCTGGACCTCGATGAAATTCCAGTCGAAATGCGGCTGCGAATCGACTGGATACTTATACCGCCAGTTGGCGTGAAAATACATCGACCGATCGTCCCAGTTCCAGTTTTTTTTGTCAGCGACCAGCGTGGCTTTTACGGCCTCTTTGCCGAAGTTTTGCAGGCTTATCTTGCAACCCTTCGCAAACGGCATCGGCCAATAGCACGTCATAGTACCGTCTTTGGCGACCATGCGCCACCAGCCCCTGTACGGATTGACGCCGATACCGCTGCCGAAAAACTCCCCCACCGGCGCCCAGACAGCCTTCTCGCCGTCAAATTCCATCACCAGCACCACCGATCTGGTGGCCTGTTCGATGTCCTCAGCCTCCAGTTTAAGCGACATCCTGTAAATCGCGCCCGGCCCGGCTATCGTCGTTGAAACCACCGAGCCTGCTCCGTCAAGCGCCACGGTATGCGGCGAAACCGGCTTTTCCTCGGCTGTCTTCCACGGTGTCAAAAGAAGTTGCCGGCTCTGCTGCAGCGTCTCTTTGGCCGCGTTAAAGGCATCCATCGAAAAACTCCTGACCACGGTGCCAGTCTCGTACGTGCGATAGTTGATCTGATAATAAAACGGGTCCCTTCCGTCGCGGCTCTGCCAGAAGTTCGGCCCATCGTATGTCACCTTGCAATGTTTGGCGTATGGTATCGGCAGATAAAGATTACGCCCGCGGGCGCGCACCGCCGAAAGCGGTTCGCCGACAAGGACCCGGCCACCGATCAGATCGACCACATTGCCCTCTATTACCGGTTCGTTGGCGTCGTCAATATAGATGCGAAGCCTGCCGCGAATCTCCGGCCCGGTACACCATATCCTGACGATACAGCCCGGCCCATCCGAATCCATCATCACCCATTCTTTTCGGTCGGCCTTCTCTTCGACGCCCACAAAATGACACCAGTCCTCGTTAGCAAACCAATCCGCCTGCTCCGGCGTCTTCATCTTGCGGTCATAACTGCTGAACTGCCCGCACACGTACCCGGACGACGGAAACATGGCTATCACGTCCCGATTGACCATCTCCATCAATAGCGATTCGTAACTGACCCACTTGTCCTGACCGTACACACCGGAGCCGGCACAGAAAACGACCGCCAACAAGAGAATACAACACAGTTTTCGCTTTTTCATAACCACTTCCCGCCAACCAGAACACCGGGCCGTCATGCTACCACAATCCAGCCTGGAATTCCAAGGATAAAACCGCCTGGCCCGTCTGGCCCGTTTGGCCCGACGATTCACTGGTGGTTCGGCCTCGGCCAGTGGCCGAAACAACGCGTGGTGATCCGGTTGGAACCTTCGTCCCTGCGCCGGACGGTCATGGCTGCCCTTGCGGGGTGTTTTTTGCAGTGTGCCTTGATTTCCGCTTCGCTCATTACCATAAACGCGGTGGACAGTGCGTCGGCTTCGGCGCCGGTTTTTGCCAACGACCATGCGGCCAGTTTGCCCTTGACGGGTCTGCCCGCCCCCGGTCGCGGATCGATAATGTGCAGCCCCTGCTCGATACCGGAACCGCCGAGAGCACTATCGGCCAGGTAAAGCTTCAACAGCGTCTCGCTGCGGTCCAGCGGATTGCTCAGCGTTATCGGCCAGCCAGCCATGTCGTCCGGCCTGCCAACCGCCAACACCGTGCTTGCTCCAGCCAGCACGAGCGCCTTTTTAATGCTCCATTCCCTTAGTGTCCGGGCCATCACATCGGCGGCGCAGCCCTTGCCGATACCGCCCAGGTCGAACCGCACACCATCGACAGCGACCTGTCCAGTCAACCATTCCTCGTCCACTATCAGTTTATCCATGCCGGCCCGTTTAACCGCTTCGGCAATCTGCTTCGGCGTGGGATTTTTCAATTTTCTGTCGTCGTCCAGCCAGCATTCAAACAGCGACCCCACCGTCACATCAAACGCCCCGCCGGTCTGTTCGTATATCTGCTGTGCAATCGTCAGGGCCTTGAACGTGTCCGGCCCCAGTTGCACCTCCTGCCCGACGGCAGCGATATTCAATCGTGCAATGTCGCTGTTCTCCACGAACCGGCTCATCTCCTGTTCGAGCCTGTCCACCTCGTCGAACGCCGCCCTGGCTGCCTGAGACGCGTAGCCGGCGTTGTCACAGAGGATATACAACTCGAACACGGTCGCCATCGCCTCATGGCTGAAATAGTGCGCCCGCTCCAGCACCTTTGCCGCGTCGGTCAGTATGCCCTGCTCCTGTGGCCCGTCGGTCATTGTTTTTCGTCCGAAGTGTTCTGTTTGTCCAGCTCGGCTGACTTGCGCTTCTTTGATTTTTCCACCAAGCTGTTGACCTGATCGGCATCGCTGCAATAGTATCTGTCCCAGGCCTTCCTGGATACATAACCACGCAGGCTGACCTGTGGACGTAATTCAAGATCAAACAGCGGCAGATACATATACCTTTGTCCCGGCGGCGGATACTCGTAAAGCTTCTTCATCAGCGCGTCGTGGACCTGTGGACTGGCGATAATCAGCGGCGCAGATGCCGCCTCGTTGTGCACCATCGTCCAGTACCCCACCCTGGAAAACTTGCGCAGGTACCACGGCAGGGGCCAGTAGTCCTTGCCCGGGACGATTACCTGGATGTGCATGTCATAACCGGCGGGGTCGGCGGCGGCGACATTTTCGACATATCTTACCATCGAAAAGACATTGTCGCTGGTATGTGCGTACACCCACGGATTACGGCTGTCCGAATCATATTTGAAACCGGCGGCATACGCCTGGACGGCCAGATGGATAACGCCTGCCGTAATCAGCACTGCAAATACGCCTCGCAGCGGCTTCGGGCCTGTTCGCAGCAGGAAAGCGGCGCCGACGGCGGCCAGCAAAATCATTCCGTGATAGAAACCGAGCAGACACCACGGCGTCTTATACGATATCGCCGAATATATCGCGGTCATCAGAAACGTATAAAAGCCGATAAACCAAAGCAGCCTTCTGTCAGACCGGCCGGGGCCTCGCCCCATCATCACCAGAACAAAGCCGACCACAGCCAGCAATAAAATCATCGCCTCGGTAAAAACAGGCCCGTCGGCAAACCGATACCACCCCAGGAGTTTCAGATAAAAATACCACGAATTGTTGTGGACGGGATTTTCACCAGCCCGCCCGAAATACGTCGTGTATGTGCGGATCGAGTCAACTACGCCGTGCCAGTTGGAAAAAAATGACGAAAAGAATAAAACCGAGACAACTACCGCCGCGGCAACAAACAGGACAATGTGCAACGGGCTGATTTTGCGTGAACCGGCAGGCAGAGCAGAAGGCAAACCGGCAGATAAACTGCCCGGGACCGTAATGTGACGTTGGCATTTTCTGTCAACCAGGCTCGTCACGATCACCGCCAGCACTATACTGCCGTAGGCGATGATGCACGTTTCCTTCGTGGCGTGCATCAGCCCCCAGCATAAACCGGCCAGGATCGCCCAGACGACGCTTCGGCTTTGCAGATATCGCCACCCGCAGACAATCACCCCGAAGGTAAAAAATACCAGCAGAGTTTCCTGGATATAATACCGGCTGTAGAAAAACATTGCCGGCGAAACCGCCGTGAATATCGCCGCGAAAACAGCCGCGACCGCCCCCAGGCCGTCAGCCACCCCCAACAGCAACGCGATCGTCAGAACTCCAAAAAACACAGGGATAATGCGAAGTGTAAACTCGGTTACGTCGGAATAAGACCCGACCCTGCCCAGCAGAGCCGGGATCAAGGTCATGTAGTTCAGCGTTGGACCATGATACTCGTCAGGGTCATATTCATAATGACCGTCTCCGAGCAATGATGCGAACTTGTCAGCGTGCACAGCCTCGTCGGTGTGCATTGGCCGATCTCCCAGGCCCGCAACGCGGAATACAAACGCCGCCGTCATTGCGACCAGAATCAGGACGCAACATTTTTTCGCAGTCGTCATCCTTAGGACCTGTAAAAAAAGTTATCTTTCATTTTTGGCTGGCGGCGGCTTCGGCTGGCGGCGTCAGTAAAATTCGACCTACCCACCAGTAGGCCTGCATTTGACTTCCTTGCCAGTCTCGTCCTCGCTCAGCCCAAAACGAAACCTAATTTATTTACAAGTCCTTACTTGCCGAATACTTCCACTTCGATGTAGTGGTTCAGGTCGTTGGAGCTGTTACCGTTGCTGTACATCCGGACATATCGTCCGCGTGCACCGCTGGCTTCGATCAGCCGACCTTCGTTGGTTTCGACATAGTGCATGTCCTGGCCGATACCGAGACCGGCTGAATTATCGTGGTCATTGTTGTAAATCGTCACCACGTCGATAAAGTCCGGGTCCTTGGAAATCTGCACAACCACGTCGAAATAGACACGACCCCGCTTGTGGTAGTGCCACAACAGAACCGCATAGATGTCGTACTCCTGCTCCAAATCGATGGTTACATACTGGAGGAACGGGCCCATTTCGACATAGCTGCCGTCGGGCGCTTCCTTGTCGCCGTCGGTAACCATATCCAGGTTACCCATGATCGGGTCTTCTTCACTGCCTGTGACGGGCTTGCCAACGGCAAGGTTAGTGACACCCGCCGGGGCATAGAACGGCGGACGTGCCCTGCCGAGGGGCTTTTCTAACTTCGCCACGCCCTTGATATTGGTGGGCGTTCCGACGAACATCGGCTTGGGCAGTTCTATCAGCACGGGAACCCAATCAGCACCAACATTTCCTTTGTTGACGGCGTCAACATCAGCCGACTTCTGCTTGTCCTGCTGGGGCTTCCTGGAACAGGAAGCCAGCATAACCACCGCGACCAGTGAAAGCACACAAATACTCAGTCCGAATACGATACCTTTCTTAAACATCCGCTCTTTCTCCTAACAAAGAGTTATCCTGTCCCGATTAATGGGACTATCACACCTTCCATGACTACGGACCGGTAATTGTACTCCCTATACAAAACGAAGTCAAGCGCCGCTGATTGCACAAATTCCAAATATAGCCTTATCGCCACGGCAGGCGCATTGTGCGGGATCGCATGTGGTTTGCGACTTCGTCGTTGATAAATTCCTCTTTCTTCGGGTCCCATTTCAGTTTGCGTCCAAGCCGCATGGCGATGGAACCCAGCAGGCATACCGTACAGGAGCGATGTCCGTCCTCGACCGGCGCGACGGGCTGCCGCCGCGATTTTATGCAGTCCAGCCAGTTGCGCTTGTGATCGTTGCTTTTGTAAAGATGCAATTCGCCAGGTCCGATCCTCTCTGTCAGCAGAGACTTCGGATCGGCGTCAATAAAGCCGCGTCTTACATAGACTGAGCCTTTGTCACCCTCAAAGACGACGCCCTGCTTATTTCGCTTGTTGTCGGTCGCGATGACTTTAACACCATTGGCATACGTATATTCGATATGGAAGTCGCCGTGAACGTCCCAGAGTCCTTCTTTCGGCCAGGTGGCCTGGCCGACAATTTCGACGGGGCCGGAATCCTCCACGCCAAGGCCCCACTGGGCGATGTCCAGGTGATGCGAACCCCAGCCGGTGACCATGCCGTGACCGTAGGCGCTTATGCGCATCCAGCCGGGTCGTCCGTAGCCCTCCTGCGGATGCACACGCTTCTCGGTATAGGGTACCAGCGGTGCCTGGCCCAGCCACATGTTATAGTCCAGGTTCCTGGGAACGGGCATTTCCGGTTCATTGCCGCCGCCCGGGTCGGTGCCGAAACCCACCTTGACCGTGTGTATCTTGCCGATTCTGCCGTTTCTCACCAATTCGCAGGCAAATCGGAACCGCTCGTCGCTGCGCTGCTGGCTGCCAACCTGCACGATTCGGCCGTATCGCCTGACGGTATCGCTGAGCAGGCGTCCCTCCTTGATCGTCAGCGTCAGCGGTTTTTGCACAAAGATGTCCTTGCCCACCCTGGCCGCGGCTATCGCCGGGATCGCATGCCAATGGTCCGGCGTACAAACCGTCACCGCGTCGATGTCTTTCCGCGCCACCAGGTCGCGAAAATCGCCATGCATCTCACAACCCTTGTAGTCCGTCGCGTTTACCCGGCTGTAATGGTCCTGCACAACCTTCTTCGCGTCTCCGGCGCGGTTGCTGTCCACGTCACAGACGGCGATTATCTGCACATCCTTATGGCCGAGCAGTTCACGCATATCGCCCCGACCCATCCTGCCGGTGCCGATACATCCGATCGTAATCCGATTGCTCGGTGCATTGACGCCGAATACCGACGACGGAACAATGCCCGGCACAAATACCGCTACACCGCCCACCGCCATGGTCTTCCTCACAAAGGCACGACGGGTAATCTTCCTGCCGATTGCGCTGTTCATTTCTTTTTTTCCTCTCCCGCAAACACAGAACCCGTTCCAAAATCGAACCCGTTCCAAAATCGAACCCGGCTCATCTTCGGTATTTACGTCACGGCTTTTTGAACCTTAAAACGAACCGCGAAACCCCTTACAGGCGCCACGGCGCACGCATCGTCCGGGACACCATGCTTTGGGCCCGGTCGTCACCGATGAACATCTCTCGCTTCGGATCCCACTTCAACTCGCGTCCCAGCAGCATCGCAATGTTGCCCAGATGACAAAGGGACACCGAACGATGCCCCACTTCAGAATCGCATATTGGCTGCCGGCGTGTCTTGATACAGTCCAGGAAATTCTGCTTATGGTCGTTGCTCCTGTAGAGATGAATCTCATTGGGCCCGGCATTGTATGTCACCAGCGACTTCGGCTCGGTTTCGATCCTGCCGCGATTGACGCTGACCTGCCCTTTGGTCCCGACGAATCTTATATTGCCGCCCCGGCCCTGACGTAAAATCAGCTCCACGCCGTTGGCGTACGTATAAACGACATTCGCCTCGGTGGCCGTATTGAATAACCCTTCCTTCGGGAACTTCCCAACGCCCTTAATGCTCACCGGCCCGGTATCGTCGGTACCCATGCCCCACTGGGCGATATCCATGTAATGCGCCCCCCAGTTGGTCATCTGGCCGCCGGAATAATCCAGGATAAAACGGAACGTATAGTGACACCGCATGGACGTATATGGCACGTCGGGGGCCTGACCCAGCCAGAAGTTGTAATCAAATCCATCCGGTACCGGTTCGGGCTTCCAGTCAACGGGGTTTGGTTTGTTGTTGCCGGGAATGTCAACGTAAACCTTCTGAAGTTGGCCGATGTGACTGTTGCGAACCAACTCACAGGCGTGACGGAACTTGTCGTCGCTGCGCTGCTGCAAACCGGTTTGCAGGATGCGTCCGTAGCGTCTTGCCGTTTTGGCTATCGCCCGGCCCTCGGCGATTGTCAGCGTCAGCGGCTTTTCGCAATATACGTCCTTGCCCGACTTCATCGCCGCTATCGACGGTATCGCGTGCCAGTGATCCGGCGTACCAACCGATACCGCGTCGATATCATCGCGCGCAATCAACTCGCGAAAATCATTGTACAGCGACGAAGCCGGCAGCCCGGCTATCTGGTTTGCGCTTTCGAGATGCCACCGGTCCACGTCACATATCGCCACCACCTGAGAGGCGCCATTGCTGATGAAGCCCTTCATGTTGCCCGTACCCTGGTTGCCGAGACCGATACATCCAATGGTAATCCGGCTGCTCGGCGCATCGGCCCCGAACACCGACGAAGGCACAATCATCGGCAATGCGATAACACTCGCCGCCGAACCTCTCAGAAAAGTACGTCTATTTATTAAACTACTTCGGTTTTTCATTGCTTTGTCCGCACCTATTGCAACTTCGAAATCTCCACCACGGGCGGTCTGCCAAAATCCTGCCGGCAACGATTAACGATTGCCCTGCCATACGGTCAATCTGTCATTATACACAATTATGCGGTGCTTGGAAACATATTTCTCGCCCGCCTCCAACGTCCAGGGTACTGTTATTGCAAAAAGATGTCACAGAGAAAACACCGTTTCCCTGTGACATCGTCTGATTCTTCAAAACTGTCCCGACAACCATCATCCGCGCCGTTTCCGGCTCTCGGGCGGTCACTGTCCGCCCCGTCGGCGAAGACCTGCACAGATTACATGCCGCCTTGACCGCCGTCCCATGAACCTTCGCCGCCCTCTGACGGGGCCTGGCCCTGCTCTGGCTCTGGCTCTATAGCAACGGGAACATCCACCGCATCAGCCTCTTGGCCGGCGCTTTCCATCGAAAGCGTCCGCGATTCCAGACCTGCCTTTGCCAGCACATAGTATAACACCGCACCGATGATAAACGCAACAAGTGGCGCAGCGGGAACATTGAACCATCCCATCAACGGAGCCATACCGACAATGAATCCCACAGCCCATGAAATCCAGCCCGCCGGATTAAAGCCCGCACGTGGACCGGCCCACTTTTTACCTGCGAGAATGTAATCGACCATCATCGCTCCGCAGATCGGACCGAACGATGCGCCGATAACTGTAAACACACTCATCACGTCTCCCGCCCAGCCCGTAACAGCCAACAGGATACTGACAGCAGTACCAATACCGACCGTGATAAAGGGACTGACCTTTGGAAGAGTGCTCTTGAAACTGTTCGCCGCGATGAACGACGAGAAACAAGCCGGAGGAAATGCAGCAACGGCAAGCAGCAGCGCCATTGTCTTACCAGCCCCTTCGGAACCCATGAGTTTTCCCATAAAGGTTCCGGTCGAAGTATCCAGTGCATAAACTCCACCGTTTCCGAATGCACCGGCTGCGATAAGAATCGAAGCACCTCCGGCTACAATAATCGCACCGGCAATACCGACCAGGCCGCCCATTTGAACGTCCTTGCTGTCAATGCTGTTCATTCCGAAATCAACACCCGCAGCACCTGCCGTCGCGAAAAAACCCACCACAAATGTAATGCTCAGGGTAAATACACCGAACAGACTAAGCCCCACTGCCGCGGTTTCACCTTCTACAACAGGAGCAGCGGCGATAAGTTTTGCCGCATCGAAGCCGCCCAGTCCACCGAAACTTTTAACCAGCATTATCCCCAGAATAGCAATCGGAATCAGCGGCAGAAATGTTGCAACCTTGGCAACATACTGAATCCCTTTAAGCCCCACAAACGCAGCCACTATCGCCCAGATTACCGCGATAATCTGCTGAGCCAGAACAGTGCCCCCAAACAAAGGCGCCAAAGCTTTCGATGCAAAATAAGCATTAACGCCCAGCCAACCGAACTGCAATACGCCCATCAAAAAGCCCGGCATAAGAAAGCCGCCCTGCGTACCGTACGTCGATGTTCCGACAATGTACAGAGGCAGACCCGTCTTCATACCCAATAGCCCGGGGACAAGGTAGAACAGAAAGTGGCACAACAGGGCCGAGACAATCAAGCTGACAATCGCCATAGGAATTCCCTGGCCTAAAACACCACCCGCCGCCGCTGATCCGCCGCTTGCCGCCTGACTCCAGAACACAAACCACAGGAAAATACCCGCGTAAGTCGGCGCTGTGTTCTTATACCACGGGGCCCGATTCCCCGCTGCATTTGGCACTGCCATTTTTACATAATCCGGTAATCCATTGCTCATAGTCGCTCTCCTTAAAACAGTCCCCTCCTAAAATTTAATCTGAAGCGCAACATCCTTATCCGCTCCATAACACCTCATGGGGTGTCCGATAGTTAAACACTTGCGGGGTCCATTATTTAGCAAAACCGCAGCTTTGTCAATCTCTATTATTACTGATTTCGTTAAAATCTGTGCAAATCTGCATTTAGGAAAGTCCGTGTCTAAAAAAGTTGTAACCGGTCACAGTTTTTCCTGTTAATCTCGCCCATCAGACAGCATCAAAGAAATCTTTCTTTTTTGACAGGATAACAGGATGAATATAAATCTTTATAGGCACAGGCAATGATCTTTTCTGTGAGGTCG